>Ga0209040_10000039_pt1 | contig 74788 bp, 75 predicted proteins | sample BogFormECP12_OM3_FD_188240 | JGI IMG/M metagenome (GOLD analysis project Ga0209040, IMG submission 188240) | Bog forest soil microbial communities from Calvert Island, British Columbia, Canada - ECP12_OM3 (SPAdes) (version 2) | ecosystem: Environmental > Aquatic > Freshwater > Wetlands > Bog ... | reverse complement strand
CGTGTGGGTGGAAAACATGACCGTGCGCAACTTCGATGAGGGCCCGGGCTGCCCGGACGAAGAATGCGGCAACGAGATCTGGTGGAACGGTGGCGCGAACTCAGGAAAAATCGGAGCCCACGGCTGGTACGGCTCTTACCTGACCGCATATGACACAGGACTCAACGGGGGCTACGGGATCTTCACCAACAACGAGACCGAAGGCTCCTGGGACAACATCTACGCGTCCGGGTTCAACGACTCGGGCATGTACCTGGGCGCCTGCCAGGAATGCGACGCGCGTATCACCAGGGCGACGATGGAAAACAACTCGCTCGGCTACTCGGGCTCGAACTCGGGCGGCAAGCTCGCGATCGAATCGTCGCTGTTCCGCGACAACTCGACCGGCGTGCTGCCGAACTCCGAGACGTTCGACGCACCCCCGCCGCAGGATGGGGAATGCGGTCGGGAAAACATCGAAGATCCGAACCCGACACCGACGATCACCTCCACCAAGATCGCACGCTGTACGGTCATCCGTTACAACGTGATCACCGAAAACAACAACTCGACGGTACCGGTCAATAACAGCACGGAAGGCGCCGCCTTCGGGAACGGCATCATCCTCCCGAGCACGTACGCCGATCTGTTCGAAAAGAACATCATCAGCAACAACGAAAAGACCGGTTTGTTCGGGGTCGAGTACCCCTTCCCCTTCCCGCCCGGTGCGGGGACGATCTTCTTCCAGCTGGCCGGCAACAAGATCAGCAAGAACGTGTTCCTGCACAACGGCTACCAGGGAGGGATGTACACCGGTGACGTAACGCTCGTGAGCGGTGCCAGCGAAATCTTCCTGGGCACCGAATCGCAGTCGACGAACAACTGCCTCAGCGGCAACGTGTTCACGGGCGCGACGTTCCCGGCGAAAATCCAGGGAACCTGGGGTTGCCAGAACGAAACCACGCCAAGCCCCGGTGGTGGCCTGCCGGCGTACGAATACATCGGTGCGGCGGCCGAAGAAGCCGCGATCCTCAGAAAACCGGCACCACAGCCGGCCCCGCCGCCGCAGCAGAGCATGCCGAACCCGTGCCGGGGGGTGCCCAAGAACCCGCTGTGCCGGTGAGCTCCAGCTCGCTGTTATAGGCACTGAGGTAGGGACGCCGCCGCTCCGCGTAAAAACGGGGCGGCGGCGCCTCGCCGTGACTCCGGCGCCGGCGGCTTGCGGGCGTGCGCGGTCAGCGCTCGCCCCCGGCCGCCTGCAGGATCAGCTGCGAGGCCTCCTCGGGCGTGAGCCGGTCGGTGTTGATGACGAGGTCGTAGTCGGTCGGCAGCTCTTGTGTGCCGTAGAAGCGCTTGATGTAGTCGGCGCGGCCCGCGTCGGAGCGCTTGATCATGCGCGCGGCCTCGTTCTCGTCGAGGTCGAGCGACGCGGCCATGCGGCTGCGACGCGTGTCGGGCGATGCTGTGAGGAAGACCCTCAGCACGTCCTCGCGGTCGGCGAGCGCGAGCGATGCGGCGTGCGAGACGATCATCACGCCTCCTGCCGCCGCCGTTTCCTCGATCACCGACCTGATCAGCCCCTTCAGCTCGTCGCTGGGTGGTTGGGCGTAGGCCGCGGCTTCGGGGACGATGTAGCCGGTCGTACCCATTCCGGCCGGGCCCAGCCCCTCGAGCAGTCGTGTCAGCTTCGACTTGCGCTGCTCGACGTCGGCGACGACGTCGCGGTCAACGCCGGCCTCGACGGCCGCCTTGGTGACGATGTCCTCGTCGATCACGCGAAGGCCCAACGACCTCGCGGCCAGGGACGCGGCTCCCAGCGCGCCGGTGCCGTCCTCGCTCGAGATGCACACAGTCCTGTACCGCATTGGCGCAAGACTACGCGGCCGAGCGTCTCGATGGCGCGCGGAGACGTCTCGATCGCGCGCCGCGGCCTGCCGATAAGCGCGCCAAGGCGTCGTGATGGGCGCGCCGGGCATCATCAGGGTTTACTGCGACTACCATTCCCGCTCGTGGACACCGAGACGCACAACGGTCGCCATCGGCTCCTCGGGGGACTGTTCGCCCCCGAGCGAGACATCCGCGCGATGTACCAGCGGCACTTCTGCGACCGGCGCAAGGAGCGTCAGCTGCTGAGCACGGGCTCGTTCTTCTTCACGTTCGCGGCGGTGCGGGCGATCACGCACGCGATCCGCGCCGAACGCGGCCCGTTCCGCAACATCACGCCGGGGGGCAGGCATATCCACCATATGACCTTCGGAATCACCGGGCTGATCACGGTCGGCTATCTCTGGCTGCTGGAGATCGGCATCGACGAACGCCGCCGCGCCTCGCGCCTAACCTCGCTCGTCTATGGCGCCGGCGCGGCGCTGACGCTCGACGAGTTCGCCCTCTGGCTGAACCTCGAAGACGACTACTGGAGCAAGCAGGGTCGCGAGAGCATCGACGCCGTCGTGCTGTTCGGCTGCGTGCTCGCCATGAGCGTGATCGGCAGGGGATTCCTCGCCGAGCTGCTCGGCCATCCTCCCGCGAACGCCGCGGCCGATGCGCCGCATTCCACGAACGGCCACCAGCCGGGAGCCGTGCCGGCGAACGGGCGCGAGCCCGGAGCCGCTGCCCGCTAGACGCCGCTGCACGCGGGAGCAGTCGCCCGGCTAAGCGAGAAGGCAGTCGGCTTGGCCCGTCAGGCTGCGACCAGGTCCGGCGCCTGCGGCTCTGAGTCCGGCTGCCCGGGCCCGCCCGAAAACACGATCCCGTCGTCCTGGATCGGGCCGTAGCGCATGATGCGCACGTCGCGCGGGTAGTTCTGGTGAAGGCGCCACGGCATGCGGTCGCCCTGCTTTGGCAGCTCGTCGAGAGAGCGCTTTACGTAGCCCGACTTCAGGTCCAGCAGCGGACCCAGGCGGGTCGCGGGGCCGGGCGCGAGCGGTGTGAACACGCGGTAGCCGTGCTCGTCCATGTAGGCGAGCAGACGGCAGACGTAGTTCGCGACGAGGTCCGCTTTCAGCGTCCATGAGGCGTTCGTGTAGCCGACGGTGAACACCAGGTTGGGGACGCCGCTGAGCATCATCGCCTTGTAGCCGACCGTCTCGGAGAGGTCGATCCGCTGGTCGTCGACCGAGATCGCCATGCCGCCGAGCATCAGCAGGTTGAGCCCCGTCGCGGTGACTACCACGTCGGCCTCGAGCTGCCGTCCGGACCTCAGCTGCAGGCCGCGCTCGGTGAACGTCTCGATCTTGTCGGTCTCCACCGAGGCGCTCCCGTTCGAGATCGCCTCGAACAGATCGCCGTCGGGCACCAGGCATAGGCGCTGGTCCCAGGGCTCGTACGTGGGCTTGAAGTGCGTGTCCACGTCGTAGCCGTCGGGCAGCGCCTTGCGCACGCCGCCGCGCAGCAGGCGCGTCATCAGCCGCGGCGCCGCTCGGCACGCTTCGTAGAGGAGCGTCGCGAGCGCGACGTTCTTCCAGCGCACGAGCGCGTAGCTCGCCCGCGAGGGCAGCGCGCGCCGCGCCAGCCGCGCGACGGGATCATCGTTGGGGAGCGAGAGCACGTAGCTGGGCGAGCGCTGGAGCATCGTCACGTGTGCTGCGCGCTCGGCCATCGCCGGCACGAGCGTCACAGCGGTCGCGCCGCTGCCGATCACGACGACGCGCTTTCCCGCGTAGTCGAGGTCCTCGGGCCAATGCTGCGGGTGGATGATCTGCCCTCTGAAGCGCTCCTGTCCGGGAATCTTCGGCGTGTAGCCCTCGTCGTAGCGGTAGTAGCCCGTGTTCGCAAACAGCAACGAGCAGCTGAGCTGCTCGCGCTCGCCGCTGTCGGTGTGCTCGATCTCCACGGCCCAGCTCGCGTCGCTCGTGTTGAAGCTCGCGCTCACGACGCGGCGGTTGTAGCGGATCATCTGATCGACGCCGTGCTCGCGCGCTGTGTCCCTGATGTAGCGCAGGATCGAGGGGCCGTCGGCGATCGCCCTCGCCTCGCGCCATGGCGCGAACTCGTAGCCGAGCGTGAACATGTCCGAGTCGGAGCGAACCCCCGGGTAGCGGAACAGGTCCCACGTGCCGCCGCTGGCCGCGCGCGCCTCCACGATCGCGAAGCTCTTCTCGGGGCAGGCGCTGCGCAGGTGGCAGGCGGCTCCGACCCCAGAGAGGCCGGCGCCGACGATCAGGACGTCTACGTGCTCGGGTGCCACCGCAGCTCTCCTCGACTCGTTGATTGCCGTAGGAGGGGAGTCTATCGACGATCCGACGACGCTGTCAACACTGTGTCGAGATTTGTCGACACTCCGTTGAGGATCGTGTTAGGGTGGGGGAATGGCGGTCTCCGAGGAGCAGGTTTTCGGGCGGCCTTGGCGTGGGCGTCGCAGGCAGCGTCCGAGCGGCGATCAACGCGAGCGTGCGATCCTCGAGACCGCCGAGCGTCTGCTGGGCGAGCGCTCGCTCAACGAGATCTCCGTCGACGACCTCGCTCGCGGCGCGGGCATCTCGCGCCCGACGTTCTACTTCTACTTCGCCTCCAAGGAGGCCGTCCTGCTCACGCTCCTGGACCGCCTCGTCGAGGAGGCGCGCGCCGGGATCGAGCTCGAGCGGCTCTCACAAGGCCCGCTCGAAGTCGTGCGCAGGGGCATCGCCTCCGTGCACGAGACCTTCCGTGACCACAGGGCGATCGCACTCGCCGCCGCCGAAATGCGCGCGAGCAGCGCAGAGGTGCGCGAGCTGTGGGCGAGGGTGATCGAGGGCTTCGTGCAGGAGACCACGGCCGCGATCGAGGGCGAGCGCCGGCGCGGCGCGGCCCCGGGCGGAGCGCCCGCGCGCGACCTCGCGGTCGCGCTCAACTGGATGAACGAGCGGGTCTTCCAGGCCACCCTGTCGAGCGAGGTCCCGGCGATCTCCGATGCGGCGGTCATCGACACGCTCGTCGAGGTCTGGATGCGCGCGATCTACGGCAATTCCGCGCTCGAGGACGAGGCCGGCTAGCGCCGGCGCGCGGTAGGTCGGCGCGCGGTAGGTCGGCGCGCGCGCAGCGCCGCGAGCCCGAGCCCCCCGAGCACGAGCAGGATGCGCCCGAGCGCGCTGCTCAGGGAGCGGACACCGAGAAGCGCACGCCCGCGTGGGCGAAGCGCGGTGCGCTCGCGCTGCCGAGCGCGATCGCAGGCGTGACGCAGCCCGCGACGTCGGGCGTGGCGCCGTCCTCGGCCAGCAAGATGCCGAGCTCGCCCAGCATGCGCGCGGTGGCGAGATAGCCGGGGTGGCCGTCCGCGTCGATGCTCACCTCGAGCTCGCGGCCGCCGAGCGTGCGGGCGAACACCCGCAGCTGCCAACGCCAGGCCTGCAGCCGCTCGCCCTTCGGGCCATAGCCGGACCCAGGCACGATCCGCGACAGCGCCGAGGTGAGCCGGCGGCGCGTGGAGGGCGCCGCGCTCGCGAAGCTGCGCAGGCCCGCCTGCGTCGCCGACATCGCCCCGGCGAGGCCCCAGCGCAGCGGCAGCGTGGCCGGCGGGCCGCCCAGCACCATCCCCTCGCGATAGCGAAACGGCATCGGCTCCACGCCGGCGGCAGCCGCGGCGAGCGCGGCGCTCCGGTGCACGACCGCGGGGTTGATGAACGGCGCCGGGGCCATCGGCGCGATCACGCCGTCCCCGTGAGCGTGGCGCGGGGCGATCGCGATCGGGCTCACGCTCCGTACCGCATCGGCGAGCTGCGCGTCGGTTATCAGGGCCGCCGGGTCGGCGATCAGGTCCGAGCGCTCCGAGGCCGCGATCGCGAGCACGCTCTGCAACGTCCCGCCCGAGATCGCGTCCGACGGACGCGGCAGGCCCGGAGGCGCCGTGATCGACACCTCGACGTCGACGCTCTGCAGCGGCTCGTCGTAGCGCTCGCGCGCGGCGTCAGCGGCGAGCAGCGTCGCGAGGTCCGGCGGGAGCGCCTCGAACCCGCACACCTGCGCGACCTTCACCCCGGCCTCGCGTGCGGGCTGATCGAGCACGTCGAGAACGCCGCGCACAAATGGGATCTCGCCGGTCAGGTCCGCGTAATGGCAGCCGCCGGCGACGCAGGCCTCGATCACGGGCCGGCCATAAGGCGTGTAGGGACCAACCAGATTGAGCACGACCGTCGCCCTCGAGGCAACGTCCCGCAGCGAGTCGGCCTGCTCGACGTCGGCGAGCAGGGTCGACGCCTCACTCGCCCCCTCCTCGGAGAGCACGCGCGCGAGCTTTGCCTCGTCGCGGCCGGCCGCAGCCCAGCGCAGGCCGCTCGCCGCGGCGCGCTCCTGGAGGTAGGCGGCCACGTGCCGGCCCGTCAACCCCGTTGCCCCGAACACGACCACGTCGAAATCGCGCTGACTCACCGGGCCGCACGATACGAGACGCCACCGCCCGGCGCGTGGCCGACGGACGCCAAGCTAGAGTCCCGACGTCGATGCGCGCCCACCTCGACCGCACCGGCTCCGCTCTGCTCCTCGTCCTGCTACTCGGGATCGCCCTGCTGGCGGGCTGCGGCGGGGGGTCTTCGAGCAACGGCGTCGCGTCCAAATCGCCCGAACAGATTCTCGCGGCGGCGAAAACGGCTGCAGTGGACGCGGCAAGCGTTCACATCGCCGGCTCAATTATCAACGAAAACAAACCGATATCTCTTGATATGGAACTCGTTGCGCGCAAGGGCGCAAGGGGGCGTATCGCCCTGGAAGGCCTCGCAATCGACGTAGTAGACGTCGAACAGGCCTTCTACGTGAACGGAAGCGCGGCCTTCTACCGCCACGTCGCGGGCCCCGCGGCCGCGCGGCTGCTTCGCGGCAGGTGGCTCAAGGTGCCCGCCAGCAGCGGCGAATTCGCGTCGCTCGCGCAGCTCACCAGCCTCGGCGATCTGCTCGACTCGACCCTCGCAAGCCACGGCAAGCTGGCACTCGTCGGCACGACGACAGTCCAGGGCCGGCAGGCGGTGGCCGTGACGGACACGAGCGAGGGCGGCACGCTCTACGTAGCCGCCACCGGCACTCCCTATCCGCTCGAGATCTCCAAGGCGGGCTCATCCGCGGGGCGCATCAGCTTCGACCGCTGGAACCAGCCCGTCACCCTCACGGCGCCAACAAACGCAATCAACATAACCCAGCTGCAGAACGGCCGCTAGGCAGCTCCTCCGCAATATGTTTAAGCACGCGGAGGGCCGTTCAAGAGAGCCAGCAAAAGCGTCGAGTCCTGGCTTGCCAGCCGACCACTCTCTGAGACCCGACAAGGACGCGAGAGCTCTCAGTGCACGATGCCCTTCAAGTCAGCTTCCTGCAACGCTCCCCCGACGGGGGAGCGCCGTCGGACTCGCAGTACGGGGGCGAGGGGAAGCGCCGTGTTCGCACGCGCGGAGGTGGGCTCGTGCCTAGGTCTCCACGGACCGGCGCGCACGGCCCCCGCCGGCCTGGCGACGGCGGAGACGCGCCCGGTCCGCGATCGCCGCTCGCGCTAATCCCCTGGGCGCTGCTGGGCCTTGCCGCCGTCGTCGTCGCGGCGCTCGCGGGTGTCTCGGTGACGATCGCAGGCTGCATCGCTGGCGCCGTGATCGCTGCCACGGTGTTGGGCTTTCACCTCGGAGATCGTGGCCGGGCAGCGCTCGAGAAGGAGATAGATGGGCGCACGAGCCAGCTCAAACGCGCGCTCTCCGAGCTCGAGATAGCCCAGGCCGAGACCGTTCGCCGCCTATCGATGGCGGTCGAGTTCCGCGACGAGGACACCGGGGCGCACATCGAGCGGATCGGCCGCTTCTCGACGCTGCTCGCAGAGCACATCGGCATGGACGAAGAGTTCTGCGAGCGTCTCGGCCACGCGGCGCCCTTGCACGACGTCGGCAAGGTGGCGATCCCCGACGCGATCCTGCTCAAGCCCGGTCCGCTCACCACCGAGGAGCGGGCGATCGTCGAGACTCACGCCGAGGAGGGGCACAGGCTCGTGCGCGGCTCGTCGTCCTCGATCCTCGACATGGCCGCGACGATTGCGCTCAGCCATCAGGAGAAGTGGGACGGCACCGGCTATCCGCGCGGCCTCAAGGGCGAGGCGATCCCGATCGAGGGTCGGATCGTCGCAGTCGCCGACGTCTTCGACGCGCTCACGAGCGATCGCGTCTATCGCAAGGCGTTCTCCGTCGAGGAGGCCGTGCAGATGATGCGCGAACAGCGGGGGCGCCACTTCGACCCGGTGCTGCTCGACGCATTCATGGAAGTCCTTGGGCAGACCGGTCCCGACGCTCGCGAGCAGATGCGCTCTGACCCGGCTGCGCTCGTCGAGAGCACGCTCGAGACGTTCGCCAGCGCGCTCGAACGCGGTGACGCCGAGACCGCCGAGGCGGCGATCGCGACTGCGATAGAGGACGGGATCGCTCCCACGACGCTCCACGCCGAGGTGATCGGACCCGCGCTGCGCCGTATCAGCGTGCTCGCGGGCGCGGGTGAGATCGACAGCGAGCGCGAGCGCCGCGCCTTCACGATCACACGCCGCGTGCTCGCGACGCTCTACCGCTATATGACCGTTGACACCGAGCCCACGCGTGAGCGCGTGCTGCTCGCCGGGGTGGCGGGAGGCGACCACACGCTGGGGCTGCAGATGGTCCACGATCAACTCGCCGCGGCCGGCTTCCAGACGATCTTCGACACCGACCTCGCCGCCGAGCAGCTGCTCTCGCTTGTCGAGGGACGATCCCCGGACCTCGTCGTGGTGGGCGCCACGGCGCCCGGGGGAGTCGACTCGATCGAGGTCGCGCTGCGCGAGCTCCACGCCAGCCACCCCGACCTCCCGATCCTGCTCAGCGGCCCCGCCGTGGGCGGCGGCCTGCCGCGTGAGCGCCGGGGCATGCGGGTGCTCGAGCGCATCGACGAGTCGGTCCAGACGGTCGAGGGCGTGCTCGCGTCCTGCGCGTCGGCCGCCTCCGTATAGCGCCAGGACCCCCGGAGAGCGCAGCGGGGCGCGCTCGCCGCGCCGCGAGGGCCGGGCGCGTGAGGCGAGGGCGGGGCGTATAGATTCCCGCCGATGAGCTCCCGCGCGATCGTCACCGGCGGTGCCGGATTCATCGGCTCGCATGTTGTCGATGCGCTCCTCGCCCAGGGCGCGCGGGTCACCGTGATGGACGATCTCTCGACGGGGGACCGCGCGCGCGTCGCCCCCGAGGCCGAGCTGATCGAGCTCGACATCGTCGACATAGGCGCAGTCGCTTCGCGGGTCGCGTCGATCCGCCCCGAGGCGATCTTCCATCTCGCCGCTCAGGCGAGCGTCGTCGCGTCGGTCGAGGACCCCGGCCGCGACTGCGAGGTGAACGTCAAGGGCACGCTGGGCGTCGTCGAGGCCGCGCGCTCCTGCGGTGCCCCGGTCATCTTCACCTCCACCGGCGGCGCGCTCTACGGCGACGACGCGCCGATGCCCACCGGCGAGGACCGCCTGCCGGCGCCGCTCTCGCCCTACGGAGCGTCGAAGTGGGGCGGCGAGGCCTACGTGCGCACGTGGTCGCTGCTGTCCGGGACCCCACACGCCGTCTGCCGCCTCGGCAACGTCTACGGTCCGCGACAGAGCCCGCACGGCGAGGCCGGCGTGGTAGCGATCTTCAGCCACCACCTCTACACCGGACAGGCGCCGCGGCTCTACGGACAGGGCAAGCCGACCCGCGATTACGTCTACGTGGGCGACGTCGTCAGCGCGCTGCTCGCGGCGGTCGGCAAGTCGGGCACCTACAACATCGCCACCGGCACCGAGACCGACGTGGCGAGCGTCTGGCGCAAGCTGAGCGAGATCGCGGGCAAGCAGATCGAGCCCGAGCTGGCAGACCTGCGCCCGGGCGAGCTGCAGCACAGCTGCCTGGACGTCTCCCGCGCCGAACGCGAGCTCGGCTGGAAGCCGCGCACTTCGATTGACGAGGGCCTGCGGCTCACCTACGAAGCGCTCGTCGAGGAATTCAAGCGCGCCGCCTGAGTCGCGACTGACGCGCAGCCGCAGCCGCGAAGGAGAGCGCGCCGTGAGCCCGTCGACCGGCAAGCGCGCCTGCAACCCGCCGAGCGTGCCTCGGGATTCGCCCGACGGCTGCCGAGAGGATACGTATGTGGCGCGCGTACGCTTCCTCGGCCGCGATCGCGGTGGCCTGCACCGCGCTTGGCGCAACGCCCGCCTGCGCGCTCTCGAACGTTCCCGGCGGTGCGATCGCGCCGTCGAGCCCGCGAGCGGGCGCCAGCGAGGCCGGCGTGTTATCGGCGGCGGCGCCGGGGCCGACCGTCGCCCGTCTGAGCGTCCCGACCACCGTCCTCGCCGGCCCTCCGCCCCGCGTGCTGCTGCGCGTCGACGAGCCGGGCGCGACCACCGTCGAGGTGCGCGTCGCGATCACGAGCGTCGCCACGCGCCGCTTGGTGCTCGTCGTGGCGCTCGGCTGGGTGCGCACGGGACGCACGACCGCCGTGCGATGGCCGGCTGACGCGACGCTCTCGCCGGGCGTCTACCACGTGAGCCTGAGCGCCCGCGATCCCCACGGCGCCTCGCTCCTACGCCGGCCTCATCGCTCGGGAGTGGCGAGCCTCACGGTGAGCGCGCCAAGCGCTCGGCCGGTGCCGTCGGTTCCGTCGCGCGCGGCGACGCCCGCAATCGCCTCCGAAGCGGGCGCGCCCACGCCGGCGCAGACGGTGCTCGACGGAGCGGCCTTCCCGGTCGCGGGCGCGCACAGCTTCGGCGGGCCGGAAAACCGCTTCGGAGCGCCTCGCGAAGGACACATCCACCAGGGCCAGGATGTGCTCACGGCCGAAGGAACGCCCATCGTCGCGCCGCTCGCGGGCACGATCACCTACGTCGCCTACCAGGCGGCGGGCGCCGGCTACTACCTCGTCGAGCACACCGGCGTCGACTTGGACTTCATGTTCGCCCACTGCGAGGCGGACACGTTCGCTGTCAGCGAAGGCCAGGCCATCGGCGCCGGTCAGACCCTCTGCTCTGCCGGCCAGACGGGCGATGCGACCGCGCCGCATCTGCACTTCGAGATCTGGATCCGCGGCTGGCAGGCCGCGGGCGGGCGCCCGATCGATCCGCTGCCCTACCTCGAAGCCTGGGAACACTAGTCGGTAGCATCGGGCCGACGGCGAGATAGCTCAGTTGGTAGAGCACACGACTGAAAATCGTGGTGTCCCCGGTTCGAGTCCGGGTCTCGCCATCGCGTCCTGCCCCCGCACGCCTCGGCGCCTAACAGGCGTGCTCCGCACGCGACTGTAGTCGGATCGCGGCTGCGAACGGACGGTTGGCGCAAGTGAATCGCGCGCTCCCCACTGCGCGGCGTATCATCGGAATTGAGGAATTTGCTATGACGGTGCTCGGCTTCGTGCTCCTGCTGATCGGTGCCATGCTGGCGGTGGCCGAGGCCCACGCGCCGAGCGGGATTCTCGGTCTCGGCGCCGGCGCGGCGCTGATCGCGGGTGGGATCATGGTGATCGCTTCGCTGGGCGGCAGCGCAGCGCTTGCGGTGCCGGTCGGCGTCGCGCTCGGCGCGGCGGCAGGCGGATGGGCGCTCGTGGCAATGCGTAAGGCGCGCGGCTCCCAGCGCGCGCGCATCCAGGCAGGCGCCGAGTCGCTGTGCGGGCGTGTCGGCGTGGTGCGTCGCTGGAGCGACTCCGCCGGCCAGGTGTTCGTCGACGGCGCGCTGTGGCGCGCCCGGCGCGGCTGGACGGAAGCGGACGACGCGGCGCTCCGCGAGGGCGATCCGATCGTGGTGGAGCGAGTGAGCGGCCTGACGCTGTCGGTGCGCCCAGCCGAGGAGTGGGAGTTGCTGGCATGATCCTCGCGCTCGCACTCGTCCTGATCTTCATAGCGGTGACCGCGCTGGTGATCGTGGGCACATCCGTGCGGGTGCTGCGCGAGTACGAGCGCGGCGTCGTCTTTCGGCTCGGCCGCGTAACGACCCACCGCGGGCCGGGGATGATCTTCCTGATGCCCGTGCTCGACCGCATGGTCCGCGTCAGCCTTCGCACGGTCACGCTGGAAATCCCGGCCCAGGAGATCATCACGCGCGACAACGTGCCCGCGCGCGTCACGGCGGTGGCGTACTACCGGATCGTCGATGCCACGAAGTCGGTGGTCGAGATCGAGAACGTGCTGGCAGCTACCTCGCAGATCGCTCAGACGACGTTGCGCTCGGTGCTGGGTAAGGCCGAGCTCGACTCGCTGCTGGCCGAGCGCGAGCGGTTGAACGAGCACCTCCAGCACATCATCGACGACCAGACCGAGCCGTGGGGGGTGAAGGTCACGGCGGTAGAGATCAAGGACGTCGAGATTCCGGAACGGATGCAGCACGCAATGGCGCGCCAAGCCGAGGCCGAGCGCGAGCGCCGCGCGAAGATCATCAACGCCGAGGGCGAGTTTCAGGCCGCCGCTCGGCTCAATGACGCGGCAGAGGTGATCAGCCGCAACCCGGTAACGATCCAGCTGCGCTACCTCCAAACACTGATCGAGGTAAGCGCGAACCAGAGCTCCACGATCGTCTTCCCGCTACCGATCGACGTGCTGCAACCGCTGATGGCGCCGCAACGCGGCGACTCCGCGGGCACCGACGCTCGCGAGCGCGCGAGCCTCGACGAGGCGCTCGCTGCGGCTCGTGAGGCGCTCGACGGAGCAGCCGCTGAGCCCCCGCCCGTCGAATCCCCGGCGCAGCCGGCCCTGATCTCACACGCATCGGAGCCGTCGCTGCTTGGGGAGAACGACGCAGCCGGCGAGCCCCGCCAGTAGAAGCACGCTCAACGTCCAGGTTGGCGGCGATCCTCAAGAGGTACCTGGGGCTGATCTACGCAAAACCGGCGTGTGGCGTAAAGACCTGGCAGGAATCCGCGGAAGAAGACCCCAACACGTGCTGGCCGGGCCCGGGCGGACTTCCCGTCGACCCCTCGCAGCCGTAAGGGCCCGCCTCACGCCGCGAGCGGCGGCGTGGGTTCCTCGACGGGCGCTGCGGCAGGAGCAGCGACCTGCACGGGCGCACCAACGGCCGCGACGGCCGGTGCGTCCGTCCCCGTGGCGCCAGGAGCGATCGACGCGGTCGAGGCGCGCGCCGGCTGAGAGGCGGTGATTGACGTCTGGCCGCTCTCGCCGCTGATCGACTCCTTGAAGCCCCGCATCCCGGCACCCAGCGATCGACCCATCTCGGGCAGGCGCTTGGCTCCGAACACGAGCAGCAGCAGAATCAGCAGGAAGGCGATGTGGATTGGATTATCGAGACCGAACATGTGAATTAGGCTCCAGGAGTAGGGCTCTCACGCCTGGTACGAAGAGCTGATACCTGAGACTACGTGTGCCTGCTGCATGCAGATCACGGGCGGCCTCGACACGCGCTCTCAGCTTCACTGCCACGACGCCATAAGCCCAATACCGCCTCGTTACTACGATGGGTGGATGGTCTTCCGCACCCGAGCTGTGCACAAGTCGTGAGCGTTTCCTCCGAGCCGGCGCTGCTCGCCGGCGAGGCGACGCGGTTGCGCCGTGTGCGACGGGCGGGACGCCCGTCGCTCTTGGCGGGATCTCACCCTCCGGGCGGTGGCGCGTCCTCGCGCACCGACGCTGCTGGGCGCGCAGATGAAGCCGAGGCGCTCGACGCCTACTCGCGAACGGTCGCCGGCGTGGCCGAGCGCGTCGCGCCGAGCGTCGCCAACCTGCGTGTCCTGCGGGCGACTCGCCGCGGACGCGTACCTGCCGGCTCCGGAAGCGCGATCGTGCTCACGCCAGACGGGTTCCTGCTGACCTCCGCGCACGTCGTCGCAGGCCCCGACCGTCGCGGTCGCGCGACGCTCGTCGATGGGCGCGAGATCGACTTCAGGGTGGTCGGCGCAGACGCCCTCTCGGACCTCGCAGTCCTGCGTGCCGACGCGGACGACCTCGCGCCGGCGGTGCTCGGCGACGCGGCGCGCCTGCGCGTGGGGCAGCTCGTCGTAGCGATCGGCAACCCGCACGGCTTCGAAGGCTCGGTGACCGCGGGCGTCGTCTCGGCTCTCGGCAGATCGCTGCCGGCACGATCCGGCAGCATGGTGCGCATGATCGACAGCGTGATACAGACCGACGCGGCTTTGAACCCGGGCAACTCCGGCGGCGCACTCCTCGACGCACGCGGCCAGGTTGTCGGCGTCAACACGGCCGTAGCGGGCGTGGGGCTCGGGCTCGCAGTGCCGATCAACGACGCCACGCACAAGGTGATCAGTGCGCTCATGAGCGATGGCCGCGTGCGGCGAGCGTACCTGGGCGTCGCCGGTGGCTCGCGACCGCTGCCCTCACGCGCGCGGCGCGAGCGTGGGCAGGCGAGGGGCGTGGAGATCGTCGCGGTCACGCCCGACAGCCCCGCCGATCGCGCCGGGCTCAAAGCCGAGGACCTGATCGTCGAACTGGCGGGAGCGCGCGTGATGGGCGTCGACGACATCCAGCGCCTGATGGTCGGAGACCTGATCGGCGAGCCCGTGGACGTGTTCGTGCTGCGCGAGGGCGAGCAGTTGCGCCTACGGCTCGTGCCGCGCGAGCTTCACGATTGACCGCCGTCAGGCGCCGCCCGTCCGTGCGAGGTCGCACAGAGGGTCCCGACGCTCGCGCCGTCAGCGGCGAGGGTCGTCGCGAGCGCGCGGCCGAGCCCGTCCGTGGCCCCGGTGGTGAGGATCGGTTGACGGTCCAGCGGGCGCAGATGCCGTTTTGGCTAGCCGTCTCGGTCGTGAGACTCGCGCCGCGGTCTTGCCGCGCGCCGACGCGGTTCGCGGCGGCGTGGCGATCTCTGGGTCGGCGGCGGGTGCGATCCCGTAGCCTGAGCGCGATGTGGCTGACCTTGCCCCCCGCCCCCAGCCGTCGCTGAGCAGCACGCCAGCGCTGTCGGACGTCGCCGACTTCCTGGCGGCGCACGCACCCTTCGAGAGCGTCGACCGCGACGAGCTCGCGCGGGTGGCCTCCTGCGCGGAGGTCGAGTTCCATCTCGCCGGCGCGATCATCTTCTCGCAGGGCGCCGAGCCGGTGGAGCATCTCCGCGTCGTGCGCAGCGGCGCCGTCGAGATCGTCCTCGACGAGCGCGTGCTCGACAGGCTCGAGAGCGGCGAGATGTTCGGGCACGCCTCGATGCTGTCCGGGCTGCCTCCCGGCTTCGCGGCGCGCGCCGCCGAGGACACGCTCTGCTACCGGATCCCAGCCGACGTCGCGCGCGAGCTGCTCTCGCGGCCGGAGGGCATGCGCTACGTTGCTCGCTCTCTGCTCGAATGGCCCGCCGAGGCGGTCGGCGCGCTCGAGCTCTCCCCGGCGGCCGGCCCGGCGCACGTGCCGGTGGGCAGCCTGGTCCATGGCGCACCCGTCGTGTGCGAGCCGGGGACCTCGATTCAGGAGGCCGCCGCGGCGATGTCGAGCGCGGGAGCGACCTCGGTCGTGGTCGACCTCGGCGACGGGTCACTCGGGATCCTCACCGACCACGATCTGCGCACGCGCGTCGTTGCCGCCGGCGTGGCCGGCGACGCGCCCGTGTCGGTTGCGATGACCGCGCCGGCCTACACGTGCGGGCCCGATCGGCTGGCCGGCGAGGTCCTGCTCGACATGCTCGATCGCGGGCTGCGCCACTATCCGATCGTCTCCGCGAGCGGCGAGCTGCTCGGCGTGGTCAGCGATTCCGATCTCGTCGCGGTCGAGACCCGCTCGTCCTTTCATCTGCGGCGCGCGATCGGTCGCGCGCAGAGCCGGCAGGAGCTCGTCGCGGCCTCGGCCGCGTTCGCCCCGATGGTGATCGCGCTGCACGACGCGCGCGTCGATCCCGCGAACATAAGCGCGATCTACACGGTCGTCCTCGACGCGCTCACGCGTCGGCTGCTCGAGCTGGCGGTCGCCGAGCGAGGGGGCGCGCCGCCGTCGTTCGCGTGGCTCGCGCTCGGCAGTCAGGCGCGGCGCGAGGCGACCCCCGGCTCTGACTCCGACAGCGCGATCGTGTACTTCGACGAGGACGGCGGCGAGACCGTGAGGCCGTTCCTGCAGGGGGTGGGCGCAGAGGTCGTCGCGGGCCTGGAGGCGTGCGGGCTGCGTCGCGACGCGCAGGGAGTGACCGCCGCGGAGGAGCTCGTCGTGCGATCGCTCGCGTCCTGGCAGCGCGCGGTGCGCGGCTGGATGGCGCGGCCCACCCAGGAGCAGGCCGTGATGCTGGTGTCGGTGTTCGTCGACAGCCGCCCGGTGTGGGGCATCCACATGGGCACGCCGATCGCGGACACGTTTGCCACCGCACCGCGCGACGAGGCGCTGCTACGGCTGCTGGCCCGGCTCGCGCTCTCCTATCGTCCGCCGACGGGCTTCCTGCGGGGCCTCGTGGTCGAGCACTCGGGCGAGAACCGCGGGCGGCTGGACCTCAAGCGAGGGGGGCTGCTGCCGGTCGTCGATCTCGCGCGCTGGGCCGGGATGGCCGCGGGCGTGACCAGTGCTTCGACGCGGGAGCGCTTGCGCGCGGCCGCGGACGCCGGGACGCTGTCGCGCTCGACCGCACGTACGCTCGAGGACGCCTTCGATCTGATCCTCGGACTGCGCCTCGAGCACCAGGTGCAGCAGCTGCGCGCCGGCGCGCAGCCCGACGACTACATCGACCCCGAGTCGCTCAGCGAGCTGACGCGCAGCTACCTCAAGGAGGCCTTCCGGGCGATCGCCTCGGTGCAGCGGCGCGTGTCGGCCGAGCTAGCGTTGGGCGTGCTGTGATGTGCCCGTGAGGCTGCCCGGCGGGCGCCCGTGGGGTCCGGCGGCCGTCGAGTACGCATCTGCGCCGAGGCCCTCACAGCGAACGCCCTGGAACGGGGCGTCGTGGTGCGCGGTGGACCTCGAGTTGAGCGGGCTCGACCCGCGCCGGCACGAGATCATCTCGTTCGCCGCGATCCCAATCGAGCAGGGGCGTATCCAGCTCGCGGGCGCCGTATGGGGGCTCGTGCGACCCACGCGCGCGCTGAGCGAACCCGCGATCCGCATCCACGGGATCCGCGCCGCGGATCTCCTCGATGCACCCCCGCTGCAGACGGCGATCGAACCGCTGCTGCGAGCGATCGCGGGCCGCACGCTGGTCGCGCACGTGGCGCGCGTCGAGCGGGCCTTCCTCGGGCCGGCGCTGCGGGCCGGCGGCGTGCGCCTGCGGGGTCCGATCGCCGATACGAGCGTGCTCGGGCGCCTATGGCTGTGCGAGCGCGACGGGACCGTGCCGGCGGAGATGCCCCTGGGGGAGCTGGCAGGTGCCCTCGGGCTCCCCGCGCACGCCCAGCACGATGCGCTCGGCGATGCGCTCACGACCGCCCAGGTCTTCATCGCCGCCGCGAGTCATCTCAGCGTCGAGCGCGTGGAGACGGTGCGTAGCCTCGCCCGCGCCGGGCGCCGGCTGCAGGCCGCGCTGAGGTATCCGACCGAGCCGGCGAGCGCCGCCGCCGACGGAGCCCGGCACCGACGCTTCTGAGGAGCTCGCGCGAACGAGCGTCGTGAGCCCCCCGAGCCGGTCTGCGATGCGAGCTCGGAACGGGCCGCGCCGAGCCGGCTAGGCCCAGAAGCCCCGCGACGGGTGCGCGCGCGGGCGTCGCGAGTGCCAGGCGCTGCAACCGTGCATCCATCCGTAGCGCGTGTAGTAGACGCGGCTGCGGTGGCGTCCGAAGAAGAACCAGCCGACCGCCAGCCAGAACCACCACATCGCCATCACGCCCGTGATCACCAGCACCGCGATCACGATCGACGCGACCGCGAGCGGGAAGGCGATCGCCAGAGCGAGAGCGGGTCGCAGCACGGAGCGGCGGCTGCCGCGCGACGCGAGCACCCGTGAGCCGGGAAGGTCCTCGACGACGGCGTCGAGCTCCCCGTAGGTGCGCGCGGACAGCGCCGCCTCCAAGCGCCGCTCGAGCTCCTCGGTGAGAAGTCGCCCTTCGGTGGCGGCTTGGCGCAGCCGATCGGCGACCCCGTCGCGATCTGCGTCGGACGCTCTCAATCCTGCTCGGCCTGCCATCTCGCTATGCGCCTCGCTTGCGGGTTGCTCCCTGCAGAGCGTAGCGCACCCCGGCGGCTCCGTTTCAGTAGGCGACCCCGATGCGAAGCGCCTGCCCCGCCGGGGCAGGATCCCCGCCGTCTCGATCGCTCCAGCTGGGTGGTTGCAAAACGCAAGCTCGCTGTTATGCTGTGCCGGTGCCGTATCGTCCCTTTGACGACCAGAACTGCTCGATCGCGAACTCCCTCGAGGTGCTGGGCGAGCGCTGGACGCTGCTGATCATGCGGGAGGTGCTCCTCGGGCGGCGACGCTTCGTCGATATCCGCCGCAACGTCGGCCTGGCGCCGAACATCCTCAGCGATCGGCTGAGCACGCTCGTCGAGCACGGCCTGCTCGAGCGCCGGCGCTACTCCGAGCACCCTGAGTCCTACGAGTATCTCCCGACGCGCAAGGGCGCGGAGGTGAGCCCCGTTCTCCTCGCGCTGATGCAGTGGGGCGACCGTCACGCCACGCCGCCGGCAGGCCCCCCGCGCGTCCACGTGCACACCGTCTGCGGCCACGATGCCGACCCGCAGCTGACGTGCGCGCACTGCGGGCAGAGCATCGGCGCGGTTGAGCTGAAGGTGCGTCCCGGGCCCGGCGCGAACGCACAGCAGCGCGCCGAGCCGCTGCTGCCGGTCTAGACGGCGGCGCGCGCGGGCAAGTCGCTGGCGGCGCTCCGCGCAGCATCGCGAGCGCGGATCTCGCGCTCGCGGGCGCCCGGCAGGGTCGCCGCGCTGGCCGCGCGGCCTCACGGCCGCGGGCGGCGCACTAACGTGATGGTTCGACCGCGATGCCACCCCGGCAGTGCGAGCTGACAGGAGGGAACAAGATGGCAGTGAACAGCCCCGTGGAGTTGGATCGCGAGCGAATCCGCAGCCTCAGCGAACGCGAGCGTGCACGACTCGACGAGCGCACCCGCGGCTCCGAGGCGATGTACCTGCGCGCGCGCGAGTCGCTCAGCGGGGGCGTCGCCTCCTCCTACCAGGCACGCTCTCCCTGGCCGATCTACCTCACGACGGGCGAAGGGCCGGTGGTCTACGACGTCGACGGCAACCGCATGTGGGACTTCCACAACGGGTTCGGGTCGATGGTGCAGGGGCATGCTCACCCGGCGATCGTGCGCGCCGTGCGCGAGCGCGTCGCCGAGGGGACGCATTTCGCTGCCACGACCGAGGACGGCGTGATCGTGGCCGAGGAGCTCGCGCGGCGGTGGGACCTGCCGCGCTGGCGCTTCCTCAACTCGGGCTCGGAGGCGACGATGGACGCGATCCGGATCGCGCGCGGCTATACGGGGCGCGAGACGATCGTCAAGATCTTCGGCTCCTACCACGGCCATCACGATGCGGTGATGGTCTCGATCGGCGTCGAGTACGACCAGATAGGCGACCGCGAGAACTACGCCTCGCTGCCCTACGGCGCGGGCATCCCCGCGGCCGTCGCCGATCTCACGATTGCCGTGCCGTTCAACGACGCCGGTGCGATGGAGCGCCGCATCGAGCGGCTGGAGTCCGAAGGCCGCAAGCCCGCCTGCGTGATCATGGAGGCGGCGATGATGAACCTCGGCGTCGTGCTGCCCGAGGAGGGCTACCTCGAGGCGGTGCGTGAGATCACGCGCAGGCACGGCGTGGTGCTGATCTTCGACGAGGTCAAGACGGGCCTGGCGATCGCGGCCGGCGGCGCAACAGAGCGCTTCGGCGTGCAGCCCGACATGGTCACGCTCGCCAAGACCCTCGGCGGCGGCCTGCCCTCGGGGGCGGTCGGCGGAACCGAGGAGGTGATGAGCGTGGTCGAGGACGGAACCGTCTACCAGGTCGGCACCTACAACGGCAACCCGCTCAGCATGGCCGCAGCGCGCGCGAGCCTGCTCGAGGTCCTCACGCCGGAGGCGTACGCGCGCCTGGACGAGCTCGGCGAGCGGATCGTCTCGGGCTGCCAGGGGGTGATCGAGCGGTACGGCCTTCCGGGATACGCCGTCGGGGTCGCGGCCAAGGGATGCGTGACGTTCTCGCCGACGAAGATCGTCGACTACGAGACGTTCAAGGCCAACCAGGACGTCGACGTCACCGAACTGGCCTGGCTCTACAACATGAACCGCGGCATCTTCATGACGCCCGGTCGCGAGGAGGAGTGGACGCTGTCGGTGGCCCACACCCACGAGGCGCTCGACGCCTACGTGCGGGTCTTCGACGAAATGGCCGCCGAGCTGACGGGCTGAGAGCCGATCGCGGCGGCGCGCGCCGGAGTAGGATCAGTTCGTGATCCTCTACACGTGCGCCGACGGCAAGCGCTTCGGATCGCTGCCGGCGATCGTGGCGCACCCGTGCGGCCGCGCGGCGAACGCACTCGACGAGGCCGGCTGCGAATACGAGCTGCGCAAGGTCAAGGGCGGGACGCTGAAGCTCTGGACATGGCCCTCGCGCGCGCGCGACCGCGCCGAGGTGGAGGAGCTCAGCGGCCAGCGCGCCGTGCCGATCCTCGTGCTGGACGACGGCGGCGTGATCACGGGCTCCGGCGCGATCGTGCGCTGGGCGCAGGCTCACCGCCCCTGAGGGCGGCGGGCGTGGCCGGGTCGGCTCCGACGCCGCGCGCCGCGGGCGCGCGACGGGCGCGCGTGCGCGTGGAGGGCAGGGTGCAGGGCGTGGGATTTCGACCCTTCGTCAGCCGCCTCGCGGTCGAGCATGCGCTCGGCGGGTTCGTCCTCAACGACGCCACCGGCGTCCTGATCGAGGTCGAGGGCGCTCCCGATCGCCTGGAGCGATTCCTGACCCGACTGCAGGTCGATCGACCGCCGCTGGCCTTGATCGAGCGGGTCGTAGTGCTCGAGAGCGAGCCCCGCGGGGAGTCGGCCTTCGCGATCCTCGAGAGCGCCCGCGACGCGCGCGGGCACGCGGCGGTGAGCCCCGACATCGGTACCTGCGCTGATTGCCTGCGCGAGCTCTTCGATCCGCTCGACCGCCGCCACCGCTACCCGTTCATCAACTGCACCAACTGCGGCCCTCGCTTCACGATCGTGCGCGCCTCGCCCTACGATCGCGCGCTGACGACGATGGCCGGGTTCTCGATGTGCGCTCGTTGCAGGGCCGAGTACGAGGACCCGGCGGACCGGCGCTTTCACGCCCAGCCGAACGCCTGTCCGGACTGCGGGCCCGTGCTCGCGCTGCTGCACGGCGACGGCTCCCCCGCGAAGGACGGCGCGCACGATCCGCTCGCCGGCGCGGCGGCCGCGTTGCGCGCGGGAGCGATCGTGGCGGTCAAGGGGATCGGCGGCTATCACCTCGCCTGCCGGGCGGACCTGGAGGACAGCGTTGCCGAGCTGCGCGCGCGCAAGCACCGCGACGAGAAGCCGCTGGCCACGATGGTCGCGGACCTCGAGTCCGCGCGCGAGCTCGTAACGCTCGCCCCCTGCGAGCAGGAGCTGCTGGAGAGCGGCGCCCGACCGATCGTGCTCGCGCCGCGTGCAGCGGCGGCGCCGCTGGCCGCAAACATCGCTCCCGATACGCCGGAGCTGGGCGTGATGCTCGCGTACTCGCCCCTTCACCATCTGCTGCTCTCCGACGTAGGTGCGCCGCTGGTGATGACCAGCGGCAACCTCTCAGAGGAGCCGATCGTCTTCGGCGACGAGGAGGCGCGCACGCGGCTCGGCGCCATCGCCGAGTTGCTGCTCATGCACGATCGGCCGATCCATGCGCGTGCCGACGATTCGGTGCTGCGCGTGGTCGCCGCAGCGGACGCCGCGCGGGTCGTGCCGGTGAGGCGATCGCGCGGCTACGTGCCCGGCGAGCTCGCGCTGCCCGTCGGCGCCGAGCGTCACGTGCTCGGCTGCGGCGCGGAGCTGAAGAACACCTTCTGCCTTGCCAAGGGTCCTCGCGCGTGGCTCGGTCCGCACGTCGGGGACCTCGAGAACTACGAGACGCTGCGAGCGTTTCGCGACGGCATCGCTCATTTCGAGCGGCTCTTCGCGGTTCGCCCGGAGGTCGTCGCACACGATCTTCATCCGGATTACCTCTCGACCAAGCACGCGCTAGAGCTCGACGGGGTCGAGCTCGTCGGCGTACAGCATCACCACGCCCACCTCGCCGCCGCGCTGGCCGAGCACGGCGAGCAGGGGGCAGCCGTCGGGGCGATCTTCGACGGCAGCGGCTACGGCCCCGACGGGACCGTGTGGGGGGGCGAGCTGCTCGCCGGCGACCTCACCGAGTTCCGCCGCGTCGGGATGCTGTTGCCGGTGTGCTTGCCCGGCGGCGCGCAGGCGATACGTCAGCCTTGGCGGATGGCGTGCGCGTGGCTCGCGCGCTCGGGCGAGCTCGACGGCGGTGATGTTCCCGTGCTCCCGCGCGCGTTGGGCGAGCGCGTCGGCGAGCAGCGCTGGCGTCAGGTCTGCCAGCTGATCGAGTCCGGTCTGGGCTCGCCGCTGACATCGAGCATGGGGCGGCTCTTCGACGCCGTTGCCGCGCTCTGCGGGCTGCACCCCGAGGTCACCTACGAGGGACAGGCGGCGATCGCGCTCGAGGCCGCGTGCGACGAGCGCGAGCGCGGCGTCTACCCGATCGCGCTCGCGCGCGAGGCGTCCGGCCTGGTGATCGATCCGCGCGCCACGATCGCTGCGATCCTCGCCGACGTCCAGCGGGGCGTGCCAGTGGGCATGATCTCGGCACGCTTCCACTCCGCGGTCGCCCATGCGACCAGCCTTGCCTGCGCGCGGGCCGCCGAGTCCCAGCGGACCGACACGATCGTGCTGTCGGGCGGGGTCTTCCAGAACCGCCGCCTGCTCGCGGACGTGCTCGCGCGCCTGCACCAGCGGGGGCTGCGCACGCTCACGCCCGAGGCCACACCGATCGGGGACGGCGGCATCTCCTTCGGCCAGGTCGCGGTGGCCAGCGCGCGCCTTGGGCGATCTGAGCGCTAGCGCCGGGAGCTTGGCCAGGTCGGGGAGGCTTGCCTAGCGCAGGGAGGCTTGCTTGGCGCCGGGGCGGCTAAGCGCCGGCAGCGGAAGGGCGCTCGTGGTCGATCGCCTCCGCGGCGGCGGGAATCGCGTCCTCGGCGCCCGACCAGGTCTCGAAGAACGTTTTCGCGTCCGCGGGGTCCAGCGGACGCGCGAAGAGGAAGCCCTGGCCGCTGTCGCAATCCTCGGCCTGGAGCAGCGTGAGCTCCCGCGGCTGCTCGATGCCCTCGGCGAACGTCTCGATCGAGAGCGCCTTGCCGAGCTGCACGAGCGTGTGGATGAGCGTCTCGCCCTCCTTGTTGTGCCGCAGTCCTGCGATGAACGAGCGATCGATCTTCAACGCGTCGACAGGGAACTGCTGAAGATGAGCCAGCGACGAGTAGCCGGTGCCGAAGTCGTCGATCGCGATCCTGACGCCGAGCGCCTTGATCGCAGCGAGACGGCCGGCCGTCTGATCCACGTTGCGCATGAGCGTGGTCTCGGTGATCTCGAGCGTGAGGTTGGAGGCCGGCAGTCCGCTTTCCGCGAGGGCCTCCTCGATGTCGACGATTAGCTGGTCGCTGTCGAGCTGACGCGCGGAGACGTTTACCGCGATCGAGACGGGGTGGCCGGCCTCGTGCCAGACGGCGCCCTGACGAGCGGCCTCGCGCAGTACCCAGCGGCCGACCTCCGTGATCAGACCCGTCTCCTCGAGCAGCGGGATGAACGCGTCCGGCTGGACCAGGCCGCGCGCCGGGTGTCGCCAGCGGATCAGCGCCTCGACGCCGGTCGGACGCATGTCGCTCAGGTTCAGCGTCGGCTGGTAGGCGAGTACGAACTCGTCGTTGTCGAGGGCCGTACGCAGGTCCATCTCGAGCTCCATGCGGCGCTTGACGCTGTCCTGCATGCCCGCCTCGAACACCGCGAAGCGGTTTCGCCCGTCCCACTTGGCCCGGTACATCGCGATGTCGGCGTCGCGCAGCAGGTCCCCGGCGGACCCGCGATGGCCGGCGGCGATGCCGATGCTCGCGCTGATAGTGAGAGCGATCTCGCCCTGCGGACCGAGCTTGAACGGGGGCCGCAGCGCCTCGAGCAGGCGTTCGGCCACGAGCTCGGGACCCGTCGCGAGCGTGAGCTCCTCGGCGATCACGACGAACTCGTCGCCGCCGAGGCGCCCCAGCGCGTCGGCTTGGCGGACGACCCCCTTCAGACGCGCCGCGACCGCCTGCAGCAGCTCGTCGCCGACGTTGTGGCCGAGCGTGTCGTTGATGCTCTTGAAGTTGTCGAGGTCGATGAACAGCGCAGCCATCGGCGCCTGCTGCCTGGAGGCACGCGCGAGCATCTGTTCCACGCGGGCGAGAATCAGGGTCCGGTTGGGCAGGCCAGTGAGCGGATCGTGTGTGGCCAGGAACGCTAGCTCCTCCTCGCGCCGGGTGAGCTCGTCGTCGGTGCGCTGGCGCTCCTTCTCGAAGACCTTGCAGACTCGCAGCAAGCTGAGCTCGAGGCTCAGCTGGATCATCTCGACGGCGTGTGCAAGGACGTGCGCGGGGGTGGCGAGCTGCGCGCCGCAGTCGCGCGTGACCTCGACCATCACGTTGCGCCACCACATGCTGCGCCGCACGACCTCGTGTATCGAAGCCGCTCGGTGGGCCGCCAGCTCGCCGAAGATCCGCGACGTTTCCTTGGCCGCGCCGTGGGTCACCTTGAGGTCGTCGCCCGCGATCCAGCGCGCGACCGCCACGGTCGAGTTCGCGCACACGCGGCGGAAGCTCTCGTGGACGCTCTCGGCCAGATCCTCCCCTTCTTCGTTGCTGCGGGCCGTCGTCCCCTCGAGCACCTCCTGTTTGCGCGCGAGCACGGCCCCGCCGAGGCGGCGCAGCTCCTCCGCTTCCGGGCGCGCCTCGCCCGGCGAGGACTCGGGCACAGCTGTGAATGCGCGCTGCGCGCTTGACGTCCGGGCTGCCATGTCGCGCTATCAATCGGCCGCTGGGCCGAATTACTGAAGCGCTTTGCCTGCAGCAGACGATCGTCTGCAAGCGCCGACGCGGACGCGGACGCTCGCTGAGGTCCTTCGATCGCGCGCCCGGCGCTTCATGCGGATCGGTCGCCGAGCCTCGACATGCGCGAGTAGCCGTCTCGCAGCAGCAGCTGCCAGGCGGCGTCGAGGATCGCCGCGTCGACGTTCTCATCCAGCGGTCGCACCGACCCTCGTACGGGAGGCGCCTGCAGGTCATCGTCGCTCGGGCCGGGCATGCCGATCGGTTGCCCAGACCGAGGCGCGGGTTGACACGTTGACGCGGGCGATGCGTTGGGAATTAACTCTTGACGCGAGGCGAACGCCCGGGATAGGTTTGCCCGACAGCGCCCCGCCGCGAGGGGCTTTTCGGTTGCGGCGTCGGGCGGCATCCGCATAGGGGAGGTCAGAGGGGTGGGGAAGGGCTATCGCATAGTCGGGCTTGCGGCTGTCTGCGCAGGCGTGCTTGTACCTGCCGCGGCGGCGTCCGCGTCTCCGCAATATGTCGCTCTCGGTGATTCATATTCATCCGGCGTCGGCACGCGCGCGTTCTATGAAGAACCGGGGGAATGCGATCGCAGCCCGGACGCCTATGGGCCGAAGATCGCCGCGGTGAAGGGCTACACCCTCAGCTTCCTGGCCTGCAGCGGAGCGAAGACCACCGAAGTGAACGAAAAACAGCTCGGTACGCTCAGCAGCAGCACAAGCCTCGTCACGATCACGATCGGCGGCAACGATGCGGGATTCAGCAACGTGATCATCAACTGCGCGCTCTACTACTTCACCTGCGGAAGCGCCATCAGCGAAGCCGACGAATTCATAGCGAAAAAGCTGCCCGGGCTGCTCGAAACCACCTACAAGGACATCCATACGAAGGCGACCACGGCGAAGGTGATCGTGCTCGGCTATCCGAAGCTGTTCACCAAGGAAGGGAAGACGTGCAACGTCAACCTCCTGACCTCGGGCAACGAGAAGAAGATGAACGAATCCGCGGAAAAACTCGACAGCGTGATCAAGGGTCGCGCGGAAGCGATGAAATTCACATTCGTCAACCCGACGAGCGCCTTCGACTCGCACGAGGTCTGCTCGTCCTCGGAATGGCTCAACGGACAATCCAACCCGCTGTCTGAAAGCTACCAGCCGAACGTCTCGGGGCAGGCCGAGTTCACCTCGCTCGTCGAGGCGGCCATCTAGAGGGAGAGCAGATGGAGGGGAAGGAGCCACGCGAGGTGGGCGTCCGCTGCGGCGGGCGCGTCGTGACCTACCCGCAGCTGTTCGGCGGCGCCCTGCGGGCCACGCGCGCGCTGCACGAGCTCGGGGTCGGTGCCGGCGATCGCGTGGCCCTGCTGCTTCACAATTCGATCGAGTTCCTACAGGCGTCGATCGCCACCGTGCCGTTGGGCGCAAGCGCGGTGCCGATCAACTGGCACTGGCGCGGCGAGGAGATCGCATACGTCCTGCGCGACAGCTCCGCCAAGGTCCTGATCGTGCACGCGGACCTATGGCCGGCGATCGCCGCGAGCGTGCCGGACGCTGTGACCGTCGTCGCCGTCGATCCGCGGGGTCAACGCCCCGTCCGCCCCGAGGTCGCGGGCGGGCTGGCGTGGACGGACCTGCTCGACGGGTGCGAGCCGTGGGAGCAGCCGCCGGAGGGTGCGCCGGTGAGCATCATCTACACCTCGGGCACGACCGGACGGCCCAAGGGCGTAGTGCGCCAGCCCGCGACCGACGAGCAGCGCGAGGCGATGCAAGAGCTGCTCGGGGAGATCTTCGCGCTCGCCCCAGGCGAGCGCACGGTGATCCCGGCCCCGATGTATCACACCGCGCCGAACGTGTACGCGCTGTCCGCAGCGGTGCGCGGCATGGACATGACGATCATGGAGCGCTTCGACGCGGAGGAGTTCCTGCGGCTCGTCGAGGAGCATCGTGTGAGCGTCGTGCAGATGGTGCCGACGATGTTCGTGCGCCTGCTCGCCCTGCCCGAGAACGTGCGGGCGCGCTATGACCTCTCCTCGCTGCGTTTGATCGTCCACGCCGCCGCGCCGTGTCCCCCAGGGGTCAAGCGCGGCATGATCGAGTGGCTCGGGCCGATCGTGGCGGAGTACTACGGCTCGACGGAGACGGGGCCCGTGGTCCACTGCGACAGCGAGCAGTGGCTGGCGCATCCCGGGACTGTCGGGCGTCCGCTGCAGCGCGCGGTTGTGAAGGTGCTCGACGCCGAAGGCCGCGAGCTCGCTGCGGGCGAGTCCGGTGAGATCTTCGTATGGCTCGACGTGTGGCCCGACTTCACCTACGAAGGCGACCACGACAAGCGCCGAGCGATCGGCCGCGACGGGCTCGTTAGCTGTGGGGACATCGGCTACCTCGACGCCGACGGCTATCTGTTCCTCAACGACCGCCGCAGCGACATGGTGATCAGCGGCGGCGTCAACATCTACCCGGCCGAGATCGAGACCTGCCTGATGTCGCTGGCCGGCGTCCGCGACTGCGCGGTGTTCGGCATCCCCGACGACGAGTTCGGGGAGGCGCTCGCCGCGCACATCGAACTCGAGGACGGCGCCCAGGTGAGCGCCGCCAGCGTGCGCGACCACGTGCGCAGCAATCTCGCCGGCTACAAGACGCCGCGGGTCGTCGAGTTCAGCGACTCGCTTCCGCGCGAGGACTCGGGGAAGATCTTCAAGCGGCGCCTGCGCGAGCCCTACTGGGCCGGCCGCGAGCGCGCGATCTAGCCGCGCCGAGCGAAGCCTCATCCGCGGCGGGCGCCGATACCTGCAGCCGTGTGTGCGCCTGGCTGGCCGCCGCTGCCCGCTCGCTCAGCTCCCCCCACAGATGCACGGTGGCGTAGGCGCGATACGGGCGCCAGCGGTCGGCCACACGCGCCGCCCCGCGAGGATCCTCGCCCAGCAGCTCGAGCGCGCGGCGCACGCCGAGGTCCCCCGCAGGGAACGCGTCGGGATCGCGCAGCCCGCGCATCGCGACGTAGTCGACCGTCCATGGGCCGATTCCCGGCAGCGCGAGCAGCGCCGCGCGCGCCTGGCGGTGCTCGGCGCCCGCGTCGAGTACGAGCCGCCCGTCGGCGAGCGCCTGCGCCAGCGCAAGCAGCGCCCGCGCCCGCGACGCGGGCATCCCGAGCCGCTGCGGATCGACCTGCGCGAGCGCCGCCGCCGAGGGAAACAGGTGCGTGACGGCGCCAAGCGGGCGCTCGATGCGCTCTCCGCAGGCACGCACGATCCGCCCGGCGAGCGTCGCCGCGCCCGACAGCGAGACCTGCTGGCCGAGCACCGCGCGCAGGGCCAGCTCGTCGCCGTCGGGAGCGCCCGGGATGCGACGCCCGGGCGCCATCCGCACGAGCGCCCCGAGCAGGGCATCGGCACCGAGCGCCTCGTCCACCGCGATCGGATCGGAATCGAGATCGAGCATCCTCCGCGCGCGCTGCATCGCCGCGGCGAGGTCGCGCAGATCATCGAGCCGAAAGCGCGCGTGCACGTGGCCTGCGAGCGGCGTCAGCTCCACGACGCCCGGGCCGCGGGGCAGGCGCAGGCTGCGTCGAAATCCCCCGACGAGCCCCTCCTCGACACCCGCAACCGCGCGTCGGGCCAGGAACGAGAGCAGAGCATTCGCGTTGAGCGGGCTGCGGTAGGGCAGGCGCAGGACGACGGTCCCCGAATCCTCGGGGCGGCCAGCGCTGCGAGCCCGCGCGCGCAGCGCACTCGGCGTCATCGCGAACACCTCGCGAATCGTCGCGTTGAACTGGCGCAGGCTCTGGAAGCCGGCCGCGAAGGCGACGTGCGTAACCGGCTCGGCGGTCGTCTCCAGCAGCGTGCGCGCCGCCTGCGCGCGCTGCGCGCGGGCCAGCGAGAGCGGCCCCGCGCCCACGACCTCCACGAGCCGGCGATGCACATGGCGCTCGCTGTAGCCGAGGCGCGTCGCGAGGCCGCTGACGCCCTCGCGGTCGACCACGCCATCGGCGATCAGGCGCATCGCACGCCCGACGATGTCGGCACGCCGATCCCACTCCGGCGAGCCCGGGCTCGCGTCGGGGCGGCAGCGCTTGCAGGCCCTGAAGCCCGCCGTCTGCGCCGCCGCGGCGGTCGCGAACAGGCGCACGTTCTCGCGCTTGGGCGTGCGCGCCGGACAGCTCGGCCGGCAGTAGATGCCGGTGGTCAGTACGCCGCAGAAGACCCATCCGTCGAAGCGCGGATCCTCGCTCGCGATCGCGCGCCAGAGGAGCTCCTCGTCGATCAGCATGCGCCCACGATCGCATACGCGGCCGGCCAGATCTCGCGGGATTCGGACCTCGCCAGACCCGCCGGCCGATTACCCCTCGGGTAGCGCGAGCCAGCGAGCATTGCCCGTGACGTAATCGTCCTCGCGCGCCCTGCGCGCTAGCGTGTCGCCATGGCCCTCGCAGTGACCGAACGGCTGCTCGCCGACGTCGCGGCCTGATGTCCGCGTCCTGGCCCTCGATCTCCTATGAGCGCTGGAGCGAGACCTGCGACACGCTCCACGGCCACACCCAGCTGCTCGGCAAGCTGGCGGTCGCGCTCGCCCCGCCGGAGCCCGAGCTGCAGCACGCCGCGCTGCGCCTGACCGCGAGGGGATGGGAGACCCTGCCGCTGCCCGCCCCCGACGGTTCGGGCGCGCTTGTCGTCGCACTGGACCTGCACGCCCACGAGGCGCTCGTCGAGCACTGCGACGGCCGCGCCGCGCACGTCGCGCTCACGCCCAACCGGGCCGTCGGAGAGGTCACGCGAGAGCTGCTCGCCGCGCTCGCGCAGCTCGTCGGCTCCGTCGAGATCAACACCACCCCGCAGGAGGTTCCCTGGAGCGTGCCGCTGGACGAGGACGACGAGCACGCCTCCTACGACGCCGATCAGGTCGAGGTCTACTTCGCCGCGGCCACGCGTGCCGCGCTCGTGCTCGCCGAGTATCGTGCGCCCTACCGAGGGCGCTCTACGCCGGTCAACGCCTGGTGGGGGTCCTTCGACCTGGCGGTGAGCCTGTTCTCGGGGCTTCCCGCCGAGCCACCGTCGGAGGACTTCATCATGCGCAACGCGATGGACGCCCAGGAGATCGCCGCGGGCTGGTGGCCCGGCGACCCCAACCACCCCTCGGGCGGCTTCTACGCATACGCCCATCCTGCTCCCGAGGAGTTCGCGAACGCCACCCTCGAGCCCCCGGCCGCGCGCTGGGAGCCCGAGCTCGGCGAGTACGTGCTCGAGTGGGTCGACGTCTGCGCGCGCCCCGAACCGCACTCCTACGCGCTCAGCTTCCTGCACTCGGCCTACAGGCACGGCTGCGCGGTCTGCAGCTGGGACCCCGAGCTCAGCGCGACCGCCGAAGGCACGCCGCCACCGATTCGCTGAGCTGCGCGCCGCGGGGCGGCATGTCCGGCGCCGCGTGCGGCCCGGGGGCGCTCCCGCAGGCCGCCGCTCGCCGGCGAGGTGCGTCCGTGTAACGCGATCGCTCCCGCGCGGACTGAACGGTCGTACCCCCTTCCCCCAGCGAGAGGAGCACGCGCATGCGCGCATCCAGACTTCTCGGCACCGCGCTCGTGTTGAGCGCCGCCGTGTTCGCCCTAACAGCCGGCTCCGCCGGCGCATTCGGCGCGGGCCGCGCCTTGTTCGTGCAAAACGACAGCCTCATCGGCGGCAACCAGGTGATCGCCTACGACCGCGCCCCGGACGGCACGCTCACGCAGGCCAACGTGTATCCGACTGGCGGGCTCGGCGGCAAGCTCGAAGGTTCGGTCGTCGACCATCTCGCATCACAGTCATCCCTGTTCTACGACCGTCAGAACGAACTGCTCTACGCAGTCAACGCGGGCAGCAACACGATCTCGGTGTTCGCCGTCTTCGGCGATCGCCTCGCGCTGCGCCAGGTGCTGTCCTCGGGCGGAACGTTCCCGGTCAGCATCGCGGCCAAGAACGGCGTCGTGTACGTGCTCAACGCCGAGGAAGGAGGCTCCGTCGACGGCTTCAGGGTGCTCGCCGGCCGGCTGCAGCCGATCGCCGGCTCGAACCGCGAATTGGGCCTGAACACATCGGCGACACCGCAGTTCGTCAACACGCCGGGGCAGGTCGCGTTCTCGCCCAGCGGCACGCAGCTGATCGTCACCACCAAGGCCAACGGCAATGACGTGGACGTCTTCGGCGTCGACGCGCTCGGCCATCTCTCGAAGAGCCCGGTCGTCAACGAACTGCCGGAAGCGGTGCCGTTCGCGCTGACGTTCGACAGCGAGGGCCATCTGATCCTCACCGAGGCCGGTCCTAACGCGGTCGCGGACTTCGTCCTGCGCGAAAACGGCACGCTGGCTCAGCTCGATTCCGTCGACACCGGGCAGGCCGCGACGTGCTGGGTGCTGCGCATCGGAAACCGCTTCTACGTCTCCAACGCGGGCAGCGGATCGCTCACCGGCCTGCGCTCGCTGATCGGCGGGCAGCTGCTGGTGGGGCTCGGCAACACGCCCACGGACGCGGGCACCGTCGATGCCGCGGCGCCCGGCGGCGGACGCTTCCTGTACGTCCAGACGGGCCTCGAAGGGCACGTCGACGAGTACTCCGTGCAGGGCAGCGGCGCCCTGACGCCGATCGGCTCGGTGACGGTTCCGGGCGCGATCGGCGGCGAGGGTATCGTCGCCCCGTAGCGTTCACGGTCACGTGGCCGCGGCGCCCGCAGCGGGCGCCGCGGCCCACGCGCCGCCCGCCATCACGTCACTGCACACGCTCCGCGCATGTCACTGCACAACCACCTCCTGTCCGGCCTGCTGCCGGCGGCCCTGAACGCGATCTACGTCGCCGGCGCGGTTCGCTGGCGCGCCGGCGGCCATGAGTTGGTCGACCCCGACGACGAGCTGCTGCAGGCCCTTCGCCGAGGCGAGGAGGCGGCCTTCCTGACGCTCGTCGGCCGCCACCAGGGGATGCTGCTGCGCATCGCCCGGTCCTTCGTCTCGAGTCCTGCGATCGCCGAGGAGGTCGTTCAGGACACGTGGCTGGGCGTGCTGCGGGGAATCGACGGCTTCGCCGGGCGCAGCACGTTTCGCACATGGCTGCTGCGCATCCTCGTCAACCGCGCACGCACCACGGGCGTGATCGAGGATCGCAGCGTGGCGATCGGCGACGCCGCACCCGTGATCGACGCGTCCCGCTTCGACGCCTCGGGAGCATGGGCCTCACCTCCCCAGCATTGGGTCGAGGACGTCGATGACCGGCTGCTCGCCGAGTCGCTCGCCGAGCGCATCGACACGGCGCTCGCGGAGCTGCCGGTGCGCCAGCGCGAGGTCGTGATGCTGCGCGACGTCGACGGGCTCTCCAGCCAGGAGGTCTGCGACGCGCTCGGCATCAGCGAAGGCAACCAGCGGGTTCTCTTGCACCGGGGCCGCAGCCGCCTGCGCGAGGCCCTGGAGATGGAGCTGGGAGGGGTCGGCTGATGTTCTGGAATCGCCGCGAGCTCGTCTGCCAGGAGGTCGTCGAGCTGGTTACCGAATATCTCGAGAACAGGCTCCCGCGCGCGCAGCGGCGCCGCTTCGAGGCCCACCTCGCCGATTGCGAGCACTGCACCGAGTACCTCGCGCAGATGCGCGTCACGATCCGCCTGACGGGGCGTCTGCGCAGCGAGGACCTGACGCCGCAGATGCGCGAGGACCTCACCGCGCTATACCGCCGCTGGCGCGAGCAGGAAGACTAGAGGCGCGCGCCGGCGAGCGCCCCGGCGCTCACGCTGCCACCTCGGGCACGTTGACCGCCGCGCGCGCGCTAACCCGCCGCGGCGTGGCCGCGAGCAGGGCCGTCCCGAGCGCCGCGATCGAGGCCAGCAGGAACACCGCCGGATAGCCCGCGATCGCCGCTGTCGCTCCCGCGAGCGGGCCGCCGAGCCCGACGCCGATGTCGAAGAAGGCGGTGAACGCCCCCATCGCCGAGCCGCGTCGATCGTCGTCCACCTCGCCCACGACCATCAGCGCGAGCGCCGGAAACAACATCGCAAAGCCGGCGCCGACGACGATCGCCCCGAGGAGCGCGATCGCTAGCGAGTGCGCGAGCGCGATGATCGCCAGCCCCAGAGCCTCGACCAGGCCCGCGGCCGTCGCGGTCGCGCGCGCGCCGGCTCGATCGGGCACCCGGCTGAGCGCGAGACGGCTCGCGAACACCGCCACCGCGAACGCCGTGAACACGCTCGCGCCGCCGCCGATGCCCCGCGCTCGCAGGTGGAGCACGACGAACCCTGCGAGGGCCGCGTAGCCGATGTTCGCGAGCGCGAGCGCGATGCCCGGGCGATGGGCCGCTCTCGGTAGCAGCGCAAGCGGCGCCGGTGCGCGGCCCCCGGGCGGCGCCGGCGGCTCCGGCAGGCGCATCGCGATCACCGCGCCGAGCAGCGGCAGCGCGGCCGTCAGCGCCCATACCGCCTCATAGCCCACGTTCGAGCGCAGCAGCTCGCCGGCGATCGGTCCCAGCGAGAGACCTCCCCAGACCGCGAGACCGAACAACCCGAGCGCGAGGCCGCGCCGGTGCGCCGGCGCGAGGTCGACCGCCCACGTGGCCCCGGCCGTGTAGACGGCGCCCTCGCCGACGCCCACAGCCAGGCGCGCGAGGATCAGCGAGGGCACGCCCGTGGCGAGCATGTAGAGGCAGCCGCCGATCGCCATCGCGAGCGATCCGCAGACGAGCACCGGGCGCCGGCCGCGCACGTCGGCCTGGCGACCGGCGAGCGGGCGGCAGACGACCGACGTCAGCGCGAACGAACCGACCACGATGCCCACCGCGAGGTCGCTCGAGTGCAGGGGCCCGCGCACGAAGCCGGGCAGCACGGGCAGCGCCGCGCCGATCGCAACGAACGCGAGCAGCGCTGCGACGAACAGCCCCACTGTCGCGTCAAGGCCGCCCGCGTCGCCGTCGCGGGTACTGAGCGGCAGGCGCGGGTTCCGGGGAGGGTGTGGGCGGGCACGCACGAGAACCATCCAGGCTAGTGCGCGGGTGGCGGGCGGCGGGAGGCGATCGCCTGAACTTGGCGAGCGCGCCGCGTAGACTCTCGCCCATGCGAAGGGGGCTCGCCGTCGCGGCTGCTGCGGTGACCGTGACCGTCGGGATGCTCGCGCTCACAACATCGGGGGCGACTGGGCTAGCCGCCCGCGCCGGGACGCCGATCCTCGCGGGCCCCTTCCCTCCTGGCGAGGAGGAACACGGTCGCGCCGACGCCGCCGCCCGCACCGCGCCGTCGGGCCTGCCTTACTCAACTGCATCCCCCTACGTCGTGCAGCGACAGCCGCCGCCAGGCTCCTGCCACGCGATCGGGGCGGGCCTGTATGCACGGCCGCAAGCGCGGTGCACGCCGGGCGGGGTCAACCCGCAGGTGACGCAGGCGACGATCGGCGCGACGATCTGCCGGTCCGGCTGGACCTCGACGGTGCGGCCACCCGTGTCGGTCACGGAGCCCGAGAAGTACGCGTCGATGGAAGCCTACGGCGTCACCGGCCGCGCGTCGGCGTACGAGTACGACCACCTGGTGCCGCTGGAGCTCGGCGGCGCGGTGAACGATCCGCGCAACCTCTGGCCCGAGCTGAACTACACGCACGCGGCGGGCTACGACGAACTGAATCCGAAGGATGCGCTCGAGTACGCGCTGAAACGGCGCGTCTGCGCCGGGGTGATGACCCTCGCGCAGGCGCAGCGGCTGATCGCCTCGAACTGGGTCACGACCTACCACCGCTACGGCTGAGCGGGCTCGCCGAGGCCGTGTTCACCCCAGGCGGCGGTCGAGATCACTGGGACGTCGCCGCGCCAAGGGGGTAGGCAAGAATCGCGCGCGTCGAGTTCTACAGCACTCGCTCCGCGGCTCTCAAAGCGACGGGGCTGGAGGAATAGCTCAGAGTCCGATGGGCTGGCGCTTCACCGGGCGGCGCCTTCCCTCAGCGACAACTTGTGCTCCCTCTTGGCGGCCTGGTAATCGGCGAGCGCCTGCGCGGAGTCGACGTCGCCAAGCGTCGGGTGTGGCGGGACGAGGCCCTTGGCCGCCTTCAGCTTGTAGCGCTTGGCCAGCACGGCGCCCAGCGACTTGACCTTCATCTCCCCGAAGCCCGGCAGGCCGGCGATGTTGGCGCGGAGCTCCTCGGCGTTCTTGGCATGCTCCCATACCCGCTCAGCGTGGCCGCCGTACTCGTCGCGTACGTGAACGGCCAGGTCGTGCACCCGCTCGGCCATTTTGCCCGGGAAGCGGTGGATCGCCGGTTTCTCCCGGAACACGGGGTCGAGGTCGGTCACGGCCAGCCTGCCCGGATCGAGCGTGCCCACCCGCTCCTTGATCGCCAGGGGCCCCATGAACGCCTTAGGCACGCTCACCTGCTGATCCAGCGCAAACCCGACCAGCAGCGCCATCGGGTCGGTGGCGATCAGCGCGTTGGCCTCGTCGGAGTCGGTGAAGTAGAGGCGATCTGGGATCGGTCAATCTTATTCGGCCGCCGCGAGGTACAGGCACGCCTGGGTGCGCGCGACGGCGCGCACGGCGGCGTCCGGGACGAGCAGCTCGGGGTGGTGCAGCGGCCGCGAGACGAAGCCCTGCGCGCCGTCGAGGCCCACGAACGCCATCGCAAGCGGGGCGAGCCGGCCGAAGAAGGCGAAGTCGTCCGAGCCGCACGAGCGCCACGCTGGCGCCTCGGTGAGGCCGGCGTGCGCGAGCAGGCTGCGCCCGCGCTCGGCGATCGCGAGGTCGTTCGCGAGCGCGGGCTCGCCGGGCACGATCGTCACCTCGGCGCTGCAGCCGTGCGCCGCCGAGACGCCGGCGGCGACCTGCTCGACGAGCTCGCGCAGTGCGAGCCGATCCTCGCTGCGGTGGGCGCGCAGCGCTCCCAGCGCCCGCGCCTTGGCGGGGATCACGTTCTCCGCGCTGCCCGCGTCGAGTACCCCGACGGTTAACGACACCATCGCCAGCGGGTCGATCCGCCGGCCGACGCGGGCGTGCAGCGCGAGCACGATCTCGGACACGGCGAGGATCGGATCCCGCCCTCGATGGGGGTAGGCGCCGTGGGAGGGCTCGCCCTCGATCGCGATCTCGAAGGCGTCGCAGGAGGCGTTAACCACACCGGCGTCGAGCGCGACCGTGCCCCACGCGAGCTCGGGGTGGACGTGCGCCGCGACAACGGCCGACGGCGCGAGCGCGGCGAGCTCGCCGTCGGCGAGCTGCTCGGCGCCGGACGGGTAGGCCTCCTCGCTGGGCTGGAAGACGGCCAGCAACGCCGCCGGCAGGTGCGCGTCGAGCTCGCTCGCGGCGCGGGCGAGCGCTACGAGCGCAGCCATGTGCACGTCGTGCCCGCAGGCATGCATGGTCTCGCCGGCGGCGCTGAACGGAGCGCCGGTGCGCTCGCGCACCGGCACGCCGTCGAGCTCGGCGCGCACGGCGACCGCGGGCCCCTCGGGCCGACCGATGCGCGCGAGCCGGCCGGTGCCGGCGGCTTCCGCCACGGGGATCGGCAGCTCCGCGGCTACCGTCTGCGCGGTCCAGCTCTCGAGGTGGGCCCGCTCGGGGTTGGCGTGCAGGCGATGGCGCAGCTCGACAGCTCGCGGCAGCTCGTGCTCGATGCGCTCGAGCAGTCGCTGCAGCAGCGCGTCAGTAGATCGCGCCATATCGCCTGCAGACCTCCTCCGGGTCGAGTCGGGCGCTGGCCTCGATCTCACTGCGCTTGATGCTCACGTGCGCTGCGTAGAGCTGCGGATCGAGCCACGCGCGCGCGACGTCGTCGTCGGCGAGCGCGGCGAGCGCCTCCGCGAGCGAGCCGGGCAGGCCTCCAACGCCAAAGCGCTCCGCCGACGCCTGGTCCAGGCTTGCAGGGTCCTGTTCGAGGATCGGCGGCGTCGGCAGTCCCGCGGCCAGACCGTCCAGACCGGCCAGCACGATCGCCGCCAGCGCCAGGTAGGGGTTCGCGGCCCCGTCGGCGCCGCGGTACTCGAGCCGCATCTGCGCGGCCGGGTCGCCGCCGCCGAGCGTCACGAGCGGCGGGATTCGCAGCAGCGCCTCGCGATTGCGGTTGGCCAGGGCCACCGCGCCGGCGCCCCAGCGATGCGGCTGCAGGCGGCTCGCAGACACGGGGCTCGGAGCCGTCAGCGCGCAGAGCGCTCGTGCGTGGCGCAGGATCCCGGCCGCGAAACTGCCTCCGATCGCGCTGACGCAGCCATCGCGCTGGGGGTCGTACATTGCCGCAGCGCCGGCGCCGTCGAGCAGGCGCAGGTGGATGTGCACGCCGTTCCCGGCCTGCTCGGGGTCGAGCAGCGGCGAGAAGCTCGCGCGCGCGCCGTTGCGGCGCGCGAGCTCTCTGACGACCTCCTTGAAGATCACGGCACGGTCCGCCGCGACCATCCCCGGAGCTTGGGCGACCGGTATCTCGAACTGGTGCGGCGCGTACTCGGGGAAGAAGCGCTCGGGCTCGGCCCCGGCTTCGAGCAGCGCACGCATGACGTCGGTGGCAAATGGCTCGGCGCGTCGCTGGGTCTCGACCGAGAAGGGCAACGCCGGGGGCTCCCCGCTGCTCAGCTGGAACTCGTGCTCGAAGCTCGCCCACAGCGTCAGGCCCGTCTCGCGCTCCAGCGTCGCGAGCGCGTCGCGCAGGAGCGTGCGCGTGCAGCAGCGCCACGGGGCGCCGTCGGTCTCGACGATGTCGCACAGCAGGAGCTCGAGCGGTCCGGCGTGCGCGTCGGCTGATATGCGCATCCGCGTATCGGGGTCGGGCAGCAGCCGCAGGTCGCCCGTCGCGCCGAAGGGATCGTCCTCGGCGACGGGGCCCAGTGGGGTCAGCGCCTGGTTCGCGGGCGTCCAGCCCACGCCGGTGCGCAGATACTGCTCGAGCTGGTCGGCGAACACCGAGCGCCCGCGGGTGATCCCCGCGAGGTCGCAGGACGCGAGCGTCACGAGGTCGGCGGCGCTCACGCGGCCGTCTCGGGCGTCGGGCGCGACCCGATCGTGACCGTGCCGTTGTCCCAGATCGCCTCCTGCAGGCCGAGCTCGGCCGCGCCGGCGCGCAGGGTCTGTGCGTCCTCGGCGAGCACGACCGCGATCACGCCCCCCGCAGGCATGTCGCGGCGCTCGATCGCCTCCGCGAGGCGGTCGGGAGGCTGCATGTGCACGCCGCCGGCGCCGAGCGCGGGGTATGTGTCGGCGAGCGCGTAGAGCGAGCCGCGCGGACCGCGTACGCGCCCGATCACGCAGGCGAAGTGACCGACGTCCCAGTCCGGCGGGGGTCCCTCGCCTTCCCCCTCCAGGAGATAGGCGAGCAGCTCGGCGATGCTCGCGCGGGCGCCCCAGAGGTGGCGCGTTGCGAGGTTCGCGACGAGTGTTGCCGGGCCGGGCAGTGCGGCGGCGAGCTCGAACAGCCCGTCGAGCGCCTGCACCGACCAGGGGCCGGACAGCGGGATCGGCTCGAGCTGCCCGTCGGAGAGGATCGCGATCGCCTCCACGACCCCGCCGGCGGTCGTGCCAGACACCGCGGGATCCTCGACCGCAGGCAGCGCCAGCCGGTAATCGCGCCGCCCCGTTTCCCCGAAGGGCAGAGTCCCCGGGTCGCGCACGCCCGCGACCACGCTGCCTGCCGCGAGCGCCACGAGGTCCTGGTCGACGACGTCGCCGGCGTGCGTGGCGATGCCCGCGGCGCGCAACGCGAGCGCGCCGCAGAAGGCCCCGCACAGATCGTCGCGCTGGGGCAACTCTGCCGCATGCAACCCAAGGAGGTCGCTGGACCCCGGCAGCAGCGTGACCTCGAGGCTCCAGGTGCTCCTCATATGCGCAATATACGTACGCTTGCCTGGCACTCACCGGCACTCACCGGTGCTCGACCGAAAGGACGCGACGCCATGAGCTGGGACTTCTCCACAGATGCGGACTTCCAGGAGCAACTCGACTGGATGGATCGCTTTGTCCGCGCGAACATCTGGCCGCTCGAGGCGATCTGGCGCGAGCTCGGCATAGACGGCCTGGAACGCGCGCTCGCGCCGCTCCAAGAGGAGGTCAAAGCTCGAGGGCTGTGGGCCACGCACCTGCCGCCCGAGCTCGGCGGGCAGGGCATGGGACAGGTCCGCCTCGGTCTCATGCACGAGATCCTCGGCACGTCCCCGATCGCGCCGCTCGCGTTCGGCAACGCTGCGCCGGACTCGGGCAACTCGGAGATCCTCGCCCTGGCGGGGACGCCGGAGCAGAAGGACCGCTGGCTGTATCCGCTGCTCGCGGGCGACCTTCGCAGCGCGTTCAGCATGACCGAGCCGGATACGCCCGGCTCGGATCCGACGCAGCTCGCCACGCGTGCCGTCAAGGACGGCGACGGGTGGGTGATCGAGGGCAAGAAGTGGTTCTCCTCGAACGCCTCGATCGCCGACTTCCTGATCGTTATGGCGGTGACCAACCCCGATGCGCGACCGTCGCAGCGAGCGTCGATGTTCGTGGTCCCGTGCGACACCCCTGGAGTGGAGATCGTGCGCGACGTGCCCACGATGGAGCGCCCCTGGGAGCAGTACGGCGGCTACGGCGGCCACGCCGAAATCCTCTACCAGGACGTGCACGTGCCCGGCGAGGCGCTGCTCGGCGCGGAGGGCGATGGCTTCGTGCTGGCTCAGCAGCGGCTGGGGCCGGGCCGCATCCATCACTGCATGCGCTGGCTCGGCGTCGCGCGGCGCGCGTTCGACATGCTCTGCGAGCGGGCCACCTACCGCCACGCGCACGGCTCGCTGCTGGCCGAGAAGCAGACCGTGCAGAACTGGATCGCGGACTCCGCGGCCGAGATGCAGGCGGCGCGGCTGATGACGCTGCATGCGGCCTGGGTGATGGACACCGAGGGCGCCCGCGCCGCCCGCCAGGAGATCGCGCTGATCAAGTTCTTCGGCGCAAAGGTGCTACACGACGTCGTCGACCGGGCGCTGCAGGTGCACGGATCGCTCGGCTACTCCACGGACCTCCCCCTAGAGCAGATGTATCGCTTCGCGCGCGCGGCGCGCATCTACGACGGCCCCGACGAGGTGCATCGCCAGTCGGTGGCTCGACAGATACTGCTCGGCTACGCGCCGCCCGCGGACGGCATTCCGAGCGAACACCTGCCGACGCGCTGCGAGCACGCGCGCGAGCGCTTCAGGGACCTGCTGGAGGCGGTTACGGCGAACGACTAGCCCCGAGGCGCCGCTGCGGGGCTCTAGCCTGTGCGGGGATGGCCACGGACGCCAAGCGCCTCAGCGCGCGCTTCGAGCCGCAGCGGTTCGACAGCTTCCGCTTCGTCGCGCGCTCGATCGACCCCCAGGGGGGCGTCACGCTCGCCTACGCGCTCGACGATGCGATCGAGTTCACCGAGCGCCTGCAGCTGCCCGTGCCCGGCCGACTGGACGAGCGAGAGCGCGCGCGCGTCGATGGGCTGCTCGCTCTGCTGCATTGGGTCGCGGGCCTCAGCTACTTCAAGACCGCGGCGCCGCCGCGCGTGGTCTGCGAGACGGGCGCGCCCTCGCCGGCGGCGGCGCGGCTGCTCGAGGCGCTCTACTCCGAGGGCCTCGGCGAGTTCGCGTTCACGAACGGCCTGCCCGAGCTGCCACGACCGCGCTTCCCGCACGCAGTCGCCGGCCCGGCGGGCGGCGTTAGCGCCGGCGAGGCGGGCGATCCCTACCCGCCGTCTCCGAGGCGGGTGCTCGTTCCCGTCGGCGGCGGCAAGGACTCGATCGTGGCGCAGGAGGTCGTGCGCCGTGCCGGCGTCGAGCTGGCGCTGTTCTCGGTCGGCGATGCGCCGCCGATCGCGCGTACGGTCGCGGTCGCGGGCCTGCAGCGCCTGCTCGCCAGGCGCGCGCTCGACCCGGCGCTCGCGCGCCTGAACGGCCTCGGTGCGCTCAACGGTCACGTCCCGGTCACGGCGATCGTCGCCTGCACGGCGCTGCTGACCGCCACCCTCAACGGCTTCGACGCGGTCGCGATGGCAAACGAGCGCTCCGCCTCGGCTGGCAACGTGATCTGGGACGGCGTCGAGATCAACCATCAGTTCAGCAAGGGGATGGTCGCCGAGCGGCTGCTCGCGAGCGCGGCCGCGGAGCAGCTGTCCGGCGGGCCGCGCCCGTTCTCGGTGCTGCGCCCCGCGTCGGAGCTCGCGATCGCGCGCGCGTTCGCGCGCATGGAGCGCTATCACGGGGCTTTCACCAGCTGCAACGCGATCTTCCGCCTCGATCCTCAGCTGCGCGCAACGTCGTGGTGCTGCGAGTGTCCCAAGTGCCGCTTCGTGTTCCTTGCGCTGGCGCCGTTCAGCGAGCCCGAGCACCTGCGCGCGATCTTCGGCCGCGACCTGCTCGCGGATGAGCTGCAGTTCGAGGGCTTCGCGCTGCTGACGGCCACCGGTGGCCACAAGCCGTTCGAGTGCGTCGGCGAGGAGCAGGAGAGCCTCGCGGCGATCCGGCTGCTCGCCACGGATCCCCGCTGGCGCGAGCATGTCGTCGTGCGCCGGCTCGTGCGCGAGGTTCTCTCGCGCCAGCCGGCCGGCGTCGGCGACCCCGCGGAGGTGCTCGCGCTCAGCGACGAGCACGCCGTACCGCCCATCTTCCTCCCGCACCTCGATGCGCTTCTCCGATCTTGACGGCGCCCATGTCGGGGTGTGGGGCGCCGGGCGCGAGATCGTCTCGTTCGCGGCGCAGCTGCGGCGCCGCCTGCCGTCTGCGCGCATAGAGGCGATCGCCTTCGACGGCGAGGCGCCCGCCGGGGTCGCCGAGGCGCTTGGTGCGCCGGGCGCGCGCGTCGTCAGCGGAGCGGGGATCGTGGCTGCGCTCGGCGGCTGCGAGGTGGTCGTGCGCTCGCCCGGCGTGTCCATCCATCGCGAGGAGCTCGCGGCGTTGCGCGCCGCGGGGGTGCCGTCGACGACCGCCACGGCGCTGTGGCTCGCCGAGCATGGTTCCGCGGGCGTCGTCGGGGTCACCGGCACGAAGGGCAAGAGCACGACCGCGGCGCTGATCTTCCACCTGCTTTGCGCGGCGGGGCTCCCAGCGCGGCTCGCGGGCAACATCGGCGTGCCGGCGCTCGATCTGCTCGACGCCGACCTCTCCGAGGTGGCCGTCGTGGAGCTGTCCAGCTACCAGACGGCGGACCTCGAGCAGGGCCCCCAGGTCGCTGTCGTGACGAACCTCTACAACGAGCACGCCGACTGGCACGGCTCTCACGAGCGCTACCGCGCCGAGAAGCTGCGCCTGCTAGCGCTGCCGGGCGTGCAGACGTGCGTGCTGCCCGCGCACGACGCGCTGCTAGGGGCGCTGCGCCCGCGCGGCGTCTCGCTGCTCTTCTTCGGCGCCGCCGAGGGCTGGCACGTGCCGCCCGGGGGTGGGCTCGCACTCGCTGGCGAGACCGTGCTCGCGCCGGGCGAGCTGCCGCTGCGCGGAGAGCACAACGCGCTCAACCTGTGTGCGGCGCTGACCGCGCTCGCGGCGCTGGGCGTGGCCGCGCCGGTGCTCCCCGGCGGGCTCGCGGGCTTCGAGCCCCTGCCCCACCGGCTCGAGGTGGTCGCCGAGCGAGACGGGGTGAGTTGGGTCAACGACAGCATCTCCACCACGCCGGAGTCCGCGCTGGCGGCGCTCGCGAGCTTCCCCGGCCGCCGCGTCGTCCTGATCGCTGGCGGACAGGACCGCGGCCAGGAGTTCGAGGAGCTCGCAGCAGTGCTCGCGGCGCGCGCGGCCGGCCCCGAGCCGGCGACGCTGATCGCGCTGCCATCGACGGGAGCGCGACTGCTCGTGGCCGCGCGCGCCGCCGGTCTGCCCGCCGAGCACGCGCACGACTGCGCCGATCTGGCCTCGGCGGTCGCGCTGGCCGCCTCGCTCGCGACGGCGGGCGCGGTCGTGCTGCTCTCGCCGGCGGCTCCCAGCTACGACCACTACCGCAGCTTCGAGGAGCGCGGCGAGCGCTTCCGCAGCCTCGCGCGGGAGGCCGCGGAAAAGACGCGGGCCGCCGCCCGTGCCCTCTAGCGGGGGGCGGCGGCCCGCGGGCCGGCTCTGAGCGCGAGCGTTAGCTCACGGGCAGAGCGGGTTGATCGGCACCCCTTCGCAGGGGTTCGGCATCGTCGGCCGGGCGAGTTTCCCGCCGAGGTACCCGTTGCCTTCGAACGTGTTGTTCGCGATCTTGTTCCCCGAGAGCTGGAAGAAGATCGTGTCTTCTCGTTGTTGGTGAAGATGCCATGGCCGCCGTCGAGCCCGTCGTCGGGCTGCGGGCGCGGGCGATGCCGGCGCGTCAGCCCTGGTTCTCAGGCTCGGCCCGCGGCTCGCCCTGGGCTCGCGCGGGCGCGCTGCCGGCGCCCGGAAGGGCGTCCGCGTCGGCTGCCGCGGCGGCCGCGCGGTTCTCCTCCTTGACCGCCAGCCAGATCTCCTCGCGGTAGATCGACACGCCTGAAGGAGCGTCGATACCAAGGCGAACGGTGTGCCCGCTGACGCTCATGACCGTCACAAGCACATCGTCGCCGATGACGACGCGCTCTCCCGGACGACGCGTCAGGATCAGCATTGACTTCAAGTATGAACCAACCGTGCGTCAGGGGCGCAGCCCGTGGCTCGGCGAGCGCGCAGCGCCAGTCCCCCACCTGGCGCGGGCGAGGGCGGCAGCCGTCGCGCCGCGGGGTCTGCGGACGGCTCGGAGCGTGCCCTAGGCGGAGCCGGCGGACTTCGCGCCGCTGGCGGTGGGCTCCGGCGGGAGCTCGAACAGCGGTGCGCGCAGGGGCGCGTCGGGGCTGTTGTTGATCATCTGATAGCCGCAACCGTCGCCGATCAGTAGCGGCGCGCGCAGGTTGGCGGTGATATCGAGCGGGTTCGGCGTGGCTCTGACGGTGACGAGGATGCGCATGCCCGAGGCGTCCTCGATGCCGGTGCGCTCGCGATCCTCGGGCGCGATCTCGAGCGCGAAGTCCGCGAAGAACTGGTACGGGCTCACGACCGGCAGGGCCAGCGCGGCGTCCCCGACGCAGTGCAGCCACAGGAACCCCGTGCCCGGGTTGCGATCGAGCAGCGCATACTGCGAGCCGCCGAGGCCGATCAGCCCGAACGGGAACTCAAGCACCTCCTCGTCGGCGACCTCCACGCTGCCGAAGCGGACGCTCTCGAATCTCACGGACATATGGCTCTCCTAACTCCTATTCGTGCAGGAAGTTCAGCAGCGATTCCTGGATGATGTTCGCGCCCGCCCGGAGCGCCGCCGAGTAGGCCGCCTGCTCGCTGGAGTAGGCGATCGAAACTTGGGCGATGTTCGCGTCCTGCGTGTTCGACAGCGCCTTCGTGAGCGCGTTTTCGAGCGTTTCGATGCGCGTCGCCGCGGTCTTGAGCTGATCGGTCGTGCTGCCGTTCGTGGCCTCGAGCTGGATCAGCGATTCCATGTTGTTGTCGAGGTTTTTCAGGTCCGTCGTGTTGAGCGCGGCCCTGCTTTCGGGGGTAGCTTCGCCCAGGTGCTGGGCGATCGTCCTGAGCGTGTCCAGCAGCTTGCCGTCGGCGGCGCCCGTTCCGCTGCCGAGCACTTCGGAGAGCTTGCTGCTCACTTCCACGGTCGCGTTCGGCCCGATCGAGCGCGCAATCCCTTCGGTGTTGCCCTGAAAGGCGTCTTCTGCGCCGGCTTTGTAGGGAGCGGTCGTGGTGAGCGTGCCGGAGAACACGTACTGGCCCGCGTACTGCGTGTTCGCGGCCTGCTTAACCGCTTCGGTGAGCTGGGTGACCTCCACGCCGATGTTGTGCAGGTCGCCTTCGTTGAAGGTCCCGTTCGACGCCTCCACGAGCAGTTCGCGCACGCGCTGCACCACTTCGCCGATGTTCGACATCGCGCCCGAGGCCGCTTGGGTCCAGGCGATGCCATCCTGGACGGCGCCGCCGTAGGAGTTCAGGCCTTCGATCTGGCTGTTCAGGTCGATCACCCTGCTGGCGCCGTAGGGGTCGTCCGACGGTTCGAGGATCTTCTTCCCCGAGGAGAGTTCAGCCGAGCTGCGATCGAGCGAGGAGAGGGCCGCGTTGATGTCGTTGAGCGTCGAGGCGCTCACCATCTCGGGCGTGATCCGTCCGTACATCGCTACAGCCCCACCTTGCCGGTGTGCTCGATCAGGGTTTCGAGCATGTCGTCCATCGCCGTCAACGTGCGGGCGGAGGCCTGGTAGCCGCGCTGGAAGGCGATCATGTTGGTCATTTCTTCATCGAGCGAGACGCCCGAGACGCTCTGGCGCTGGCTGTTGATCGCGGTCAGCGTTGTCTGCAGGTTGGTCTGTTCGTCCCGGGCGCTCTTGACGTCGCTGCCGACGCGCTCGACCAGGGCCGAGTAGGACTGGTCGGCGGCGCCGCCGCGCAGCGCCGCGATCGCGAGCGCCACGTCGTTGCCGCCGGGCGTCCCGGTGGAGGAGGTCTGGACCTGTGCGGGCGTGACCGCGACGGCAATCGTCGCAGCCGTTTTGCCCGAGAAGAACGGGGTGCTCGTGTGGAGCGCGTTGACGCTCGTGGCGAGCGCGGAGGCGACCGTGTTCAGCGCTTCCTGGTAGCTCGCGAAGGCGCCCGTCGGGCTCGTCAGCGTGAGCAGCGCGCCGAGCTGGCCGCCCGAGGCGGTGCTGAGCGCCTGGGGCCAGTTGACGGTCGTGCCTTCGACGAGCGGTTTGGCGGCGCCGCCGAACGTGACGGTGTCGGTGCCGTCCGCCTGCTTTGCGACGGTGACCTGCGCCAGCCCCGAGAGCTTGTCGAGCAGCAGGTCGCGCCGATCGAGCATTTCGTTGGGCTGCTGCCCCGATTCTTCGGCGAGCCTGATCTGCCCGTTGAGCTGGGCGATCTGCTTCGCGTCGCTTTCGACTTCGCCGCCCGCGCCGGCGCGCGCTTCGTACTGTTCGGTCGCCTGTTTGGAGATCGCTTGAAGCTGGCCGCTGAGCTGGTTGAGCGTGCTGGCCAGCTGGTTGCCGGCAGCGACCACGCCCTCCTTGGCGGCTTCGCTGGTGGGCGCGTCGGAGAGGCTCGTCCAGGCGCTCCAGAAGGCCGAGAGCTGCGTGGCGAGTCCCGCTGAGGAGGGTTCGTTGAACGCGCTCTGCGCCTGCGCGAGCTCTTCGGCCTGCGTGGATGCGGAGCTCAGAGCGCTGTTCTGCGTGCGGTACTGGCTGTCCAGGTAGGCGTTGCGGATGCGCGAGATCGTCTCGATGGTGACGCCCGTCCCGAGCCGTGCTCCTTCGCCGGTGAGCGCCGAGAGGGCCGGGATTTCGATCGGCGCCGTCGGTTGCAGGACGGCCGTCTCGCGTGAGTAGCCTTCCGTGTTGGAGTTGGCGATGTTGTTCGCCGTGACGTCCATCGCCTGCTGCTCTGCGAGTAGCCCCGAGAGGGCGGTCTGAAGTCCTTGAAGGGTCGGAACCGGCATCGCTCAGGCGCGCAGATCGAGGACGTGGAGGGCGCCCGCCGGCCGCGGGCGGGCGATCGATGTCGAGGTGCCGCGCGTGTCGTAGCCGCGCGTGCCGTCGAGGGCGAGCATGCTCATCAGGTGGTCGAGGAAGCCGAGCTCGATCTGCATCAGCGCGCGGTTGGTGGTGTGTTCGCGCGCCAGCTCGCCGAGCAGGCCCTTCAACTCGGCGCTGCGGGTCAGCGCCAGCTCGCCGTCGGCCGCGCCCATCAGCCGCACGAGGCCCTGCAGAGTGACGGCCTCCGCTGCGACGCCGAGGTGCCCGCCGCAGAGCGCGAGCAGCTCGACGCGACGCTCCTCCAGCAGCGCTCGACGTTCCATCTCACCGCGCAGGATCCCCGCCAGACGGACGACCGCCTGCACGTCGCGCACGCGGATCGCGGCACCCTGCTCGAGGACGACCGCCAGAAGGCTGCGCGCCGAGGCGATCTGCTCGTCGAGGTGGGCAATGACCTCGCCCGCGAGCCCGCGATCGCGCGCAGTGGGCAGCATCGCACTCGCTGCGCTCATGCGCCCGCGCCCCCGCTGACCGCCGACGCGGGCACCGTTCCCGGCTGGGAGCCTGCGCCGCCCACGGACGGCGGAGCGCCGCCGGGAGCCGCCCCGCGCGGCGCGCTCACGCCGCCCGCGCTCGCCGCTTCGGTGGGCGCCTGTAGGCCCTGGAGCTCGTGCGTCAGCTGCGCTGCGAGCCCGAGGCCGCCGCCGGCGATTATCCCTTTCGAGAGCGCCTGCGGGAGCATCGAGGAGAGCATTCCTCCGCCTAGCTGCGGGCCGGGTCCTTCGCCTTCGGAGCCCGGCGCCGATCCTTCGCCGTTCGCGGAGCCTTCGCCGCCGAGGGCGCTCGATTCGCCGAGCGAGCTGGTCAGCTGTTCGACGAGCACCTGTTCGAAGGCGAGCGCGCTGTCGTACGCCGCGCGGGTGCTCGCCGAGCCCTTGCGCACCCACGCCGGCTCCAGCGCGCTGTTGATCGGCGGCAGCGCCGAGGCGGGAGCGCCGGCGAGGCCGGAGACCTGCGAGCTCATGGTTTCAGCTCGTTGGCGATGGTCATCATCTGGCTCTCCGTCTGGATCGCCGAGCTGTCCATCTGGAACGCGCGCTGCGTGGTGACCATGTTCGACATCTCGGTGCCCATGTCGACGTTGGACTGCTCGAGCGCGCCCTGGTGGATGCGCGCTCCCCTTGCGGGGTGCGCTTCGCCGCTGTCGGCGCTCGTTGCCAAAAGGTCGCCGCCGAGCGAGGTGAGGCGGTCGGGCGCAGTGACGGTAACGAGCGCGATCTTCCCGAGCGTGCGCGCGCCAGCGGTCACGGTCCCGTCGGCTGCGATCCGCAGGTCGCTCGGCGAGAGACCCGCCGGGAGCTTGATAGCGGGTGACATGCGATCTCCGGCGGCGGTCACCAGCGTCCCGCTCGCGTCGACTGCCAGCGAGCCGTCGCGCGTCAGCGCGGTCTGGCCGCTCGGGAGCGTGACCTGGAAGTAGCCGCTGCCTTCGATCGCGAGGTCGAGCGGGTCGCCCGTTTCACGCAGCGCCCCCTGAGACTCGCTGCGCCCGAGGATTTCCGAGTTCGCCCCGGCGCCGGCGCTGCTTTCGGTACCCGCGAGCTTGACGTTGTTGTAGAGCAGGTCGTTGAAGGACACCCGCTCGGCCTTGTAGCCGGTCGTGTTGACGTTGGCGAGGTCGTTGCTGATGGCGTCGAGCTGCTCCTGCTGCGCCGACATGCCTGCTGCTGCGGAATAGAGACCTTCGACCATTAGCCCGTCCCGGTTTCGTTTTCGGCCCGCGCCGCGAGCCCGCGATGCGGCCCGGTTCGCCGGCAGGTTGTCCTGCCCTCAGGTGATCGGCAGCGCTTCGGTGGACTTGAGCGCGGGACGCGGGCGGCAATCGCGCGCCCGACTCCGGGCGGCTAGGCCGGAGTCACGGAGCCGACCTGGGTGGTCGCCTCCTGCAGCGTCGCGTCGATCGTCTGGATCGCCTGCTGTCCGGACTGGAAGCCGCGCAGCGATGTGATCATTTCGACCATCACCTTGGCCGCGTCGACGCCCGAGGCCTCGAGCGCGCCCTGCCGGATCGCGCCGCCGGCCTTGCCCGCGGCGGTTCCCGCGTAGAGGTTTTCGCCCTGCTTGACGGCGCCGGGCACTTCGAAGACGCCCAGCGAGCTCGCCGGCACGCTGCCGGACGCCCCGACTTTGATCTGTTCGCCCCCCTGGCCCAGGACGGCGTTGCCAGCAGCGTCGGTCAGCACCCCCGTCGAGGAGGCCGTGAACTGGCCGTCGCGCGTGTAGCGAACGCCCTGTGCCGTCTGCACGGCGAAGAATCCTGCGCCCTCGATCGCGAAGTCGAGCGGTTCGCCGGTTTCGTGGATCGTGGCCGGCATCATGTCGGTGTAGGTCTTGCCGACGGCAACGCCCTGGTCGACCGACCCCACCGAGACGCCGCCCTCGGTGTTGGCCAGCAGCAGATCGCCGAAGCTGCGCTGGGGTGCCTCATCGGGCTTGTAGCCTGGCGTCGAGGCGTTCGCGAGGTCGTTCGAGAGCTGGTCCTGGCGCGTCTGCTCGGCGACCATTCCGGACGCGGCGATGAACAGGCCGATATCCATGTACACGGGGTAGTCGGCCGCGGTCATCGATCCTTTAGCGCCCCGCCCCGCCCCGCCCCGCCCCGCCGCGGCGCACGCGCAGGGCGCTCACCGACGGGCCGTGGGCGTTCGCTCGGCGTGCAGCGCGTGCGTTCGCTGGGCCGGCCGGGGGTGTTCGTTCAGCCGACCCCGGCGAAAAGGGCAAGCTCGCCCGAGAGCTGCTCGTAGAGACGGCGGCGCAGCTGCGTGTGGATCTGCGATACGCGGCTCTCGGACACGGACAGGCGCGCGCCGATGTCGCGCAGAGCCCGGTCCTCGACGTAGAGCAGCACCGCGACCTCCCGCTCCTGGCGCGTGAGACGGGCGAAGGCTCCCCGGAAGCGCCGCTTGGCTTCGCGGCGTTCGGCGCTGGCGAGCGGGTCGGCACCGGCGTCGGAGCTCTCGAGCGTGTCGATGCGCTCGATCGAGGCGCTCTCATCGGAGCGGACGATGCGCGCCTCCAGCCCGCACGAGAGGAAGTCCTGCACGTCGAACTGCGCCGGCACCTCGCGCACCTTGCGGGTAGACGATGTAGCGCACCATCGGCGTGAACATGAAGATCAGCCGGTCGCGGAGTTGAACGTCACCGCTGGCCCGATACTCGCGCCAGATCGCCAGCACCTGGGGTGCCGGTGTCCGCGGGGCGCGCTTTCCCATGGTTTCCATTCGTCTGCGGTATCGAGGGAGCCGACTTCACTGCCGACTGCCTGGGCCCGGCGCGCTTGCGTCGGAGCTGCAGGGCAGCCGTGACGGGGGTTATTTCGCGGCGGGCAAGCCAACCCCTGCCTTCCGGGAGCGCGGGTCGGCGTGCGGTCTTGCGAGACCGGGATCGCCCTCGCTGATCCCGGGCGAGGGCGGCGAACACGACAATCCGTGGTCACGAGCGCGTGGTCGTAAAGTTTTCGCCGGCCGCGTCGATCACCCACACAGGACGCAGCGCGAGGTGGTCCACGGAGCGGGCCGCAAAAAAACCGTTTTCAGGGAGAAAACGCCGATATGGACTCGCCAACCCAGCCAATAGCCGGCCCCGAGGGGCCGGAGACGCAGACCTCCAAGCCGGACGTGAGCCACTCGACGCTCGCGGTCGCCGGCGAGGTGCTCGCCGCAGCGCGCTATCTCGTAATCGCCGCGGGCCGAGGCGGCCCGCCCCCGGACGTGCTCGCCCAGATCGCGCGCGCCGACCGCATCCACGCCGAGCTCGCGGCCGCCGGTCGCGAAATCCGTTTCTCCGGCGGCCTCGACGGCGGACGCGTGATCGAGCTGCTCGACCGTGACGGCGCACTGCTCGCGCCGCTGTCGGTCGGCGAAGCGATCGACCTTGCCTGCGGCAGGGCGACGGCCTAGCGAGGATCGATGTCGAGCATCTCCGTCAACACCGGCAGCGGTTCGCCGACCTCGATCACCGGGCTCGCCTCCGGCTTCGACACGCACGCGATCATCCAGGCGCTGATCGCGGCGGAAAAGGTCCCGATCACGCACCTGACGACGCAGCAGGAAAAGCTGCAGGCTGCACAGGAACAGCTGCGCACGGCCCAGAGCAGCCTCCTGCAGCTCTCGTTCTCCGCCGCCGAATTCGAGCTTCCGTCGCTGTTCGAAACCTCCCAGACGGTGACCTCGAGCGAACCGCAGCGCGTGGCCGCCGTCGCCACCGCAGGAGCCGGAGTGGGCGGCTACCAGGTCGAAGTCAAACAGCTCGCAAACTCCGCCCAGCGCACGTTCGCCTTCAAAAGCCCCGCGGCCGAAGACACGATCACGATCGACGGCCACGAATACAAGCTCGGCGCCGGCGGCACCGCCAAGGAACTCGCGAGCAAGATCAACTCCGACAGCACCGCCACGGTGTATGCGGCCGCGGTGAACAGCGAAACGATCGTCTTCTCCACGCGCACGACCGGTGCCACGGGGGGCGAATTCATCAAAGTCAGCGACACGGGCGGCGCGCTGACCGAAAAGGCCGGCACGGCCAAAGAAGGCAAGAGCGCCGAATACAGCGTCGACGGCGTCGCCGGCACCTCGAACTCGAACACCGTCACCGAAGCGATCCCCGGCGTGACGCTCACGCTCGAGGGACTCACGACGACCGCGGGCCCGGTGACGATCGACGTGCAGGCGCCGGGGCCGAGCACGAGCGCGATCGAAGCCCAGGTGCAGTCCTTCATCAAGGCCTACAACTCGACCGTCGAAGCGCTGCAGAAGCAGCTCGCGACGAAGCCGATCGCGGGCGCCTCGAGCGCCAAGGAATACGCCGTCGGCACGCTGTTCGGCGACGGCGAAGTCTCGAGCCTGCTCAATCGCATGCGCGACACGATGTACGAATCGATCTCCGGGCTGCCCGCGGGGATGTCGAGCCCGTTCAACATCGGCATCAGCGCGGGAGTCTCGGGCGGCGGCACGCCTTCGCAGGCCTCGATCGAAGGCTTGCTCAAGCTCGAACCGTCCAAGCTCGCCAGCGCCGTCGCCGAAAACCCAAGCGGCGTCGAGAAGATGATGCAGGAATGGTCGAAGAGCATGCAGAGCCTCCTCAACGGCGCCGCCGCGCCGGGCGGGGGCCTGGAAGCGCGCGTCGACAGCGACGAAACCCAGATCACGAACCTCAAGACTCGTATCGCGACGATGAATGAAGCGCTCGCCGAACGTCAGCAGTCGCTCGTCGCCACCTACGCGCGGCTCGAAGCCCTCCTCGCGCAGAACAACACACAGCTGGCCTGGCTACAGCAGCAGACCGAATCGCTGCCCAAAGGCTAGTCGCCCCGCCACTCGTTCGGCGTCCAGGGCGCCGGGCTCCCAGCTCTCAACTTTGTCGCCCGTCCGCCGATGACGGGGATGGCAATGGCAAACCTCGCAGCACCACCGCAGGCGTACCGGCGAGCCGAGGTCCTCGCCGCGACTCCAGGTCAGCTCGTAGTGATGCTGTTCGACGGCGCCAGGCGCTTCCTGCGCCAGGCGGCCGCCGCGATGGAGGCCGGGGAAGTCGAGCGCTGCCACGTCACGCTTCGCTACGCGGAGATGATCATCGCCCATCTCGACGCAACGCTCGACCTTCAACAGGGCGAGCTCGCGGCGCGCCTGCACGACGTCTACAGCTTCTACCTGCGCCATCTCAACAGCGCGCGCATGAGCCAGGACGCGGCCATGCTGCACGAGGTCAGCGAGCTGCTCGGGGAGCTCCGCGAGGCGTTCGCTCAGGCCGCCGGCGAGACCTCGGGCTGATGGACCCGGCCGCGCGCACGCCATCCGGGCCGGGCGGCCGCCCTCAGGGCGGCAGCGGCGTCGCCCTGGCCGGCTACGAGGCGATCATCGACCACGCCGAGCTCGAACTCGAGCTGGCCGGACGCGGCGACGTCGAGGGCTTGACGCTGCTCGCCGAGCGCTGGGACCGGCTGATCGCGGGACTGCCCGAGACACCACCCGCCGCCGCCGTTGGCCTGCTCGAACGCGCCGAGCTCGTGCACGAGCGCACGCGCATCGAGCTCGCACGTTTGCGCGAAGCGCTTCTCGCGGACCTCGCCACCGCCAGGCGCGCGCGCCGCACCGCCGAGGGCTACTCCGGGCACCTGCGCCCGCGCCCGCGGCTGGACCGCAGCGCCTAGGCCCGGACCGCAGCGCCTAGCCCCGGACCGCGGCGCCTAGCCCCGGGTCGCAGCGGCCAGCTCCCGGACCGTCGGCGGTGAGCGGGCGCAGGTCGGCTAAAGATCCCGCCCGGACTGCCGATGACGGGAGCGGCCCTCGATGGCCGCGATGCCACAGCGACCTCATGGAGAGCGTCGGTTCAGCCCAGGGAGGGCGGAAAGGCAAAGACCGTTCGCCATGGCTCTCGTGGATTCCACACAGCAGCTGCTGGAGGCTGCGATGCGCGGCTCCTGGCTGCGTGAGACGGCGCTGACGAACAACATCGCCAACGCCGACACCCCCAACTACCAGCGCCAGGACGTCAACTTCGAGTCCCAGCTCCAGAGCGCGATGGGCAGCGGCGAAGGCGTCGAACAGCTTCAGTTCCAGACCGAAACCGTCCCGACCGAAGCCGGGCCCAACGGCTCGGCTGTGAGCGTCGATCAGGAATCGGCCCACCTGGCCGAAAACGGGCTCGACTACCAGGCGCTGACCGACGTACTCAACACGCGCAACGGGATCGTGCGCTCGGCGATCGGTGTCCTCTGATGGGTCTCTTCGACGCGATCGGCATCGCCGGCACCGGGCTGACGGCGCAGCGCATCCGCATGGACGTGACCGCCGAGAACCTCGCCAACGCGGACACGACCAAAGGCGCCAATGGCCTGCCCTATCAGCGCCAGGAGGTCGTGGTCGGCGAGATCGGCGCGAACGCAAGCTTCAGCGGCGCGCTCTCGGGCGCGCTCGCACAGGGAAGCGAATCGCAAGCTCCCGCGTTCGCGCAGGGCAGCGAATCGCAGCCGCCAGGGGGGGTGCAGGTGACCGGGATCGTCGGGGACAACACGCCCGACCAGGTCGTCTACGACCCCGGTAGCCCGGAAGCCAACAAACAGGGCTACGTAAAGCTGCCGAACGTGAGCACGGTCACGGAAATGACCGACCTCATCTCCGAGCAGCAGTCCTACCAGTCTGACGTCACCGCGATGCAGACGGCAAAGTCGATGTTCACGTCGACCCTCGGGATCCTCAAATGATCATCCCGCCGATCGGTGGGCTCGGCTCGCACGTGTCGGGCGCCGCGGAAGGCCTCACGCAGGCGCCCACCGCGGGCCACGCCGAAGCCGCCGCCGTCGGCCAGGGCGCCGGGGGCGCCGAAGCGGGCGAAGCGACCGGGGGCGCCTCCTCGAGCTTTGGCACCGAGCTGACGGAAGCGATCTCCTCGCTCGAGAGCAGCCAGCAGAGCGCCGCCGGGGCCTCGCAGGCGCTCGCGAGCGGAACCGTGAGCGATCCGGAGAGCGCCGTCACCACCGTCGAGGACGCCGCGCTCGAGATGCAGCTCGCGGCTCAGATCCGCGCGAAGGCGACGGAAGCCGCGCAGACGATCTTCCAGACGCAGGTCTGATCGATGCCCGTCGCCGCACTCGCATCGAGGCTCACACCGCGCGGCTGGCTGATCGTCGGCGGCTCGGCGGTTGCGGCCATCCTCTTCATCTATCTGTTCGTGCACACCGTCTCGCAGCCGAGCTACTCGACGCTCGCGAGCGGCCTGGACCCCTCGCAGACTGGCAAGATGACGAGCACGCTGAGCGAGCACGGCGTCGGCTACGAGCTGCAGAACAACGGCACGGCGATCGCCGTGCAGTCCAACCAGACCGCGGCTGCGCGCGTTGCGCTCGCCGGCGCGGGCCTGCTCGGCAACACCCAGCCCGGCTTCTCACTGTTCGAAAAACAGAACCTGGGCGAAAGCAACTTCCAGCAGCAGGTCACCTATCAGCGCGCGCTACAGGGCCAGCTCGAGGAAACGATCGACAGCGTGCAGGGGGTCTCCGGCGCGCAGGTCGAGCTCGTGCTGCCCAGCTCGCAGAGCCAGATCTTCGGTGAAAACCAGGGCGTCTCATCGGCGGCCGTGCTCCTCTCGGGCACCGGGTCGCTGGATCAGAGCTCGGTGCGCGGCATCGCACAGCTGGTCGCTTCGAGCGTCCCCGGCCTGCAGCTCTCGAAAGTCACGATCACCTCCGCCTCCGGGCAGCTGCTCTGGCCGGGACCGAACGGCGGCGAAGCCGGCTCGGGCACGAGCCTCCAGGAAGCCGAGCAGCGCTACGACGCGAACATGGCGGCGAGCCTCAACGCGATGCTCGCACAGACGCTGGGGCCGGGGAAGGCGCAGGTGCTCGTGTACGCGAACATGAACGTCAACCAGACGACGCAGGAATCGCTCACGTACGGAAAAGAAGGCGTGCCGCTGCAGCAGAGCAAGTCGCTCGAGACGCTCAGCGGCGCTGGCGCGGGCGCCGGCGGGGTGACGGGAACGGCGAACGCCACGGCGGGCGCCGGCGCCGCTGGCAAATCCAGCTACAAGCGCGAAAGCACGAATTCCTCGCTCGGCGTCAACAAGACGGTCACGCACTCCACCGTCGCGCCGGGGGTCGTGGAAAGCCAGCACGTCTCGGTGCTGCTCGACCACTCCGTGCCCGCGGCCGCGCTGCCCGCGATCCGTGAAGCGGTCACCAACGCAGCGGGGATCCAGGCCAAGCGCGGCGACACGATCTCCCTCGGCCAGATCCCGTTCGCCAAGCAGACGACCGCAGCGGCCGCGTCGAGCTCGATGCTCAACTACGCCAAGTACGCGCTGCTCGGCATAGCCGCGCTCGTGTTCCTGTTCTTCATGACGCGCGCGATCCGGCGACGCGAGGGCGAGACGATCGAGGAGCCGTCCTGGCTGCGCGAGATCGATGCGCCGGTGCGGCTGTCGGAGCTCGAACGTGAGATCTCGCGCCAGCCGACCGAGGTCATGGCCAGCGTGGGCCCGCGCGCACCCGGTGCGGCCACGAACGGCGGCGCACCCTCCGGCGAGGACATCCGTCGCCAGGTCGAGCAGCTCGCCGACAGCGACCCCGACCGCGTCGCCGCGCAGCTGCGCAACTGGATGCAGGAGGGCTAGGCCGCGGTGGCGGGCGAGATCCTGCCCCAGTCCGCGCCCGCGCTCCCCGCGGCGCCGGCCGACCTGCTCCCGAGCGCACCTGCGTCGGCGCCCGGATCGGTCTCGGGCGCCCGCAAGGCCGCCGTGCTGATGGCCGCGCTCGGGTCCGAACGGGCCGCCAACGTGCTCCAGCGCCTGCGCGATGACGAGATCGAGAGCCTGTCCGTGGAGATGGCGCGCCTGAGCCCCGTCGGCGCCGAGGCGACCGACTTGGTCTTCAACGAGCTCGCCAAGACCAACGACCGCGGCGGCGACGGCGCCGCCGGCGGGATCGAGTTCGCGCGCGAGGTGATCGAACGCGCGCTCGGCCCCGAGCGTGCCGCCGACCTGCTCGGGCGGCTGTCGGGATCGAGCAGTGCGCGCCCGTTCGAGTTCCTGCGCACCGTCGCGCCGGATCGGATCGCCGGCCTGCTGCGCAACGAGTCGCCGCAAACGGTCGCACTCGTGCTCGCGAGCCTCAGCACCAGCCAGGCGGCGGGCGTGCTCGCCCGCCTGCCCGAGCCCGAGCAGCCCGACATCGCGCTGCGCATCGCCCGCATGGGCCAGGCGAGCGCGCGCGTGATCGAACGCGTGGAGGAGACCCTCCGCCATCGCCTCACCGCGGTCGCCGAACGGGAGTACGTCGCCACCGGCGGCACCAAAGCGCTGGCGGGGATACTCAACCACGCCGACCGATCGGTCGAGCGCAACGTTCTCGAGACGCTCGCCGGCACCGACAAGGCGCTCGCCGAGGAGGTCCGCGGCCTGCTGTTCGTCTTCGAGGACATCGTCAAGCTCGACGAGCGCGCCGTGCAGCAGCTGCTGCGCGAGGTCGACCAGAAGGATCTCGTGCTCGCCCTGCGCGGTGCGCCGGAGGAGGTCACGCAGGTCGTGATGGCGAACATGTCCGAGCGCGGCGCCGCGATGCTCAAGGAGGAGATGGAGATCCAGCAGCCGCAGCGCAAGCGCGACGTCGACTCCGCCCAGAGCAGGATCGTGGCGGTAGTGCGCAGACTCGAGGAAGCCGGCACGATCGTGATCGCCGGCGACGGCGAGGAGGAGGGCGAAGCCGTTGTCTGAGTCCCTCGTCAGCTACGACTTCGAGCAGCTCGAACCCTCCGATCCGCCGCCGCGCGATGGACCGGCGCGCCTGCTCGCGCAGGCCGAGGCCGAAGCGCAGGCGCTGCGCGAGCAGGCCCGCGGCGAGGGCCACGCGGCCGGTCTCCAGGACGGTCGCAGTGAGGGCGCCGAGCGCATGCGAGACGCCACGCACGCCCTCGGCGAGGTGCTCGCCGGGGTACAGGCGCTGCAGGACGAGATCGCCCTGGGGGTCGAGCGCGACGCGATCGAGCTGGCGCTCGCACTCGCGGGCAAGATCCTCGCCGCAACCCTCGAGGTCCACCCCGAGGGGGTCGTCGAGGTCGTACAGGGTGCGCTGCGTCGCGTGGGCGGCCAGCGCAGGATCGTGATCTTTGTCAATCCCGCTGACCTCGACGTCGTACGCGAAGCGCTCGGCGAGCTCGGCGCCCAGGCGGGGGGCCTCGAACCGCTCGATCTGCAGGCCGATCAGCGCGTCGAGGCCGGGGGAGCGGTGGTGCGCACCGCCGAGGGAGAGGTCGACGCCCAGGTCCAAACGCAGCTCGAACGCGCGCGCGAGATCGCGCTCGCCGAGCTCGAGGGCGCGTGAGCGAGCCGCGCGCAGCCGGCGTCCTGTTCGCGCGCGCCGCCGAGGCGATCGGCGAAGCCGACCTGGCCCGGCGCCACGGCTTCGTCAGCAACCTCATCGGACTAATCATCGAGGCCACCGGCCTGCAGGCCGAGGTCGGGGAGGTGTGCCTCGTCGGCACCGACCGCCACCGTGCGGCGGTCTCGGCCGAGGTCGTCGGCTTCCGCGAAGGACGCACGCTGCTGATGCCGCTGGGGGAGCTGCACGGCATCGGCCCCGGCACTCGCGTGCTCGCGACCGGCACCCCGTTCCGGATCGCAGTCGGCGAGGAGCTGCTCGGGCGCATCGTGGACGGGCTCGGCTTTCCGGACGATGGTGGGCCCGAGCCCGCGGGCGTCGCCCGCTCGACCATCTCCGCGCCCCCCGGACCGCTGTCGCGTCCGCGCATTCGCGAGCGTGTCGGCCTCGGCGTGCGCGCACTGGACGGGCTCGTTCCCTGCGGCCGCGGACAGCGCCTGGGCATCTTCGCGGGCTCCGGCGTGGGGAAGTCCTCGCTGCTGGGAATGATCGCCCGCTCGACGAGCGCGGAGATCAACGTGATCGCCCTCGTCGGCGAGCGCGGGCGCGAGGTCCGCGAGTTCATCGAGCGCGACCTCGGCGACGCGCTGGAGCGATCGGTGGTCGTCGTAGCGACCTCCGATCAGCCCGCGCTCGTCCGCATCAAGGCGGCGTTCACCGCGACCACGATCGCCGAGCACTTCCGCGATCAGGGCCACGACGTGATGCTGATGATGGATTCGGTCACGCGCTTCGCGATGGCCCAGCGAGAGGTGGGTCTCGCGATCGGCGAGCCTCCGGCGACGCGCGGCTACACGCCGAGCGTCTTCGCGCTGCTGCCGCGGCTGCTCGAGCGCGCCGGCACCAGCATGAGAGGGTCGATCACGGCCCTGTACACGGTGCTCGTGGATGGCGACGACATGAACGAGCCGATCGCCGACGCGGCCCGTTCGATCCTCGACGGCCACGTCGTGCTAACGCGCTCGCTCGCACACGCCGGCCACTACCCCGCCGTGGACGTGCTGCAGAGCGTCTCGCGTCTGGTCGACGAGATCGTCTCGCCCGAGGTCGTCGCTGCGGGCCAGCAGTTGCGAGCTGCGCTCTCGGTTCTGCGCGAGAAGGAGGATCTCGTAGCGATCGGCGCCTACCAGCACGGCAGCGATCCCGACCTCGACACTGCGCTCGCCCACCGTACGAGCATCGAGTCCTTCCTGCGCCAGCCGGTGCACGAACGTAGCGACCCGCACGAGACCGACGCCCGCCTGCTCGAGCTGGCTGCTTCGCTGGCCGGGGATCGCGCCCGCGCCGAGGCGGAGATCCCCGATGCCGAGGAGGTCCCCGAGCGCCCCGTCGCGGCCGCTGCGCCGGTGATCGCCGCCGCCGGCGAAGTCCCCGCGATCCCGACCCTCGGACTGAGCATCTGAGTCCGGCGAGGGTCGGCCGGCAAGCATGCGCCCACAGCACGGGACGCTAAAGAAGGACCGCGAGCGGTCGATAACCAGGCCGTGACCGGACCCTCGTTTCGCTTCCGTCTGGAGCGCGTACGCGCCGTGCGCGAACGCAAGGAGAAGCTCGCCCAGCAGGAGCTGGCGCGCTCGATCTCGCATCTGTCGAGCACTCAGGCAGGGTTGCGCAGCGTGGACGCCGACCTGAAGCAGGCCCACGCCGAACAGCGAACCGCCGCCGCTGCCACCGGCACCGAGGGTGCCGCCGAGCTGCTCGCGCGCCAGGTCTTCCTCGAGCGGGTCGAGGCCGAGCGCAACCGCCAGGCCGTCGAGCTGCGGCGCAGCGAGGCCGACGTCGCCGACCGTAACGCGGAGCTCGCAACCGCAGCGAGCGAGCACGAGATGCTCAACCGCCTGCGCGAGCGCCGTCGCGGCGAACACGACCGGGAGCAGGCCCGCAAGGAGAGAAACGTCCACGACGAGATCGCGGCTCTGCGCTACCGCCGCAGCACCGCATGAGCGCGATGTCGATCAACCCGGCCTCGAGCGGAGCGCCCGCCGGCGACCTCGCGCTCACGGCGCGCATCCAGCAGATCGATGCGATGCTGGCCCAGGCTGCGGCGGCCGCATCGGGCAGCGGCGCGAGCGCCACGCAGACGAGCGCCCCGCCGACGAGCTTTGCGACGGCCCTGCAGAGCGCCGCGCCGCCCGCGACCGCGGTCGCCGCCGACTACCAGTCCCCCACCTCCGGCTCCGGCGACGGGGGGGCATACGAAGCGCTGATCGTGCAGGCGGCGCAGCGTAACGGCCTCGAACCGGCGGTCCTGCACGGCCTCATCGAGCAGGAGTCGGGCTTCGACCCGAGCGCCCAGAGCAGCGCCGGCGCGATGGGCCTGACCCAGCTGATGCCCGGCACCGCCTCCTCGGTGGGCGTCTCCAACCCGCTCGACCCGGCCGAATCGATCGAAGGCGGCGCGCGCTATCTGAGCGGCCTGTTGAAGGAATTCGCAGGAAACGCCACCGATGCGCTGGCCGCCTACAACGCCGGCCCGGGAGCCGTCAAGCAGTACGGCGGCGTACCGCCCTACGCCGAAACCGAGAGCTACGTCAGCAAAGTGCTCGGCTACGCCGAAGCGTATCGCCAGAGCCATCCCGCAACCGCCCTCACAGGAGCCGTGATATGAGCGTCATGCCGGCCCTGCCGCCACCCTCGGCGGCACCCACCGCCGACGCCGGCGCCCCGCCGGGGGCACCGCCGGGGGCGCGTCCCTTCCACGACGCGCTCGAGGAACATTGGGCCCGGACCGCCACTGCGGAAGGCCAAATAGGAGAAAGCCAGAGCGGCGCCGCGGAATCGCTCGGGCTGGAAAGCCGCGCCGAGCGCGATCGCGCGCTGCGCGAAGCGGCTCGCGAAGGAGCGGCGCAGGCGACTCCCGCGCCGGGCGCACAGCAGGCAAACGCGGGCGCCCAGGCCCAGGCCGGCGCCCAGGCTCAGGCCGGCGCCCACTCTCAGGCCGGCGCCCAGTCTCAGGCCGGCGCCCAGTCTCAGGCCGGCGCCCAGGAATCGGCCGCCGAAGCGGCGAACGCCGGCAGCCCTGCGGGGGGCGCGCGAGGGTCAGGCGCCGGCGCGACGCCGACCATCCCATCCTCGCCGCAGCCCGGCAGCGACACTGAAACAGCTGCGGGCGCCGGCGCGCACGCAGACGCCGCAGCACTGCCAAACGACCCAGCCGGTGTCTCCGCCTCGCCGTCGTCTGCGGGATCCACCTCCGCGCCGGACCACCGCACCCCCGCGCTCGCGAGCTCCCGCTCGGGAGGGGACGGCACGGGGCCGGCTGACGCCGGCCAGTCGATCCCCAAGGGCAGCGCCCGGAGCTCTCTCGGCGCTCGCGAAGGCGGGTCCTCGGCGCCACTCACCGGCGTCACGGGTGGCCCCCCCGACGGGGACCGCTCCGCGCCCGGGTCATACCCGCTAGCGGGCGTCGCAACAGCCGCAGGCGACGGCGCGGGCGCGGGAGCCAACACCGGCGTCGCCCCGGGCGGCGCCTCGCCGGCCGGTCCGGTCGCCGCGCGGGGCCCACGCGTCCCAGCGAGCGGGCTCGGAGCCTCGCCGCGGGCGGGCGCGCCGAGCACGGGCGGATCGGGCGCTTCGCTCTCGACCGGCTCCGATCCGAGCGCAGGCCGCGGTGGCGGGGCGCCCGGGCATCAGGCGGCTGGCGCTCGCCTCTCAGCGACGGCCTCGCAGGGCAGCGCGGGCGCCGACCGGCCCGCGCTGCAGCCCGGCGGAGCTGGGCGGGCCGCCGAGTCCGGCCAGCCGGCGAGCACGCTCGCAGCCCTCGCGGCGGCACCGCAGAGCGGACCCGCAGCTCCCTCGGGCGAAGGCCCGCTGATGGAGGCCGGCGTTGGAATGCAGGAGATGATCGACTCGATCAGGGCGACGATCGAGATCGCCTCGCGCCGGGGCCTCGCGCAGGCGCGGATCGCGCTCGAGCCCGAGGAGCTGGGCCAGATTCGCATCCATCTCGTCCAGACCCAGGAAGGGCTCCTGGCCCGCGTCAGCGCCGAGACGCCCGCGGCCGCCAGCGCGCTGCTCGGCGGCCGCTCCGAGCTCGCGCACTCGCTGCGCTCGCTTGGCTCATCGCTGCTGCGCCTGGACATCAACTCCTCCGGCCAGCCGCATGCCCGCGAGCAGGAGGCCCGTCCCGGCGAGGCGACCCTCGGGCGGAGCTCCTCCTCGCCGGGAGCCGCGATCGCCAAAAACGGCGAGCCCGAGTCCACCCAGCCGAGCGACGCCGAGCTCGCCCCACACTCGTCCGGCGTGCTCGTCGACGTCCTCGCCTGAAAGCCAAGTCAAAGGAGATCACCGTGAGCACCCCAGCCGCCTCTGCCACCGCCGCCGCCGCAGCAGCTCCCGTGCCCGCCACGGGCTCGAGCGCGGCGACGAACCCCGCAAACGGGATCCTCGGTCAGAACGACTTCCTCAAACTGATGATCGCCCAGTTGCAGGCGCAGAACCCGCTCGAACCGGGCAACAGCAACGAATTCCTCGATCAGCTCGCCCAGCTCACCCAGGTCGAGCAGACGACGAACCTCGCCAACGCGAATGAGCTCTCGGGCGCGGTGCAGCTGATCGGCCATAGCGTCACCTACAACAACGGGTCCGGGGAAGCGGTCACGGGCAAGGTCCAGAGCGCGCAGTCGAGCGCCTCCGGGGTCACGGTGACTGTCGAAGGCGTGCCGGGGATAGCGCTCTCGAGCGTCACGAACGTCGAATGAGCCCGATCTCCAACCCAGCTCTCGTCCCCCCCGCCGGACTCGGCTCGCCCGTCCAGAGCGGCGCCGCCTCAAAGCCGGCGCGCGGCCCCGGTGGCGAGGGCCAGTCGTTCGCCGACGCGCTCCAGCGCGCGGGCGCGGGCGCATCGATCCAATTCTCGCGCCATGCGCTCGCGCGCGTTCAGCGACGGGGGATCGAGCTGGACTCGAGCACCCTGCAGCGCCTGGCGGAGGGCGTGGGCCGAGCCGCGGGCAAGGGCTCGCGCGACTCACTCGTACTTGTCGACGGGACCGCTTTCGTGGTCTCCGTCAGCAACCACACCGTGATCACGGCTGTGGACTCCGAACACATGAAGGACAACGTGTTCACGAACATCGACAGCGCCGTGATCGCATGAGCGTGACGGCGTCTCACAACCAAGGCCGGACCTCATCGAGGAGGCCACGAAAGGACGGGCAGTCACGATGATGGCTGGAATGTATGCCGCGATCAGCGGCCTAGACGCGAACCAGGCGATGCTCAACGACACCGCCGCCAACCTCGCGAACGTGAACACCGTGGGCTACAAGGCCTCGAGCATGACGTTCGCGGACTCGCTCACGCAGGTCATACGCGGGGCCTCGGGGCCGACGAAAACCAACGGCGGCTCGAACCCGCTCCAGGTCGGGCTCGGCGTGCAGGTCAACGCAACCCACAACGAAATGTCCGAGGGTGCTTTTCAGACGACCAACAACCCCCTCGACATCGCGATCGAGGGCACGGGCTTCCTGCGGGTCGGCGAAGGCGAACCACCGGGCAAACCCCCGTACACGACCGGCCTGCCGAAAAACCTGGACTACACGCGTGCCGGCGATCTGACGACGAACACGCTCGGCTTCCTCACGACCGCGGCCGGCAACTACGTGATCGGGCGCAACGCGGTGGCCACCGAAACGGAAACCGGGATCATCTACACGGCCGGCAAAGAAGACACGTTCATCAGGATCCCGCCCGGCTCGACGAACGTGGCGATCGGGCAGGACGGGTCCGTCGGCTACACCGACAACAACCCGGAATCGCCGACGTTCCAGAAACACGTGGTCGCCGGCTTCATCTCGCTGGCCACCTTCTCCAACGAAGCCGGTCTGGAAAGGCTCGGCGGAGCGCTGTGGGCGCAGACGCCGAACTCGGGCGGTCCGATCGTCGGGACTCCCGCCACGGTCGGCTTCGGCTCGACGATCGGGGGCGTGCTCGAGCAGTCCAACGTCGACATGGCCACCGAGATGACGAACATGATCACGGCCGAGCGCGGCTACCAGGCCAACTCGCGCGTGATCACCACGGCGGACTCGATGCTGGAAACGCTCGTCTCGATGCACTAGCGCCCGGCGTGATGAGACGTATCTCGCAAGCACAGGAGAGGGGGTAGGCACAGGGAAGACTCCGAGGAGCCCGGGAGGGGCGGCGCCGCGAGCGCCGTCCCTCTCCGGGGCTATGCTGATCTCACGAGGGGGAATCGAGCATGATCACGCTCAACCGGCTCGGCCACAACGACGAGCCCTTTCAACTGAATCCCGACATGATCGTCACGATCGAGTCGACTCCGGACACGGTCATCACGCTTGCGACCGGCGCGAAGGTGGTCGTCGCGGAGACGCCCCAGGAGGTCGCCGCCGCGGTCCACAGCTATCGCGCCGAGGTGCTCGGCGAGGCCTTCCGCCGCCGCCGCCCGGAGCACCGCGGCGCCGCGCAGCACCCGCTCAAGCGTACTCCCGCGGGTGCAACCGATCCGCCCTGGCTGGCGGCGGTCGAGGACGAGCCCACCTGAGCCCGGGGCTCTGCCCCGGCGATGCGCCCGGCGCAGCTCCCGCCCTCCCTTGACGAAGGACAAGCGGGCGCTTTCGCGACCCCGCTTTCGCCCCGGCGGCGATGGACATCCCATGCACGCCAGGCGGGCAAGACTTTAAGGATTCCCCGCTACAGCCGATGAACGGGGACGATGAAGGCTTCAACGGCCATCGGTATAGGGGTGGCCTTCGGCTCCCTGCTGCTCAGCTCGATGATGGACGGGACGAGTCCCGCATCCTTCATCAACATCCCTGCGCTGTTGATCATCATCGGCGGTACGGCGGGCGTGACGATGGCTAGCGTCGGCATGGAGTCGATGAAGCGCGTGCCGAGCCTCTACAAGCTCGTCTTCTCGGCCGAACCTCCCGATATGCGCGGTCAGCTCGACGAGCTCGTATCGCTGGCCGACAAAGCCCGCCGCGAGGGGCTGCTCGCGCTCGATGCGCTGCTGCCCGAGATCGAGGACAAATTCACCCGCAACGCGCTGCAGCTTGTCGTCGACGGCACCGACCCGGAGATGGTGCACGCGATCCTCGAGGCCGAGGTCGATGGCATGGCAGCCCGCCACGAGGCCTCGGCGGCGCCGTTCGAGAAGGCCGGCGGCTTCGCGCCGACGATGGGGATCATCGGCACCGTTCTCGGCCTCGTGCACGTGCTGCAGAACCTCGCCGCCCCCTCCACCCTCGGACCATCCATCTCGGCCGCCTTCATCGCCACCCTGATGGGTGTCGGCGCGGCGAACGTGGTCTTCCTGCCGATCGCCAACCGCCTGAAGGCGATCTCCGCCGAAGAGGTCGAGCTGCGCATGATGACGCTCGAGGGGATCCTCTCGATCCAGGCCGGCGATAACCCGCGCCTGGTCGCCGAAAAGCTGATGTCCTACCTGCCGCCGGTCGAGCGCGCCTCCGAGGAGGACGGCGGGGTGGCCGAGTTCGGCGCCGAAGCACAGGCGGCCTGAGATGGCCCGCAGAGGCGGCAGGCGCGGACGGCACAAGGGCGGCGAGGCGGAGGCCAGCAGCGAGCGCTGGCTGCTGACCTACGCGGACATGATCACGCTGCTGATGGCGCTGTTCATGGTGCTGTTCTCGATCTCCTCGGTCAACATCTCCAAGGTTCAGTCCCTGCAGGAGTCGCTGCGGGCCGCCTTCTCGGGCAACATCCTGCCGGGCGGCAAAGCGATCGCCAAACCGGGTGCCACGGCGAACTCGAGCCGCGCGCCCACCAGCGTCGACATCCAGGCGGCGGTGCCGGTGACCGCGCAGGCCGCGAGCAGCTTCCAGAGCAGCAGCACTCACGGCGCCGCGAGCGCCTCTGCGGCCGCTCAGCAGCAGGCTGCTCAGGCCGAGGTTCAGGAGTTCGCCCGCATCAAGCAGGAGCTCGAACGCTATGCCGCCTCGCACGGCTTCAGCAAGAGCGTGAGCACCACGATCGAACGGCGCGGGCTCATCATCCGAGTGCTCACCGACTCGCTACTCTTCTCCTCCGGACAGGCGACGCTGAGCCCCCGCGCGACGGCCCTCCTCGACGAGGTCGGCAGCCTCCTCAACATCGACCAGACGCACCCGATCGACGTCGAAGGCAACACCGACAACGTGCCGATCCAGAGCAGCAGCTTCCCGAGCAACTGGGAGCTCTCGACGGCCCGCGCGAGCACTGTGGTGCGGTTCCTGATCGCCCGCGGCGTGAGCCCGCACCGTCTCAGCGCGACCGGCGACGCCGACCAGCATCCGCTCGCCAGCGACGCCACTGCGGCCGGCCGTGCGCGCAACCGGAGGGTGGAAATAGTTCTTCGCCGGCTCTACGGCGGCACGGAAGGCGAACCCTAGTCAAGGAAGACGAACAGATGCTCAAAAGCAAGAAGGCGCTGCTGGCGATCGTGCCGATCCTGGCCTTCGCCGCGTACACGATGACCAAGCCAAAGCCAGTCAACAAGGACAAGATCAAGGGGACCGTCTACGTGCTCCCGCAGACGTTCCTGCTCAACCTCTCCGACGGCCGCTTCGCGAAGCTGAGCGTGGCGCTCGAGCTCGCCCCCGGGCAGAGCGACGGGGCGGCCGCAGGCGTCGCGCCGGCGTCCGGGGAAAGCGCGGTCGGCACGCTCCCCGAGGAACCCGTGATTCGTGAAATCGTCACCAACGCGGTCACGAACCAAAGCGGCGAAACGCTCGTCAGCACGTCCGGCAGGCGCGCCGTCAAGCGCGAGATCCTGCGCGACATCCAGCAGCAGACAGACGTAAAGGTCGAAGCAGTCCTGTTCCCAGATCTGACAGTCCAATAGGAGGCACCGTGACCGAGACGATCGAGTACGAGCAGTTCGAGAACCCCGACGCGGGGGGCGCGTCTGGCTCCGGCGAGACGGACCTCCGCCGCCTGTCCGACATCCCGCTCGAGCTCGGCGTCGAGATCGGGCGCACGCAGACGACCGTCGGGGATACGCTCGACCTGCGCGTGGGATCGGTGATCGAGCTCGAGCGCGAGGCCGGTGCGCCCGCCGACCTGCTCGTCAACGGCACGCCGATCGCGCGCGGAGAGGTCGTCGTAGTCGACGCCCGCTACGGTCTGCGCATCACCGAGATCCTCGACGCGCAGGAGCAGGCCGACCACGCGCACCAGGCCGCGGCGCCTGTGCCGCTCGCCGGCGCCGAGGATCCCGCTACGGGCGACGAGGCTCAGACGCAGGCCGACGGCGAGGACGAGCGCGCCGAGCCCGCGGGGAGCTGAGCGCCGTGGCCGTCAGCCAGAGCGACGAGCAGAGCGCCAGCCCCGCGAGCACCCAGGATCCGTCCGCTCGCGAGCCCGTCGAGCGCTCGGTTCGCGCGCTCGACTTCTCGCAGCCGACCAAGTTCGCCCCCGAGGTCAGGCGCCGGCTTGCGGCTGCGCTGGCGGTGTTCTGCGAGGAGGCGGCACGCAGCCTCGAAGCCGAGCTCAGATGCGAGGTCGAGCTGGAGGTGGCGGAGGTCGGGCAGCACACATGGGCCGCCGCCAAGGCCGAGCTGCCCGTCGACTCGCTCGCCGTAGCCGTCGAGGCGGGCGAGCCCGATCAGCAGATGCTGCTCAGCCTCGAGCTGCCGATGATCGTCCAGGCGCTCGAGTGCATGCTCGGCGGCGAAGCCACCAAGACACCGGCCGAGCGGCACCTCGGCGAGGTCGACTGGGTGCTCGCCCGGGACCTGCTCGACAAGCTCGTCGCCGACCTCTCCTCGGCCTGGACGGAGCTCGGCGGCAGCGACCTCCAGCGCGGCGATCTCGATCTGGAGGGCGATGCGGGCCTGCTCACCGCGGCCTCACAGCCCACGCTCGCGCTGTCGATCGGCAGCCGTCTCGGCGGCCTGTCCTCCACGATGGCGCTGCTGATCCCGTGGTCGTGCGTGGAGCCGATCGCAGAGGTCCTGCGCGGCGCCGGCGCGCAGTCGCAGGCGCCGGGGAGCGAGGGCGAGGTCGACGAGCTGCAGCGCGGGGTGGCCGGTGCGCAGGTGCTGCTGCGCGCCGAGGTCGGCTCGGTGCAGATGCCGATCGAGCGAATGCTCGCGATCGTCCCCGGAGCGCTCGTGGAACTCGGCGAGCGCGCCGAGGAGGGCGTGCGCCTGCTCGCCGAGGAGGTCTCGATTGGGCGCGGTCGCCCCGGGCGCAGCGGCACCCGCCGCGCCCTCAAGCTCGAGGTCACCGGGGAGCCGCCGACGCGATGCGAAACATACGCCAAGCTCGGTCGCAGCGAGCTCGAACGGGCGCGCGCCCACGCCCAGGGTGAGGGCGCGCCCGCGGGCGCGCCGATCCTGCGCAGCATCTTCGTGCGCGTATGGGCGGAGCTCGGGCGCACGCACATGGCGCTCGGAGGCGCGCTCGAGCTCACCTCGGGGGCGGTCGTCGAGCTCGACCAGGCCGCGCAGTCGCCGGTCGAGCTGTTCGCCAATGGGCTCTGCTTCGCCAACGGCAGCCTCGTGCTCACGCCCGAGGGCGCCTGGGGCGTGCAGGTTCACGCGCTGCTCTAGTCGCTCAAGAGATCTGGCCGTGCGCCGATAACTCGGACGACTCTTCCTCGGAGTCGTCCCTCGATGACCAAGTTGACCCTGCTCTCACGGGCGGCCGCGACGGCGGCTGCTGTGCTCGGCCCCTGCCTGCTGGCGCTGGCCTGCCCGGCTGCGGCGCTCGCCGCCGTCGCCGCCAAGGCTGCCCGCGTCCCTGCGGGGGGCGGCGAAAACACGCCGCTCAACCTGGGCCCCTCCTCGACCAGCTCGCACTCGAGCACCGGCGGGGCCAGCCTCGTGCGCACGATCGTGGGCCTCGCGATCGTGATCGCGGTCATCTGGGGCCTGTCGTGGATCCTGCGCCAGGTCAAGGCAGGTCGCGACCCGCAGGTCACCAGCAGCGGGCTCTCCAGCGTGGCGGCCCTCCCGCTCGGCTCGGGCCGCTCGGTTCATCTCGTGCGCGCCGGAAACGAGTATGTGCTGCTCGGCAGCGCCGAGCACGGCCTCGTGCCGATCCACCGCTACAGCGAGCAGGAGGCGCGCGACGCCGGCCTCCTGCCTGCGGACGAGCCCGATGCCCAGCGCGCCGGCGGCCGCTCGGGCTCACGCTCCTCTGGGGAGCTGCGTCCGTCCTCGGGGCTCGTCGATCGCGTGCGCCATTGGACGGTGCGGCGGTGAGCCTCACCTCCAGCAACGCCGTACAGATCCTGCTCCTGATCGGCGGGCTGACGCTCGTACCGGCCGTGCTGTTCACGGTCACCGGCTTCAGCCGCATCCTGATCGTGCTCGGCTTCATCCGCACCGCGGTCGGCACGAACAACGCGCCGCCGAACCAGGTGCTCGTCGGGATCGCGCTGTTCCTGACGATCTTCGTGATGTCGCCCACGATCAGCGCGATCAAGAAGGACGCGATCGAACCGCTCACCAGCCATCACATCAGCACCGCGGTGGCGCTCAAAGACGCCGAGACGCCGTTGCGCGAATTCATGTTCCGGCAGACGCGGGTGCAGGACATCTCGCTGTTCGTGAGCCTCGCCCACGACAAGACGCCGCACACGCGCGCGGAAGTCCCGACGGAGGTGCTGATCCCGGCCTTCATCGTCTCCGAGCTCAAGACCGCGTTCCAGATCGGCTTCTTGATCTTCCTGCCGTTCCTGATCATCGACCTGATCGTCTCCTCGACGTTGATGAGCATGGGGATGATCATGCTGCCGCCGACCTTCATCTCGCTGCCTTTCAAGATCCTCCTGTTCGTGCTCGTCGACGGCTGGGATCTCGTCATCAAAGCGCTCGTCCAAAGCTTCCACTAGGAGGCGTCAGCCATGAACCAGGACACAGTCGTCAACCTCGCATCCCAGGCCATGAGCCTCGCGCTGAAGGTCGCCGGGCCGCTGCTGCTGGTCGGCCTCGTGATCGGGATCGTCGTGAGCGTCTTCCAGGCGGTCACGCAGATCCAGGAGCAGAGCCTCACGCTGATCCCGAAGATCGTCGGCGTCGCCGTCGTGATCGTCCTGCTCGGCCCGTGGATGCTCGGCCAGCTCGTCTCCTACACGAGCGCCCTGTACACGGCGATCCCCACGATGGTGGGCTCGTGACGCACCTGCTCGACGGTCTCGCCGGCAACGAGCTGGCCGGCTTCATCCTCGTGCTCGCACGGGTCACGCCGCTGTTCCTGCTCGCGCCGCTGTTCTCCTCGGCGCTGATACCGGTGCGCGTGCGCGGCGTGGTCGCCGTGGCGATCTCGATCGGCCTGACGCCGGTGGCCATGCACGGGCAGCACATCCCGAGCGCCCCGCTGGCGCTGGCCGAGCTGATCATCGAGGGCCTGCTCGTTGGGCTCGCGTTCGCGTTCGCGCTGTCCGTGCTGATGGCCGCCGTCGAATCGGCGGGGTCGTTCATCGACGTCATCTCGGGTTTCTCCTACGGGACCCTGATCAACCCCATGAACGGCGAGTCGAGCGCGGTCATGTCGCGCTTCTACTCGCTCTTCGGCACGATGATCTTCCTCGTCATCGGAGGCGACGCCTGGACGTTGCGCGGGCTCGGGCGCACGTTCGACCTCGTCCCCCTTACCGCCGGTCCCCGCCTGGCCTCGCTCGTGGGCGGCGCCGTGCAGGTGTTCTCGACCGTGTTCACCGCCGCGCTGGAGATCGCGGCGCCGGTGCTGCTCGCGCTGCTAATCACCGACGTCGCCTTCGGCGTCGTCTCGCGCGTGGTGCCGCAGCTCAACGTCTTCGCCGTGGGCTTCCCCACGAAGGTCGCGGTCGCGCTGCTTGTAGTCAGCGCCTCGCTGCCGTTCGTCTCCAACTGGATCTCCAATCAGCTCGCAACGAGCGTCGGCGCGGCGCTCGGCGCCCTGCACGTCGCCTAGCAGCCCATGGCCAGAGACGACCGCACAGAGAAGGCCACACCCAAGCACCGAAAACGCGCGCGCGAGAAAGGGCAGGTCGCGCGCAGCCCCGATCTCAGCGGCTCGCTCGTGCTCGTCGCGGGCATGCTCGTCGTCGGCCTCACCGCCGGGCGTACGCTGCAGGCCGGCAGCGAAGCGTTCCGATCGATGCTCGCGGACATCGCGCACCCGGGGCGGGCGACGACGGCCGCCGGCCTCAACGGGCTGATGCACTCGGCGCTCTCGACGATCACGCTCGCCGTCGGCCCGATCGCGGCCGCGTGTCTCGCCGCCGCCGTCATCGCCGGCGCGGCGCAGACGGGGTTGCGACCCGCGCCGGCCGCGCTGAAACCTGACTTCCGCCGCATCAACCCGGTCTCGGGCGCGCGCAACCTGTTCGGCCCCAACCTCGTCTTCGAAGCGGGCAAGGCGCTCTTGAAGGTCGCCGTCGTCGGCGCCGTAGCCGCGCTCACGCTGCTTCCGGGACTCAAGGAACTCGCCTCGATCGTCGGCATCGAGCCCGCGGCGCTCGGGCAGATGTCGGCGCAGCGCGCGCTTTCAATCGCCGAGCGGGCCGGCTTCGCATACGTCCTGATCGGGCTGGTCGACTACGGCTGGCGGCGCCTGCGGCACGAGCGCCAGCTGCGCATGAGCAAGCAGGAAGTCAGGGACGAGGTTCGCCAGTACGGGGTCTCGGCGGAGGTCAAAGCCGCACTGCGCCGCCGCCAGATGCAGCTCGCTCGCGCGCGCATGATGGCCGCCGTGCCGCAAGCCGACGTGGTCGTCACCAACCCGACCCACTTTGCCGTCGCGCTGCGCTACGACGGCACACGCACGGCCCCGGAGGTCGTCGCCAAGGGCCAGGAACTCGTCGCCGCCCAGATCCGGCGAATCGCAGAAGAACATGACGTGCCGGTCCTCAGCGACCCGCCGCTCGCGCGTGCGCTGCACGCCTCGACTGAGGTCGGTCAGGTGATCCCCGAGGAGCTCTACGCGGCCGTTGCCGGCGTGCTTGCGTTCGTCTACCGCCTCGCCGGTCGCAGGAGGCTCGCATCGTGAACGGGCAGTCGATACGAAGGCTGCTGCGCCACACCGATCTGCTCGCCGCGGTCGCGGTGGTGATGGTCGTGACGATGCTCGTCGTGCCGCTGCCGTCGGCGCTGCTCGACCTGCTGATCACGCTCAACATCGCCACGGCGCTGACGATCGTCGCGACGACGATGTACCTCGGCAAGGCGCTCGACTTCGCCTCCTTCCCGAGCCTGCTGCTGCTGACGACGATGTTCAGGCTCGCGATCAACGTCTCGGTCACGCGCCTGATCCTCACGACGGGCGACGCGGGCAACGTCGTGAAGGCATTCGGAGCGTTCGTCGTGGGGGGCAACGTCGTCGTCGGCCTGGTGATCTTCCTGATCCTCGTCGTGATCCAGTTCGTCGTCGTCACCAACGGCGCCGGCAGGGTCGCCGAGGTCGGCGCGCGCTTCACGCTGGACGCGATGCCCGGCAAGCAGATGGCGATCGACGCCGATCTGAACGCCGGCCTGATCACCGACGACGTCGCCCGCGAGCGGCGCGGGGAGATCGCACGGGAGGCCGACTTCTACGGCGCGATGGACGGCGCCTCGAAGTTCGTCAAAGGCGACGCCATGGCGGCCGTGATCATCACGGCCATCAACCTCATCGGCGGGATCATCGTCGGCATGCTGCAGCGCCACCTCGGCTTCACCGAAGCGACGCAGCAGTACTCGCTGCTCACCGTCGGCGACGGGCTCGCGGCGCAGATTCCAGCGCTCCTGATCTCCGTCGCGACGGGCATCATCGTCACGCGCGCCGCCTCGGACCGCGACCTCGGCAGCGACATCGCCTCGCAGGTCCTCAAACAGCGCAAGGCGCCGCTTGTGGCGGCGGCGGCGATCGGCGGCTTCGCGCTGATCCCCGGGCTGCCGAAGCTGCCGTTCCTGTTCATCGCGGCGATCTTCGCCGCCGTCGGCTGGGCTGCCCAAAAAGGATTCCCGGGGCCAGAGGAGGAGCCCGCGCGCTCGACGCCGGCGCTTCCCAGCGCGAGCGAGGAGCCGATGTCGGAGGTTGGCATCGATGCGCTCGAGCTCTCCATCGGGTTCGGCCTCGTGCCGCTCGTCGACGGCGGCTCGGGCGGAGCCCTGCTGCGGCGCGTGAGCATGATCCGCCGCCAGATCGCCGCCGACCTCGGCATCGTCATCCCCCCGGTTCGGATCCACGACGAGCTCGGACTCGAGTCGCACGAGTACGTGTTGAAGGTGCGCGGATCGGAGGTCGCGCGAGGGCGGATCATGCCGGGCCATCTGCTTGCGATGGACCCCGGCGACGCGAGCGGCACGCTGCGCGGCATCCGCACGCGCGAGCCGGCGTTCGGCCTCGACGCTGTCTGGGTGCACGAGTCGATGCGCGCCGAAGCCGAGTCGCTCGGCTACACCGTCGTCGACGTCGAGTCCGTGATCGTCACCCACCTGACGGAGGTGATCCGCTCCCACGCCGCCGAGCTGCTCACGCGCCAGGACGTGCGCGCCCTGCTCGACAAGCTCAAGGAGACCAACGCCGCCGTCGTCGAGGAGGTGGTGCCGGATGCGCTCTCGCTCGGCGAGATCCAGCGCGTGCTGCAGTCGCTGCTGGCCGAAGGCGTGCCGATCAGGGATCTCGGGACGATCGTGGAGGCGATCGGGGACAAGGCGCGAACAACACGTGACACCAGTCTCCTTTCCGAGTACGCTCGCCAGGCGCTGGGCCGGGCGATCACGGCTCCACACCTGGACGAGCAGTTGCGACTGCAAGCGATAACCCTCGACCCGGCCATCGAGCAGGAGGTCTCGACCTCGATCACGCAGACGACCGACGGGGAGTACCTCGCGATGGAGCCGCCGCGCGCGCAGGCGATCGTAAACGCGCTGCGTGCGCAGGTCGAGCACGCCAGCGCTCGCGGCGCCGGCGGACCCGGCGGCCGCGCCCCCGTGCTCCTATGCTCGGCGCGCATCCGCAGGCACCTGCGCAGGCTGATCGCGCAGGCCCAGCCTCACCTCGCCGTCTGCTCCTACAACGAGATCGCGCCGGGCGTGAACGTTGAAACAGTCGGGGTGATCCAAGCGTGAGCACTCCGGGCGACCTGTTCGACGCGCTCGGCCACGAGGCACGCGCACGGCTGAGTGGCGGCGGGAGCGCCACGCGCTCACCTGACGTGCGGGTCTACCACGGTCGCAACATCGACGAGCTGATCCCGCGCATCGAATCCGAGCTCGGCGCCGACGCTCTGATCGTCCGCCGGCGCGATGGACTCACGGGCGGCGTGCTCGGCTTCTTCCAGCACGCCTTCGTGGAGATCGAAGCGATGCCCGGACGGCCCGGCATCGACGTCTACGACGAGCAGGAGCCCGCGGCGCCGGAGGCGCTGCCGACCCTGGAACTGGGCAGCGCCTCCGAGATCCCGCCCGGCGCCCAGCTGCTGCCGGCCGCGCCCGAAGCCGCGCCGCCGCCGGACTACGCGCCGCCGGGCCAGGCCCCCGGCGCATACCCGCCCGCGGCCTACAGGCCAGGGGCCTACACGCCAGCGGCCCATACGCCGGCGGCCTATACGCCGGCGGCCTACACGCCAGCGGCCCATACGCCAGCGGCCCATACGCCAGCGGCCTATACGCCCGCGGCCCATACGCCAAAGGCCTACCCGCCAGCGGCCTATACGCCAAAGGCCTATACGCCAAAGGCCTACCCGCCGGGGGCCCATACGCCCGCGGCCTATACGCCCGCGGGCGCCTACCCCCCCGGGGCCTATACGCCCGGCCCTTATCCACAGGACGCTTATCCACCCGCCGGGCCGCCCGGCGGCCAATATACGCCCCCGCAGGCCGCGCCCCAGCCGGTCGCGCCGCAGGAACAGGCGCAGGCGGGCACAGCGCCCGACTCGGCGACGGCGGGCCCATATCCATCACCGCCGAACCCCTCCCCGCAGCCGTATGTGCCGTCCTTCCAGTCGGCCTATCCGTCGGCTGCGCGGCCGCCCCTGCCGTCTCAGCCTGCGAGCGCCGCGGGGGCCTACCTGACCCCCCACATGGCGGCGCTCGCACGTGAAGGGCCTCCCCCTCCGCTTCGCCCATCGCCCGAACCGCCTCCCGTGGGAGTCGATTTCCAGGAGCTGCTCGGACGGCAGCCGAGCCGCCCGACGGGGCGTTCGGCGCCGCCGATCCCCCGCCTGACCCCGCCGGCCGCCGAACGAGACCTGCTCGGCGAATCGCGCGCGGGCGGCGCCCGCGCGCGCACGCCGCCGGAGCGACGCACCGTCGTGGCGGGTTCGCACGGCCTCGCACGCGTCGGCGTCGAGAGAAGCCTGCGTCGATCTGGGATCAGCGACGAGTTCGCCCGTGAGCTGATCGATATCGCCGGCGCGCACACGGTCGCGCTGTCCCCGCGCGCCGGTCTCGCCCAGGCCGTATGCGCAACGCTCGCGCAGCGCATACCCGTCTTGCCGCCGCCGCCGGCGAAGGGCGCGGCGATCGTTCTCGTCGGTGCCGGCGGATCCGGCAAGACGACCTGCTGTGCGGCGCTGCTAAACGCCTACCGCGCCAGCAGCACGCTGCCCGCCTGCTACACGACGCTCACGCGCCAGCGGGAAGGCGGCGAGCTGCTGATGATCCTGAGCCCCGAGATCGTAACGCCGACGCGGGCCACCACGACGCCTGCGCTGCGTGCGCTGGGGCGCGCCCGCAGCGAG
>Ga0209040_10000038_pt1 | contig 74977 bp, 131 predicted proteins | sample BogFormECP12_OM3_FD_188240 | JGI IMG/M metagenome (GOLD analysis project Ga0209040, IMG submission 188240) | Bog forest soil microbial communities from Calvert Island, British Columbia, Canada - ECP12_OM3 (SPAdes) (version 2) | ecosystem: Environmental > Aquatic > Freshwater > Wetlands > Bog ... | reverse complement strand
GAGGACGATCCACGAGTGCGCTGTGCCGGCGTTCGCCCAGATGAGGTTCGCGAAAGACGCCCAGTTGCCGCCAGCGCCCGCGACCGCGACGCTGTTGCTAGACTCGAGGATCGTCCACGAATTCACCCAACCAGGCGAGCTGGTAAACGACGTCACCAGCGCGAACATCAACTTCTGAGCGTCCGTCGGCTGCGATCCATTCGCGACGAGCGCCTGGTTGACGTTGTACTGCCAGGTCTTTACGAGTGTGGGGTAAATAGGCATCTAACCCTCAGTAAAACACTTCGAAGTAGCAGTTATCGATCGTCACGCTGTCGCTTGCGACGCCTCCAGAGCGTTGCACCGTGAGCGCGTATTGCTTGAGCGAGTTCGGAAGATTCGCCGGAACTGCGAGAATCGCCGTCTGAAAGTCCGGTGTCGTGAGTGATGTGGTGAGCGTGGCCACCGTCAAGGCGTCGGTCACGTTCGTAAGCACGACCGTGCACGTGTCGCTCACCGACGAGCAGAAGAAGACGATCTTCAGAAAGATCGTTCGACCCGTCGTCGGATAGACAGACGGGTCGAACGGGAACTGCGACATCTGAACGGGACCGTTCAACGTCGTCGTGAACGTCTGAGAGACGCCATAAACACGCGTTGTCGTTGGACTAGCGTGCGCGTTGAAGTACTCGAGCGTGACCAAATCGTTCGCGACGACTGGATCTGCACCACGCAAGTTCACGTAGGTGGTGTTGGTCGGGTCCTTCGCCTCGAGCGCCCCCGCGTTGTCGTTCAGGCCAGGGCCACTTGGACCTCCCACCTGAAAGAAGGACCCGATCACCCCGAGGAAGCGCTCCCAGACAGTACTCATGAACAGCTCCTACTCGGAATCAGTTCTGCGGGACTGCGTACTCGATCCACACGTTCCCGGAACCCGAAGTGGCGCCCGTGATCGTCACGAGGACAGCCAGGTTCGCGGTCGGCGTGGTCTGCATCGCGTTGAACGCGGCATTAGAGTCCTGCGGATCGTTGTCCGAGGTCGCCTGGAAGGCTGCGACGTTGCCGGTCTGCCCGACCGAGATCGTTGCCCCGATGTTGTACGGCGTGGCGCCGACGTTGACCTGGCACCGCGTAACAACAGCTCCCGCGGGAAGAACGGTCGTGCTGGAGACGGTCGCCAGAGCGATCGGGATCTGAATCGCGAGAACGGCTCCGGGAGGAGTTCCAGCGGAAGCCCAGGAAAGAATGCCCGCCGCGTTGCTCGTGAGCATCTGCCCAGGAACCGTCGCGTCCGCGCTCGGGAGGGTCCACGTAACGTTGGCCGGGATGACGGCTGGAGCCCTGAAGCCGACGAAGTTGGTGGTGGCGTCGTCGAGGAAGTTCAGGAGTTGTGTGACGCCGCCGGCAGGCCCCAGGTTGGTCTGTGGAGCGCCGATGCTGACCGCAGACCCAGCGTTGAGTGAAATGCCTCCCACGGCAGCATTGAGGCTGACGAAGCCGGTTGCCGTAGGCGAAGCGAACGAGATGCCTGCCGGGGCGATGCCTTGGATCTGCTGCGAACCCGTCAGCTCAAGGAGCGTTCCTTGAATGGTCGTCACCTCACCGGCGGAGAAGTTTCCGACGTTGACCGCCGTGGCGTTCGGGCTGAAGCCGATGTTGACCGTACCGCCTGCCGCCACGTCGACGGTTGCGACGGGAGAGCCCGCGTTGGGGTCGGCCTTGAAGAAGGCGACGGGGATCTGCGCCGTGAAGGCACCGTACGACGCAGCGAAGTCGTCGTTCGTACCAGCGAACAGTTCGGCTCCGAAGGAGTTACCGTCCTGCTTGAGGAACCCTGGAGGATTGCCGTTGAGAAACCCCAACGTCACGAGGTCGTTGACCCCGACCGGATTGGCGCCGCGCATGATGACGAACGTGGTGTTCGTCGGATCCTTGGCCTCGAGCACGGTGCCGAGTGGGGCGGGCGCGTTGATCCCCGGGCCGCCTGCGTTGCCGATCTGGAAGAACGTCTTGACCGTTCCGAAAACTCTCTCGAAGAACCCAGCCATGGCCGACTCGCTTTCTGCGTTTGCGCTTTGCGCTACGCCGTTTCGCCGTAGAGAAGAAACCCACTGCCCTGCGTCGAGGTGCCTGGGTTGATGGTCAGAATGAGTGTGTCAGGAACCGCAGGTCCAAGCGCCTCACTGTTCCTGTATTGCGCCACGAAATTCGCAAGCACGTCACCCGGTCCGAGAAAGAGCCCGGGGTTCGACAAAAGCCCGAACTCGACCGTTGCTGCCGGGTCGTTGAACGCCACCTCGATCGCGATCTGGGAGAGGTAGACGACGGTGCCCGGAGTGATGGGTCCGAGCACGATAGGCGACGCCGACGCGAAGGTGAATGGGACCTTGACGGGCCCGCCCACGCCGCCGATGATCTTCGACGGAGCGATGGAGTGGTCGGCGATCTGTTTGCCCTGAATCATCGAGTCTGTCATCGCGAATGCCTTCTTGATCTTGACATCACGGAATGGGTGTCACGCCCCCCGCACTGACGACCGCAGCAATGCGGTCGATGGCGGCCTGCACAGTCGTCGGAGGAGGTGCCACCCAATCACCTGGCGCCGCAGGCGAGTACGTCACACTGCCCGCCTGGGCGAGCTGGGTCGGCGTCACGGTTCCGGTCCACGCCGCGAAGATCGTCTGAGACTCCGGGATCGTGTTGTCGTAGTTCACATTGAGAATCGAGCCCGCGGGCGCCGACTGAAACGAGTTGCACACGAACTTCGGTCCGCCCACCGTCAGGAGCAGATCGAGCACACGGCCGGGAAGCCCGCCCGCGCCGAAGAACTTCACGTTCTGCGTGCTCGCTGGATTCGCGATGTTCGGGAACGGGTTCGGGCAGTTCTCGATCTGAAGGTCGAAAGACGGGTCGGCCACGATGAAGAGGCCAAGGAGATCCGCATCCGATGCACGCTGGATGTACGCGCCGTTCTTCATCTTGAACGTCTGGCCGAAAATCTGGCCTACGTTCACCATGGCCCCGAACGTCGTGCTCGACACGTTCACGAGGCCCACGCCATCCATCTCGCTCGGGAACCACAACGCACCGTCGCCCGTCAGGCCGATGATGGCGGGCGCCAACACGTCCGCCGCGACGTACGCGACGCCTGGCAGGAACAGGTCCACAGGCCACGGCGCCGGGCTCACGAACGTGCAGTCGATGTAGATGGTCGACGGCGGGACGCCAGCCGTCTGGATCACGTTCGCCAGCAAGTTCGGATCGGTGTAGACGTTGCCCACCGGAGTGCCTCCGGGCTGGTACACGAACTCCGCGCCGTACGGTACCGTGAGCTTGGGCGGCATGACCGACTCGTCCTCGAGTTGTTTTCCACTAACCGACATGGCTACTTAACCCTCGTTGGAGTAATCACGCGGGGGCTCCGTTGAAGAACAGGTTGCTCAATCGGTAGTTGTGCTCGACTCGGTTCGCAGAATCTCCCACGTTGAACAATAGTGCGGGCGTGATCGTCGCCGCCGGCAGTCCTCCGTCGAGGCTCGACGCATCCGCCAGTGCGTATGTCGGAAAGCTAGCAATGATGTCGCTCCAGCGGAAACTCGCGTTGTTCCAGACTGGCCCTGCACCCGCGGCGACAGGCACGGGAGGCGACAGAATCGGGGCAACCGTGAATGCGTTCACGACCTGAACGAAGTTCGTGGCCGTGTCGTGTGTGAACGAGAACTTGTTTCCGCCGAGCGGCGTCAGCGTGCCCGTGTTGAGGATCACGGCCTGAAGCGGATCGATCGAGAAGATTTTGTAAAGTCCTCCGCCGACGCTCACGACGAGGTTCACGTACGGAAGAAACGTGGGCGGCTCTTCGGCAACCAACTCCCACTCCCACGTGATGGACGCGATGGCGCTGAGGGGAAGTCCCGTGTGGCCCTTGCATCCAAGAATGGCCTTGTTGCCGACGCCGCCGCCGTTGTAGCTGCCCGCGTTCGGAACGCCCGTCCCGGTGATGAGAGTCGCCAGCGTGCTGCCCGCGTCCTCAGCACGCGCGAAGTTCACCGACAAGTCGTAGCGATTGCCGAACGTCGGTACTTGAATCTGTTTCTCTTGAACCATTTTCGCCTACTGGCACGTGACCATCGCCGTCACGGCTTGGGTGAAGGGATTCGTTTTCGTGAGAGCGAACGTGAGCGTGCTCTCGGTACGAGGATCGGGTGTGACGAACTCCGGCTGGATGACCGTCGAGAGGATGCCAGGTGCGGCGCCAAGTTGAAGGCCAAGCGCAGACCAGACGTACGACGCATTCGCAAACGGCATCTCGAACGTCACTTGGATGCAGTTGAAGCCTTCGACGACGACCAGCGCTACGCCCGCGATGCCGACCGCACCCGGCTCGGCCACGACGTTGCCCGCGCCGTCCGTCACGACAGAGCCGTGAACGGGGGCGCCGAGGCCGCCTGCGATTTGCTTCTGCGGAATCACTTCTTCACAAGGCTCGCGGCAAATGCGATTGCGGCAGCACGAGCCGCACCTGCTGGAATTCGTTTCAAGGCAGCGTCGATGACGCTCTTGTCGTACGTGGACAGCGCGTCGATCTCGACCTGGAGAAAGCGCTCCGGAGCGCTCAGGATCGCCATCGCACGCTGTACCTGCAACCAGTTGTGCCGACCAATGCTCATTGCTGCACCATTCCCGAGAACGTGGTCCCCGACCCGGCCGCGATGTCGCTGGCGATGAATGGAAGCTGCGCGAACGACTTGGCGAGGACGGCCTTGCCAAACGCCAGGTTATTAACCGTCCCGACGATCGTAAGGCCGGTCGCCGATGAGTATGTCGGGAGCGTGCCCTCGGCTACGAAGACCCCCCATGTCGTCGTGCAGATCCCGAACACTTCTTGTGCGACGAGGAGGGCCTCGAAGCGCACAGATCCGCCGGGCGGTCCGAGTTCTACGCCACCGACGTCGCACTGGATTCCCTCGATGTCGAGCGAGCCTTCGCCGGTAACGATCAACGTGTCGCACGCATGGCGCTGCCAGATGAGACCGTTCCCGTTCGTGATACGAAGCATTCTGCTCGTAAGACCGGCGGCGATATATTCGATCACACCCTGGAGCGGTTCCGCCGAGACGTCTGCTTCGAGAATCAAGCACCGTCGGCAGTTGACCAGTGAGTAGGCTTGCGCCTGAACACGCATGAACCCCATGTCGCAGTTGAAAAACGCGAGGGCGTAATACGCGTTCGCGCCGAGACTCGGGAAGAAATTGTCGGCTGCGTCACTCATCCCGATGTCGATGAACTGAATCGCCTCAGGCAAGTTGAACGCGCCATAGGCCGAGTCGACGTTGAAGCTCAGACCCCAACCTCCGTCCAACATCGGGAGCTGCTCGACGGCGTACGTGTCGCCCGTGACGAGCGTTGACATCGCCTGCCCGAAGGCACCGGCCGAGAGAACGATGGCCGCGTAAGGTTGGGAGAACTGACCGTCACCTGCGACGAGGTTCTTCCAAGGCCAGAAGGTCGAGTTGAGGCGAACCCCGGCCGTCGTGTTGCGTACACGCAGGCCAGTTGGGCTGTTCGAGATGAACGGTGTCCACGGTCGCGCGAGCGAGTCTGTGCCCGTCTGGTAAGTGTTCGTGCTCGGCGTGACGGGCGTTGACGCGGAGAACGTGCCTGACTGAACCGTCGTAACACCACTCGTTCCGCGGAAGATGAGCGTCGCTACGGCGCTCACGAGCACAGGCGATCGATAGACGTTGATCGTGCCCTGCGGCATGTCCGTGGGCAGTGTCGAAGTGAGGATGTCGACGACGACTTGGGCCGCCGCACGATGCCCGCCGATGGCGATGACGCGTTTCGCGTACTCGGTCAACGTTTGAAGCGGTGACACGAGCGACCCCACGTTCGTGTCGTTCCCCGTCGTCGCATTGACGGCCCACTCGGTCTGCGTAGCCCACACGGGATTCGGCAAGGCCCCGGCCGCGAGTTGCGCGGAGTTCGTCGCGACGACAACGCTAACAGGCGGAATCCACGCGAGCCCGTTCCACGTCCAAAGGACAGCCGTGTCCGGCAGCACCGTGATTGCTTGAAGCAGCGTTGCGTCGCCGATTGTAAATGGAACCGCCGTCGCGGGAGACGTCGTGAGGAGTTGTTGTCCGGCGACCGTGAAGACCGGCGGTGGGATCGTCCTGTTCTGATCGGGCGTCGTCTGGTTGATGACGACCTGCCCAACCTGGTCGATCGGACCGATCGTCCCGCCGGCAGGTGCGTCCGCGACAATCCCCGTCTGCGAGAACGCAGGGCCAGAGACCCATTCCAGATTGGTTGCGCCGGGCTGGCTAGAGCTGATTTGTCCCGAGGCGGCGGTGCTCGGATCGTAGAACACCTGGATCTTGCCGGCACCTGTCAACGTATCAGACCCCATGGCACAAGACGGAGCCAGGTAGACTTGAAGATTTCCAGTCCCAACCGCCTCAAAAAGCGGGGTGATGCTCCCCCCGGCGTTCAAGAAGGTTTGAGTGTCCGCAAGCACCTGAGCAAATCCGCCGTTCGGAACAAACATGAACGGCTGTGAAGCCGGTGCTGCGTTCTCGAGGAATGCCGTCTCTTCCAAGATCATCTGCGGAAACTGACCCGCAACCGTGGTCCAGTTGGGCGCCGACGTCGCGAGGGAGATGAACGTGAGTCCGCCGCGGACGACGAAGATCGTAGAGCACTCGATGATTGCGCCGTCGTTCCACGTGAGCGTAGTGTAGCCACCCGTCGTGCTGTTGAATGTATCGAAAATGAACCCGTCGAGCACGTACGGGCCGCCGGCCAGCACCACGGGATTTCCAAACGTCCGATCGATAGCAAACGTCGGTCTCGTGTTTCGCACCGCAGCAGCGGCTAGATACGCGCCGTCGAAGGTGGTGAACCTGTTTCTGCCAGGGGTACCACCCTCTTGATAGACGAACACGTTGGAGCCGGCTGTCACTGCCAGCTCATCAAGCGCCTGCGCAACCTCCGTCGGAACCGGACCCCAGTTCCCCGGCACGGCAGGCGTGTAGGTGATTTGCGACGCGTCCGCCGAAAGGTTCACCGGAGCCGGCGCGCCGTTCAGGAGTGTGACCTGGGCGGACGGAGGAATACCGTCCACCGTCGCTTCGTACGACACCTCGGCGCCGTCGAGGATGATGGGACCGCCGACACCGAAGCTCGATAGCTTGATCTGGATCTGATTCGACGACGGCGGCGCGCCGACCGTCCAGACTGCGTGAATCGCGACGTTCGGCGACACCGTGTCCATGCCGCCACCGAGGGCCGTCAGGATGGCGGGGGCGTTCGAGCCGTTGTTGACGCTGTTGATGAAGATCGTACCGCCGTTGATGAAGCCGGCGTTGGTCAGCGTCATGTTGATCCCGTTCTGCGTGTAGCCCGCGAACAGGAAGCAGTTCTGAATCGACACCTGGTTGATGCCCGATGCGCCTGGCCCGATGTACTCGTTGAAGAGCGGCGCGTTGTTGAACCAGCAGTTGTTGAAGTAGAACTTGCCGAAGTTCGAGTTCGCGGCGTTGAAGTCAATCGTGACTCCGCCACGCAGAATGGCATTGCTGATGCCGCCGCGGTCGTCGTCCGTCGGACCAGGCACGCTCCACGTCACCGGGTCGATCGACACGTTGCCGTCGAGGCGCGTCGCCAGGACATCGCCGTTGCCGACGATCCACACCCACGCGGGCAGGACGATCGTGTCGGCGTACTCGCCCGTGCCGACCAGGATGTCGTAACGCTTCGTCGTCGCCGCGTCCGCGAAAGCGTTGATGACCGCGATGGCGTGGGCGATGGTCAGAAACGGATTCGTGACAGAGCCGTTGCCCGTGACGTCGCTGCCGCCCTTGTTGACGTAGACCTGCTCGCCCGCCTGCGGTGACGGACCGCTCGGCTTCGCGGCAAGTTGGTCGAGCGCGGGCGCCGTGAACTTCGGCACCGGGTTCCAGTTGCCCGGCACGGCAGGCGTGTACTCTACCTGCGCGGCGTTGTCGGCGATGAAGCTCGTCGTCGACCCCGCGAACCCGGGGTTGGTCGGGTTGCCGGGCCAGCTCGCGTCCGTGAGGTAGAAGAGCTGCGCGCCTGCTGGACCCGAAACGAGGTTCTGCGTGAAGAAGCTCGTCTCGAGGAAGCTTCGGAAGAGAAGCGTGCCGGTGTTGTCCGCGAATCCGAACATCGCGCCTGCGCCGCCCGAGAAGTTGTTCAGGTTGACGTTGCCGAGCGCACTCGCGAAGAGCGATTGGCCGACACCGACTTCCATCGCCGGTAGCGTGCCCGTGTGGAAGAACGCGCTTTCGCCGTCCGCGACGAAGTTCGCGTCAGGACCGTCCCACGCAAGACTAGGCAAGATGGACCCTTGCGTGTTGAACTGGAGGTTCTGCGTGAGACGAAGAACGTTTCTGAACTGGGCGCCGTTCGGGATCGTGAGCTGACTTCCGAACACGTCCGAGAAGTTGTCGCCGATGGACCCGAACATGACGCGGTTCTGCCAGTCGTACACGAGCACGTCCGACGACGCCGCTGCGACGCTCGCGTCGATACCGATGAACACGAGGCCCTTCGTCAACAGGAACGCCGCATGCAACTCCGCGAAAGTCGTGTACTGACCGCTCCCCCTCACGCCTCCAGGCTGGAACGTGAGGAGGTTGTTGGCCGAGCCGTCGACTTGCTTGGGAGGGAGCATCGTGATTATCCTCGAGCCACCGTCTTCTGCCGGCGCTCGCTCACAATCATGGCCGTATCCGCGTCGTCCGTCTTCGCTTTCTCGTTGTGGACGATGAACCTGATCTTGCACGTGGAGCACGCGTAGACCGTTCCACGAACCCGGGTCTCGATCGTTTGGCAGTTCACATGTCCGTCAGGGCAGTTCATGGGGCATCTCCTACGCGGTGTCCTGCACGACGTGCCATTCGACATCCGACTGATCGAGCAACTGCGTCGCCAGTGTTGCTGGTACGAGAGATGTGATTTTGAAGCTGCCCGGCGCTCCTGGAAGCGAAGGACCGTAGGGCGTCGAGTTCACCCGGTCTGTCTCCAAAGCAGCGAGCACACCGAGACCCGCACTCGCGTTCAAAGCGGCGTATGTGCAGACGATGCGGCTCTGTGCGTTCATGAACGGAACCGAAATCACCGGACTGACGCCGTTGACGAGAGTTGTGCGTCCCGACTGCGTTGTCACAGGAATCCACTGCGTTCCGCTGCTTTGCCAAAGCACGCCAGCGGAGAGCTGAAGAACGCCCGGGTAGCGCGGGCGGATGAAATTCGGATTTCCAGTGACGCCGGTTCCGGTCAAGTCATTGAACAAACCGAACACGCCCACGATGCCGTAGAGCGAAACGTCGATATCGACGGCCGGACCCGTAGGTCCGAGAATGACAGTGCCGGTCACGCCATTCTGGACCGGCGTGACGGTGTTCGCACCGAGGAACGCCGAGTCGTTGCAGTTGAGAAGACAGATGCCCCCGGTCTCGACGTTGATGAGCCCGCTCGTCGACACGCCGTTCAAGAGTGTGAAGGCGGTGTCGCCCATCCACATGTAGAGGAAGGCTCCGCTCTGCACATCCAAGAACGTCTCACCTGGATTGACTTGCTGGAGACTGCAATTCCCTCGAAGCGTGACCGTCGTGAACGGTGAGGTCACGAGGCACACGCTCTCGGGCTGCGACGTGGCCAGGGCCAAAATGCCGAGCGTCTTGCCCGGTGCGTGTGCGAGCGTCGTGCCGTCCGCGAAGATCATCGCCGTGCCGCCAGCGATATCGATCCATGTGGTGTCGACACCAAGGTCGAGCTGACCGACCGTCGTGAACGTGTAGTGAGTGCTGCCCGTGAACGATAGATCGATGATGAGTTCCGGCGACAGCACGCCCGCCATCGCCGCGGAGAGAGAAGCCTCGGTCGTGTAGACGCCCGGACCCGGAACACCAGAAGGCCGGAAAACGAATGTGCTCTCCGGCAGGAGTCCTTCGATCTGTTTTGCTTGAGTAGTCATTGAAAACTCAGAGCTGAATCAGGTAGTACCCGGGAGCTGCCTGGGGGAAACCGGCGACGCCCGCAGCCCCGGTGCCTCCCGTGCCGCCGCTGTAGGGAACCAGCCAGCCGAGGCCGCCCGTAGCGTCACCTGCACCGGGAGGGCCCCCGGCAGCGCCGAGCGCCGACGCGCCGCCTGCGGCGCTGATCACCGCGCCTGGCTCGATGATGAGGTTCTGCGTCGCGAGGATGATGGGGCCTGCACAGCCGCCCGATCCACCCTGACCACCGCCACCGCCTCCGCCGCCTCCTGCGTTGCTCGGTACCGGCGCATCCTGACCGGACTGGCCGATCGCGCCGGGGGCTCCAGGGCCGCCATCCGTACGGAGAACGGCCGTCGAGAGAAGCGTGATCTGCGGACAGATCAAGAAGATGATCCCGCCGCCGTTCCCGCCCACGCCGCCGTTGCCCCCGTTGCCGCCTGGCCCTCCATTGGAAGTGCTGCCGAAGCCGCCTTGTGCGCCGAAGCCGCCCTGAGAACCATTCGATCCCGGAGCACCACCAGCGATCTGATTGGGCCAACCGAACACGTTCAAGAACTGCTGAAGAAAGAATGGATCGAAGCCGCCAGGAGTCCCCGCGACAGCATCGCCACCGTTGCTTCCTGCACTCGGGGACGGATTCGGTGGCTGGCCGCCTCCAGGTCCACCTGCCCCCGTGGTACCGAACGACACGGGGAACGTGCCGCCGAGTACGGGTCCGTTGCTGCCCTGGTTGTTGTTCCCGTCGCTGCCCTGACTACCGGGGCTATTCATGCCCGAGCCGCCGCCGCCGCCACCGCCACCACCTCCGCCGGGCCCCGCGCTGTTGCCCATCAAGAGGTCGCCGACGTTCGTGGGCTGGACGGCCAAGCTCGCATCCAGCATGCCGCCGATCGTGATCGAGTCCTGCACTCGCAAGATGAGCCCGTGAAGGGGCGCCACGATGCCGCACGCGACGCCTGCGTTGACGACCAGGCTCCTGTAGCTTCGCACACCCCCGAAGTTCGGATCGCTTACCGAAACCACCACGTCGCCGAGTGACCCGTTCCCGAAGAACGAGTTCATGAACGACGAAAGGTTCGCAATCTGTTTTGCAGAAGTCGTCACTTCTTTGCCTGCTTTCTCGTGGATGCCGCTCGTGAATCAGGCGTTGTAGATGAAATCGATGGAATCGATCGGCGGGACGCCCGAGAGTTGGAATCCAGCATCACCCGGCAAGACGCCGCCGTTCCAGTAGAGAAGATCCCCCATCTGGATAGCGCCTTGGGCTCGAGCCGTCACACCGCCGTCGCCGCTGAAGTAGCAGGGGACGCCGATCTTGACGCCGTTGCCGGGGTCGTAGTTCACGCCATTGACGAACACGCCGACCCAACCGATCGGCAGGGCTCCGATCGGGACTGCGCAGGCGAGCTGACCGTCCAACGTCGTGGTCTGCGCCGGCATGCTCTTGTTGAGTGTGCTCGGCTTGCCTCCAGCCCCGCCTCCGCCGCCGCTCGCCGTGATGGATGTCCCCCACACGATCGCGCTGCCCGCCGTCGAGCCCGCCGTACGCTGGAGGAACAGGTACGTGAAACCGCGGACCGTGAGGACCGTTCCAGGCGCCGTTCCGTCGCCGCCCTGAAGCGGGCCGAGGTTCTCTCCGCCTGCGGCTCCGTTGAGGCCGCCCGCCGTGGCGTCATTCGTTCCGAAGAGGGTGAACTTGTCGGAAGACGTCTGGTTGGCGTCGAGGCCGACGAGGAAGCTGTTGCCGCCGAGAACCGCGAGACTCAGCGTCGTGGAGAAGGCCCCCACGGCAGGCAGCGCGACACTCGGAGGCGCAACGGTGGCTCCCGTCCCGTTCTGGTTACCGGCTGCGATGATCGTCCCGCCCGCCGACAACCCCGCCGTACGGAAGGCGATCAAGAAGGCCCAGCCCTCCACGGTGAGCGCGGTGTTCGCGTTGCCGTTGTTCCCGGCCAAGCTTCCGAGCAACGTCAAGTTAGCGCTCAGGCTCGTCGCGGTGGAGTCCTGCGTGCCGTAGATGGCCACGATGTCGCTGGGGCCGAGTTCCTTGCTCAGCTTGACCAGGATGGAGGTCGGGTCGAGCGACCGAACATCGAAGAGCGCCGAGTAGGTGTTGATGGCAGGGCAGGGGGTGTTCGCTTGTTGCACGGGGAGACTCCTTTACGCATCCTTACACGGACGGTGATTCGTTCATCGACTTCGACGGCGTGTACTTCACCGTCCTTGGCTTCGCAGTCGCGATCATGTACGCGAGCCCGGCTGTGCCCACGAGAGTCAAGGCCAGCATCGGAAATCCGTAGTACTTGGCGACCGTCCATTGAAGCTCGCGCTCGGCTTCGACGTACTCGCGGTAGGCAGGGACCTGATCGTAGAAAATCTTCCCGACGGCCGCGACCGCCACCAGACCCCCGACACCGATGGCCACGACAGGCCATGTCAGCTCACGTGAAGGTGTGAGAGTCGTCACGGCGCCGGCTCCCAAAGCTGCCAGAAGACCTGGCAGCCGACATCGGCCGCGTTCGTGGATTGGATGTTGAAGCTCACACCGAGAACCCTCACGATCGCCTCATATGGCGTTCCGAGCGGCGCCGCTCCGCCCGACTGCCACGTGAGACTGATACGGGTGTTTGCCGTGATGAGCGTGTTGTTGACCGTGACGGCCCCGCCGGGGCCGGTAATCGCGACGCCCATCATGGCATTTGCGGAGGCACCCGCGCTCGCCTGCGCATCGCGAATGCGAATGCGCTCTTCCTGCGTTGCAGCGGCAGCCTTCGGCGCCATGATGAGGTCGCCTGTGATCCCTTGCATCGACCACACGACGCGGCGCGAGTTGATCGTGTCGCGCGAGAGCTGCCAGCGGAAGTCCGGCGAGATCGACTGCGGATAGACCTGGCCCGCCGGGATGGTGAGGTCGAAGATGCCTGCGAGCGGCACGCTCACGCCGTCGCCCGCCACGCCCGACGCCGTGAGGTTCAAGAGTGAGTCGCCAGCGACGCACGCTGCGTTGGCGCCGATGGTCGCGCCGCGAGAACGGAAGAAACCGATGTTGGCGGTGGCCGCGATGGCGCCGTACTGAGCGAGCCTCACGCCGAGGCTCTTGCTCGCGTAGCTCATCTGGACGGGCGACGCCGAGCCACCAAGAGGCCCAGTCTGGTTCAGGAAGAGCTGCCCCTTGCCGCCGTTCACCGGGTCGGGCGAGCCGACGATGATCGTCCCCGTCTGGCGATCGAAGTGAAACTGCTGCGTCGAGGTGTCGTCGAGGAATGCGAGCCCACTGGGCACAGCGCCCACGAACGTGTCGAAAACGAAGTGCTCGTCGGACGTGATCCCGCTTCCTGATTGATTCCCGAACGCTACAGCGTCAGGCACGAGACCCGCAACCTGCTTTGCTTGCATCTCAGGCGTCCTTGAACGGGTACATGCTCGCGAGCAATTCCGCATCCACGACGCCGATGATGGCGCGCCCGTTCGCGTTGTCGGTCCAGACGCCCTTCCAGGTCAGCTCGCGCTTCATGACGGCCACGGTCTCGAGCCCGCCGGTCTTCTCGCCGCCGGCCACGCACTTGAGCGTCACGCTCGTGCCGTTCACGGTGACCTCGATGACGTGCTCCATGTGCGCGGGCGGCGAGCCGCTCGGTGCCGGACCGTACACCACAACGTCGGCGGGCTGCGGAGGCGTATCGAGCGTCGCCAAGCGGAACGCGCCGCCCGGCGCCCAGGGGTTACCGCAGGCACGACTATAGACGAGGTTGAAGGCGGTCGAGTCCTTGTACGGCCCGCGGGCCGGAACATCGAAGACGATCTCCTCGATGCCGAGCGCGACGAGGCCGCAGTCGCTTTCTTCCGCGACGGCGCGTTGTCGAACCGTCGGATCTCCCGGGTCGATGAGGCTCAGGTAGTCATCGCTTGGCGCGGTCCAACCGATGACGGAGTTCGCGGCGTCGATGATGGCTTGACGAGGGTCGGTCATAGAGCCTCCGGGTTGGAGAAGCGTTCAGCGGCGTCCCCGGCGAGAAGGTCGACGTGAATGCCGGGCTCAGTGTCCTGGTCGTCTTCCAAGTCGAGAAAGAAGACCATCTCTGGCTCGGACTCGGGCTCGAAGAAACCGGGAGCGTTCGTGCTGTTCATGATCGAGACTCCATCAGAAACAACCAGGTCCGATACACACCGGGTTTCGAGGCGTCGCGTTGCAGCACACGGCGCTCAAGCACTGGTCGTTCGCCGTACAGGGACCGCCTTGACCTTGCTGCACCACGCAGAACCGGATAGTGGGCGTCCCGCCGTCGAGTCCACCGTCCATCGCGATAGCGCCGGTGTAGCAGTAAAATCCGACGCCGCAGTTCGCGTTGGTGACGCATTTGTCACCGGGGGTGACGCGAGGCTTCAGGGCTTCTGGCTTCGTTTCCGGCGCCGTCTGCGAAGACTGACAGCTCGCCAGCAGCACGAGAGTGAAAAATGCGAAACGGTTCATCGCTCCTCCTTGACGGTTTTCTCGACGAAACCGCCGTTCACTTTCGCACGCCGGCCATCATCCCCACCATGAAGACCATGTAGCCGATCGTCTCCAACGACGACGCCTTCTGATCGAGGCGCATAGACCAAGATGCCAACTCCCGAAGAAGTTGATCCTGACCCATCGCCTTCACCTCCTCGTCGTACTCCTCACGAGCTTTTTTCTTCTTGTGCTCTTCGTACCACGACGCGCCGATGACCGCGGCGACACCGACGCCGATTCCGGCGAGCACGAACCCGGGGGCGATGTCCGACTTGTCTTTCGTTTCTTTTGCCGCTTCGATGTCTGCCATGACGCTCTCCTTACTTCGCCAGCGGTGCGCCTGCGAGCAGACGCACAGTCACCTGAGTTCCGCCACCCATCGTTGGCCCTTGCCACTGGCACGGCACATCAGGCTTGTACTGCGAGCCGCTCTTGCAGCCGTCGCTCCCCGGTTTGAGACCGCAAGGCGGGTTCTGGCGAGCCGTGCAGATGTCGCAGCCGTTCGGGTACAGGCCGAAGACCTTCTCGTTGCCGGCGATGCCGTTCGGCGGTCCGAGCGTCAACGCGCCCGCGCTCGACACGGTGTCGATGGCGACGAACTTGTTGAACCCATCTACGAGCGAGATGTCGCAGATGTCGTACCAGGCCGGGTTGTTGATGTTGACCTCCGCCTTGGTCGTGTCGCACGTCACAGGCTTGTCGAACGAGATGGTGACGTTCAGGTACTTGCCCGCGAGAGGCGCGTGCTGGCTCGAGTGCTTCGCCAGCTCGAAGTCGCAGTTCAAGCCAGAGCCCTTGCAGAAGGTCCAGCCCGGCGACGCCGGCAGGACGACCGAGTTCGACCCGAACGCGAGATAGACCTTCGCGTTACCGTCGGTGTCGTTCGCGATGGTCAGCGTGCTCGCGCCCGCGCTGGCCTTGGCGGCAGTCACCACCGAGCCCGGAGCGGGAGCCGACGCAGCGGGCGCTGACGCCGAGGGCGCCGCGGAGACCGAAGCCGGCGGAGCGACGGGCGCAGCGTCCGGCACCGGAGCTGGAGTCGGCGACGGACAACCGAGGAGCGTGAGGGCGAGCAGAACGAGTGCAAAACGCTTCATGGGTAACTCCTGGGGTTGATCGAGTCAGCCGGCTCTTCGAACCTGTTCGCACGTGACAGGAGCCACGCCCCGACTCCCATCGTCCCCGCGAGGACGGTGCCGACCACGATCCAACCCCACGACGAGATGTTCTCCTCGCCCTTGAAAGGCTGGACGCCAGGCGAGCGGATGGCTTCGGCGAGGATGGTCACGCCGCACCACCGGGAAGCGTCGGCCGGCTTCGCGAGTACGCCGGAAGATCCACGAGCTGATCGACGTTTTCCGCCGGCAGCTTGCGCCGACGCCGCGAGACTTCGTGCTCGCCCCAGGCTTCCCAGAGGTCGTCGAGTCGAGCCTGAAGCAACTCGTGCTCCTCGTCGTTCTTCTTGACGAAGTAGCCCATCCCCACGGCAGTCAGACCGACCGCTCCGGCGAGGAGAAGAAGGCCCAACCTGAAGCTCTCGTGCTCGGCGCGGAAGCCCGCGTGCTCGGGGCCGAGTTCGTGAGTAGTTTCTGTGCTCATGACGACTTCCTTTGTCAGGTGACCGAGAATGTGGGCGGCGCCGAGGGTGGCGGGATGACGACGCCCGGGTGCATCAGATGAGTGCGTCCGTTCGTTCCGCCATCTGTGTGTCTCGCGACGTGATGCCGCCGACATCGTGAGAAGACCAAGCGACGTCGGCGACAAACAAACCACCGCTCGTGTATCGTCTCACGTGAGGGTGATGGTTGTACTGATCAGACACGCGCACGAGTTGCTTGTAGAATCGATCCGCTTCGTCGAGGCCGTGGTAGCTGAACAGCCGCACGAGCGAGTCCACGCCGTTGAAGCTTCTTCGAGTCCATCGAGAATGCCGACGCAGCCACTTCTCGAGGTTTTCATCGGGAATCAGAACGTCGCCAGGGCCCATGTAGTCGACCGTGATGGCCGCCGCTTCCTCATCCGACACGGCGCCGATCTTCTCGGTCTTGCACAGGAAGTGGCACGCCAGCGTCGCCGCCCCGATGACACCGAGGCCGACCAGTACCGCCGTTCCTGTCTTGTTTTCGTCGCTCATGGTCTTCTCGCTCACAGCCGACTCCGAGGTCACAGCCGAACGACTTGCGCGTACAAGTTGTCGGCGTCGCCACCGTTGTTGTCCCCGTCGACGTACTTGTCGAATTCCGTTTTGATGTAGGGCGTGCGACCACCAGCGAACTGGAAGCGGTCGCCGACCTTGAGATCGTTGAACGTGAGGGCGCCTGCGCTCCCCACGGAGCCACGCGCGTTGTCCCTGCGTGCCTTCCACGCCTTCCGGTCCTCCAGGTCGATCTCGTCCCAGAACCCGGTGTCGCCGGGCTCTCCGCCCGCCCACGGCATGAACTTCGCGCCGATCTCGGCGAGCCTAGCCTTGACTCCGGTGAGCGGGTAGCTTCCGGGCGGGTACCACGCGAGTACGGATTCGACGTCTCGCTCGTTGCCTTTCCCGACCGACGGGTGCTGAATCTTCACGTGGCCGCGCGACGTGTCGAACTTCCACGTCCGGTACCCGGACGGCGACTTGGCTCTGAAGGGGTCGAACGGATCGGCCTTCTTGGAACCGAGCAGGTACGCCCCCAGGCCCACGACCGCCACGGCGCCGAGGCCGACCGCGAGTGCCGTTCCGGTCTTCGATTCGTCTTTCATGACCCGTAGACCTTCTTCAGTTTCTTGCTCTCGCTGAATTTGGCGATGGGACGAACCTTCCCGCCGTTGAACTTCGCGTCGGCTTCCGCGTCGCCCTTGTTGTGGTAGGGGTAGCTGACCTCGCCGTTCGACTTGACGACTTCCCACCCGCTGTCTTCGCCACACGGGATGCACGAAACAGGCTTGTCTTTTTCGAGCGACCACCACTTGGTGAGTCGATTTTGCCAAGCCTGGTAACTCCGGCTTGCACTAGGCTCATTTTCCTTCGACCAGTCGGCGAAGTCGATGAGCCAGTCGTCATGCAAGACCGATTGACGATCGTCGTCGGCTCGGGAGATGAAGTCGTCGACGGACATCTCCTTCTTCTCTTCACCGCTCGGTCCAGCCGAGACGAACGAGACGTCCACCCCGTGTTTCTGGCCGAGCTTGAAGAGGCGCCGTGACGCCTCGACCGCTGCCGCCTGATCGAACGACGTGCCTCTCGGGTCGAGCACGTCGATGTCGCCGCCGATGGTGCCCCCGTCGAAGCGGCTCGCCGTGCCGAAGCCCGTGACCTCGAAGCCTTCCCGCTCGAGTGCATCGCGAAGTTTCTGTGCCCTGGGGTCGAAGGCACTGCCGTTGAGACCGATGGTGTACTCGGCGAGCGCGAACTTGGAGGGTTTACGACTCATCATGTACGCCACGAAACCCAAGAGCCCGACGGCGCCGAGTCCGACCGCGAGCGCCGTTCCGAGCCCGGGGCCTTCACTGGGGCCTTGAGCACGACGAGCAAGCAGAAGCCGCTCCATCTGCGCATTCGTGTACTTGCCGCACCATCCGGGAGCCGGAAGGTCCGCGATCTCGCACGCCCAGAGGGCCGACGCCTCGGGGTCGGCAGGCTTCGTGATCCCGAGAGCCTGAAGCCTTCGATCGATCTCCGCGTCTTCTTCAGAAGTCGTGGGGAGATCGAGGCATCCGGCCGGCGGTTCTCCGCGTTCTTTGCGAAGCGCACGGAGCGTTTTAGTGCTGTCCACGATCCAGGCTTGGTCCCGCGTTTCGGGCACGCCGATGCTTCGCAGGTACTCCCGCGTCGTCCGGCCCCCGATTTCGTACACGTCGCTCATGTCCAGTCCTCGTGGCCACGAATGCGGCTCAGCTCACGCTCATTCCAGTCATGATCTCGGCCCTTGCTCTTGCTAAGAGCGTCCACCTTACTTCGAAGACCTTGGGGCAGCCGATCTTCAAATGTGAGACCTTGCATCTCGAGTTCGGCAAGAATCTCCTCAAGTTCAAGTTGCCTCTGGAAAGCCCGAAGCTCTGCTTGCTGCGCGTGTTCTCTCAACTCCTCTTGAACGAAAGCTCGGCGCTCTTCAGAAGTCATGGCCGCGAAGCGTGCTTTCTTTTCCCTCATGCGCTTGCCGGCAGCAAGCGACTGATGCTTACGTTCACGTTCGCGTTCTTGCTCTCGTGCTAGCGCTTGCTCTCGTTTTCGTTGCTCTTCTTCCCACCGTCGACGTGCTTCGGTGAGACGTCCCTCGGAGGCTGTTCGAATCTGTTGTTTGTGATCTTCCATCTCTTGGTCGGTCAAGAGAGCCAGCTCTGTATTGCTCTGACGTCCGACCAGGTACAAGCCGAGCCCCACGAGCCCTACCGCGCCGAGACCGACCGCGAGGGCCATTCCGAGCCCCGGTCCTTCCGTGCCTGGACCTTGAGCCCGCTTTGTCGGGTCCTCGTACACGAGCGCGTCCGCGGTCCAGCCCGCCTCGCCGCCGCTGTCGTGTCGCACCACGACGAGATCGGCCGGGTTGTCGACGATATGTCCGCCGGGGTTCGGATCACGAACACCCGCACCGACACCGATCACCGTCCCCGGCGTCGTGTCGCACGGGGGCGCGAAGCACGTGATGCCCCCGCCGCCCGTCGAACACATGTTCGGGCACGCCTTGGTCCAGAGAACGCGGTCGCCGACTTTGAACGGATTCTTCACGTCTCGGACTCTCCCGTGAGGTCATCGAGTTGTTCCTGGAGCCGTTCGAGCGCCGCGTTGTTCTCCGCGACCAGCGTGTTCATGCCGATCCCGAGGATGGCGGCGACACAACCGACCGTGAAAACGCCGCTTCTCACGTTCTCGACGCCCGCCCCCGGCTCCCTCAACTTGTACGCGGCGGCGAAAGCCGTGACGCCCACCGCAGCCATGCCGATCCCGAGCGCGGTCCGTGCGTGCTCTTTCGGGATGTCCTTCATGAACTCGCTCGCCGCGCCGTACGCGAACGCCGTGGCGCCGATGCCGAGCCCAGCCAGCTCGAGGAGCGTGAGCCCTCGGTGGCTTTCGCGACTTTGAGGTGCTGCTTCTTCAGGAACGAGAATCACGAACTCCGTGGGCATGGGCGGTCTCCGTTCAGCTCGTCGAAGCAGGCAACGCACGCGACGCGAGTGACACGTCGGGTGAGGACGGCGCCGGCAGCAGTACGCGTGATGTAGACTTGGGAGATGCGGGTGCAGGCAGTGCAGGTGACGCGGGTGACGTGGGTGACGCGGGCGGCAGCGACAGGTCCGGCATTCCCGGTTCAAACTCGAGCGCCGACGTCATCTCCGGCGCCAAGAGATCCGCGAACTCGACCAGCGCACCCGACGCGGCCAACTCCGCCATGATCGGCTTCGCCGGCTCCGCCGGCACTTCGAGCGCAGGCGCCTTCGCGAGCGCTCGCGTAATCTCCTCCGGCAGCCAAAACCACCGGATGGCTTCGAAGAGCTTGATGTTGTTCGGCGCCGGAGTCCCGACAGGGGGCTCGGCCTGGCAGCGCTCCGCGCACTTGCCCAAAATCGCGACCGCCTCGCGGAGGGTCTTTTCGTAGATGCTCTCCGGGAGGTACTCGGGCTCATGAGGCTCGCTGCTCAGCGTGAGCAAGGGGGTGAGTTCCCCGCGGTGCCTCCAGTGCCCTGTCTTCGGATCGAACGTGTAATCGGTGAGGGCCCGCCAACCCTCCGTCGCGATGAAGTCGACCGCCTTGATGATGTAGTCGACGGTCTCGGGCGAGTCGTAGTACGCGAGTGACATGCGAGTCCATCCAGGCCGGATGCCGGCGTCTCCTGCGAGGATCTGCTCTTCGATCTTCTCGGACAGATCCGGCGAGATGTTGAGAAGCAGGTTCCCGTACGGGCTCGCGCAGCTCGTCCCTGACCGAGCTTGAATGCCGAACAAGTCGTTGAGCAACGCGGCGATGAAGCCCTGATGAAGCACCTTGCCCTTGTACGAGACGACGAACGAGATGATGCCGAGACGGTCACTCGTCGTGTTGCCGAGAATCCACAGGTTCGGGTTCTTGCTCCACGCGTCGATGACGTGTTTCGAAGTCGCGATCTCGTGCTGCGCGATGGCGTCGATGTTCTCCGCGAGAACTTTTTCCTTGAGCTTGAAGACGAGCCCGGCGCGAATGTCCCCAAGGATGTTCGGCGTCCCGCCTTCTTCACGCGTGGACACCACGGTGGAGTACTTGTGGTGAACGTGGTCGACGTAGCTCACCGTGCCACCGCCTGGCATCGCGGGCTTGTTCGAAAAAAGCCGCTGTTTCGCGATGAGTACGCCCGAGGCACCCGGTCCTCCGGGGAACTTGTGGGGGGAGATGAACACCGCGTCTTTGTACGCGAGCGGATCGTCCGCCGGGTTCATGTCGATCGGCACGTAGGGAGCGGCAGCGGCGTAGTCGAAGAACGCGAGGGCTCCGGCGTGGTGGAGCATCTTCGTGATGCGTCGGATGTTGGTGAGCGTCCCGGTGACGTTGCTCGCTGCGGAGAACGAGCCGATCTTCACGGAGCGATCTTGGTAGAGCTTGAGCTGCTTCTCGAGGTCATCGAGATCGACCCGGCCCATGGGGCAGACCTTGATGTTCACGACGTCGCAGATGGAGTCGCGCCACGGCAAGTCGTTCGAGTGGTGTTCTGCGGGGCCGATGAACACGACGGGCCGGTCCGGAGCGGTCTCGCGCTTCACGCACTTGCTGAACGAGTCGCAGCAAGGTTCGGTGAGCCCCATGCACGTGAGCAGCTTGTGGATGGTGCCGGTCATGCCCGAGCCGCAGAAGACCACCGCGTCTTCATCCGTGGCGTGCACGCACTTCTGGATGATCGCGCGGGCTTCTTCGCGGAAGGCGTTCGTCTGCGCGCCCGTGTCATTCGCGGACGTGTGGACGTTCGCGTAGGTCGGAAGCACCGCCCGGCGGATCTGGTCTTCGAGAAACCCGAGCGCTCGCCCCGAAGCCGTCACGTCGGCGTACGTCAGCCGGCGGACGCCGTAAGGCGTCTTGATGGCGAGCCCGTCGCCGATGGCGGCGGCGCGGATCTGGGCGAGGAGTTCGGGGTTCATTTTCAGAACGGCTCGATTCGGTCGATGAAGTAGCCGAGCTTGCTGGCGATCTTGTAGACCTCGTGCTTGTCGATGGGTCCCTTGATCCGCACGGACTTTTCACTGTCGTTCGGACCCTGAGCGTGGCTCGACCCGAGCACGTTGTATCCGGCTCGGTACAGTGCTTCTCCCAGAGCGACGAGTCCCGGCTCGTCCTCGCCCAGCACCACGCGCCAGTACCCGGTCTCACCCACTTCGAACGCTGCGATCTTCCCGTCCTTCTTGCCCGCGAGGAGACACGCCGCACCGTACGCCACAGCGGCGCCGCCGAGACCGACGAGGGCGCACGTGAAAGTCGAGGGGCTCTTGTCGTCGCTCATGATACTTTCCTCGCGATGAGTCGCTTCTGTTCACTCACGTAATCGGCATTTTCACGCAGCCACTTGCGAACGCGTTCGTCGATGGTTGACTGCTCTTCTAGACTGATCTGGATTCGGCCTCCAGGTCCCCAACCCACCTGGTTATCGTGGCGGCCTTCGAGCCCGATCACGGTGGTGAACATGTACGTGTCGTTCGTGTCGTAGAAGTCCAGCGCGCCCACGGGGGCATCGGCTCTGGCTCCGCCTTGTTCCGCAGGAGGCGGATCCCATCGTTCACTTTTGACTTTTGCGGTCGCAAGATCGAAAGTCTTCTGCCCGACCCAGGCCGCCGAGAACGACTCTTTCTTCCCCACGAACAGACACATCGAGCCGTACGCCGCAGCGGCGACGCCGAGGCCCGTGATGGCGCACGTGAGGGTCGAGGGGCTCTTGTCGTCGCTCATGATCAGTTCCCCCGTGACGGCTGGAAAAGATCCTCCAGCTCATTCAGGAGTCGCTGCGCCTCGCGCCCGGCCTCCGTCGTCGCCGGCTTGCGTTCGAGCCGGACGACCTCCGACCACTCGCTCATGCGGTTCCTGGCGGCGTCGGCTGCCGCCTTGGCCGCCTTCACTTCGGCATGGGCCGCGCGAAGACGCGGCATGACCGCGACGCCCCACTGATCTTCCTCCACGTTCCACGACGCCGCTTTGACGGCCTCGAGCGCCTCCTCGGCGTCCATGAGCCGCCGAAAAGCCGCATCGTATGCGTCAGTCGCCTGGCGCAGCTCGCCCGCGGCGCCTTGAAGAGCCCCGAACTTCTTCTCGTCCTTCCTGCCAAACAGGTACATCACCCCGCACACGGCAGTGGCGCCGCCAAGGCCGGCGAGGGCACACATCAAGGTCGAAGGGCCGGACTTCTGGTCGTCGCTCATGGCGCTGGCTCCCAGGACCCCCAGGCGGGCGTCGCTGCCGCACCGTGAGCTACCTGCGGGTCTGCCGCAGGTGACCGCGCTGCCGCGGTCCAGTCCTTCCGGGCAGGCTAGCACACCCCTTGCCTTGACAGCGAGCCCGTAAAGTGGAAGGCGGACGTCGATGCTAGCCTCGTGGAATGACGAAGCCGACGGACGGGGAAGACGAGGAGGACGATCCGGTCGACCGGGTGGTCGAGACACCTCGGGTTCCAAGCGGCTCGTTCATGGTCTTCAGCACACGGACGCACGTGCTCAAGGCCGCGCTCGAGCCTTGCGCTCCCCGCACGCGTGACGCCGTGCTCGTACTCGCCGCTCTTCAAGCCGAGATCGAAGCCGTGCTCACAGAGTGCGAAAAGTGGCCGGAGAGCTTGCCGGAAGACCCAACCGAGCGGATTGCCTGGTCAACGATCATGGGCCAGCGCGTTGCAGAGCTTGAGGCGCGTGTGAAGAGCTTCCTCGACGGTGGGCGCTAACGGATGGGAATATCTCGCCAATCCACCGGCTCCCAGTGCTCGCTGATCGTCCTCGCCACCGCTTCGAGGTACGCCCGGGATGGTTGGTGGAACTCGTCGCTCCGTGCGATGTAGACCTGAGCCTCGGTAGGACCCTGGGTGATCATCACCGGGATTTCCGTGCGCAAGTACGACGCCGGCACGCCTTCACGGGCGTCGAGGATCCGAAGATCCTCGGCGGAGACGCGGGTCACGTGTCCGAAGGTTCGCGTGCCGGGGCTCGGGATGAGCGACGCGACCCCGCCCCCCCAGCGCGCCGAGTAGTTGCGGAAGACGCGCTCGAAGCCGTCCGTGTAGGCAGGCCAGGTCTCGACGTCGCGGCCGAGTCGGTCGGCGAGCTGTTCGGGATAGTTCGAGCCGTAGCTGAAGAGGAGGGCCATGACGAGGCACTCTCGATCATCGCGACGGCCTTGTCGAGCGCTACGTCGAGCGGGTCGGGTGGCAGACGCCCGGCGAGAAAGTCTTCCGCCCAGGCAGCTCGACGAGCCTCTTGCGCAGCTTGGTGATCGCGACGCTCTCGACGACTTCGCTTCTGGGTCACCGCTGCTGCGCCTGCTGCACGTCCGCGGCTCGCATCTGCTGCCACGCCTGCGCGTACGGCGCAGTTCCAGGAGCTACGATGGGCATTACGTAAGGCGCCGCCTTGAAGGCCGTGTACGTGAGTGCGGCGAAGCCGGCTGCGCCCGTCGCACCGAGCGCCCAGACCCACCAAGGGATGTCGCCGATGCCAACGCTGCCGGGGCAGGAGTTGATTACTTTGCAGAAGGCGACCGAGTAATCCTTCTTGCACGGGTCGCACAGGGAGGCCGGATCACCTTTCGCCGGATCGATCGGTCCTCCCGGGTACTGCCTACGCGGGTCCGTGAAGTTTCCGAGGAGCGTTCCTGAAACCGTCTCCTCCGTGACTTCTCCCGCGCCTCGCAAGAGAGATCCCATCCCCTGCGTTCCAGCGATTGGATTCGGCGCATTCGCTTGCCCAGGCAGCGAGCGCGTGGCGATCCCGAGTTCGGTCAAGATCCCGTCGACTTCCGGACTCCTGTAGTCACGCCAGTCGCTCGAAGCGATTCGCTCCTTCCACTTCCGATTGAACTCGAGCCAGTGATCGTGAAAGCGTTTCAGGTTGTTCGCGATCTTCGGATCACTCGCCATTTTGGCTTCGAGCTTTTCCCACTCATCCTGCGCCTGACGGACTTTCAGAAAGACCTCAGGAGTCGGCATCAGCCACAACTCACCGCCCGGCGTGTAGTGCAGGATGTCTTCGAACCAACCGCCTGCTGTGCGTTCAGGATCGAACGTGTTCATGACTCACGCTTTCGCCGCGGGCGAAGGCTGCGGAGACATCGGCACAGGCATCTGTGCTTCGCGCTTCACAGCCTCTTCCGCGAGTCTCGTGTACTCGAGAGCCTGTTCGTACATGTCGGTAGCCCCGCGACGATACTCACCAGCCGTCAGCGGTCGTCCAAGTTGCTTCTCGATCGTGTTGATCAAGACGCGCACTTTCTCTGACGTCGACATGTTCTGGGCAGCACGTGTCAACTCCTCAAGTGGCGCGTTCGTGAAGCCCGTGTCGAGCGCTGACTTGAGGACTTCCGCGTTGGATCGGGCAAGCTCGTCTTTCATCGCGTGAGCACCTCGACTCCTTCCGGAGTCACGAGAACGGTGTGTTCGAATTGCGCCGAGAGCGACCCGTCCTGCGTCACCACAGTCCAGTCGTCCGACAAGATCCTAACTCCAGCGCCGCCGAGGTTCACGCAGGGCTCGACCGTGAAGACCATGCCGGCGACGAGGTTACATCCGCGGCCGTACTTGCCCGTGTGGTAGATGGCCGGCGCTTCGTGGAAGCGCTTGCCGATGCCGTGGCCGCCGAACTCCTTGACGACCTGACAGCCCTGACCTTCCACGAATTCCTGAATGGCCGCACCGATGTCGCAGAGCGGTGTGCCGGGCGCTACCTGGCCGATGCCGGCGTCGGTTGCCATCCGTGCGACCTCAGTGATGCGTTTCGCGTTCGGGCCCGCCTCGCCCACGTAGAACGTCGCCGCCGTGTCGCCGTGGTAGCCGTCGAGGATGGTCGTGACGTCGACCCCCACGATGTCGCCGTCGCGGAGCACGCGCGAGCCGGGGATGCCGTGGCAGACCTCCTCGTTGACCGCCGTGCACACGCTCTTCGGAAAACCGAGGTAACCGAGCGGCGCCGGCCAACCGCCCCGCGCGATGGTGTCCTGGTGCGCGAACGTGTTGATGTCGTCCGTGGTGAGTCCAGGGCGGATCATCTCTCCCACGGACGCGAGCGTTGCGGCGGCCATCCGAGAGGCCGCTCGGATCTTCTCGATCGCCTCGGGGCTCTGGATGGTGACCGTCTTGTCCGCCGGCAGAAAGCTCTCCCCCGAGCCGCCCGAAGTCTTGTCGGCGCCGAAGAACCAAGACTCGCGCGACGAGGACGCAACCGGGCGGAGCTTCCACGCGAGGAGCGCCGTCCCCGCGAGCACACCTCCGAGAAGCATCAGCTTTCCCGTGTCCTGCTGCACGGCCCGAGCCTAGCATGGTAGGCTCCCCGCGTGGACCAGCAAGCTCAAGCGCTCGATGAGCTACGCACGAAGACCCTCTGCGACGTGCACCGCGAGACGGCCATCAAGTGGGCGTGGCGGGGCTGGGCCGCGTGTTTTCTCTGGATGCAGCATCCGGGTGCGACGTGGCGCGACGACGCGATCGAGTACACGCACGAGGCGATCGAACACGCTGCGTTGGTCGGCGACGACTTCGCCGTGCTCCGGCGTGTTCGGAAGATCACCCAGGGACTCGAGACCGACGAGACCGCGCTCCAGGCAGCTCTCGCAGAACTTCACCAAAAGAGCCTCGCGGAGATCCAGAAAGAAACGGCTCTCCTTTGGGCCTACCGCGCGTGGGCAGCTTACCAACTCAAGCTCACCGCCGACGCCGTGGACTACGAGCAAGAAGCCCTGGAGCACGCGGCGCTCTCGGGCGCCGACGACGTGCTCGTTCAGGTCCGCGCGATCGTGAAGTCGTAGCTACCGCGTCGGGAACTTGTAGAAGCTCGGCGGCACGCGATCGGTCTGCTGCGTGAAGCCTTCGCGCAAGAGCCTGTCGGCGAACCTCGGGTTCTGGACGCTCTCGACGTAGAGAATGAGACCTTGGGCGAGAAGTCGGTCCGCGAGCTTGAAAAACGCGCCGGACCCTGGCTCCTTCGCAAGCACGCTCGCGATGTCGAGCACGTTCTTGTACTTCACGCCGTTCAAGTAGCGCGGGCCCATGCGAACGTAGAGGCTTAGAAAACCAGGCTCGCGCACGTAGGCATTGCCGTGACCGCCAAGGTGCTGCGTGATGAACTCGTCGAGCTTGGGCAGCATGCGGAGCAATGGTACACTTCTTCGCATGCCGACGTACGAGTACGAGTGCACGTCTTGCAAGCACCTCTGGGAAGAAGAGCAACGCATGAGCGACCCGCCTCTCGAGTTCTGCCCCGAGTGCAGCGAGCACAGCGCGAAGCGACTCATCTCCCGAACGAGCTTCTCGCTCGCGGGTGGAGGCTGGGCGTCGAGCGGGTACAACAAGGGCGTCGACCCGTCGACGCCCTCAGGCTAGTCGAGGCCCCGGGCAATCCGCCGGGCAGGCGCCTTGAGCGCTGCCGTGCTTCTCGATGAAGTCCAGCTCGCACTGGTTCAGCCGCGGACACCACCAACGACGCACCGGCCCAAAGTTGCCCCCGGGACGAAGCTCGAGTGCAAGCACAGGCGTCACGACTTCCGGTTCGACGGGCACTCTCTCGGGAACCTTCGGACGGAGCCAGTTGTCAACCGTCGTTCGCGAGACGCCAAGGCGCTCCGCGATCTGCGGACGCGTGTTTCCCGCGGCCAAAAGCTCAAGTGCAACTCGAACTTTCTCCGGATCTTTCGAGCGTCCACCGCGTCGGTGAGCCCATCGGTTGACGCCCGGCGCCCCACGGGCGGGAGGGTACAAACTTTTTCCTTTTTCGGGAAGCCCGGTCGCGCTATCGTCCAGCAACGGGTGTAGCTCATTCGACGGGCTCCGCGCGTGGCGAATGGTTCCCGTGAAGTGGAACCCGCCCGACCCGCGAAGCCGGGGTTCCCGGCAGAAAATCGGAGAATTTTCCCCATGGACTACGGCGACGACACGACCACAGGCGCCCCCTCCGCCAGCTCCGGCATGAGCGACGGCATGAAGCTCGGCATCCTCGCAGGCACGCTCGGGCTCACGGGGCTCGTCGCGTGGGCGTACAGCGACCGCGGTCCGCTGGGTGCGAAGAAGACTGCGAAGGGCGGCGGCGCCCCGAACGGTCCGACCTTCCCGATCGGGAGCGCGGACTGGGCGCAGTGGCAATCGCAGCACAACCCGAGCACGTACGGGCATCACCCGCACGGCGCACCGGGCTACCACCAGGACCACCGCGTCCAGGGCGGCGGCGCTCCGGGCGGTCCGACCTTCCCGATCGGAAGCCAGGACTGGGCCCAGTGGCAGGCGCAGCACAACCCGAGCACCTACGGCCATGCGGCTCACGGCGCTCCCGGCTACGGCGTTCAGCACGCCGGCCTCGGCTACGAGGCTGCTCACCGTGCGCAGGGCGGACCCCGCACGTTCATCTGCGGCGGCGGCGAGACCGCGAACGTCATCGCGGCGAAGTACGGACGTTCGGCAGGCGAGCTGGTCGCCGCCAACCCCAACGTCGACTGGAACCAGCCCTGCCCGCAGAACACCCAGGTCGCCATCCCCGACGCCTGGCCGTTGATGAGCTGAGCGCTCAGCTCGACGTTCGACGTCGAGCTGTTCGTTCGCTCCGCTCCATCACCCCACTCAGCTCAATCCTCTTTCGCGTAGACCTGCGCTCCGTCCCACACGAGCGCGACAGGGGAACGCGGAGGACGCGACCACACGACGGGGTTCGTCTGCCGGACGACTTCGCCTTCCGACAAGAGCACGTACCCTGCTGGGATCGTCTCGCCAGGCGGGACGATGATCAGATCACGAGCCCCGAGGCCCGACACGAAGCGAGTGATCTCGTCCGGGTCGGCCTCGGGGTTCGCGGAGCAAAGATGCTCCTCGGGCGTCACGTCACTTCGCGCCCACGGGCCAGTGCTGCGCGAGAGCCGCAGCGGCACCTGCGGAGGCGAACGCCTGAGCTTGCGCGAGCGTCAGGCCCGCGGGCGGCGTCGGCGTAGGCTTCCCGGGAGGCGGAGGGGGCGGAGGCGGGGGAGGAGGCGGAGCGGGAGCCGCCTTCCCAAGCGCCGCGCAGAACGATGCGCCGTTGGGCGTGCCGTTGCCGGTGGCCTCGTCCCAACCCGCCGTCGCCGGAGCGCCGTTCGAGCCGTTGGTGATGTCACGGAACGCCGTCTTGCGGGCCGTGTAGAACATCGCGGACACGAGGCCCGCGGTCTGAGCGTCGACGGCCTTGGCGACGGCGATGATGGCCGCCGTGATGGGCGTCGAGGCGCTGGTGCCGCCGACGACGGTGAAGCCGCCGTTCGCGCAGATTTGGTAGCCCGAGTTCGGATCTGCGTCCGCGCTCGAGTCGGGGACACCTCGACCTTGATTGGCCGGCACGACGCCGCTCTGCCACGCGGGAGTCGGCACGCTCGGGTCGAAGCCTCCGCCGCCGCCCTCGTCGCCGGGCAAGCCGTCGCCCCAGGCGCTCTCGCTTCCGTACGAGCCGTCCGCGTTGAGCACGAGGTTCGTGCCGCCCACGGCCCAGACGTTCGGATCCGAGCACGGGTAGTCCGCGACCTTGCTGCTCGTGCCGTCGTCGATCGAGTTGTCGCCCGCTGCCGCGCAGACGGTCACGCCTCTCGATGCTGCTGCCGCGAAGCCTGCCGCGAGCCCCGCTCGCTCCTGCGCGGACCACGACGAGACTGGGCCACCCCACGAGATCGAGATGACGGTGCAGCCGGCCGCGACGAGCGCGTTGAGCGCCGCGAGCATGCCGCCTTCGGCGTTTGGCCCGAAGCAGATGGTGATGTTGGCCGCCGTGCCGGTGAGTCGGTACCAAGCTCCCGCGATGCACTGGAGGTCCAAGGCGTTCTCGACGTTCGAGTCTTGGTCCGTCGGATCTTGTTGAGCACCGCCGGCCGTGATCGCGGCCACGGTCGGCATCGGGATGCCCCACGCCTGACACGCTGATTGAAGATCGCTCGCGACGTACGATCCGCCGAGCGAGAGGACGCCGATCTTGACGGGCGTGCCGACCTTGTAGGCGCCCTGCGCGAAGCCGTAGCCGCCTACGACCTGGAGCGGGGTGAACGTTCCTGCCGGAAACGCGTCGTGGGCGCGAAGCCGCACGCCACGGAGGCGTCGATGAACCTGATGGTAGTGATGGTGGGACATGAAGCCGCCTTTCGTTGGCGGGGAGCCTACACGGACGAGCGAAGAACGTCGAGTTGTGCACGCGCTTCGGCACACGTAAGCGGGGTCTCTCGCCGCGGAAGACCTCAGCCAAATCTCGGATCCGCGAACGCGAGACCGACGACGCGATAGAGTTCTCGATCCTGCGCCGCCACTCCCGTACCGAGCGTGTCCGCTGCCATTTTCATGAAAGCCACCGGCTCTACCGGCCAGCCATTGCGAACGAGAATTAGCGCGTTATCTGCGAGTAGCTTTCCGAGCATGCTGCGATCACAAGCGTAAAGAGCACATCCGCCGCCCCAACTCGGTCTCACCGACAGGTGCGTAGCGAGTCCTCGAGCCTCAAGCTCTTTCGTAAGAGATTCAACGCTTGTTCCGAACTCGTCGATGGAGCACTTGGCGAGATAGCCCATCGGCTTCCACACTCCGACACCGCGAAGATCCTCGAGTGTGTTCTTTCTCGTGTAGGGGCCTGGCCCGCCCCACACTCTCCACACCACCCACACGAAACCCGCCGTTCCGGCAAGCAGAAGCAAAAGGCCGAGCGGATCGGGTTCACGCGAACTCATCGAAACTTCCTCAAAGGAACCCGCGTCGTAAGAGCCGTACGTGTCATCGCAAGAGCTGAACACGTCGACGTCACCGACGTCAAACGAGGCACGTGCTTCCAAAGCGACCCGTTCTCGATGCCGGCGATGGTCGATCGATCCACGTCGAACATCCTCGCGATGAGCGGCTTCGGAAGACCCGAAGCGAGCAGCCGAAGGATCTGAAATACGTCTCGCTCGACGAGCTTCGACTGTGCGTTCGCCGAGCCGACTGCGGCCCGACCGGCAGCGACCATCTCGGCCATGTTCGTCCGGTGGCCGCCGCGGTTCACGTGATCCACGTTGCAGCAAGCCCGTCGGTGGCATTGGTGGAGAAGTAGCTTCCGCGGCTCGCGGCCCTTCTCAATCACGTACGCCGCGATGTGGGCGGGCTTCTGGTACTTCACGCCCTCATGACGAAACTGGAAGACACCGTAGCCGTCCTTGTCGAGGGTCGACGTCCAGAGGAGGCAGGCGCCATAGATGCCCGACGGCGCCGGTGAAGACTCGAGCCGCGCGAAGAGTTTTTCCTGGTTCGCCAGGAGCACGTCGAAGGGCGGGTTCATCGCCCTGGCAACGTACCACGCAAAGAAAACGCCCGGTCGTAGTTCGAACGGCACCATGCCTCCTACGACCGGGCGTCGGGGGCCGAATCGGCACCGTCCACCACCCGCGTGAGCGGGATAGCCGTCTCTCCGACCTGTCACCGCTTGGTGGAATCTGCGTCGCGGTTCGCTCCCATCCTGTCCACTTCAGGGCCCGAGGTCGGGCAACTTTCACCTCGTGCAGTACCGTGTTCGTTCGAGAGGTTGCCGGTACAGAGGTGGACTCGCCGGGAATCGAACCCGGGTCCGCAAGACTTCCAGAGCATCTTCGTTCACGTGCGTAGTCGCCGTATCCCCGGCGACTGAGTTCGCGAATTCGGTCACGACCTATCTCTCGCAATCTTGGTCACGCTATCGAGAGCACCCTCGCGCGACCCAGCCCTAGTGGTTCATGCCCGCTTAGGTACCAGGACGATCTTCCCGGCGGACATCCCTTCAGCCCGTGAGGCCGAGCGGGAGGCTTGCGTTGTCGTTCGCAGATAGGACGTCCAGCTTGGTAGGCGGGGCAGGAGCCGCCAGCACGCAAATGATCCTTCCATCCCACGTCGAAACCTGTCGAGCCCATTTTCACGCCAAGGGAAGTTCGCTTGTCACCACCGTCCCCGACGCCTTTTTCACGAGAAGACCCTCCTCAAGTCCTCCAAGCCGACCGGAGGTTAGCTCCGACCGGCCTTCACGGCAACCAGAACCCGCGCGTGATGGACGCAACGCGGATGAATGTGCGCCGGCCGAACGCCGCCGTAAGATCGGCACTCGTCAACTGCCTGCGATGCAGGAGTAGACCCGCACAGCGGTAAAGCCGAATCTCGTGTTTCTCCACGAGAAGCTTGGCCATCGCGTAGGCGAGTCGAATCGCCTTCGCCTCATCTTCGGAGAGGGCCGGCGTGAAAGCTGCTTCCACGAGGTGGCGCTTCTCCTCGAGCGCCTTCCACGGAGGCTTCGTCCCGATGAGCTTGCCGGCGAACTCGCGAACACGACGCAAGTCGTCGCGTGCTTCGATCGACCTCCAGCGCTTGAAGACACGGGCCTCGGCAGCCACACCCGCGAGCGAAATCGCCATGCGACACCACGCGCTGTCGGCCGTATCGAGCACTAGGTATTTCACCTCGCCGCCTGAGTCCCCGATGTGCGCGGCCTGAACGTCGTCAACGAAGGTGCAGAACCACGCGGCGACCATGTGACCGGCTTCGTGAATCGCCGTCTTGGCTTCCTGGGTGTCCGGGAGCGGCGTGGGCGGGAATGGTTCAGGGGCCGGCGCAGGCGTCTCGAGCTTCTGCGTCTTCTCGCGCCAGAATTGCACAAGAAGCGTCCAGATGGCCTGTAGAAGCCGCCAGAGGGTCATGACTCGTCCCGCGGAATGTCGTCGTGTAGAAGCGAAGGCGGATAGCTCACGTCGGGCGGAGACCCATCCGCCTTCACCTTGCCGACGTACATCTGGTGGTGAGGCTCGACGTGGAAGAGGATGGTCCAGTCGCCGCTGACGTCCTTGCCCTCCGACCGGAGGGCGTCGGCGATCAGCTTGAGTTCTTGGACCTTCTTGAAGACCGCATCGATCTGGTTCACGGGGATGTCGAGGACGATGTAGTCCGCCTTCTCGCTGTTCTCTTCCGTGTCGTCGAGGACCGTGAACCTTGCTGCGCGCTGGGTCACGACTTTCCCTTGTCGAGACTCGGGCCCGTGAAGGAGACCTCCTCGTACGGGATCCAGACCTTGCACTCGGAGCAGTAGCGCTCCCGCGGCGGGTCTTTGTCGACTTCCTTGCTGTCGCCGCACGTCTTGCACTTCGCGACGAAGATCGTCCGCTTGACCAGGTGAATGTGTTCGACGGCCATGTTCGTATCTCCCAATGAAAAAAGGCCCGAAGAGTGTATCCTACTCCCCGGGCCCCTGTCGATCGGCTTATGAGGCCAATCTATTTCGCTCACCCGACCACAACATTTAAGCCCAGTGCGTGAGTCCTGTGGGCAACCGTCCTGCCATTAGACCATCCAGCCCTGATTCGAGAAGTCGCGTGAAGCGACGGAGGCCGGACCCGGACTTGAACCGGGAACTGCTGCGTAGATTGTCACCGAGCGTTCGAGAAGCCGCTAGGGGCGAAACAGTTTGAGCTTGAAGCGATACACACAGTCTGAGTTTGAGTCTGTTAATAGACTGAGGGTGTGTCCTTGCCTCTGCCATTCGGCTACCCTCCCGTGTTCGAGGAGCCTACGCTCCGGTGGGAGGGGCAGGACTTGAACCTGCAAATTTAGACACTAGTTTCGTCTGCGTCTGAGCTTGAGTCTGAGCTTGGGATCTTGAGGCTACCTGATCTCGACGAGACCCGCTACGGTCTCGTCGAGATGCGGTGATTACACCGCGAACAGGTAGTCGAACACGGCGCGACCGCACATGCGGTCGGTGATCTCCGTGCTGTTGGCCGTCTCACGGGCGATCTTCACGGCCTCGCGCAAAGCGCGGACGCGGAACTGGATGGCGCGAACGCGGTCGGACTGAAGAGCGCCGGAGCGTCGCACCGTCGTCCAGTGCCCGATGGTCTGGTCGATCCCGATGACGTCGACCTGCGCCGGGTGCTTGTCGGTCGCCTCCGCCTTGACGAGGGGCGTCATCACCTTCGCCGTCTTCACGGTCGTCGTGGGCTCGGCCACGAAGCACGACTGGCTCGGGTCCCAGCTCCAGTTATCCGCCTCGCTGAGAACCGGCAGCTTGGACACGAACGTATTCATGTCCTCCATGCGCTTCTCGAGCCAGAGCAAGAACGTGACGGGCACGTCCTTGGCGATGGGCTTGCCGTCGACCACGATGTCCGCCCTCGCGGTCGTGTTGCCGGTTTCCTTGGTGAGCGTGATGTCGAAGAGCTTCGTCAGCTCCGTGGCGACGTCGGCGAGCACGTCTTCGACGCGGGCCTGCACCTTCTGGTTCTCGGGCGGGAACTGCTCGCCGCCCTCGATCTTCGGCTTGTAGGTCTTCGTGATGCCCGTCACCAGCTCCGGTTTCGTCGCGTGGTGGTGCGCCTTCGTGATGGCCGCCTCGGCGTCCTTCTTGATGCCCTTCTCTTTGGCGATGGCGTGGTGCAGTCTGAACATGAGCTTGCTCCTGTCGGTTTGCGCTGTCGGTTCTCGAGTCGGTTCTCGTGTCGGTTCTTGTTCTGTTCGTAGTCCGAAGACCGCGAGGCAGAGGCGAGACGTTCAAAGGGGCGAGGTCGGGTAAACTACCGCTGAAGGCTCACAGCTCACGGCTAAGTGCTCAGGGCTCAAGGCTCAGAGGGGACTACCGCTGACTGCTCTCGCCGGGGACCACCCGACTCGATGCCATGATCAGAAAAAGGGATGCCTCGTATGGTGAAAAGGCGTCCGTTGATACCGGCGATTGTGTCCGCCAGGGGACTCCCGACCCGCTGGTCCTTCTCCTGTCTCGCCCCTGCCTCGGGGCCTACGTGTACTGGTACAGAGGGCGCTGCGTGATGGTCCGCTCGTCGGTCATTTCGACCTCGCGTTCGACAGCACGACCTGACCACCGGCCTGCACGTGCTTGATCGCCGCCGCGATGACGCTCTGGTGTTCTTCTGCGGGCACCCACGCCGTCGCGACCTGGATGAGCGCTTCGTGACGCTTGCTCAAGACGTCGTACTGCTCCTTCAGCGAAGACCTCTCCACGACGAGGGCTTGAAGCTGTTCCGTGAGCTTCTCGAGGCACACGTGCGATGCCTTGACGACGGCCTCGTGCGACCGACACTCCTTCTCGAAGATAGAAGACCATCGCCCGTCCGCCACGAGCGACGTCTCGGCCATCTTGGCGAGAACGTCGTTCGAGATGAGCGAGTACCCCTCGGGTACTTGGGCGTCCACACTACACCTCGACCATCGTCTGGTGGTTGTGGCTCTCGAGCGCCGCGTTCAGCGTCTCGAACTCGAGCTGGAGCTTCTCGACGTGCGCCGCACGCTTGGCCTGCGTGATGGCGGAGATGTGCATCGTCTTCTTCTCACGACGCACGTGCTTCTCGAGCACGATGTCGTAGTCGGTCTCGACCTCGACGTCGACGTCCTGCTCCTTCGCTCGCACCGGCAGAGCGCGGTAGAACGCGATCTCGCCCTTCAGCTCGGCGAGCTTGCGGATCACGTAGAGGACGGGCTTGCCGTCGATGGTGGTGACCTTGCCACCGATGTTGGGCGGGTTGGCGTTCGCCTGAGCGACCGCCACCTCGATCGCGAGAAGCTCGGCGACGAGGCTCTTTCGAGTCTCGACCGCCGCCGCGAAGGTGAACGCGGGCTCCTTCCCCTCCACGTAAACCGCTCCGGCGGTCGCGCGGGTCGTCTGCTCGGCGATCTGACCCTTGATGCGCTTGGCGCGGCGAAGAGCAGCCGCGATGCTAATCCTGTCTGACATGAGGAGGGACCGTAATTCCTATCTCCGAACTTGGCAAGTCGAAATCGACCGAGCTTTGAAGTTACCGAATCAGAGGGGAAGTCACCAAAACGCAAAAGCCCCAAGACAAGGCAAAACCTCGTCCCGGGGCTCTCTGTGAGAGACTGTGATTAGCCGCGTCCGCGCTGGCTCATGCCGAGGCCGCCCTGAGCAGCGGTCTCGAGCGCGCCCATGCCGCGGGTGCCGATGGCGCCGGCTGCCTCGAAGCCCTTGGCCGCCAGATCCTTCATGCCGCTGACCTGCGTCTCGGCGGCCTGGAGCAGCTTGGCGTTCTGGTCGGCGAGCGTCTTGACCTGGACCTCGAGCTGCGCGTTCTTCTGGTTGAGGAGCGCGAGCGCGGCCTGGTTGTTCGCCATGTCGAGCTTCTTCTCCTGCTCGAACTCGCGCTTCGCCATGCCGGTGGCCTTGCCTTCGGCGGCCTTCTCGACCTCGGCGACTTTCTTCGCGAACGCGGCCTGGACGACCTTGCGACCGTCGAAGCTGTTCTCCCACGTGCAGCCGAGGAGCGAGCACAGCTCGTTCTCGCGCTGGTGCACCTCGTTCGTGCGCTTGACGTGTGCCTCGTCACGAACCTTGTCCTCGGCCGCCTGCTGGTCCTTGACCGCCTGGCGGCTCATCGCCAAGTCGTACTCGTACTTCTCGTTGTCACGTCGACGCTGCTCGGCGAGTGCGGCAGCCTGCTCGACCTGCTCGCGGATCTGCCTGCGCTGGTTGAGCGCGTTCTCTTCGATGGTGGCGAACGCCTTGTCGAGGCTGGTGAGTGCGGACACGGTGTCGGCCTGGGCCGGCTTCTTCTCGAATGCCATTATGGTTGAACTCCTCGTTAGGGGAGGCCGAACCTATCCCCTGTCAGAGAACATGGCAAGTCGAAAGTTACCGAGTCAGAATCGAAATCGCCCGGTCGACGTGCTCGTCCAGAAGGCCCTCGTCGAGGCTGGTTTTCACGTGGAAATCTCGAACGGCGGTCATGTCGGAGTCGTCGTCGAGCGCGACGAAGGTGGTGACCTCTGGGTGGGCGTCGAGCCAGATGCGGATTTCGTCGCCCCGCTCTTGGGCCGTGTAGATGAGCTTGCCTTCATCGGGCTCGCTCCAATCGACCGTCTTGTCGATGACCGGCCCGATGAAGCCTCGGAGCGCGAGCATGTAGGCCAGACGGTCGAGCGATCGACCATGCCGCCACGAGCTGGAGATCACGACCGAGGCGCCGGTCACCTCGATGAGGCGGTTCAACCGCGCCACGGCCTTCGGATCGAGCGCTTCGGCTTCTTCGGTGACGTCTTTCTCCAAACCCCGCGACGCGAAGTACCTGTGCGAGTTCAGCACGCCGTCAAAATCGAGAAATACGATCTTCACGACGCCTTGTCTCCATTTGTCATCAGCGCACGAGCTGCGGCAGCGAGATCGTCTTTCGCCCGCTGTCCCACTTGAGATCCGCAAAGTGTCCCGAGTTGGTTCTGGACAATCACAAGTCGATGGCTCGCTGAAAGGAGCTTCCGTTCCGCGATCGAGCACTTACCGCCTCGCTTGATTCGGGCCGCAATGCGCGGGAGGTTCTCTTCCATCCAGGCTTGCTCAGCCGGGTGGTTTCTGCCGCCACACTCCGGGCACGTGTCAGGGATCGGACCGTCGTGCGCTTCCCACGCATCCGCGAAGTCCCTGATGGACCTCTGAGGATTCGCCCAGAGCTTCTTCGCCGCTTTCTCGGTCGGCGCGTGGCTTGTGATCACGCCTCCCTCTTCGATTCGGGCCCCGAGAATTTTGAGGCCCTCCGCGAACGCGCCAGCGGCCTGTGCGATGTCCAGCTCGCTTGCGTCCGTCACGAACACCATGCGTACAAGCACTGTTCGAGGACTCGAGGAACGCTCCGTTCCGGGCTTGTCGTCGTTGGTCACGAGTCCCCTCCCGTCTTCTCCATGACCTTTTTCACGGCGGCCACCTCGGCCTCGTCCAGAAGCTTTCTCTGGGCATCTTTCGGAAGACGCCACCAGATACTACTCATCAATCTCTCGATCGCCTTGACCTTCTCTTCCTCCCCTTGGTCGCGGAACCAGGGAAGAGCCTTCGCACAGTCTCGGTAGTCCTGAAGGTCTTTCGCCTGCCGGGCCTGCTGCGCCGCACCCGCCATGCTCGTCGCGAAGTGCGGCGAAAGCTCTGCCCTACCTCCTCGACGCGAGGCGAAATAAAACACCGGAATCATGACGAACCAAAAGAACGCTGCTGCGACGTAGCCGAGCACGACGGCGAACCAGTCCATGCGCGTTGCTACGCGATGCTTTCCGTACAAGATTCGATACATCATCGTGTACTGATTTTCGCCGGTCGCTTGAGCAAGACGCCACATCATCAAGAAAGAACGCACAAGAACGAAGCCGGCCGTGATCACCGATAGCAGGTAGCCGAGAAGAAGATAGCGGAGCATCACTTCCTCTTGAAGCGCTCGACGTCTTCGGCCGAGATTGAAGGCGTAACGCGCTCGCAGCCGTCCTGTCGGCTCCCGACAGGCCAGAATTGGATCCCGCCGCATCCGGGCACCGGACACGTGTGAGCCTGCAACGCGAGTGCTTCTCGAATCCTGTCGTTAAAATTCTCGTGCTCCGTCGCCTCGTGCATCCAGAACTTCCCGCACCTCGGGCACTGGTGCACGTGCCGGCCTTTGAGCGGCGGAGGCAGAAGCCCCAGCGCTCCCTTGAGCTTTAGCTTCTGGTAGTCAAGCCAGTCGTTGAATGTCACGCTTGCCCTCGCTTCGACCCTGCTACCCGCTCAGCGGCCCGCACGGCTTCTTCCAGACGCCGAGCCTTCAGGTACGCCTCGCGCTCGCCCGGCGTCATGGCCTCGATCTTGGCCTTCTCCTGCTCGTAGACGGCCCCGAGCATCTCGGGGCCCGAGGCATACCCCGAGAACATCGGGCACCTGGTCACGACGCCCTTGATCTCGCCGTTGCAGTTCGGGCACTTGGGAAGTGCGCAGCTCGGGTAGACCACAATTACTCCTCTACACCAAGTAGACGCTTTCGCGCGGCTACCACGATGTCCAACAGGCTTTTGGCGTCTTCCTTGTAGTAGGCTTGGTGCAGATCCAGAGCCACCGACGCAGCGAGCGCTTGCGCCTCGTCGCGTTCACGAAGTCGCTCGCTCACGCAGCCGATGTGATGGTACTTCACTCGGCCTGGATCGTCCGCGTGGCAGAGCGGAATGGGCCACTGGCTTGGGTTTCCAGTAAGCGAGTTGCACGGCTTCTTGCAGTAGTAGCAGGGCTCGTTGTGACCGTGCAGGCCGTCGAAGTCCGCTCGACACTGCGCACCGGCGTGGAAAGCAGCGAGCTTCGCCAGTGCATCGTCGACGACCTCGCGACCCCACTCCTTGGTGACTTCCTTGTCGACGCCTTTGAGCATGCTTCCGTACTTCTCGAGGTGCTTGCCGTAGAACTCCTGCACGTCGAACTCCGCGTCGAGCAGGATCATGATCCCGCAGACATGGGCGACGTACGCCTCACGCCGAGTCGCGTACATGCCGGGTGCCTGCCCTGTTTGTTCGAGGAGGCTCTTGGCTCTATTAACGATGCTCATGGTTTGAAGTGCCGCCTCTCCGGGTAGCTAAAGTCCGGGTGTACCAGGTCGCCGTGTGAGATCGGGTGTATCTCGGGTTTCACGGAGGATCGAGTCGAAACCAAATCTTCGTGTTACCACGAACGAGGCTCCGTTCCTCCCGCATTGCCGATCCGCTTCGAACGAACGATCCAGAGGAGCCGAGGCGGGCGCTTAGCCCCATGGCGCTACTCTACAACGGCCCGCGTACGTGGTCTACACGGAGGAAATAGGACCGCCGTTTTCGAGAACCCAGTCTTTTTGAGCCTCACGGCCTTCCTTGATCTCCTCGATCAAATCGGCTTCAGAGGCGTTCGGCATGTCGAGGATGTCTCGGATCTTCTGGATCATGCTGTCTGAGGTTACCCGTGCGTCGTAGGCTAGCTCAGCGGCACGGAACGCGTGCCCCATCGCCTTGCCGTAGGCGTGCCACCCCGAGTCCTCACAGCACGGGCAGTTGAAGAACGAATCGGCGTTCGCGAACTCGAAAGCCGCCGAGGCGAGTCGGCCGCCGATCGTGTCCTTGATCGGCGGCGGGTCGTAGAAGCGCCCCTTGTTGATCTCCGCCTCAAACGACTGGTTCCGCTCGACCTCTTCGAGGAGCACGAGCCTCGCGCAGGACGCGCACGTACATCCCGAATCGACCTTGCCGGTCGGGTTGTTCAGGAAAGCACGCTCCCGGACGGCTTTTAGCCACTCAGGCGTGATTTCGAAGTCGTCGAGTTTTTGGTCCATACGTGTCATCGGAAGGATCCTCCTGGAGGGTAAGGATAGATACCTCCTGGAAACGGGAACCCGCCGCCGGAGACTCCGCCAGAGCCGGGAAACGTTTGCTGGGGTGGGGGCCTAGGATTGATCTCCCGAATCCTGGTCTGGATTTGGAGAGGCACCTCTTCCGAATTCACGAACAAGTTGAACCCGTCGAACGTCGCGCCGTCTTTCTTGCAAATGAGCGAGAAGCTCACCGTCACATCAACGATCGTCCGCATGCCGGTAAAAACGCTGAGCAAATCCTTCTGCGTGAGGTACGTGAGCGCCGATAGCGGCACCGGCCCGCCCTGCGGACTGATGAGATTCATGTTCGCAAACCGAATTGCTTCGACGTTCCAATTCGGACCGTCTTCTGGCGTCGCTGTCATGATCATGATCTCGACGCCGATGTACAGTTGAAAGCTGTACATCTGAAGCCTCTCGCCTTTCTTGTACGCCCGCGGCTGCGACTCGTTGATGTTCAAGACGGTGTTTGGGTAGCGCCCCTTCGAGAGAAGCTCTCCGGCGCCCGTCGCCATGACCGTCCGAAACACCTCTTCGAAACGAGCCTGGGGCGGCGCGACGACACGGCGAGGCGCCTCCGGTGAGACCGGCGACCCGTCCTCGCCCATGTCGACGACGCGAGCTTCACTCTCGCGTTCGGCTTCCTGTTCGTCTTGCACAGACGCCGACAGGACCATGAGCTGCTTCGCGAGGGGATCGGAGTCGTCAAGCTCGATCCGGATCATCGAAACCCCTTCGCGTACGCCGCCCTGCCACACACCCGCATCTTCGCCACCCCCGTCTGGCTGCTATCCGCGGCGTCCCGAATGATCTCGGCTCTCCAGTCCGCGACGTGCTCGTTAAGGCAGGCCGCGACCGGCGTCCCACCCACGAACACGATGAACGCGTCCTGCTTCTTGACGGTCACCTCGTCGAGTGGCGTCGCGACGTGCTCCGGTTTGAAGTGCTCCCGCGCATGCTTCGGGCAGTAGACCCTCCAACAGTAGACGCAGCGAATCGCGACGCGGGTCCAACGTGTCCGCGTCCATTCGCGCTGCCCCTTCTTGATGGGCGGCGGCTCGGGCGTGAGCTTCGCCTTGCAGCCCTTCACCCAGCAGCTCTTCGCGGTATCGAGCAAGCTTCCCATCACTCCCTCCGGCGGCGAAGTCGACGGTGGAATTCCCGCTGCTGACGTGCATCTTCCGCCTGGAACGCCTTGAGCCAGTCTCGGCTCTTCTGGATCTCGCGGCGCACGGACCAATCGTAGTGCACGAGGCAGCCCACGGCGAGCACCAAGAGCAGTACGCAGACAGCTTCAACCCAGGCCATCATGACTTCCCTGAATCACGAACAACTTCTCGTAGGCGTTCACCGAGTTCGACGATAGCACGACGTCGAATCCTCAACCTGAACCCGAGGGATTCTCCTGCAACCTCAGCGTACAGCGTAACACCAGCCACGCCGATACGGTTGTTCAACCAGACGAAGAAGTCCGCCGCCTCATAGAGGGTGCCGTCGTGGCGGAACCACACGAAAGCGTGCCCATCGGGGCCTGTGCGAGGATCGTCGCCTGGTTCCGGATCGTCGCCTTGGCAACTCTGCGTTGTGTAGACCTTTGGGAACTCGTTCAAGGCCATCACGACATCGGCGATCCAGACGTCTACCGGAGCGTTCACCTTGACGAGTATTTGCGCGTGACTCATCTACTCGTCTCGCTCTTGCGGCGGTGATTCGGGCAGTTCTTGTGATGACCGAAATCACGCTTGAAGCACGCAGGAACGCAATCCGGAAAGCCCTTCTTGCAGATTGCGCACTTGCGGTCCTTGGTTGGGCCTGGGCACGGCGGGCCGCACTTGCAGTAATCCTGAATCATCAGAAGTCCCATCCCTGCGTCGAGACGCCGAGCTTCGTCACGACTTTATCGAAGTGCTCGAATGGCATCGAAGTCGATGCCCTTCGAGCACGGATCTTCTGGACGACGTACACCTTCACACCGAGAGCCATCGCTGCTCTCGTGACGCCGCCTTGAGCCTCTACGAACGGATCGAGCACATCGGCGACGATTCTGGTCTGCGACCGCGAGAGCTGCACCGCGCCACGGGCGGGGACGTCCATCATCTCACCTCCCGAGACTCTCACACTGACCCTCGAACACCCCGGGGATGTCGGCCTCCTTCCAGCGAAGACAGACCCTCCGGGTCCCGCCGAGGATCACGTGCACGTGGAGGTCGTCGAAGCTGAACGGCGGATCGGCTTCATCCGCCGGTACGGGGTTGTTCTCGACGATGTTCACCGCGAACGGCACCTGCGAAGTCATCGCGAGCACGATCGATCGCTCTTTCCGAGAGAGCACGTCCGGGCTCGAACCCGCGTAGGTGACGGCGTACTTCTTCTCGGGCGGCTTCGACGCCCTAGGCTGCGGCGGGATCTTGTTCGCTCGACGTTGCTTTCGGTTCATGACTTCCCTCGGGCCTTCTGTTCCGCTTCGATCTGTGGCCACACCTCGGCCATCGCGCGTTTCATCGACGCGCAGAACTTCTCGTCCGACACCTCGTAACGATCGTCGAACGCGTTGCGGGCGGTGTCGAGGTCTCGTTTCTCCATCCAGGTCACGATCTGACGGAGTGCGATGGTCGTGTACTCGGTCCCGCTGTCGCAGCCTGCGATCCCGCCGAACGCCTCGAGCCCTTTGATGGCGGCCTTGAGCCCGACGGTTGCCTCGTCGATGAGATCCTCCCGCTTATCGCGAACGCACAGACCGATCAGCCGGCACGCCGTAGAGGTGACCCCGATGATCATCTCCCGCTCTCGAAGCATTGTCTTGTTCATGAGGCTCCTCACGCGTCTGGATCCGGACGCCGGCTGCTCGGCGGTCCGTCAGGGTATCGTTCCTCGGCTTCGGCGTGTGCCTGAATCCGCATCGCCGTCTCGAACTCGAGGAGAAACACGCGGCCGTCGATTTCCTTCTCCCACATCCAGTAACAGCCAGGCGTGTCGCTCGTGTGCTTCCAGCCGTTCTTCCGAAGATGCGCCTCGGCCTCGTACCGCAAGTCCTCGAGAGAAGACTTATACTCGTCCGTGCTCTTGATCATGTGCCCTTCTTGTCGTGGTAGACGTCCCAGGCCGTCAGCACCCAGCCCCAGAGATTGGCCTCACGCATGGCGGCCTCGGGACCGTCCGAGCCGTGGGCGACGTTCTGGAACATGATGCCCGCCTTGTTGCCATAGAGACCGCGAAGCGTTTGAGCATCAGCCTTGGTGGGGTCGGTTGCGCCGAGGTGGTGGCGCCAGCGGTAGATGGCGGTCGCCTCCCAGGGCTTCTCCGGGAAAAATGTGTAATCGGTCTCGAGCGAAAGGATCATCCCCACGACCGGCCCCGAGCACTTGTACGCCCGCATGGCCTCGTAGAAGTGCTTGCCAACGTGCTCCTGGTAGAAGACGTCGACGTCGTATGGCGAAAGCCGTCGAAGCTTCATCTCCTCGATCACGAAGTGGTGACTCTCGATGAAGTTGAGCACGTCACCCAACTTGAACGAGGCGTTGCAGACGGGCTTAACCATCGCGAAAGTTCTCGTTTTCATACCGTGTCTCCCCATACCGACTCCGACGCCTGCGACTGCCTGGTCAGCCTGAACGAACGCGCCGTGGCGCGCGAGCCGCACAAAACCGGCATCGCGAGCAATTCCACGCTAGAATTACTCCCGACGGGCGCGTGAGTAGTGAGCGCGGGGAGGTTGCGCGCCTGAAGGAGAGCTTCATGACGCGCCCAAGCACCATCAGTCCCGTGCCGCCTCCGCCCCCTCGACCGGAAAGCTCCGAGTCGATCCCGCGCTCGGCGCTCGTCCCGGGCCAAGCCTACGCTCGGGCGCCACACACCTCGCACCACACCCTGGGAGCACATCCAGCCACCTACGCAAGCGCCGTCCAGAAGACGTCGACGTACCAGGCGCCCGAGCTTCCCCCTCCTCCCATGCCCGAGACCCCCATGGAGCGGACGACCCGCATCGCAGAGAGCACTCGCGAAGAACTCCGCGAAGGACTCGGCCACCCCACCATCACGAGAAGCGACGGGACGAAGTTCGAAGCGACCGGGATCTGGAAAGTGGTCGAACCGATGCACGAGGACTACCTTGCGTCGAAGAATCGGCAAAAAGGGATCTTGGGGCTGATCTCGAGACCTCTCGAGAAGATGATCGACACCATCGTCGTGCTCGGCATCGGTGCGCTGATCGCTTTCGGCAGCCGTTACGTTCAGTGCGGAGCAGCGCCTATACCGGCAATTCTCACGGCTCCTGCTGCACCCGCCGCGCCCGTCGCGCCCGCCGTGCCGAAGCCGGCAGAGTTGCCTAAATAGCTTTCTCATCCGCCGACGAGATCCAAGACGACCGGGCCCACGAGAGCCATGGCCGCCTGATGTCCCTTCGATACACGCCGCGCGACATCAGGCAAATCCTCGGCGTGAGACTCGATGTAGTGCTCGATGTCGGACGCCTCCCAGTTGCCGTCGTCGAAGAGCGCGTTGTTCGTTTCGACGATGATCTGGCGAAGACGTACGATCTCTGGATCTTCCTCGCCGTTCAACATGGCCGCGATGCGCCGGGCAACCGCGAGTCTCGCAGCTTCGTCGCCCTCGACGCGAACGCGTGGGTACTCGTCAGCATGAGGGCGTGTCACGAGGGCGCAAGCGAAGCCTTGGGATGCGATGTAGTGGTTACTCACTTCAGCCTCACTTCCCTAGCCAGTGCCCGAGCTGGTACGGGCTGGCCACCTTCACAGCACCGAGAAGGTCTTCGAGACACTCGAAGAGCGGCCCGGGCCACTTCTCCTGCGGGCGGCACATCGTAATCCAACGCCACTCGGCGCACTTCTCCGGCTCGAGGATCTTCGCTTCCCAGCTCTTGGGAATGACCGTGTGCGCGTAAAGCGTCACGTACTCTTGAAACCCTCCGGGCTTTTCGAAGCCGCGAAGCGACGCAGGGGCGACGAGCGTCGCAACACCCGGAACAGAGATGCCGGTCTCTTCGTACAGCTCCCGGATGGCAGCCTCGAAGACCCTCTCGTCGGCCTCGATGAGGCCGCCGGGGATGCTCCAGGTCTCGGCGCCGTGCGAGCCCTTGCGAAGACCGAGGAGCACCTCGTCGCCACGCTGGACGAAGACGCCCACCCCGACCTTCGGACGACGTTGCGTTGAAAGCGACTCGCTCACGGTCCCTCCAAGGAGATCACGGCCTCGAAAGGTGGCTTGTACGTGCTCGTCGAAAGATCGTGAGAGGCTTCGATGAACAGGTACAAGCCCTCTTTCTTGAGGTAAGCGAGGAGCTTGCGTGACCACTCGCCGAGGTCACACGGCTCGGGCCAGAAGTCGCCCTTCTTGTTCCCAATCTCCCATGCAGGAAGCTCACCGATCTTGAAACTCTTCAAGTCGTCGTTCGCGGCCTTGCGCAAGGCGCCCGGAAGAGCCTTGATGGTCTCCTCGAACCACTGCGCCGCCACAGCGTCGCGAGCAGCCCGCTCACGTTGATCGTTTCGCTGGGCGGTCTTCTCGAGCATCGTCCGCCACACTTGCGCAAGGGTATCGCTCATCACTCGCCTCTGTCCTACTCAGCGTTCACGGGTCTTTCCAGGTGTAGCCGTGTTTTTTCGCCCACGCCTTCTGCCCTGCGTGAGGATCGGTAGCAGGCCGCCAGTTCTCTCTCAACGTGGGCTCCAAGAAAGCACGTCCGTCCGAAGAGATGAAGTAGGGTACGCCGCGACGATCCTCTTTCGATACGATGCTGAGGCCCAAAGAAGCTCGCTCCTTGTGCTCCCAATCAGAGGGAACAGTAATCGGCACAGTCGTCGGAAGCATGGTGCCTCTACTTCTTCTCGATCGTCTGCTTCCCGCGGCGCACGTCCCAGCCGTCCGGGTCGCGGTCGATGTGCATCTTGATCTCCGGAAACGCCTTCTGGAACTCGTCGACCATCCAGAGCATCTTCGCCCGCAGGGTCGGATGCACGACCTTCGTCGAGCGCAACTCGGCGAGGTAGAGGAACGCCGGCAGGCCCATCGTGATGCTGGTCGGGACCTTGTAGCCCATCGCGACGTAGTACTGAAGATCGGGGTTGAGCGGCGAGCTTTGCTGCGCGTCGAGCTTCGCGATGGCGTCTTCCTGCGTGTGCAGGAGCGCCACGGCCTTCTCCCGCGTCACCGCGTCGAGCTGATCGAGATACCAGGGCTCGAAGCCGTGGCTGAGCGTCAGGAGCGGCATCCGGCAGACGCCGTTCCGATGCCTCTGGACGTCGCGGAACGATCCGAAGTCGATGTCGAAGCCGAACTGGAGCTGTCCGAGGTCGCTCATGAAGTGCGGAAGCACGCAGCCACGAGGTCGCGTGTCTGATGCCTCCCCGTAGTTGCTCGGATGCTCACCGAGCAGTCCCAGTGTGTGGCGGAACCCCGGCTTGACCGGCTCCGTGTACGTGTACTCGTACACGACCGCGCGATTCCAGACGAGCCGCTCGTCTTCCTGCCCGTCCGTGCCCACGCCGCTCACCGCCGCGCCTCCGCCGAAGGTCCCGCTCGAGGGGTAGCGCCCGCACAGAAGCCCCTGGCCCGTGAGCCCCATGTCCTGCACCTCGGCGAGCGGGTGGTAGATGAACCATGGCATCTTGTCGCCGTGCTGACGAAGGTTCATGTGGAGCGAAGCGTTCGTGGTGCTCGCCGCCGGCAGGAACGCTCGCAGGATGTCGAAGACCCGGTATTTGACCGCGCCCGCGTACGTCTTCTCATCCTCGCCTGCGGTCTTGCCCGAGCCGTGGCAGAAGTTGCAGTCGGGCTCGGGCACGCCGTAGAACACGTCCTGCACGCATCCGCACTTCTCGCCCATCTTGCGCGGATAGCGGCGCCGGACTTCGGCTGCGGTCGGCTCCTGGGCCTCCGCGTAGAAGCGGATCCAACGATCGAGAATCGCCCGGCTCTCGGGCGTCCCGATGGGATCGATCATCGGCTGCTTCGCCATGTCGACGGCCCTCGTGGAAAGCTCCTCGCCCGAGAAGAGCGGCCAGTCCTCGAGCGCCTTGGCAGCGAGCATCGAGATGCCCTCGAAGACGAGCGTGGAGCTTCCGCAGTCGGCGATGGACTTGTGCCCGAAGCCCACCGTGTACTGCTTGTGGATGCGGCGAGCGGTCGCGGAGGCGTCGTTGTGGCCGGCGACGGCCATGCACTCGTCCGCGACCGCCTCGCACTCGAAGTCCGTCAGGTGGCGATGGCCGGAGGGCGCATGAGAGCGCCGAAGAAGGTCTACGAACGCGTTCCTCCGCGCCTCGTAGACCTTCTTCAGGCTAGGTTCCACACCAGCCGCGTCGCGCGTGAGAAGCGCTTGTGCCATCGCCCCGTCTTCGGGGTTCAGGTCATCGAAGAGGAAAACCTGACCACCGTTCTGTCGTGTCTTCTTGATCATCTCTTGTCTCCTACGCGCGACTTTCTACTCGCGATTCGCCTACACGCGACTCGCGACGAGTGCTTGCGGAACCTTGTCCAGGCCGCCGAAGTGCACGGACTTGCCGCTCATCATGTTCACGAGCCAGAACACGCCTACGAAGAACAGGATCTCTCCGATCCTACCGAGCTTGGCGTTGGTGCAGAACCCGTACATCAGAAGACCAACGAACGCCACGATGATCGGAATGATTGCGGTTGCCATAACTCCTCCTTTGAACTACGCGCCGAACACAGCGATGGGCGCGCTTTCGAACCAGTCCTCTTGCGCCACGTCGGCGTCGATCTCGAGCCCCAGCTCCGGGCTGTACTCTCCTTTGGACGACTCCCAGAGCTGGATGAGCTGGCAGCCGCGATTCGACGGGAACCTATTCGGGTCGTTGGCGGCGGTCGCCCAGTAACGGTGCACGTTGACCATGTTGTACCGCTGCTCGGAAGAGAGCGGTACGCCGGGCTCCATGTAGACCCCCGCGGCGGTCGGGTTCATGCCGGCGTTGATCGTACCCTGGTACCAGGCGTTCAAGTAATCGGCCGCGACCTGGGCCGACGAGTTGATGCCGAGGTCGCACCAGAGGCAGACCGTGTTAGGAACTCCGAGCCCGAGCACGTACGCGGCTGCGGCCTGGCCGTCGAGAAGTCCCTGCTGCGACGTCCAGCTCTTCTCCTGAGCGAACTGCACGAACATGAGGCCCATGCCGGTCGAGAGCGCGGCGGCGAGTTCGCTTGCCGAGATGACGCCGGGGCTCGTGACGGACTGTCCGGCGAGTGGCACGTACCGGCAGCCCCACTTGAATCCGAGGCCCTTGAGGTAAGTGTATTGGGCGAGCGTCATGTTCTCGCTCGTGTCGAAGCCGAGCGAGGCGCCGAGGGTTTTTGCAATCATCGTTTCTTTTCCTCTTCATCAAGTCGTGGTTTCGTCGACCTCTTCGTGCTCGCAGCAAGCCGGACAGCAAACTCCGCGAACCGTCGCTTTTCATCTTCGGTGTGAACGTGCATCCTGCACGTAGGCGGATAGCATGTGCTCGGCCGAGGAAGCACGACGCCGCACTCCTTCGCGATCTTGTGAAACTCCTCGAGTGCCTCGTCCTGTCCGGTCTTCACGGATGTTCGTGATGAGGCTTCGAGAGATGCATGGCGAGTGCGGGCGACCCGAACTTGAAGATGGTCCAGACCTCCAGGCCCTCGGTCTCGGCGTCCCGCACTTCGAGCACGTGATCGCCTTGGCGCCTGACAGCGCGGAGAAAGAACGATCGCGTCTGGCCGTTCTCCAGATCGATCTTCAGCACTCCGAGATCCTTCGGCTTGAGGTCGTTCAGATCCGTCGTCATGTCTTCCGTTCCTTCCATTCGAGAACCGCGCTCGCGATGTCGTGCACGAGCTGCTCGTACGAGCGGATGTCTTCCGAAGAGCCGTTGGCATTCGGCACGCCGTCGATGAGCTGCTCAGCAAAGGCAGACGTCAAGTTCTCCGCGATCACGTTCGCGGACTCGCGCAGCGTCGGCGCCTTGAGGATCTGTAGTCGGGACAGCACCTTGCCGACCTCACTCTTGCGCATGGGCCAGAACGCGATGACGGTCTCGGTGTTGGGCTTCAGCTCCGTCCGGCCGAGGTCGACGACGACCTGAACTCCGGGCACTTCCTTGACCTTCGCCCACTCCTTCTCGTTCGCGCCGAGGAGAACCTTGGCGTAGCTGGTTCCGAGCCACGTCAGCATGTCGTCGAGATCGCCGACGGGGCTCCGGAGACCCATGCGAGCCTCCATGATCATCTGAACGGCGTGGCCCACCTGACCCGCCAGCTTAGGCGGGCTCATGCGGATGCTCTTCCGCACGACGATGTACATCACCATCGGATCGATGCACGAGGAGCAGAACTCGTTACCGGGTGCGACCTCGTTACCGCAGGCAAGCGGCTCGCCGACGTTGTACCCGATAATCCTGGAACACCTCACGCTCTCACCCAACTCTTTCCCTTGAAGGCTACCAGGTAGGCCGGATCAATGGAATCTGGATCATCTTCAAGTCTTCGAATCACGATCGGCGCCCTCGGGCCCATGTAAGGCAGAGACCGGAGCGTGTTGTAGTCGACCCACTCCTCGGCGTCATCGTAAAGTGTTCGCTCGTGCTCGCCGCCGGTCGGGTCGAATGCCGTGCCTTCGGGCTCGTGCTTCAGCACGTCTTCCGCGAAGACCTTCACCAACTCATCGTAGCCGTAGACGAGGATGAGATCGCCTGCATCGTTCGCCATCGCGCCAAGGATGGCCTCGTCGAGGCTGTCCGGATCTAGCACCGGCACGCCGTCAAGCATGTGAAGCTCCTCGAGCGTGAGGTTCGTGGAGTCTAGAACTCTCATCCTAGTTTTTTCCTGGTGAGTGTAGGTCGCAGCTCCTCTCCGAGCACGCCGCGTGCAAACTCTGCCCGATCAGGATCCGCCAACCATGCGGCCGGATCTTTTTCTACGAGAATCGCCTTCTCGAGCCACAGCGCGAGGATAGGAGGATCTCTCCGGACCTCTTCCCACGTGTACACCTTCTCGCCCGCGTATACGCCGCCTCTACGTGCCCAGAGTCGTTCGTAGCCACTGCGGGCTTTTTCTTCGAGCGTGCGGCTCACCTAACACCTAGCTTCTCGATGAGCCCGGTCACACCCGGGTGCGCGTTTGACATCATGGCCGAGATCCACTCCGGCCGGATGGCCTTGAGCCCGAACCGGATGCCCGCGATGCCTCCCGCAACCGCGGCCGTCGTGTCGGTGTCTTGCCCGAACTGGATGGCCACCCGGAGCACGTTCTCGTACTCGTTCTGGATGTTCTCTTGATCGGCGATCATTACCTCGGTGGAGACTCCTCGACAGCTTCGCTCAGCCGCCATGTTCATCGCGGCAACACCGTTCGCGACGACAGCCGAGTAAAACGTGTCAACGACGTGGAAGCCGCCTGAAGGCTCGAACTTCTTGAAGTTCTTGTAGCCGCCTAGCTCACCCGTCAGCCGACACACCTCGAGAATCTCGGGCGACGTGTTCTTCGGGTGCAAATCGTAGACAGAGACGATTTCGCCCATGTCGACCGTCCGCACTCCCGGCTCCGCAGCCTTGAATCGTTGTCCCGCCATCTGGAGCAGTGCGGTGAGCACGTTCGCGTATGTGTGATCGTGGTCGCCCCTCCACGGGTGGTCCCTGGGAGTGCGCGGCTCTTGATCGAACGCGGTCCACGCCTCCAGAATCTTCTTCGCCCAGAGGCAGTACGCGGCGACGGTGACCTGGGCACGTAGATGCGCGTGCGTAACCCGGCACTGAGCCTTGGCGAGTTCGATCAGCTCCTCGTCGCTCCCGCGGTGCCAGAGCACGAGCGGCAAGACCCGCATGAGGCCGCCGTTGCCGAGCGCGGTCTCCTCCGTGAGGCCGGCTTGGGTCGCGGGGACGCCATTCCGGATGCGTTTGAGCGCCTCGCGGGTCGTGCCGCCGGTTCCGAAGGCGCCGCCTCCAGCCGCGAGGTAGCCGTCGTCGAACCAGCGCACGAGGCGCTCGCCGAAATCCTGCGCGTTGAACTCGCCGCACTCGAGGAGCGACGCGAGAAGACATAGCGCCTGCGACCCGTCGTCGGAGTACGTCATCGGCCGGGCCTTGGCGTGCTTGCGCTCGAAGCCCTTCGGCACGATGGACAAGTCATCCACGCGCGAGAGGTCCGGCATCTTCTCGCGCGGGACCGTCTCGTAGGGGATTCCGATTGCGTCTCCGACGAGCAGACCGACCATGCCGCCGAGAATTCGATCTTTTCTCATGACGTCTCCACGACCCGCACGCTGGGGAGCTTCTCCGGCATCTTCGAAAGCTCATCGGCGCGTGCTTCCATGCAGAGAAACTGAAGCGCCTCCATGGGCTTCTTCCTCCAATCGACCCCAGTGAGTTTCTTCCACACAGCCCCGGTGCGGGCCTCTTCTCGTCCGGCAGCCTCGGCTTCGAGGATTTGCTCTTCCGAAGCGCCCACGTAGGCCGCCATCGCGCGAGTGGACTCGACGCGGGTCATTCGGTCTAGGTTATTCGGCCACTGGCCGCACCCACTGCCGTCATGATCGCCCTCGTGTCCACGCGGTTCCGTGCAGATGAGGCCCGTACTCTCTCCGGGCTTGCCTCCCCAAGCGTCGCAGGTGTCGCTCACGACTCGCCCTCTCGGTGCAGAAGAAGCACCTCGTGACCGTTGATCAGCTCGAACCTGTACTGGGCTGAACCGAAGAAATCCTTGCGAGCCATGCCTGCTTTGGCCGGGCGATCGATGACGAACGGACCGCCGAATACGACCGTCATCTCTTCGTCCTCGCCGCGCTCGACCTTCGTCAGCTTGTAGACGCCGACGCGCTCTTCGGGGATGGCGATTTCATCACCCACTCGGAGTTCCTCCGCCAGAACGAAACGGTGAGGACTTGCGCTCATCGCGGACACCAATCAGCCACACGCTCACGCACCCGCTCGTGCTGCTCGCCGACCTCCGTCTTGTGTAGATTGCACGTGTGGTACTTCTCGTCGTCGTCGGGCTCGGACGCGCACCGCCGGCAGCCGCACGTGTACCGGGCGACGACCCCGCACTGGCCACACACAGGGCCACCGCGCACGGCAGACAAGGCAGGCGACTCAGGTGACGTGTGTGATGCGTTGAATTTCTTCGCCATGTTCTGGAGCGTCTTTGCCGCACACTCCATAGAGCAGGCGTGCTGGTTGGCATAGGCGACCTCAGGCATGCCGTTAGGACTGATGATGAAAGACACGTGCTTGTCGTCGCAGCGCTTGCCGCAGCCGTCGCACGTGGTCTCGAACTTGACGGTCATGCTATCCTCCGTACTGAGCCCCATCGCGAGGGCCCAGGTCGCGGGCAAGGAACTCGGACGCATCCTGAACGATCGTGTCGCCGCGTACGCGAACTCCTTCATTTTCTCTGCGCCGACGTGAGGAACGAGAGCTTCATAGGCCGCAGCGTAGAGGGCGTCAGACTTGACGTCGATCTCGCCGGCCTCCTTGAAGAGGGCCTCAGCAGCGTCGAGGAGTTTGATCTGCTCAGCGCAAGGCTGCATGACGAGCGCCGCGTCGAGCATGCGGTGCGCGTCAGCGGTCTTGGCGTGAGACGCGTTCACCAGGCCCGCGTAGTCACTCACGAGCTTGTCGATGGCGATCTTTTCGGGGTCGTCGTTCATGTCATCTCCGGTCTCAAGCGAAAGCCTGCTTGATTCAGTTCTCGTCGCATCTCGGGCAAGAACTCATCCGTGACGTCCTTCGTGTCATGCACAAAGAGGCTCGTCGCGTACTTCTTCAAGACTTCCACGCACGAAGACGTCATGTTCGAAAAATCCGTGAACATCACGGCGTCGAACAACGCGCCGACCGCGAAGCGATACCTGTCACTGCGACGACGACGCCTGTAGACACGGAGACGGTCGAGCACGTTACGCCGCGCGACCTCCGTCCTGTGGTTGTCGCGGTTCTCGAGCGCGACCTCCAGTTGAGCGAGGTAGTCCGTAATCTGCCGGACGGGGATCATGACGCGTACCTCTCGAGGATGTTGTCGCTGTCGAGGTCATAGCGCAGCTCTTCGCCCTGCTCGTCACGGTGAATCGTTGCGATGATAATGTCGCCGCACGCTGGGCATGCAGGGTCCGGATCGGTACCCGTGGCAGGTGTAGGCGTGTTGCGCATCTCCACACGCCGGCCGCCGAGAGCCGGACCTAGGTCAACGCCCCAGACGCGTTCGGCCACACGCTCTTCCACTCGAACCGAGTTCTGAGTGGAAGAACGATACACGAACACGCGGCACATTCTGCTCTCTTCAATCCCCGCGCCGCCTTCGAAAGGCGCCCCGGTGAACAAGAGCCACATGCGCTTGAACAAGTTCACGAAGTGACCCCGGCGAGCGCCTTGGCGCGAAGCTCCGTCGCGAGGCCCCATAGCGCACGCAAGCTCGCGCCGAGGTTGTGGTCGTGCTCCCCGCGCCCCTTGTGCTTCGTGGCCAGGTCGTCGAGCGCGTCGACGAGCCCGTTCCACGCGGCTTCGAATTTGGTGGGGTTTGCTGCGTTCTCGCCGTAGGGCGGTCGGAACTTGTCCTCCCGGGCTTCGAGATGGCTCTTGACCTCCGCGGCCTCGACCCTGGTGAAAGGCTCGTGCGAATGCGACGAGTTCTCGATGATCTCCGCCGCCTCGGCCGACATGAGCATGGGTTCGTCGGGCTTCTTGGCATTCCCCCAGTGCGGCTCTTGACGATCGAGCACGTGACGGTGCCTCGCGCTCACTTCAGGGATGTGCTTCTCACAACACAGAAACACCCGCGTGAGTTCTCCCGTGACGTAGTTCGTCCATTGACGCGAGCCGCCCGGGTGCGCGCAGGGCTCGCACTCGCACTCGAGCGTCGCCGGGGCGCCGCAGTAACACACGCGCTCGCGGGAGAGCCGGCGCCAGCCGTGGTCTCGCATGTGCTCCCAGAGCCCTCGCGTGTCGTTCGTGGACATGCCGGACGGACCCGTGCGCGGGCCCGTCGTGATGGATTCGAAATCGGCTTCCTCGCAACCTGCTCGCGAGATGCCCGTACGCGTGACGCGGATATGCACGGGGGCTCCGCTGCCCGCATTCGCCATCAGCACGTCACCGATCGAGAGCCCGATGTCGCGGGGTGCGAACCGCTCGACGAGCCTGCTATCGCCGGGCAAGCCGTAGAGCTGGTCGTAGAGATCCGCGGCTTCGTGGGCGAGGGCTGACAGCTCGAACAGCTCTTCTTTCGAAGCCTCGTTGAACCTCGCTTTCGAGGAAAGAGAACGGATCTTCTCCGCGAGCTGGGTCCTCGGATCGCACACGGAAACTTCAGAAGTGGTCATGGAACCTCCACGAGCATCTTGTTCCTGCACTTGGGGCAGCCTTCACCGGGAGGCGGCGTCGGGCCGGTCCAGTCACAGTTCGTGCACTGGCTCATCGCGACGGGCCGCGCGTGTCGCGTCGTCGGATCGGCGTTGTGGGCGAGCCGCTGCGCGGTGGCGGCGGCGAGTTGCGCCTCGTCGAAGACCTTCGGCGTCACGAACGCCGCGAGGTCCACGAGTTCGATGCCTGCGAGCTTCGCGACCTCGCTCACGCGCTTCGGCCCGGGGTCCCTGGCGCGGTATGCGTCGCCGAAGACGATGCGCCGGATGCCCGAGTTCGCGACGAGACCGAAGCAGGGCCAGCAAGGGCTCGCCGTGGAGTACAAGGTCGCGCCGTCGATGGCGACGCCGTTCTTGGCGGCTTGCAAGATGGCGTTGGCCTCGGCGTGGATGGTCCGGATGCAGTGGCCGTCCTCCATGAGGTGCCCGGCGTCGTCGCAGTGCTCCATCCCGCGGATGCTTCCGTTGTAACCCGTCGACAGGATGGTCTTGTCGCGGACGATGACCGCGCCGACGTGCTTGCGCGAGCAGGTCGCCCGCGTTGCGACGGCGACGGCGATGTCCATGAAGTAGTTGTCCCAGGGTGATCTCATGATCTTCGTGCTCATACGACCTCATCTCGAATCTTCATCAACAAACGCCCGAGGTGGTTCTCACCGACGCCCTGACAGACGCCCCAGTAGCGATCACCCCACCAGTTCCCTTCGATCAGCTCCGCAGGCGCCGTCGCGAGAAGCTTCCTTCGAAGCTCCAAGTGCTCAAACTTGGCCCGCAAGAGCGTCTCCATGATGCCGAGCTTCATCTCGTCCCAGTCGCCACGCATCGCAATCTCGCGACCGGCAGCCTTCGCGTCCTTGGCCGAGAGGCTTGCGCTCTGAAAAGGCACCCTCGAAGCGGGGTCCGCTGTTTTCGCAGCCTGGTAAGCGTGCTCGACGGACGGGTACGCTACCCCCTCGAACGAGACGGTCACGTACCAGAAGTTCGACAGAAACCGATGATAACCATCGAATTTCTGAACGGCGCGAGTCGCGTTCATGGGCGTCACCCGATCTCGTTGTAGTTCTCGGGTGGCATGTTCGACCACCACGCACGCAGCGACATGTCCACCGAGCGATCGAAGTCCGGGCCCGGCTTTGCGTGGTCGATGATCTTCGCCCGCCCTAGCCACGCGGTGTAGCTGAGGCCGTCTGCGTTCGACTTGAAGTCCTGGTGCGCCTTCTCCGCATGCTCCAGAAGCTCACCGCCCCAGCTCCAGTCGGCCATGAACTCGTGCGCCCACGTCTGGACGATCGGGCCTCCCGACGTCTCCGTCCAGCCGGCGAGCGTTGCGATGAGAACGGTCTCATCGCCGTTCTCTTTTCGCTCGCCCGTGAACGGATGAAAACGGCCCGAAGCCTGATAGGCGTTCAGGCTGATGACCTGACTGAAAGTCCACGGAGCGTCGGCCCTGTTCATGACTTCCCCTTCTGAGCCAGCGTGTACAGCTCTCCGCAGACACACGTACACGCGTACTCTCCCGGAGTCCAGGGCCTCGCGTTGATCTCGGCCTCACGCGCCTTGAACACGTCGTACGGGAATTGGTGTTCGCTGAGCGCCACGATCTCCTTGTCGCGGCAGCGGCCTACCATGCACAGATGCTCGCTGATCTTCTCCCACAAGCTCGCGATGGGTGTGAGCGACTCTTCCGAGCGCCACTCGACCTTCTCGACGACGGCCATGATGAAGGGCGTGAACTCATCCGTGCTGTTGTTGTCGTGCGTGAACCGAAGAAGCAGCTCCATCGCCGGCTCCATCGGGAGCGATCCGATGTCGACGAATCGGATCTCGTGCTGTGTGTACTTCTGACCGTTGTCGAGGATGATGATCATGCTAAGGCTCCACTTTTCTTCCTGGAAAACCCGGGTCTTCCGAGGCCGTGCGTGCCTTGCTCGCGCTCGCGAACCACGCTCGGAGCCTGTTGGCCTCAGGGTCGTCCTTGAATAGATCGGCTACTTCCTTGAGCACGATCTCGCGCGATTGGCCCTTGTACTCGTCCGGCGCGGTCTCGAAGTTGAGTACGGCCGTGAGGAGCGGCGCGAGTTTGCTCCGGTACTCCATCTCGACCCTCATGGCGCCTCCCTTCTCGGCGCACTCGAGCGAGACCGAATATTCACTCCGGCCTTCTTTCTCGTAGCAGCGCTTCCCGGGGTCGCACTGGCCGGGCTCCTTGCCGAGAGGTTTGTTGCAGAGAATACACGTGCCCGGCAATGCCTCGGGGTTCGGCGTGAGGCTCATCACGTGACTCGTTTCTGACGATCGTACAATTCGACGATCTTCGACACGAAGAGATCCTCGTCGATGTTGGGCCAGTGGACCCCTACGCCTTGCGCCGAAGGCCCGATGAGCCTCATGTTGCAACGCTGCTCCGGTGAAGCCATCGCCAGACTCGGATACCAGCCCCACGGAACCTTGATCGTGCGGCCAGTGCTCAGTTCGAGCACGAACTCTTTCTCCGAGTACCCCACGGAGGTCGCTCGCGGCCCGGCTGCTGCTGCCTTGCACACGCAATCTCCGCAGTCCCTTTTCTTGACGAGCTGATGTGGCTCCATCTCGTCCACGCAATCCGAACACCGACGCGGCAGCTCCTCGGTCGCCTTCGACGTCACCGACGCGACAATCGCAGGCATGAGCTGCTTTGCCAGCTCCTTGAGGTTGGCCATGGCTTCACGATGCGACGCCTTTTGCTGCTGAACCTCTTCGAGCCGCTCGGCCAAGTTCGTGAGGCGAAGCAACTCGTCGGACGAAACGTTGGTGAGCCCCGTGTTCGGGCTAAGCCTTCGTTGAAGCTCGGCCTCCAGGATCTTGAACGGATGCGAGGCGGCTTCGCGCTTTTCGTCTTCCTCGGTCGGCATGTTCATCTTCTTGAGCGTCTCGAGGTCCGTGACGTCGAACGACTCCATGACGCCCTGGATGTAGCCGAGCCACCGGAACGACTTTTCGAGCCGATCGGGGCTCCAGCCGCGCATCTGCTTGATCATGTCGAGGCAATGGTCGAGCATCGCCCGCGCCTTCAGTTCGGCAGGCGCTCGAGTCTTGAGGACGTTTTCGATCAACACCCCGCACGTACTGATTGCTTCCTGCACCTTCACGAAATCCATCAAGCACCTTCCTTTCCACCACGGATGACCTGAAGTACGGGCTGAGCATCTTCGACAGGCTCGGGCTCCTCGATCTCTTCTCCGCCGTCCGGACCTCCGTCGTCGGGCTCTTCCTCGCCCTGGAACACGGCGGCCTCCAGCGCCTCGATGCGGGCCGCGTACTCGCCTGGCTCCTTGAGGGCGTTGAAGAAGAGCCGAACGATGTACGCGCCAGTCGCGCACAAACAGAAAATCGCGAAGTCGCTCATCGGAGCCTCCCGAGGATGTCGCGAACGAGATCAAACGCGACGTCGCCGATTCCAGGGCATGTCTTGTCGCTGTTGCCGGCGACGTTGAGCACGACACCGTGACCGATGTACTCGCGACGAGCCTTAATCGCGGCGACGGCCACGTCGACATCGCGCGGGTCCCACGTCTCTTCGGGCGTGATCTTGATGTCGGCGTGCGGCCTCTTGTACGCGTAGATCGCCGAGAGCGTGCACCGCTCGCCTGGCGACTCGAAGTTCTGCGCGATGCGCAGGGTGAAGTCCGAGTCACCGACGTTTGCACTCGTTCGTTGCGCGTAGCCCCGGTACCGACACTCGAACATGCCGAACTCGGCCGCGTACTCCGGACGAGGACCGTCGAGCGTGAGCCAGCCGTACGGCATGAGCCCGCCCGTAGAGAAGCCGAGCGTCTTCGCGGCCCGAAGCGCCGCGAGGTCCACGCCGTTCTGTCCGCCCGAGATCACCTTGCGCAGGACGGGATCCATCAGCGCACTCCTTCCAAGATTCGTTTGATGGCGGGCTGCGAGTGCCCTTGCGCCTTGAGTTCTCCGCGAAGTCGTTTCTTCCGGTGGAAGAGTTCTTGACGCCGTTTCGCTAGCGTCTTTTGCCACTCGAGTCGCCGCCACTCCTTCGCGAGAAGGTTGTGAGACCACACCTCCACGAGGCGCTCGGACGTGAGCACCACGCCTACTTCAAGTAGGTCGACGTCCGCCGTGGGCACCTCATAGGGCGGTAGTTTCATGCTTCAACCCAAACCGGATCATCCGGATCCGCCATGTCCCAGGTGTTCCAGTCGCCACCCTGGTGCTCACATAGCATGTTCAGGCGTCGGACAACACATCCGACTTCGCCTCTAGCGCGGGCCGTGAGGTCCCACATGCACTGCCTAGAGATTGGACACTCCGGCAGACTCTTGTCCCGCGCCGTAGTGAACCACTTCTCGAAGACCTCCGCCGTCTCGGTCCCGGCCTTGCACGTCTTCGTGGTCTTATCGAAAGAGTGACATGCGCTCCGGGTGCAGGGCTCCGTGTAGAACGAGCCCGGCCCGGCGCTGTTCGAAGCGCAAAGCAAGACCAGGCGGCGAGGCATCAGAACTCCTCGTCACGGTCCACCACACGCACACCTGGAAGGGCGACTGGTTTGATCCGAACGCGAGGCAGCTCGTCGAGCACCAGCTCCCCAGCGCGGTCTTGTTTGGCCAGATCGAATCCTCGACGGACGGGATGCCGTTGGTCCTGCGCGATAGCGAGAACATCCAGCTCGCCTTCCGGAACACGTGTCGGCGTCGTCGGGGGCGGTCTCTCCGGCTCCGGTTCCTTTTCGATGTAGACCACCATGGCTTTCCTAGACACCGCGTCGAGCTTCGCCTGGTCACGGGCGAACGCCGTCTCGAAGGCGAACCCGATCGCCATGGACACGCCACAGAGGTACTCGTCGAGTCGGCCGCGAGGAGCGAAGACCGCGTAGCTCGCCGCGACGACTTCGGCCGTCGCGTAGTACATCCTGGCGGTCCGCACCGCCTGCTTCGTGCCCACGAGCCTCAAAAAGAAGCTCTTGCCGTCAGCCTCCCACGGCCTGTCTTTCGGAGCACCGAAGCCAGCGTGCATCGCAGCGAGAAGCCCGAGCTGACCTCGCCACCACGGCGTGCCGTCCTGGTTCAGAACCGTGTCGCTCGAGCCGCTCATCCTGAATTTGCCCCACGGCGCCGGCACGAACATGCGCGTGACCGTGAGGTCTTTCGTGTCGCAGAGGGCGTCGCACTCCCGCCGCGCGATGAGTCGCTCGGCAGGGCTCGAAGCCGCGTTCGTCGCGCGGGCATCGAGCGCGGCAGCTCGACGCACGAGACGAAGAACGGGTTCGGAAGCGTGCCGAAGCTGAATCATTCCACGCCTATCCGGTTAGCGTCCGAGAGGAACGCGGCCCTTGCCATCGCACGCCTTGCACTTCGAAGCCGGCACCGCGTAGGGCACGTCGTCATCGACATCGCCAGCGTACCGAGGCGAGTCGTCTTCAGTTCCGGTTCCTCGGCACGACTCGCACAGCTTCGTCTTGTCATCTCTCACGGCGATCACTCGACTTCTCGCAGCTCGTAGTGGAAATGTTTGGGGTCGACGCTCGCCGCCTCACCGCTCGACCACAGCGGCAACTGCGCAGCAGCGTGATCATGCGAGCCGACCGTGCCGCTGCACCACGCGCGGTCCTCCAAGCACCAGACGCCCCACTTCTCTACTCGGGCCATCTGGCGCTCGATGATGCTCTTGATGTCGGGAGGAGTCCAACCCGGCGGCTTGAGCCTTTTCCCGTCAGGACGCACCGGCCCGCCGAACTTATCCATGTTGGCTCGCTGCACTTCGGCGTGCACGGGACGCGAGTCGATTCCGAAGCCGATGAAGGCGCCCTCGCAGACGTACTCGAGATCGGCGAGTTCCCTGGCGAAATGTGCAAGGTGAGACAACCCGTTCTCGGCAATCTCGAGCGGCTCGTTCTCGATGATCCTCAACAGATCACGAAGAATGGGATCGAAGAGCCGCGCGTCGAACACGCACTCCATCACCTCGATGAACTCCTCGGCGATGAGACGCATGCGCCGCCGCGCCACGCCTTCTTCAGGCACAGCGGGATTCGGCGGCAACTCTCCGCCGATGACCACGCGATGGAATTCGTAGACGTTGTGCCGAAGGTCGACGGGCTCCGTCATGGCGTCCCCTGATGCAAACCGCTGCGAAGCACCGTTGCGACCGGGTGCTCCTCGTTGCCCGCCCACTCGACGGTGCCTTGCAGGTGCAGACCGCCGTGTCCAACACGCAGCAGGCAGAACTTGATCGAGCGCTGCCCAATCGTCGCGTGGCACTGCTCGCTCACGCCCTCACGAAAACCGCGCTGGTCATCTTCTCGCTGACGCCGCCGGCAACGTCGCTCATTGCACGTCCGCTCGTTCGAGCACTTGGCGGTGCCGGGCTCCATTGAGCGAGGTGACGTCGAGCCGCAGATCGGACACGGCGCCGTGTCATTCTTTCGTTTCATCATGGCTCAGCTCCCGTGTCTTGTACATGCAGTCACAGTCGCAATCGAGACACTCGTCGAGCCCGTGCTTCTCACACGGGAAGGCGAGCGCACAAAGCAAGGACTTGCGATAAAGACAACGCTCGTCGTGTTTGCGTGCCTCCACACAAACGCACTGAATCATGCCGCACGCACAGTCCTCGACACGACCACGTGCAGTAAAGACCTCCCAGCTCTCTTTGCGGAGACCGCCAGGCTCACCGAGGATGAACACGAAATCGTCGCTCACGGCTGTCCTTGGTTGATCATCGCGCCGGTGACGACGAACTCGAGGTCTTTGAGAGTTCCGTTGTTTCGGATGATCTTGTCGAACGCCTCGTCCAGGATGGGTTGCGTCTCGCTCTGGTGCTTCGCGACCGCCGTGCCCTTCTGCGCGGTCCCCGGGCGCTCGACGAGCCAGAGCTGGCCGCCGTTCTTCTTGATGATCTCGCCTTCGTTCGACGCCGGCCAACGCACGTCCGGGACTACGACGCCCTTCGGGTACGGATGAGGCGCTGTGCGGTATTGTCCGTCGGTGCCGGCGCGGGTGCCGTGGTAGCTGTCGCGGTCGTCATCGTTGCACGGGCAGCGCTCGAGTCCGTTGTACGGCGAGTAGCTGTACACGGTGTCGTTGCCCGGCAGCACCGCTTTCGCGATCTTGATCGTGAGCGCGACCCACGTATCGAACCAGAACATGCGCCCCGCCTCGGTCCCGAGGAAACGCAACACGAAGCGCGGGTTGAGGTAGCACTGCGGAAGAGCTTCAGGACGCGGCGCGAAGCGCGGAGTGCCGTCGGGTTGCGTCCACACTTCGGCCGTTGCACGCCGACCGCAGCACGCGCACACGACGTCCTCCGTGTAGGGAACGTTGTTCCACGGCCCGTGATCGCGTGGGTACCGGAGGTCGGGCTCTTCTTTCCTCGAGCCCCAGAGCTGGTCGACCGAGAAGTCGTACCAGCGCATGGCGGTCCTCTTGATCTCGTCGGCGAACGACACGATCACGAAGCCGTGCTTCGCGGCGAGCACCTTCGCCACTTCGTCTTTTCCGGAGCCCGCGCTTGAGTTGTCTGCGGTGCGACGGCCTGCGATGCCGATGATGTTCATGCTTAGCTCCGGTACGCCGACTTGCGTTCGAGGGTCTTCTTGGGGCTCGCGTCGTTGAGCCGCTCGATGCCGAACGGACCCATGTAGTTGAACTTGCTGCCGCACGAGTCGCTCTCGCAGAGCACGTTCTGACAGCACCCGCCTTCGGGCCCGGCGAGAAGACCCGCTCCACAATCCGGACACCTGCTCTTGCAGAACGTCTCGGCCTCCTCGCGAGTGAGGGAGTCGCGTTCGCGGTACGAGCGAGCCTTCTTCGGAACCGGCGGCACGGCAGGAACGAGCGGCTCTCCCAAGTTGTATACGGCCGGCACGTGATGCGTGACCATCGGGGGCGGAGGCGAGACCTCGGCGCCGAAGAGCTTCTTGATCGCGTGAACGATGTTCATGTCAAACCCATCACCCCGTCAGAAGCCCTTTGTCGAACGCCCGCGTGAGCCACTTCGTGTGGTTCTGAGAAGCCGTCGAACGGCCGCAGCCGTCATTGGCCTTGTACGTGCACGTGGCCGCGTAGAAGAGTCGCCACTCAGTCTCCGACCCGGCGATGCGTGAACGCTCGCTCTTCTTGCGTGCCCGCAGCGGATTGATCAGCTTCTTGCACGAGACGCAAGGAACCAGCACCGCGAGAGCTTCCTCGCGGAGGTCTTCCGGGAGCTTGAGCAGGTCGAGTCTCGGCGCGACACGGCCCCCGCGACCCGAGTAGGAAAAGTGCGCGTAGGGCTTGAGCCGCTGCCAGATGGGCAGCGAGAAGAGCCCCGGGAGCACGTGTCCCAACGGATCTTCGGACGGACCAGGGACGGGCTCCGGGACGACCTGGTTGAGGATGTCGAAGATGTCGCTCATTGTCGTCTCCGTCCGCGGTTAGACCCCGACATGATCACGAGCCGTCCTGTACGGCCAGGATGAGCCCCGTCACGGTCGCCTTGAAACCCTTCTTCCGGAGGGCGCGGGCGCACACGAGCGCGTCCACCTCGTCCGTGAGGATGACGACGTTTTCGCCGTAGAAGCGGGCTGCATAGCCTTCGCGTCGGCACAGCTCGGCCACGTCGAGTGGAATAGGGACCTTCGGAGCGGGTGCCGTCTCCGACGGCGCCGGGGGCGCCGGGGGCGCCTTGTGCTCAGCGTGCTCGGTCAGCCAGGCGTCTTCGTCTTTCTCGGTCGCGAGGTTGCCGAAGATGATCGAAGCGCCGCAGGGGCATCGGATCTCGGTGTTCTCAGCCGTGTTCATCGGGTCTTCCTCTCCGCTTCCAGCCGCAGGTCTCCGCCGACTTGTCGCTCGAGTGCTTCCAGCTCTTCGAGGAACGCCGCTTCGTCGGGGTGAAGGTCCGCCGATTCGCGCAGGGCGTCGAGATGCGCTGCCAGTTCATGAAGTTCCTGAGAGTCCATCACAGAGCCTTCTTTCGTTCTAGACGCCGAATCGCGGCGTCGAGCTTCCTTTGGAGCTTTCGTGCGCCTTGAAGTGTTAGCACCTGATACTCGTCGCCGATGCAGACGCGCATGCGGTACCGAGCACCTTTGAAGTACGCCTCCCAGAGCTGGATCTTGTCCGGGCTGTCAGATCCCTTCTCGTTCGCGGCAGCCATCGCGTCCGCCAGAACACCAGACATGGCGCCGCAGTGCTCGCAGCACACAGGTGCCTTGACGCCCTTCTTCTGCGCGTACTCCTCGTCCGGCAAGAACACGCAGGGACCGCCGTCGGTGCGATCGGGACACGCGGACATCACTCCCTCGACTCGTCGTCCGAGTAGCTGACCTTCTTGCCGAGCGACTTCGCGAACGCGATGAAGCCCTTCGTCGACTCGCCGATGTAGCCGTTCACGTTCACGACGAACACCTCGTCGGACATCCGGATCTTGTTGAGCGTGAGCGCGTCGAGCATCTTCTTCTGCTCGTCCGTGATGGGGCAGTTGTCGACGTGATGGTAGAAGCCCGTGTTGAGGACGATCTTGCCGGCGAGCGTGAACCTCTGGGCGTGGCCGAGGTGGAAGTTCTTGAAGCGGCTCGATCCGATGATCGCCACGACGCCGGCCTGGGGGTACTTTTCGTCGATCATGTGCTATCTCCTGCGAGTTCAGCGAACGTAGAGATGTGCCGAGGTTGGTAGACGAAGCCCTCATTCAGGATCTCGTCCATTTTTCGAACGACATCTCGGGTCGGAATCCAGACATACTCGCGCGGCGACCAGATGTCGACTCGGAAAAGAGATCCAATGAACCGCACCGAGGCGTCCAAGCCAGCCACCCGGAGCCACTGCTCCAGGACATCTTCGTAAGCGTTAAGAGACGAGGGCTTCACGATTTCTCCCAAATCAGCTCCTTGCTGTGATGGTTATTATGAGCCCGGCGGCGACTTGTGATTCTTTCACCGAAATCGACGAATGGCAACCAGTCAGGACGGGCTCCTGTTTTCTGGCAAAGCGCCTCGCAAACGATGCGCTGACCGGACTGAGCCTGAATCAACCTGGATAGCTCCACGTAGTCGACACCCGATTGCCGGTACTGGTAGTTGTACTGGTAAGGCGGATCGATGAACCAAGTGAGCTTCATTGGAAATCGCAATACGGCCATGCCGTCGGACCCGAAGAACCTCCAGTGCTTCACGGCGCTCATTTGATCCGCGACACGGGCTCGTGTGTTTGCCGTCCACTGGCCCGGCTTGTTCCCCCAGGGGCTCGTCGTCCAGCAGTCGCCGACATTGTTGGTCCTCTGCCAGGACTTCAGAAGAAGCGCCTGACCCGGTGACAGCCCGATCGATCGGATGTCGGTGCCCTCCGGCAAGTTCAACGGAATTTCACGAACGTCAGAATCTTTGGCTTCACCGATGAGCCACTGCCACAAGTTCGCGATGTGTACGTCGCTCTCACACAGGATGACCTGCTTCTCATGGTGCCTAAGAGAGTACGCCGCGCTTCCCGCGAAAGGTTCGATGATGCAATCGAACTTCGGTTCAGACATAAGTCGACTGGAGAGCCACTTGCTGCCGAACCACTTGAAGAGTGGCCCCGTCACGAGAACCAGGTCTCGAGCGCGTTGTTCACGATGGCCCGGACCTCCACGAGATTCGCCGGGCGGGGCTCCGCCGAGACCCACTTATCGCCCTGCCAGAAGACGTGGGCGTGCTCCGTGTCCTCGTAGAACGTGCGCGTAACGAGAGTCACCGTGCCGTCGATGAACTTCGAGTCGTGGATCTCGTCTCGCTTCTGCACGTACACGCTGCCCGCCAGGTAGCGCTCGGGCGGCTCGCGATCGAGGAAGACAGCCTCCGGCTCGCCCATGGCGCAGCCGCCGGGGCCGCAGATGATCGTTTGCTTGTTGTACTTCGGGTCGTGATTAGGGTACCGAAAGTGGGCGATTTTCAGCGCCCCGTGACAGTGGTACCGGACATTTCTCATCTCCCCGACGATGATCTCGGACTCGAAGTCCCACGGGTGGTCGTGGACAGTGCTAACGCCCGGGACCGCGTAGCGATTGTCCCACACGTGCATGCGGATCTCGCGCGAAAGCGACAACCGAAGCATGCCGAGGCCCTGGAGGCTCCACGAGTAAGCCCCATAGTTCTCGAGGATCTTCTTCACCAGGAGTTGCTTCGCGTTCATGCGGCTTTCCCTCGACCGAGCCGATGGTGCCTGTGGGCTTTCTCGATGGCCCTGACACCGCGACGATAACCCTTCTCCCACAAGAACCCGAGCGCGCTGTCTGGAACGTATGGGTTCACGTGATACGGCCCGAACATCTCGTGCATTCGGGAACCGAGCGGGTGCAGCTCCGCCCACTTTCCTGCCTGCACGCCGGCCCGGTACGCCGCCCGCAGAACAGGACAGCGCCGGCCGAACGACCCCATCGGCTCGATCGTGATCCCCGCCGGCACCCACCAGTCAGGCGCCGGTCCGTACGGACCCCACGTCCGCTGCATGACGAACGAAGGCTCCGGCCCGCCGTTGCATGTCCAGTAGCGAATCATCCCGTTCCCTCCGGCAGCCTGAGCACCTTGCGCATGTTCTCGACCTCGTTCCAGCCAAGACATTGAAGATACGAGATGTACGTCCGACGCGAGTCATTGACCGGGAGCTTGACCAGATCGCCGAGAAAGCTTCGCGCGTGCTCCTCGGCCTCGACGAGGGCTTTCTGAATCCGTTCCGGGTTCCCGTTCTGTTCGCGCATGAGGTTGCCGACGCGGTAAAGGCACTCGCGGACAGCGTTGCCTCCGTTGAGGTCTTGCTGGTCCAAGTACCGGACCGTCGCCAACATCAACTCGTCCTCCAGCACCACCCACTTCGACTTGTCGTACTTCGACGAGAGCACGCAGGCGCCCCACGCCATACGGAAGATGTTGGCAGGGATGAGGTAGACGTGGCCTCTCCCAATCAACGCATCGCGTTCCGAGATCGCTGCCGATAGACGCTCTTCCACCGCATCGAGCGCGATGAGAAGATTGCGAGCGTCTTCGGGTCGCCCTTCTGACGTCAACACCCGCGATCGAACAACAGGAGCGATTCCGAAGTATCTGTTGTTCACCGCTTTACGCTGTGCCTCGCCGGGCTCGTACATCTTCGGACACGGGACGGGATCACCGGCACAAACCCCTTCCCCGTGGGAACCAGACACGAGCGATTTATTGCAATGGCGGCAGGTGTCCCAGCTCATCACAGGCTCCCCTTCAAGGTCTTGACCCAGCTCTTCACGAATTCCTCGTCGATGTCCGTGCGCGTCTCGCCGTCACGGTACGCCCAGCCGATGTGCGGAAGCGCGGTGGTCTGGGCGTCGACGAGGCGGACCTGAGGAAGGCTCCCGACGCAGTAGGGATCGAGGATGTTGGGTAGGCCGATCCGAATGCCGACGCGGTGGGCCTTGCTGAGGGGCGTCGTCCAGCACCAGGAGTGCTCCACGAAGCCGTAGCGCCCGTCGGCGACCTCGAGCCCGAGCACGCCGCCAACGACGCGTGCGACTTCGTGGCAACGGAGATGCTCCAGGTCGTCGAACTCAGGAAGTCGACGCACGATCTCTTCGGCACGCGACAGAAGCTCGCGTTCCTGAACGCTGAACACCGTCAAGCTGTAGCTCTTCACGGAAGAACCCCTCTCTTGCCGTCCGCGGTCCACGGCCCGTCCATCTCGTCGATGGCGTGGCCGGTCCACACGAAGTCCTCGCCGCGAGAGCGCCCGCTCGCGAGGTACACCATGCACGAGTTGCAGTCGCCCGCGCGCCGCTTCGAGGCCGCGCAGCGGTCGGCCGTACGCGCACAAACCCAAGGCGCACGCTCCCCCGGCAAGAGCCTCGCACACGACAAGTGCAAAAGCGCGCCGTTCCGGAACTCCTCGGGCTTGGGCCACGAGTCCACGTCGGGGTCTTGGCAGCACGGCTGGTACGGCGGCAACGTGGGGTTGCACTTCGGCTCGTCGTGCTCCTCGAGCGCCTTCTGCGTCATGTCCGTCGTCTTCCGGATGTCGGCCGCCTCGGTGAGACCAGCCAGGCGTCCCTGAGCCCCGGCGTCCGCCACGTCAGCGCTTGCCGCCGTGCGAGCCGATGCGAGCGCGGCCTGACAAGTCGCGAGCGCCGTCTTCTGCTCACGATCTTGCGTACGGTTGTTCCAGATCACGAACACCATCGTCGCAACGAGTACGACGGGGACGAGAATCATTCCGGCGATTTCCTTCTTCACACCGGCACCGGGTCTTTGCTCGGCGGCACGGGCACTTGCCTGCCCTCGTTGAACCGCATCACGAGATCGAGCGGCCACGTCCACTGGCTGATCTCGAGCTTCTCGATGTCTTCCTCCGTCCTCGTCGCGACGAACACCCACCACTCCGGATCCGCATCCGGAGACCCGGCACGAAGATCACGCAGGTAAGGGATGTCTCGGCTCGACGAAATGGCGCCGACGACGCCGGCCCGGAGGCACATCTTTTGTTCCGGTGCCGGGTGGTAGTTGATCTCGCGCATGTCGTACTTCGGACAGGCGAGGATCACCATGTCGCCGATGCGGGCCCGACGACCGTCGTAGGTTTTCTGAGTTGCGTACTTGCTCATGTCGTCTCCTTCAGTCCGTCGAAGCCGGTGGGCCGGCGAGGATCTTGTACGGGGTCTTCGTCGTGATCTTCGGCGTCGCCGTGAAGCGGCACGCGCGACGACCGGGGTCCATGTAGATCCACGCGACCTCCGTACTCATCGGTGCAAGCAGGAACTTGCAGAGCCGGAGCGCCTCCTCCTCGTTCACGGGCGAGACACGCGCGGCCCACAGGCTCTCATAGATGTGGATGGCCTCGACGTGATTCGACCAGCCGCTCGCCTTGTGGCGCGAGAGATACCAGCGAAGCGACGCGGCCGAGTTCTGTGCCGAGTTCTGCCCGGCCTGACCGCCCTCGAGCGTCAGTACGAGGACGCCAGCGGCTTGCCAAGGCCGCGTCTCGGGCGGTGACGGCGGCGAGTCCGCGGGTACGTCGACGACCTCGGAAGGCGCCGCGGACGCGGACGCGGACGCGGACGCGGACGTGACAGGCGCCTCGCGATGCTCCTTAGCTTCATGTGCGAGCTTCGCCGCCGTCGGGTCGGTGTCGTCCGGGGCGACGGAGGCAGCCGCGCTGGTGGCGGCGCTCAACTGCGTGACGGGCGGGTCCGTGCGGCGACCGCAAGCGAAACCCGCGACGATCAACGCAGCGTACGTGTACTTTCTCATCATCGCACCCTCCTGATCAGCTCTTCCCATGCCGTGTGGTCGACGCGCAGACCCACCGTGCCGTCGCCGAATGCGTGCGGGATCGACCAAGGCGCGTCCGCCAAGTGCGCGAGGAATTCGGCGTCCGTCAACGTGGTGAGCGCGGCCTTGTGCTTGGCGTAGTCGAAGTCGCTGGCCCGGTACGGATCGCCGCTCTGCACGGCCGCGAGCTTCGCGTCCGCGGACTTCAGGTGCTTCGGCTCGAGGGCCTCCCGCACCTTCTTCACCACCGCCTGGATCTCCTCGTCGGTCACGTCGTCGAGCATGTCGTAGACGTGGGCTGCGAGCGCCTGGAGCCGCTCCAGCTCGGCAAGGAGTGCCGGGGCCTCGTTCCGAAGAAGCGCGATGCCTTCCATGTCGTACTCGTTGGGTACGGCAATGTCGGGGTGCCCGTCGCTATGCACGCAGCCGTACGCGACGTCCCCGTCCTTGCCGGACGGGTCGCTCGACAGGCGCCGGAAGCTGTTCGAAGTCCACCAGCGCCACGGCCCCGCGGTCATGCGCGAGAGGACTTTCTTGATGCGGTCGAAGTTCATGTTGTTCTTCCGAAGCGTTCGATGTCGTCGGGCGCCGGAGCCGCGAGAATGGCCGGAGGGCTCTCGAGCATCGCGATGGCTCGTTCCACGTGTTCGTCGAGCAAACCCTCCGCGAAATTCGTCTTGATGAGCCGGTCGGCGAGGTGCCGCATGTCCATGTCGTCGTCGAGGATGACGAACGATTCGATCTCGAGGCCGCAAAGAACCGCCGAGTTGAGCCACGCCTGAATCTCGTCGCCGCGCTCGCCGAAGTGGCGCTTGCTGAGCGGGTCGGTGCAAGGCACGTCGTTCGCCGTCTTGCCTCGCACCTTGCCCGTGAAGCCGACCTCGCGCAGGATCTCCTGAAGCCGCGTCCGGGTGCGCTGCCTTCGCCAGGTCGACGAGACGACGACCTCGGCGCCGGTCTCGGCGCACACCCGGTTCACGCGGGCGACGGCAACCGGATCCAAACCCATGACACCTTTGCGATCTTCGCCCTGGACCCGAATCGCGAAAGCGGTCGAGTTGAGCACTCCGTCGAAGTCGAGGAACAGGATTTTCATTGGGAGTACAACGCCTCCAAGAAGTCGCGCCCGAGCTTCCAGGCGTCCGCCGTCTTCTGGTCATTCGGAGAGGTGCTCGCGAGCAGCGTCTCGATGACGCGCTTCGCCTCCATGAGGGTCTGGGACTCGTTCACCAACATCTCCAGAGCGTCATCCATCGTCATCGGCTCGAGTTGACTCGCCTCGACGCACTTTCCAACGACATTCTCGTCCATGTTCATTTCACCCTCGTCACGACGTAAGAGCCAGTGAACAACTTCTGAACACGTACTTTGCCCTCCTCTTCGAGCGCGACGGCCGCTCGCTTGAGCCCAAGATGTGCGTTGGGAATGGTCACGCTCTCGGCCTGAGCGAGTGCGCGAAGCAGGTCCGTCTCGGGCGCGTCCCAGGCCCGCGTGCGAAGGCACTCGAGCGCCTCGCTGTGAAGGGCGAATCGAAGCGGCGGAAGTCTCGGAAAGATGCGATGCCTGCCGAGCACGCCACTCACGAGGATGACCTTGCCGAGCCCTCGAGCGATGCCCAGCTCGTAGTGGCTCCCCTCGCTCTTGCCGCTCGTCTCGGCCGGCGTGACGTACCAGAGGATGTCCGCCGCGCGCACGGCGTCCTCGTCCGTCTGGGCGCAGATGGTGAGCGCTGCGTCCGAAGGTTCAGGGTGATTCCAGAGGTCGTTCGTGGTCCAGTCGTACGTGACCTCGTAACCGTACTCCCGCGCGATCTTGATGTAGCCCTGGATGAGCGGGATCTCGTTGGAAGAGCCCGCGATGTAAATCTTCTCGTCGCTCACGTAGCACCCCTGATCTCTTTCAGCGCCGCGATGGCCTCGTTGACCTCCGTGAGACGCGTTACACCCGACTCACGAACCGCCACGAGGAGTTGTGGAATGACCTTGCAAGCCTCGATCCGAATACGTTTTGGAGCGTTCCTGAGCGGCGTCGTCACGTCCGAACTCGTGTACATGAAACGCCATTCGCCCTCAGTCTTCCCGAAGCCCAGATGCCCCTCGCACAAAGGAACCTCCGCAGGCTCGCCGATGCCGAGGTCTTCGAAGAAGTGCTCGACTTCTCGAATCTCGTTGTTGAGCCGGTCGAGTGCGTCCCCGAGAGCTTTGGCGACCACGCTCATGACTTCACCTTGGCCCCGGAAGCAAGGAGATGCTCCAAGCACTTCCGGAGTCCTTCGTCGGCTTGTTCCCCGAATTCGTTTCTCGCGAACTCGACCACGGCCCGCAGCGCCTCCGTGACTTCCTCGCCGGGCTCGCCGTTCGAGTCGAGCAGGATGGCCTGGATCTCGACGTAGGTATCGCTCACGGAAGCCCCCGAGCGTCCGCCATCACGGCGGGCACGTCTCCGTGGCAAGCCAGCGGCTTGCAGAAACATTCGAGCACGGCGCCACGCAGTTCAGGAATCTTCTCCAGAATCCAAGCACGGCGCTCGGGCTCCACGTCGAGGTCCGTCGTGCCCTCAAGCCACGTCTGGTACCTCTCCACGGCATCGGCTCGCGTCTTCACGCGAACCGATGCGAGCGTGTCGGCCCGGTGTGTGAAGGGATTGCCGAAGTGCATGCCGTACGGCCGCCGCCCGATGTAGATCGTGCCAGGTTTGCTGTGGAACTTCTTGTTGACCACGGTGGTGTTCACGAATCAATCCCATCCACCCACCAGGTGTATCCGCACGCCTTGCAGGTGTACTTGTAGTCCTCGTAGCCGCCGCACGACGACTCCCAGGTCTGGTACGTCACGGGACCGCCCTTGCACTTACGGCACGCGCAGTTCGTAGCTTGCTCCTCGTTGAAGGTGCCTTCGCTGTCTTTCATGGGGCCGGTGTGCATTTCGACTCCTCGGCGAGCTTCCGATCGAGTTCTTCGCCTGTGATTGGCGTCTGACCCTTCGGCGGGAGCTTGTTCGGACAAAGCCCCCAACCAGGAGACATCTTCGGATGATGATGGAGCTGGCCATCCGGGAGAACCTTGACGTGCCGACCACAGTCGCACTGGTAATACATAGAAGTCACTTAAAAAGCCTCGCGAAGAACCCGGGCTTCTCCGGCTCGGACTCTGGCTCGTCCTCGACGCCATCCTCGTCCCACTCGTTCCCCTTGCGAGAGTGTGTTGTACCCTCGTGAACGGGCAAGTCGCAGTACCCTTTGGGTCCGCTCACGTTGCAACGAACGTATGGCTTTCCTTCAGGGTCCATCTCGTCCGCTGTCTCCCGCAGGAGCTTCGCCATGCAGGCCGGCGAACACGCTTCCTTGTGTAGGTCTTTGATGACGGACTTGAGCTTGTACGCGTCGATCTCGACCGAGGCGAAGTCGATGCTGCTCTCCGCCGTCTTGCCGCACACGTCGCACTTGATGACGGTGGTCACTTCGCCTCCAGTTCCGGCTCCGGTACGAACTTGTCCGCGATCGGTTGCAGCGCCGCCCACAACGCCCGGTGCAGCGCCTTCTTCTTGGCGCTCGGCGTGTCGCGCAGAATGACCTCGATGAGTGCGGTGAAGCTGTCGTCGGTCATGCGGGCGACATCGCCCGTCAGGAAGATGTGCTCGACTTCCAACTCGGCTTCCAGCTCGGCCTCCGTCAGTTCGTCCTCCGTCGGACCTCGCTGCGCCTGCACCGTGATGCAGTCGTCCTTGCCCTTCGCGCTCTTATTCACGGCTTTGCCTCCTCGTCGGTGATGTCGGCGAACGTCGGATCGACGGCCTCTTTCTTCAGGCCGATCACGAACATGTTCTGGAGGGCGCCCGAGGCCGCAGCGAGGTGGGTCGAGACCGCGCTCTTTTGGAGGAGCCCCCGAGCGATGTTCCCGGTGGCCGTGACGAGCGCGATGAAGAGCCCAGGCACGTAAACGGTCGCGTCGCCTTCCTCGGCGATGCGAATGGCCACACAGGCGCACTGGATGGCCTCGTTCTCGATCTCGTCTCTCGTGCCCGAGATCATGGCCTCACCCAGCTCGCCGACCTCTTCGACGAGTGCCGCGAGCAAGTACCGATTGTTGGGAAACTTCGCGCGGGCTCTCGCGACTTCCCGCAGGAGCTTGGCGACGCTGCTGGCGGCGGGCCATCTCTCTGTCGGGATGGGGTCCTTCGCATGTTCGAGTTCTTCGCCATTCATGATCACGTTACCGCTTTCTCCGTTTTCTCGACCGTCACGACGGCGCACCACGGGTCGATGCAGTCGTCGCCGCCGAGAAGTTCGACCTCGACGACCTTCGCTCTCTTACTCGCGAAAGGCACGGTATCCCCAATCACCGGAACACGCGAAACGCGAATCGTCTCGGGTGGACTCCAGCTCTTGTCATCTTCCGCACGGCGATTGCCGCCGCGCCCGTACTTGTCGCCCTTCGTGCCACATTCGATGAGCCTCACGCGGAACGGAAACGGCGGCGTGTCGTTGACCTCGACCTTCGGCTTCGGAAGAATGCCCCTGTGTTGAAGTTCTCGAAGCAAGTATTCGGCGGCGTAGCCGGCGAAGACCATGAGAAAGATGTTGATGAGAGGGAAATCCATCTCGACTCCTAGACGAAGAAACCCCAACGCCCGACGTCTTTTTCCTTGTGGAAGCCGAGGGCCTTGAGCTTCTTCTGCTCTTCCGGTGTGTAGTGCGACAGCTCGCCCACGTAGATGATGTCGTGCTCGGCACACACCTCGTCGTTGGGCTCCTTCTCGAAGATGAGCTTCAAGCCTTCGAGCAAGTTCTCGTTCCGCTTCTTCATCGCTCACTCGCCTCCCATGCCTTCCGAGCTTCCTCTGCTTGAGCGATCTGCTCCTCCGTGCCTGCGACCCCTTTGCCGCAGAGAACACAGACTAGCGTCTCATCCTCGTCGAACTCGGCGCCTCGTGGATGCTCTTCTCTAAGGATGAGAGGCCCTCGGCACGAGTCGTGAACAGGACTTTGAGCTGGACTGCTCACGACCTCCCCATGCCCTTCATGGCCATCTGGCTCGGCCCGACGGACGCCCGGAGCCGCGTTCGCATCTCCGCCGTCGCGACGTCGAGCCCGCGGTCCTTCTTGAGCTTGCATGCGACACACCCGCCGCAAGTGCAGGTCATCGCGGCGTGGGTCATGCCCTCGGCCATGGCGTCCGCGAGCGGTTCCCCTCCGCGGAGTGGCGAATCGTTCACCACGGTCGTCACGAACGTGTTGAGCACGTGCGCCGTGAAGTGCTGGCTCGTGAACATGGAGATGAAAGCGTGCGCGGCGCCGAGCTGCTTGCGCGTCTCTTCGTCCTTGGTGATCTCGATTCGCTCCTCGGGTGATGCGCTGATGAACATCGAACCCGCCGCGAGGACCAGTGCTCGCAGCTCGCCACTCTTGAGCGCGATCTCGGAGAGAATCGCGCGGAACACCTCAGACTTCGTTGCGGGTCTCTCTTCGAGCTTATCCATGATCCCTCTCATTCCTTTGCCGGGCGGATGCCCTTCGCCGGGCGGATGCCCCAGATGTAATGTGTCGACCCTGATGGCGCGTCGCGATGCCCGCGCTCGATCTGCTGAATCAGGCTGACGGTCCAACCTTCCGCCTGGAGAGGCTTTCTCATCGGCTCGAGGGACTCAAGCGTCCCGTACCAGATTTCGTAGTCGTTCTTGCCCTCCCGGATGCCCACGGGGTTAGGGCCCCCAAGCGACGCGCACGATGCGAACGACGGCATAGAGGGCGCCGCCGGCCGCCGCGATGACGAGCGCCACGGCCGCGACCACGCCGAGGCAGATCATCGAGACGTTGATGCTGTTCTTGATCTTCGCGTAAGACATCTTCACGACTCCTTCAGGAATCCAAATCCGGCTTGTACGGCCGCGCTTCGTCGGTCGGCTTCTTTTGCTCCATCCGAAACACGTCCGCGATGACCTTCAGGACTCGAGCGTGTTGCTCCGGCTTGATCAACTTGTTCTCGACCGCGCCGTTCGCGACGTTCTTCGCGATGTCGTGAAGTGCGATGCCCCAGAGGGCGGGCGTCAACGCGCCTGCGAGGACGACGGCGACCGTGGAGCCCGTCTCTTCGCCGTTCTTCAACTCTTTGAACATGCGGACGATCTCGACGCCATCGAACCCGAGAGGAACGTCAAGCTCCGCAAGGCCGTTTGCGCCATCGCGCGTGGCTCGCTTCTCCTCGTCGGAGAACAAGTCGTCCAAGATGCTCGCGACGAAGATGTTCTTCTCGTCGCGGGAGGCTTCCTTGAGGGTCTCGGTGAACATCGACTGGAGCACGATGCGGAGCGTATTCTCCGGGTCCTTGCGTGCAGGCCCCTCCGGCAGGCGCTCCTTGATCAAGGCCAGGAGCGGCTCCACGTCGACGTTCTCGAGGAGCGGCATCAGCTCGTTGAGCTTGTCGGTGAAAGCGTTGACCGCGTTGTCTCGGTCCTTGTTCATGACTTCTTCACCTGGGCGTACTCCCGGATGAGTCGGCGCCCGCGCTCGGAGAGAACAGCCGCGAACGCGCACTTCACCCGATCGCGAGCCTTGTCGCGCAGCTCGCTCCATGCCGCTTCCTGTCCGTCCTCGGGGACGAAGCTGCTGGGAAAGAACGCGTCGAGGTCTCGAAGCGTCTCGAGGAGAACCCGCTCG
>Ga0209040_10000036_pt1 | contig 76010 bp, 72 predicted proteins | sample BogFormECP12_OM3_FD_188240 | JGI IMG/M metagenome (GOLD analysis project Ga0209040, IMG submission 188240) | Bog forest soil microbial communities from Calvert Island, British Columbia, Canada - ECP12_OM3 (SPAdes) (version 2) | ecosystem: Environmental > Aquatic > Freshwater > Wetlands > Bog ... | reverse complement strand
GCCGCGGCAGTGCTGGCGCTGTCGATCGCATTCTATGTGTTCGTCTATACGGTCTGGCTCAAGCGCCGTACCCCTCAGAACATCGTGATCGGCGGTGCGGCCGGCGCGTTTCCGCCGGTGATTGGCTGGGCCGCGGTGACCGGTTCGGTGGACCTGCTGCCGCTCGTGCTGTTCGCCATCGTGTTCTTCTGGACGCCACCGCATTTTTGGTCGCTGGCGCTGTTCGCCAACGCCGACTACCAGCGCGCCGGCGTGCCGATGCTGCCGGTCGTCGCCGGAGCGAAAGAGACGCGGCGGCAGATCGTGATCTACACGCTGCTGCTGGTGCCGCTGTCGCTGCTGCCCTGGCTGATCGGTTTCTCCGGGCCGGTGTACGGACTGGCCGCGCTGGCGCTTGGCGGTGGTTTCATCGTCAACGCGTGGCGCGTGGCGGCCGACCGGCAGGATGCCTCGGGTGTTAGCCTGAGCAATGACGCGCCGGCGCGGGCGGCGTTCAAGTACTCGATCCTCTATCTGTTCGCCCTGTTCGCCGCCCTGGCCGTCGATCGGCTGGCGGGGTGATCCCGTCGTGGCGCTCGATCCGGATGACATGCGCCGCCGCCGGGCGCGCAACTGGGCGATGCTCGTGGTGCTGCTGGCGCTGTGCGCGCTGTTCTACGCCATCACCATCGTGAAGATGACGAAGTCATGAGGACCAGTAACCGCACCATCGGCATCGCACTTGCCGCGGTCATCGTCGGCATGGTCGGACTGTCCTTTGCCTCCGTGCCGCTGTATCGCCTGTTCTGTGCCGTCACCGGCTATGCCGGCACACCACAGATCGGCCCGGAAGCCGCGCCGGGCGCTACACGCCGGCTCATCACCGTTCGCTTCAACGCCAACACCAACCCGAACCTGCCTTGGGACTTCCGCCCGGTGCAGGAGGAAATCCGCCTCCCCCTTGGCGACGAACACCTTGCCTTCTACACCGCGCGCAACGAGGCCGGCACGCCGGTTACCGGCATCGCGCTGTACAACGTCACTCCCGATACCGCGGGCAAGTACTTCCACAAGACCGCCTGCTTCTGCTTCAACCAGCAGACGCTCGCCGCCGGCCAACAGATGCAGTTTCCGCTCAGCTTCTGGGTGGATCCTGAGATCGCCAAGGACCCGAACACCGCGGACATCCACACGATCACCCTGTCCTATACATTCTTCCGTACGCTCGAGGACGCGGAAAAATCCGGCGCGCTCGCACAGGCCGGACCGCATGTCGGTCCGTTGACGCGGCAGACCCCTTGAATGCGTGGACGATTTCGTGATGATGCGGCAGCCGCCCGGGGGAATTAATTCGGCATGAGCGATACGCACGGCACCACAACGGTCGAGAACTCCGGCCTCCACCAGCCGTACCATCTGGTCGATCCCAGCCCCTGGCCGATCATCGGCGCGGTCGGCGGTCTGCTCACCGTCCTCGGCATCATATTCGCGGCACACTTCGGCAACTACATCACCCTGGTCGCCGGCGCGGTGGTGGTGCTTGGCACCATGTTCTTCTGGTGGCGCGACGTGATCCGCGAGAGCCGCACCCCCGGCCTGCACACGCCGGTGGTGCGACTCGGCCTGCGCTACGGGATGCTGTTCTTCATCACCAGCGAGGTGATGTTCTTCGTCGGCTTCTTCTGGGCGTTCTTCAACTTCGCGCTGTTCCCTGACGTGCAGGGCAACGGCCAGACGGTGTGGCCGCCGTCCACCATCCACACCTTCGATCCGTTCCACGTGCCGTTCCTCAATACGATGATCCTGCTGTTGTCCGGCACCACGATCACCTGGGCGCACCACGGCCTGCTGCAAGATGACAAGAAGACGCTGGTGGTCGCGCTCGGCCTGACGATCCTGCTCGGCATGAGCTTCACCCTGTGCCAGGCCATCGAGTATTCCGACGCGCCGTTCAAGTTCGTCGGCGGCGGGGTGTATCCCTCGACCTTCTTCCTCGCCACCGGCTTCCATGGCTTCCACGTCATCGTCGGCACCTGCTTCCTGATCGTCTGCTGGTTCCGCGCCCGCGCCGGCCACTTCACGCCGGAGCGGCACTTCGGGTTCGAGGCCGCCGCCTGGTACTGGCACTTCGTCGATGTCGTCTGGCTGTTCCTGTTCACCTGCATCTATTGGTGGGGCGCCAGCGCGGTCACCGCGCCACACTGACGTCCGGTGGCGCAGCCGGCGCCCTCGCTGCTGCACGTGGCGCTGGCGTGCCGGTGTCCTCGCTGTGGCCGAGGCAGGCTGTTCCGCAATCTGCTCGAGGTGCGCGACCGCTGCGAGGTGTGCGATCTTGATCTGCGCGCGCACGACGCCGGCGATGGCGCCGCGGTCGGCGTGATCCTGCTGCTCGGCGCGATCGTGGTGGGGCTGGCGTTCTGGGTGGAGTTCCGCTTTTCGCCGCCGCTCTGGCTGCACGCCGTGCTATGGCCGGTGGTGACGATACCGCTCGCCGTGCTGATGATGCGACCGGCGAAGGCGGCGCTGATCGCACTGCAATTCCGGCATCGGGCGACCGAGATGGGGTTGTGAGCAGCAGGCTGCGCCGGCTGCTATGGCCGGGTGTGATGGCGACGGTGATGCTGGCGGTGCTGCTGGGTCTCGGCACCTGGCAGGTTGCGCGCCTGCACTGGAAGCAGGGCGTGCTGGCGCAGGTCGCGCGCGCCGAAGCAGGACCCGCCATGCCATTGCCGGCGGAACCCGAGCCTTACACCAAGGTGCAGGTGACCGGTCATCTGCGCGACGACCTGTCGGCCTCTTACGGCGCCGAGGTGCGCGACACGCCGGCGGGCACCCAGCTCGGCGCGTACCTGATTGAGCCATTGGAACGCGACGACGGCGACGCGATCCTGGTGAACCGCGGTTGGGTGCCGGACAAGCGGCCGCGACCGATCGCTCGGCCAGAGGGCGATGTGATGCTGGAAGGCTACGTGCGGCCGAGTGATACGCCCGGCCTGTTCAGCGCAACCGACAATCCGGCGGCGCGGCAGTTCTATACGCTCGATGCGTCGGCGATTGGCGGCGCCCTCGGGCTGCGGCAGGTAGCGCCGTTTATTCTGGTGGCGATGGGGCCGGCGCCACCGGAACGCTATCCCGATCCGGCGCGCCACCTGCCACGCCCGCCGAACAATCATCTCTCCTACGCGATCACCTGGTATGGCCTCGCCATCGCCCTCGTGGTGATCTTCGTGCTTTGGGCAAGGAAGGTGCTGAACGAATGACTGCCTATGACCGGCTTGCTGCCCGCTTCGCGCGCATCGCGACGCTGGGCGAGGCATCATCGATGTTGAACTGGGATGCTGCGACGATGATGCCGCCGGGCGGTGGCGCCGTACGCGGCGACCAGCTCGCGGTGCTGGCGGGCATGTCGCACTCGCTGCTGGTGGCGCCAGTGGTGGGCGACGATCTCGCCGCCGCGGAAGCTGCCGGCGCAGCGGATCCCTGGCGCGCCACCAATCTCCGCCTGATGCGCCACGCCCATACACGCGCCACCGCGATGCCGCCTGAACTCGTAGAAGCACAGGCCCGCGCCAACTCCGCCTGCGAGAAAGTGTGGCGCGAGGCACGCCGCCAGTCGGACTTCCCCATGGTGCGGCCGCACCTCGAGGAGGTCGTGCGCCTGATGCGCGAGGCCGCGGCGGCGCTGGCGCCGGCACTCGGTCTGGATCCCTACGACACGCTGATGGATGGCCACCAGCGCGGCATGCGCACTGCCGATGTGGCCAAGGTGTTCGCCGGGTACGAGGCGTTCCTTGGTTGGGCGCTGCCGCAGGCGGAGGAGCGTCAGGCACGTAACCCGCCGCCACAGCGCCCCGAGGACCCGTTTCCCGTCGCGGTTCAGGAGGCGCTGTGTCACCGCCTCGCCGAACGTCTGGGCCTCGACTTTACCCACGCACGGCTGGACCGGTCGGCACATCCCTTCACCGGCGGGACGCCGAACGACGTGCGGATCACCTCGCGCTATGACGAGACCGACTTCACCCAGGCGGTGCTCGCGGTCGTGCACGAGACCGGGCATGCGCTGTACGAACGCGGCCTGCCCGAGCAGTGGGCACGTCAGCCGGTCGGCGAGGCGGCCGGCATGGCCGCGCATGAGAGCCAGTCGTTGATCGTCGAGATGCAGGCCTGCCGCTCGGATGCGTTCCTGGGTTGGCTGGGGCCCGAGCTGCACGCCGCATTCGGCGGCGATCCGGCGCCGTATCGACCCGACAACCTGGCGCGGCTATGGCGGCGAGTGGAACGCGGCTATATCCGCGTCGACGCCGATGAAATGACTTATCCTGCACATGTCATCCTTCGTTTCCGCCTGGAGCAAGCACTGGTGGCGGGTTCGCTCACGGTGGCGGACCTGCCCGATGCGTGGAACGACGGATTCCACGCGCTGCTCGGCATGGTCCCGCCGGACGATACGCGTGGCTGCCTGCAGGACATCCACTGGTACGACGGCGCGTTCGGCTACTTCCCCAGTTACACACTCGGCGCGATGGCAGCGGCGCAACTGATGGCGGCGGCACGCCGCGAGGTAGCCGGCCTCGACGCGGCATTGGGGCGCGGCAACCTGTCGGCGCTGCTGGCCTGGCTGCGTGCCAAGGTGCACGGCCAGGGCAGCCGATACGGTTTCAACGCGCTGCTCGCGAAGGCGACCGGCAGGCCGCTCGATCCCGCCGACTTCCAGGCGCATCTGACGGCGCGCTACCTCAATTGAACGAGCCGTAATGAACAACGTCCGTGCCTTCCTGCGCGCGGCCTGCTGCGTCGCACTGGGTGCCTGTGCCGCGAAGCCTCCCGCTCCGCCCGCTCCGCCACCCAAGCTGCCGGATACAGTCGATGGCGAGTATCGGGGCACCAGCACGCGGTTTCAGGCCGACAGCCGCGCCTGCCCGCATCCTGGTCTGGTGCGGATCGAGGTGGTTGGCGACGCGTTCCAGTACCGCTGGGATGCGACCACCTGGGTCGACGCGACGATTGCGCCCGATGGGACGATTACCGGCGGCGCGGAGCGCATCACACTGGTCGGCAAGCTGACCGGGCCGAAGATCGAGGGTGACGTCACCAACGGCAACTGCGGCCTGCATTTCACGGTGACCAAGCCTCCGTAGTAGCCTGCTCGCATGCGCTACGTCTCCACCCGCGGCCAAGCCCCGATCCGAGACTTCGCCGGCGTGCTGCTGGCCGGCCTGGCCGAGGATGGCGGGTTATATGTGCCCGAGTCCTGGCCACACTTTTCCGCTGCCGATTGGCGCGCGATGCGCGGCCTGCCGTACCACGCGCTCGCCGCTCGCGTGATCCAGCCGTTTGTCGGCGACACCATTCCGTTTGCCTCGCTCGCAACGCTGTGCCGCGATGCCTACGCCGGCTTCGACCATCCGGCGGTGGTGCCGCTGATCCAGCTCGACACCGGCCTGTTCGTGCAGGAGCTGTTCCACGGCCCCACGCTCTCGTTCAAGGACATGGCGTTGCAGCTTCTCGGCCGCCTGTTCGACCATGTGTTGGCGGCACGCGATGCGCGGGTGACGATCGTCGGCGCCACCTCGGGCGACACCGGGTCGGCCGCAATCGAGGCGTGTGCCGGCCATGACCGCGTTGATATCGCAATCCTGCATCCGCGCGACCGCACCAGCGAGGTGCAGCGCCGGCAGATGACCACCGTGACTGCGGCCAACGTCGCCAACATCGCGATCGAGGGCACGTTCGATGAGTGTCAGGATTTGGTGAAGGCGATGTTCGCCGATACGCCGTTCCGCCAGGAGATGCGGCTCTCGGCAGTGAATTCGCTCAACTGGGCGCGGATCGCGGCGCAGATTCCGTACTACGTCGCCGCCGCGCTGGCGTTCGGCGCGCCGGATCGCGAACTGGCGTTCAGCGTGCCGACCGGCAATTTCGGCAACGTGCTCGCCGGTTGGGCGGCGCGTCGGATGGGGCTGCCGGTGGCGCGGCTGATCGTTGGTTCCAATCGCAACGACATCCTGACGCGGTTCCTGGCATCCAACGACATGTCGATCACAGCGGTGGAACCGAGCCTGTCGCCAAGCATGGACATCCAGGTGAGCTCCAACTTCGAGCGCCTGCTGTTCGAGCTGCTGGACCGCGACGCCGGTGCCACCGCCGCCGCGATGGCGGAGTTCCGCCGCACCGGGAAGATGCCGGTGCCCGATACCGCCTGGCATCGCTGCCGCACTGTGTTCCACGGCTTCCGGCTGGACGACGCCGGGACCGACGCCGAAATCGCGCGGCTGCACAAGTCATGCGGGTATCTCGCCGATCCGCACACCGCGATCGGCATCGCCGCGGCGGCGGCCAATCCACCAGCGCACGGAGTGCAGACGACCGCCATGGCGACAGCGCATCCGGCAAAGTTTCCCGAGGCGATCGAGCGTGCCACTGGCCTGCACCCTGCCCTGCCGCCGCGGCTCGCCGATCTATTCGTCCGACCCGAATACTTCACGGTGCTGCCGAACGACCTTGCCGCGGTGGAGGCGCAAGTGCGGGCACTGGCGCTACGCAACGCATGAAGGTACTCGATGCACGGCAAACCGCGGCAGCACTGCCGTTCGAGCGGCTGATTCCGACGTTGCGCGACGCGTTCGTATCCGGCGCCGAGGTGCCGCTGCGGCATCGTCACGACATCGCGCAATCCGACGGCACCACGGCCGCGCTGCTGCTGATGCCGGCCTGGCGCGCCAACGGTTTGCTTGGCGTGAAGGTGGTCTCGGTGTTTCCCGGCAATGGCGCGCACGGGCTGCCGTCGGTGTCGGCGAGCTATTTGCTGTGCGATGGCGCGACGGGACAGCATCTCGCGCTGATCGACGGCGGCGAGATCACTCGACGCCGTACCGCAGCCGCATCGGCGCTGGCCGGATCGTTTCTTGCCCGACAGGATGCCGCGTCGTTGCTGATCGTCGGCTCCGGTCATGTCGGCGGGCTGATGGCGGAGGCGTATCGGGTGGTGCGGCCGATCGAGCGCGTGATGGTCTGGAACATCCGTCCGGCCGGCGCCGAGCGTCTTGCTGCCAGACTGGGCGGCGAGGCGGTGACCGATCTCGCGGCGGCGGTGCGGCAGGCCGATATCGTTTCATGTGCGACGTTGGCGCGCGAACCGCTGGTGCGTGGCGAATGGCTGCGGCCAGGGACGCATCTGGACCTGATCGGCGGCTTCACCCCGGCGATGCGTGAAGCGGATGATGCAGCGGTGCGCCGCTCGCGCGTGTTCATCGATACCGAGGCGGCGCTGGCGGAAGCCGGCGACCTGATCGATCCGATCGCGCACAGCGTGCTGCGCCTCGAGGACATCGCCGGCAGCCTGTTCTCGCTGTGCCGCGGCGAGACGGCCGGGCGGCGCGATACACGGGAGATCACGCTGTTCAAGTCGGTGGGCAGCGCGCTGGAGGACCTGGCGGCGGCGGCGCTGGCTTTTGCGGGGGAGGTGGCTGATGGGCAAGCTTGACGGCAAGGTGGCGATCGTAACCGGCGCGGGACGCGGACTCGGGCGGGCCTATGCGCGGCGGCTCGCCGGGCTGGGTGCGAAGGTCGCGGTCGCCGATCTGAACCTGAAGTCGTTCGAGGAATTCGAAGCCGAGGCCCAGTCGATGACCGCCGACAGTACCGTGGCGGAAATCGAAGCGGGCGGTGGCAGTGCGATCGGCATCGAGGTCGATGTGTGCGACCAGCAGGCGGTTGCCGCGATGGTGCAGCGTGTGGTCGCGGAATGGGGCCGCGTGGACGTGTTGGTCGCCAATGCCGGCGGCGGGCGCGGGCGGCCGGTGGATACCAAGGCGAGCACGCTCGATCCGGCGTTGCTGCATCTGGTCACCAGCATGAACCTGTTCGGCACGGTGTATTGCTGCAATGCCGTGGCGCCGATCATGAAGCAGCAGCGATCGGGCAAGATCGTCACCGTGAGTTCGGTGGCCGGGCTGGCGGCGTCATCCGACGGCGGCTACGCGCATTACGGCGCGGCCAAGGCGGCGATCGCGCACTACACGCGATATCTGGCGCAGGACCTCGGGCCGTACGGCATCACCGCGAACTGCATCGCGCCGGGAACCATCACGACCGGACGCATCGTGGCGACGGTGATGCCGGGCAGTGCGGACGCCAACCGTGATCGCACCGAGCAGATCGCGCTGCGGCGGCTTGGCACAGTGGACGACTGCGCCAAGGTGGTGGAGTTTCTGGTGACGGATCTATCCGATTACGTGTCTGGCGTGGTGATCCCAATCGATGGAGGGCTGCAGCGATGAGCCTCAGTCTCGACGGCGTTCGCGTGCTTGAACTGGCGCGCTATCAGGCGGGTCCGCGCGGCGGGATGATCCTGTCAGATCTGGGCGCCGAGGTGATCAAGATCGAACGCCTCGGCGGCGAGGAGACGCGCAAGCATGCACCGATGGTGCGCGGGCAGAGCATCTACTTCACCGTGTACAACCGCGGCAAGAAGAGCATATGCCTTGACATGCGCCATCCACGCGGCAAGGAGATTTTTTCTGAGCTCGTGAAGACGGCGGACATCGTGCTGGAGAACTTCAGGCCCGGCACGATGAAGGCCATGGGTTTCGAGTACGAGAAGCTGCGTGCGCTGAACGCCGGCATCATCCTGGTCTCGGTCTCCGGCTTCGGGCAGTACGGTCCTTATACCGATCGTCCGGCGTTCGATCCCCTGGGTCAGGCGATGAGCGGGCTGATGTCGTTGACCGGCAAGCCGGTAGGCCAGCCGCTTGGCACTGCTTCGTCGGTGGTCGATCGCTACACCGCGCTGCATGCGACCATCGGTGCGCTGGCGGCGTTGCGGCATCGCGACCGTACCGGCGAGGGACAGGTTGTCGATGTCTGCCTGCTCGATTCCGCGCTGACCATGGTGGAGATCCCGACCTCCTACTACCTCGCCACCGGCGAGGAAGGCGGCGAAGGCGGCCGTCCGCCGTACCGCGCCAAGGACGGTTACGTGGTGATCTCCGCCGGCGGTCGGGAGATGGCGGCAAGGCTGGCGCAACTGGTTTCAGGTGCAACCTTCAGCGGTGAGCCGATCACCGCCGGCCAGGGCAACGCCGATGCGCGCAAGGCGCTGGAGGCGTGGTGCGCCGAACGGCCGGTGGAAACCATCTGCTCGGCGCTGATGGAGATCGGCGTGCCGGTGGCACCCGTGCGCACCATCCCCGAGGTCGCCAAGGACCCGCATCTGTGGGAACGCGAGATGCTGGTGAAGATGGAGGACGCGGTCGCCGGCGAACTCTACGTGCCCGGCGTGACGGTGAAGATGTCGAAGACGCCCGGCCACGCCGGACCGGTGCCGACTCCGGGACAACACACCGACGAGGTGCTGGGCCGGCTGCTTGGCTATGACCGCGACACGCTCGGCGCGCTGCGTCAGGCTGGCGTGATCGCATGAGCACGGTTGCGATCATCGGTGCGGGGATCGGCGGCGTCTATCTGGCTGCTGAGCTGGGTCTGGCTGGGCATCGGCTGCGGCTGCACGATCTCGACGACGCACGGCTGGCCGATATCCGCGCGCATAGCGGCGTGGATGTGGAACCAGGTGGTCTCGCCGCGGTGGAACGTGCGACCACAGATCTGACCGCCTCAGTGGATGGCGCCGATGTGATCATTGTGGTGACCGGCGGCAATGCGCAGGAAACAGTGGCACGTTCACTCGCACCATTGCTGCGCGACGGTCATATCATCCTGCTGATCCAGGGGAACACCGGCGGCTCGCTGGTGGTGCGTCGCGCGCTGGATGCAGCCGGCTGTCGCGCGGATGTCGATATCGCGGAGATGGACAATTACCCGTTCTCCAACTGGCGCCTCTCGCGGACCCGCATACGGCCGATCGTGAAGAAGCGCTGGCTGCAGATCGCAACATTTCCTGGCCGGCGCATCACGACGGTGTTTCCGCGCCTGGCGCCGCTGTTCCCGCACGCGGTGGCGGCACCGAGTGTGATCCACACCGGCTTCACCAACGCGAATGCGATGCTGCATGTGGCGAACTGCGTCGGCAATGCCGGCAAGATCGATCGCGGCGAGAGCTACAAATTCTACGCCGAGGGGGTGACGCCGTCGGTTGCGCGTTTGTACCAGGCGATCAACGCCGAACGCGTGGCGGTGGCCGCGGCGCTGGGTGCGTCGGTACCAACGCTGGAGGATTGGTTCGACCGCGTCTACGGCGTGCGCGGCACTGACCTGGTGGAGACTTGCCAGTTGCTCACCACCAACAGCGACGGGCCGTATCAGGCGACTGGCACGCCGAAATCGTTCGACCACAAATACATCACCGAGGACGTGCCGGTCGGACTGATGCCGATGAGCGCTCTCGGCGCAGCGGCAGGCGTGCCGACGCCGGTCATCGACGCGCTGATTGCGCTGGTCCGCGCAATGACCGGCAAGGACTTTTCCAGCGACGCGCGCACGCTCGATCGCATGGGCCTTGCCGGCATGAACGCGCCGCAAATCCGGCGCTTCGTGGAGACCGGAACGCGTAGAAAGTTCGAACGGCCGCACGCTACCCATTAAGCCAGCGCCGCATGAACCCTAGCAGCCCCTGCGGCATGAAAATGACCATCGCGATAAAGATAATCCCCACCGGGATCAGATAGTACTCGGTGAAGAACCGCGAAAACCCCTCCCGCAGCAGCAGGAAGAAACCTGCGCCGACGATCGGCCCTACCAGCGTGCCGATGCCGCCGACCACATTGTAAATCACCACCTCGCCCGAGACTACGAAGAACACGAAATCGGGCGCCGCGAATCGGTTCTGGATGGCATACAGCACGCCGGCAAGTCCCGCGAACAGGCCGGACAGCATCACCGCCACGATCTTGTAGCGCTCGACCGGGTAGCCGATCGCCCTGGTCCGTGTCTCGTTCTCGCGGATCGACTGCAGCACCATCCCAAACGGCGATTGCGTGATGCGTCGCAATACCAAATACGACGCCGCCACCACGGCGAGCACAAACCAGTGCAACGTCACCGACGTGAACGGCGCCGAGAACACTCCCGGGATGCCAAGCCGCGGCCGGCTGAACGTCAGCCCGTTCTCGCCCCCGGTCACCTCGGTCCAGGTGAAGATGATCACGTAGAAGATCTGCGAGAAGATCAGGGTCGTGATGGCGAAGTAGATGTCGCGCAGCCGCGTTGAGAAATACGCCACAAACGCGGCGACCGCAGCCGAGGAGGCAAGCCCGGACAGGATCGCCAGCCACAGATTGGGCGGCTGCACCGTCAACAGCGCCGCCGCGGCCCCATAGATGCCGAGACCGAAAAACGCCGAATGACCGAACGACACCATGCCCGTGTAGCCGATCAGAATGTCGGAAGACATGGCCAGCAGCCCCCAGATCAGGATCTCCGTCAGGAAGCGGCGCCAGAACTCCGGCAGCACCAGCGGCGCCACGATCAGCAGCGCCAGGATCACGCAAAAGCCCGTCCAGTAGAGCCGCGCGCCGGACCTGGTCATCTTGGTACCCGGGCGAACAGGCCGGTGGGACGGAACAACAGAGTCAGGATCAGCACCACGAAGGAGACAATCACCGCCTGCGCCGGGCTCACCCAGAGCGAGGCATATGCCTCCAGCAGACTGATGAGGATCGATGCGGCGACCGAGCCGCCAAGACTTCCCATGCCACCGACCACCACGACGATGAATGCCTTCAACACCCAGTCAAGGCCCATCGCGTGGTTGACACCGACCAGCGGGCCGAACAGCACCCCGCTGGCCGCGGCCATGCCGGAGCCGAGTGCAAACACGCCGGTCAGCACCATCGGCACCGGGATGCCCATCGCCTGCGCCATCATGCGGTCCTGCGTGGTGGCACGGATCCAGATGCCGTAGGTGCCAAATTTGAGGAACAGCCACAGCGCGCCGATGATGCCGGCCGAGAGCATCGCGATGACCAGCCGGTACCATGGATAATCGAGATAGAACAAGGTGAAGTGGCCGGTGAACGGCTCCTCGATCTTGCGCGCCACCGGGCCGAACTGCCACAGCGCGTAGTTCTGCAGCACGAGCGAGAGGCCGAACGTGGCCAGGATGGTGTTCAACGGATCGCGGCCGAGCAGCGGGCGCAATGTGATCAGGTACAACGCCGCGCCGAGCAATGCGATGATCAAAGAGGCGACAACAAGCGCGATCCAGAAATTGCCGGTCGCCGCCATCGTGATCACGCCGACATAGGCGCCCAGCATGAACAGCTCGCCGTGCGCGAAGTTCACGACGTCCATGATGCCGAAGATCAGGGTGAGGCCGGAGGCGACGAGCGCCAGGATCATGCCGGTGACGACGCCATTCACCGTCTGGATCAGGATCTGTTCGAACGCAATGTCCATGCTACACGCCCAGATACTGGTGGATCACTGCGTCGCTGACCTGCAGCTCGGCTGCCGCGGCGTGGTGGCGCACCGCTCCCTTCTCCATCAGGTAGATTCGCTGGCTGACCTGCAGCGTGAGCGGCACGTTCTGCTCGACCAGCAGGATCGCCACGCCTTCACTGTGCAGCGTATCGATGATCTGCCGGATGTGGGACACCATCCGCGGCATCAACCCTTCCGTCGGTTCGTCCAACAGGATGATTTTGGGCTCCAGCATCATCGCGCGCGCAATGGCGAGCATCTGCTGCTCGCCGCCGGAGAGCGTGCCGCCCGCCTGGTAGCGTCGCTCCGCCAGCACCGGAAAGTAGTGGTGGACCTTGTCCAGGAGCTGTCGCTTCCTCGCCTCGGTCACGCCACGCCGATGCAGGCCGATGCGGAGATTCTCTGTCACCGTCAGCAGGGGAAAGATGCGCCGGTCCTCGGGCACGTAGCCGATACCCAGACGTGCCAGCCGGTCGGCGGGAAGGTGGGTGATGGTCCGATCCTCCAGCAGCACCCTGCCCCGGCTCGGGCGGACCAGGCCCATGATCGCCTTCAGCGTCGTGCTCTTGCCGACGCCATTGCGGCCGAGCAATCCTACGACCTCGCCTTTGCCCACGATCAGGGAGACGCCATCGAGGACATGGCTCTTGCCGTAGTAGGTGTGAATGCCCTCCACCGTGATCAGGGGTTGCATGAACCGAGACCCCCGCTCATGTCTTGAGGTAGACCTCGAGCACCCTGGAGTTCCGCTGGATTTCCGCCGGTGTCCCCTCGGCCAGAACTTCACCGTAATGAAGCACTGTGATGGTCTGGGCCAGCTCCATGACCACCGCCATGTCGTGCTCCACGATCAGGATCGTCAGATCCGCGGCGATGCGACGTATCAGTGCCATTGTGTCGTGGGTTTCAGCGGCGCTCATCCCGGCTGTCGGTTCGTCCAGGCACAGCAGCCGGGGTTCGGTCGCGAGTGCGATGCCGATCTCCAGATTGCGTTGCTCGCCATGCGATAGGTTGGCGGCCAGCTCGTCTCGCTTGTTGCGCAGACCGACCGCCTCCAGCACCGCCTCGGCTTTCCCGAGGATGTCGCGGAAGGCGCGGTGGTGGGTCAGCAGGCTCCAACCGTGCCGGCGTGACTGGACGGCGATGCGGACGTTTTCCAGCGTGGTGGCGTTGGGCAGGATGTTTGTGATCTGGTACGAACGCGCGATCCCCTTGCGGGAGATGCGATCGGGCGAGAGCCCGGTGATGTCGTCGCCGTTGAACAGAATGCGCCCCGATGTGGGGCGCAGGACCCCGGTCAGACAGTTGAACAGGCTGCTTTTGCCGGCACCGTTCGGCCCGATAATGGCACGGATTTCGCCCTGCCGGACCGCCAGGTTGACACCCCTTAGCGCGGTCAGACCACCGAACCGCAGCGCCAGATCCTCGGTCCGGAGCAGGGTCGCCGCAGCGCCGTCCCCGGCGGTATCCGCCGGGGCGACTTCCAGAGAAACGCCTACAGTCACTTACGCGGCGGCGAACTTGCACGCCGGCGGGAAGATGGTCTTCTCCTTCGGGACCACATCGAGGATGTGATACTTGCCGTCCTTGATCTCGAACACGAACTCCCGGACGAAGGCCTGATGATCTTCTTTGCGGAGCGTCTTGTCGCCCTGGGGGAAGTCGTCGCCTTCCTTCATCTCGAGCCCTTCCAGGGCCTCGATCAGCTTCTGCGTGTCCTCGCGGCCGCGGAAGCCTGACTTCTCCATGCCGATCTTGAGGACATTCATGGCCTCGAAGTTGGACTGCACGTAGCGGTCCGGCAGGGGACCGGAGGGATCGATCTGCCTGAGCCGGGCCACTGCCTCATCCAGAAACTTTTTATTTGCGGCGGTGTCCAGCGGCGGATCAAGTACTGGGATGTAACGATCTATGCCGACAAAGCCCTCGATCTTGGCACCGAGAGCCGGAAGTGAGGTGGACACGGTAACGGCACCGTCGCCGGCGATCCGGTATTTCCTTGTCAGCCCGAGATCGTACGCCTGGTTGCCGATGGTGATGCCGTCCTTGCCGAAGAAGATCCAGAACAGACCATCGAAATCGCCGGTGATCTTGGACAGGAACGGCGCCATGTCCGCTGTGCCGAGAGGAATGCCGGTGGTGCCCACGACCTCACCGCCTGCCTTCTTGATCTGGTCGGCGTAGGCATCGCGGGTCGACTGGCCCCAGGCATAGTCGGCATAGGCAATGTGCCACTTCTTCCCCATCTTGTTGACGAGGTGAGGCGCGAACGCTACCGCCTGAGCAGGCGCGTAGTCGAACGGGCGGAAGGTGTAGCGGTTGCACTTGGTCGTGGTGATGGTGGTATCGAGGCACACGCCGATCATGTTGACGATCTGACTCTCTTCCCACACCGGCATGCAGGCGAGGCAGATGTTGGAGAGATAGCCGCCCTCATGGACGTCGATCTTGTCCTCGGAGACCAGCTTTTCCGCCTTGCGTCGCCCGACGTCGGGTTTGGACTCAGTATCCGCCACGATCAGCTCGACCGGCCGGCCGTTGATGCCCCCTGACTTGTTGATCCGGTCTACGGCCATCTGTGTGCCAACCAGGGCCGTCTGGCCGCCCGCGGCGGCGACGCCGGACAGCGGTTGCATCGTGCCGACCTTGTACGGCTTGGCCTGTCCGAAGGCGGCACGCCATGGCGCCGGCACCAGCATTGTCGTTCCAAGCACCCCCGCGCCCCATCCAACCAGCCGCCGGCGTGTGACTTTGCCCTGGTACCAGAACTCTTCGTCGCAGTCCGGCGCCTTCGTTTGCTTGCCCATGCTTTGTCTCCCTGGCGAAAACCCTGATAGTGCGCGCCGCATTGCCTGCCGCTGCGCCGTCCCCGTGTGTCAAGGGATTGGTTGAGCCTATACTGAAAGGTAATCCGTAAACAACAAGCTCGCCGCCGCCGATTTTGATCAGGCGGCGAAGCCCATCGCCTCGTCATAGGCACGCCGCACCGCCTCCGGCTGCCCGACGAGGAACGGGAACTCGCGGCGTGGGGCGATGCCCGGCCGTTCCCTGCCTGCTTCGACGTCCTCGCGCGTCAGACCGTCGATGAACTGCTGGCGGCCGATGATCGGCAGCGTGATGCAGCGGTTCACCTCCGGATCGCGGACCACCGCCTTCGGCTCGCCGCCGGCCGCGACCGTATCGAGGTCCTGAAAGAACCGCTGCCGGATCATGATGATGCCGCGGTCGCTGCGGCCGAGATGCTCGCGCTTCCGATCGGTGATCGCACCCTGACCGACCCAGCCGACAAAATCCTGGTTCATGATGTGGCTGGTGATCCATCGCCCGGTGTTCTCGTCGATGATCGGCGAATACCAGTAGGGGATGCTGTTCTGCACGTAGGGCTCGCGATCCTTCGGCACGCGAGTGAAGAACCAGCCGACGCTCAGCGTGTTGGTATCGTCGATCGGCACGCGCCATTCGAAGTGATTACCGGTGAACAGCGCGTTCGGCCACAGGCAGACGCGGCCGACGGTCCATAGCGAGCTGGTTTCGTCGGAATCCTCGCGCACACGGCGATACACCAGGCCGTAGTCGAATTCATCGAATGCCAGCTTGAGGTGGCGCGGCGCATACGGCCCGTTGTGCCCGTGCAGGCGCTGCCCCCAGTTGTCGTGCATCCACTCGAAATGCACCGGATCGATCGAGTTCTCCTGGCACTGGAACCAGTTGCACGGCACGGCCGAGAACACGATCTGGACGAAGCCGTTATTCCAGCAGAACGGCTCCCAGTTGGGCACCAGCGGCGCGGGGTCCGGCCCAAGATACGCCCACAGCAGGCCCGCCTTCGCCTCCACGCGATAGGCGCGGATGCGGATCTGGTCGCGGAAGCGGATTTCCGGTGCGTCGATATCCTCGAACGGCTGTTCGCGGCAGGCGCCCGCTTCGTCGAACATCCAGCCGTGGTAGTTGCAGCGCAGGCCGCACTGCTCGACGACGCCATAGCTGAGATCGGCACTGCGGTGCGGGCAATGGCGTTCCAGCAGGCCGTAATGTCCGGAAAGATCCTTGTACAGCACAAGGTCTTCGCCAAACAGCCGCACCGGCTTGGTCGGCGCGTCATCCAGTTCCGCGACCGCGGCGACCGGCTGCCAGTAGCGGCGCAGCAGCGCTCCCATTGGTGTGCCGGGGCCGACCTCGGTCAGCCGCCGGTTGCGTTCCTCGCTCAGCATCAGGCGAGCTTCACCAGTTTCTGCATGCAGCGGATGTCCTCGTCTGATGCGATCGGCGTGCCGCGGTTGCGCATGGCCGTGCGGGCCACCTCGCCGACATAGATATCGCCGCGCGAGTCAATCGCCACGCCGTGTGGCGCGATGAACTGGCTGGCGCGCTCGCGCGTCGCATCGCCGAGCCGCGCGATCGGCTTGCCCTCGTGCGTCACGATGCTGACGCGCGGGCCGATGCCGGGAGACTTCGCGTTCACTGCCATGCCCGGTCCGCTCTCGCCGATATAGGCGAGCGGATTCTTCCCCCGCGTCATGCACAACCCACACGGTCGGTGCAGGTTGTTCCACTGCGCGGTGTATTTACCCTTGCCGTCGAACACCTGCACGCGGTGGTTCTCGCGATCGGCCACGTACACCCAGCCGTCCTCATCGCAGCAGATGTTGTGCACGATGTTGAACGCACCGGGATCGGTGCCGGGCTCGCCCCAGGAGAACTGCAGCTTGCCGTTCGGCGAGTATTTGTGCACGCGCGCGTTGCCGTAGCCGTCGGCCACGTAGATGTCGCCTTCGGGCGAGAGCGCGGTATGCGTGCAGCGATTGAACGGGTCGCCGCCGTACATCGGCGCTGGTTCCCCGGGCACGCCGATCTCCAGCAGCAGCTTCCCCTCGAGCGTCAGCCGCCGCACCGTGTGATCGCCATCGTCGGTGCAGTAGATCGTGTCGTCCGGTGCCAGGTGCACGCCGTGCGGCCGGCGGAACAATCCCTCGCCCCAGGAACGCAGGAGATTGCCGTCGCGGTTGAACACCATCATCGGATGTTCGCTGCGCGCGAAGACATAGACGTTGTCCTTGCTGTCCACGCCGACCGCGGCGACCTCGCCGTAGTGCCAGCCGTCGGGCAGCTTGCCCCAGTTCTCGATCACCTCGTAGCGGTGCTCGCCCGAACCGACGATGATGGCCATGTTATGCCGCCTTCCGCGTTTCTTTGGGGGTGTGACGATCGAGGAACGCCAGCACGCGGCGCAACTGTTCGTCGATATGCTCGGGACCGCGCCAGTCGGTCAGCACCTCGATGCCCGGCAGCAGCTTCGCAAGTTCCACCGACGTGACCGCCGGATGCGGCTTGTCGGTGCCGGGCAGCAGGAAGGTCGGCACCGTGCAGCGGCGGCAGAACTCGCGACTGACGCAGAATACGAAGTCGCCGTCCCACATGTTCCTGCCGAACGCGGCGAGCGCCGCGTCGTCGAGCTGTGGGCGTTCAACCTTCTGCTCCTTCGCCCATTCGGCGAAGCTTTCGGGGAAATACTCCGGATGATCCGGATGCAGACCGATCGGGTTCTGCAGCACCGCAGCGGTGACGCGGTCCGGCGCGACCTCGCACAGCTTCAGGCAGAAGCTGCCGCCGATGCAGCCGCCCAGCGTGTGGAACTGGCGGAAGCCGAGATGATCCATCAACGCAAGATGATCCGCGGCGTAGGTGTGCCAGCCGTGAACGGCCTCGATCGCGGTGCGCGAGCTGCCGGCGTTGCGCTGGTCCATGGCGATGACGCGGTAGCTGCCGGCGAGCGATTTGGTCCAGTCGCTCCACGACCGCGGCGGGCCGCCCGCTGGGTCGTGCCACATCTCGGCACGCGAGCGCATACCACCTGGGGCGAACAGCAGGATGGGATAGCCCTGACCGTATTCCTCATAATGGATCTCGCCGTCCGGGCGCTTCAGCACGGGCATGGTGGACTCCTTTCTCCCGGGTTTTGCGCGAGTCTAACACCGTGTGCGCGAGAAGGGCCAGCGACGCTCGTGCCCCGATCAGAGGCGCTTTGCCAGCGAGGCCGTGAATGGCATCCTGTGCGATAGAGCACCTCCCGTATCCCGCTGCTGGGAGCCGAGGTGGCCGTGCATATTGTCGCGCTGGCGCTGAGCAGGGGGCAGGAACATGTTCACAATAATCAGAAAGTTCTCGCTTACACGCGGCTCGGTCGGGGAGGTGGCACGACGAGTACAGGACAGCTTCGTTCCGCTGTTGCGGGACCTGCCAGGGTTCAGGGAATACATTTTGCTCGATGGCGGGCCGGATGTGCTCATCAGCATCAGAGTGTTTGATAGCGCGGATGAAGCGCTTGCCTCCAACGAGATCGCGGCGACCTGGATCAGGAACAACGTCCTGGAGTTCACAAAAGGGATGCCGGAAGTCATGGCTGGCAATGTCTTGGTCGCCGAGTCAAAGTAGCGGCATCGCTGTGCGGGCAAGCGTCGCGAAGGTTGCCTTGTGCCGGAGGCGCAAATTCAATCCGGTATAATACCTGCCGGCATCGCGTATTGCCGGGATTGCCGTTGAGGCCTAGCCTCATTCTCAATGATGCGAAGCGGCGCTGGCGGGCAGCCGGTCTACTCATATGACCGGCTCGCCGTAAAGCTCCGCATTCGGAAGGAATTCGACCGAAGGAGGAAGAGCCATGACTTTCGATCTGCTGATCAGGAACGCACGCGTTGTAGACGGGTCCGGCGAGCCGTCATTCCAGGCGGACGTGGCGGTGCATCAAGGAAGAATTGTGGGCGTCGGCAGATACAACGGCGCCGCAGCCAGGCGCACCATCGATGCCGCCAGCCGGGTCGTTGCCCCGGGCTTCATCGATCACCACACGCACTTCGATCCACAGGCGCTGTGGGATCCGTATTGCGGTTCCTCGGTACAGAACGGCCACACCACGGTTCTGGTCGGCCAGTGCGGCCAGGTGATCGCCCCGGCGCGGCCCGGCGACCATGACTGGTACCTCGAATTCTTCGCCGAAGCCGAGGCGATCCCGATGAGCGTGATGCGCCAGGGCGTCAACTTCACCTGGGAGTCGGTTGCCGAGTACATGGACGCTCTCGGCAAGCGGCGCGGCTGCAATGTGGGCACGCTGGTCGGTCATTCCGGCATTCGCCGCTACGTGATGGGCGAGGCGGCCTCGGAGCGCGCCGAGGCCACTCCCGAGGAACTCGCCGCGATGCAGCGGCTGATCAGCGACGCCATGTATGCGGGAGCGCTCGGCTTCAGCACCTCGCCGCTGGGCCGCGGCGATCCCGCCGGCGTCGGCACCGACGCGGAGCGCCTGGCGCTCGCCGACGTGCTCGGCGAGCTGGGGACCGGCGTGATGCAGGTCTCGGGCGGCGCCCCCGGCGGCACCAAGGCGACCCGCCAGACGGCGCGCGACCTGGCCGCCAGAACCGGTCGCCCGACCATCTACAACCTCGTCACCCAGCCGATCGAACGGCCGGAGGAATGGCAGGAGCATCTTCGCTGGCTGGAAGACGCGTTCCATTCCGGCGCCCGCTGCTACGGCTCCTGCGTCTCCGTGGTCGCTGGACCGATCTTCGATCTGCGCCTCGGGCTCGACGTGCCGCAGGATGAGGACCTGACCAATCCGAACAGCCTGTTCGCCGGCATGCCGACCTGGGACAAGGTGATGGCGCTGCCGTACGCGGAACGGATACAGGCGTTCCGCGATCCGGCAATCCGCAAGTCGCTGAGTGCCGAGGCGGTCGAGGGCACCGTCGCGCAGGAGCGACCGGGCACCGACCGGCGCGGACGCGCGCGCGGCTTCTTCAACCGGCGCTGGGACCTGGTGCAGGTATTCATGACCCAGCACGAGCGGAACCGCGGGCTCGAGGGCAAGAGCGTCGCGCAGATCGCCCAGGAGCAGGGCAAGAGCGTGATGGATGCGTTCCTCGACCTGTCGCTTGATGAAGATTTGCAGACGTTCTTCATCGGCGTCGACCGCAACACCGACCCTGCGGCGCAGAAACAGATCCTCGGCTCGCCCTACACGGTGATCGGCACCAGCGACGGCGGCGCGCGCCCGCATTCGGCCGACCGCCATGAATACAGCACGCATCTGCTGGGGCATTGGGTACGCGAGCAGCAGATCATGTCGCTGGAGGAAGCGGTGCATCGGCTCACCGGCAGGACGGCGCTGATGCACGACATCGACGACCGGGGCTTCGTCGCCGCGGGAAAGGTCGCGGACCTGGTTTTGTTCGATCCAGACACGATTGCGTCGAAGCCACGCGAGCCGGTGAACGATCTGCCAGGCGGCGGGGTGCGGGTGAAGCGCGATGCCGTGGGGATCGACTATGTGATCGTCAATGGCACCGTGCTGCTGGACCAGGGCGAGTTGACCGACGCTTTCCCGGGACAGATCGTTCGCGGCCCGCTGCACCGGGCGAACCACCCATAGCCAGCATGAGCGAGACCCTGCACGGCCGCTTCACCTTCGCCGACTTCCGATTGGGGAACGGCGAGGTGCTGCCGGAGGTCACCATCGCCTACTGCACGCGCGGCCGGCTTGCAGACGATGGACGCAACGCGGTGTTGGTGACGCACGGCTATACCAGCGGGCATCGCATGATCGAGTCCGGCGCCGGTTCGTCGGAAGGTTCATGGAGCACACTGGTCGGCCCCGGCGCGCCGATCGATACCGATCGGTGCTTCGTGGTGTGTTCCAACATGCTGGGTTCCAGCTATGGATCGACCAATGCCGCGTCACGGGATCCGCGTACCGGGCGGCCGTATGGCTCGCGCTTTCCACACATCACCGTGCCGGACATCGTCACCGCACAGCACCGATTGCTAGAGTACCTTGCCGTTCGGCATCTGCGCGCGGTGGTCGGGCCGTCGTACGGCGGGTTCCAGGCATTCCAGTGGGCGGTGACGTTTCCCGACGTTATGGACGGGATCGTACCGGTGGTGTCATCGCCGCGCGCGCAGAGCCGCGACCGCATGGCGACACTGCTCGCCCGGTTCGAGCAAAACCCGAACTGGCACGGCGGCGATTACTACGACACGCCCGGCATGTTCGACAGCCTGCTGGCGCTGCGGGTAGAGACGCTGAAGCGCTACGGCATGAACGCGTCCGACGCGGAGATCACGCGCATCGCATCGGTCTGGGCGAAGGAATTCGATACGAACTCGCTGCTGATCCTGGGGCGGGCGATGGAGTCGTACGACGTGACGCCGGAGCTGCACCGCATCCGCGTGCCGGTGCTGTATGTGCTGTCGCGTACGGACGACCTGTTCCCGCCGAGCCTGGCGCCCGGTGTGATGGGTGATCTGCGCAAGGCAGGCGTTGACGCCAGCTACTTCGAGATCGACAGCGAACTGGGACACCTGGCATCCGGCGCCGATGCGGCGAAGTGGGCGCCGGTGCTACGGGAGTTCTTGGGTCGGCTGTGACTGTCATTGCGAGCGCAGCGAAGCGATCTCCATCGCAGTTTCGCACCACGATGGAGATTGCCGCGTCGCTTCGCTCCTCGCAATGACAGAGGCTACGCCATGCTGATCTTGGTAAAGTCCTGATACCAGCTCTGCGCCGGATGGAACCCCGTCACCTTCTTGTTCATCGCGCGCGGATTGAGGTCGTGCACGATGAACAGCCATGCGGCCTCATCGACAACGATCGCGTGCGCCGCCGCCAGCAGCTTGGTCTGTTCCACCGGGTCGAACGTCGCCTGCGCCTTGCGTAGCAGGTCGGTGGCTTCCTGGTTGGCCCAATGACCCCAGTTGTAGTTGACCGGCGAGAAGCTGTCGGTCGCGTAGTAACGGAACATGGACGAGGGGTCGGAGTAGCCGAGACTGATGTTGACGCCAGCGTCGCCGTGCGACTGCGCGGCGGTCGGCGCATTGCGGATCGCCACCAGCATGGTGCCCCACTCGACCACGTCGAAGTCGATATCCATGCCGACGGCCTTGAAGTTCTGCTGCATGAACTCGTTCATCGGGATCGGCATCATCTGCCCGGACCCCGAGGTGGAGATCATGATCTTCGCCTTCACCGGCTTGTCCGGTCCGTAGCCGGCTTCCTTCAGCAGCGTCTTGGCCCTTTCGGGATCGAAGCTGTAGCGGTTCTTCGGCGTGCCGAAATACACGCTGTCCGGCGGATACAGCCCGATCGACGGCCTGGCCGAGCCGTTGAGCAGCTTGCACAGGCCTTCACGGTCCACCGCGTAGTTGATCGCCTGACGCACGCGCACGTCCTTGAACGGCGAGTTGTCGAGGCAGCTCAGCACGTAGGGATACGTGTGCGGATACGGCCACAGGCTGACATCGAATCCGGCTTGCTTCAGTGACGGGATCGAGTCGGGCGGCGGCACCTCGATCCAGTCCACCTGACCGGAGCGCAACGCCGCCACGCGCGTGGTGGATTCGGCCATCGGATAGACGATCATCTTGTCGAGTTTGGGAATGCGCGTCTTGTCCCAGTAGTCGTCGTTGCGCGACATCTCGGCGTACTGGCCGAGGACCACCTTGGTGATCTTGAACGGCCCGGTGCCGGAGGGTTCCTTGGAGAATGCCGCCCAGGTCTTGCCGACCTTCTCCCACTGCGTGGGGCTGGCGATCAGCAGGCGCGGCAGCAGGTAAGGCAGGAAGCTGAACGGATACTGGGTCGTGAGAACGATCGTCTTGTCGTCGGCCTTTTTGAACTTGTCGAGCATCGACACCGTGGCGCGCACGATCGGTGCGGCGGGCGCGTCGTATTGTGGCGACTTGTCGTCGTACACTCGGCGAAAGTTCCAGATCACCGCATCGGCGTTGAATTCCGAGCCGTCGTGGAACTTCACGCCCTGGCGCACCTCGCAGATCCAGCGCAGCGGGTTCGTTTCGTCGGCATGCCATGCGGTGAACAGCCCGGGGGCGATGTCGGCGATCTGGTCGGGGTGCTGAAAGTCCCAGTTGATCATCGAGTCGTAGGCCGGGTAGCCAAGAAAGCGGAACCCCTCACCGCCGTTGTTGGGGATGCCGTGGGTAGACGGAAGGTCCGCCGCGGTCATGCCCACGCGGAGGATCTGCGGACTGGCGGCGGTCGCCGGCAGCCCGGGAAGCGCTGCGGCGCCCGCCGCGGCCGTGATGAAGCCTCGCCTGGTGAACATCGAGCCATCCATTCTTTGTCTGTGGGTTGGCAAAAGGGTCAGGCCATCGCCGCTTCGGCGCCGACGCGTTCGATCATGCCGACCATCGTGTCGGTATCGATCACGTCGCAGAACGCATGCGCCATCGCCGACAGCGTGGCGTTGTGCTCATCGTCGTTGAACGTCGCATTGCCGTCGGCGATGAAGAACACCTTGTAGTTCAGCATCATCGCGTCGCGCGCGGTGGACTCGCAGCAGACCTGCGTCGCCGTGCCGGTGACGATCAGCGTGTCGATGCTGCGTTCCTGGAGGATCGCATGCAGATCGGACGCGCCAGGCGCGAAGGCACCGAAACGGCGCTTCGGCACCGTGAGGTCCTGCGGCAGAACGCCGAGCCCGGGCCAGATCGCGTGGCCGAACGCGCCGGGGCTGAATGTTTCGATCATGCGCCGACGGCGTCCGGCGTGCAGAAGTGAAGGTGGACCATGTGGCGACCGCGATCGGATCGAAGGTGTTCTGGATGTACACCACCAGCCCGCCGGCGGCGCGCAGGGCGGCGCTGATCCGGTTGACGTTGGGGACGATGTCGCGTGCCGTGGCGATCTCGGCGACCTGGCCGGGGGCCATGAAGCCGTTCTGCAGATCGACCACGATATGGGCAGTGTGCTCAGGAATTAGGCTGCCGAACACCCGCAGCCCGCCGCGGCGCTCGCTGGCGCGGCGAACGACGTCGGGATGGATCGCTGGTTTGTGCATGACCCGCCTCGCTTTGCTCGTATTGCCATCATGGTGCGGCGCAGCATGATAATACGAAGCGAAGAGAAAAAGCAAACGCCTAGGGATTAGGCGAAAAATCCGGTGGACAGAACCGTATCATGCGGCAATGATGGGCACCGATGCTGCGATGCAGCATAACCCAGGCTGCGCCGGGAGTTTCGCCCATGCTCGTGTTCGCCGCCCGCCGCATCATCCAGGCCGTCCCGATCCTGCTGGGCGTCTCCCTGGTCGTGTTCGGCCTGGTCCACATCGTGCCCGGCAACCCGATCGACCTGCTGATGCCGCCCGAGGCCTCGCCCGCCGTGATCGCCCAAATGAAGGCCGCGTTTGGCTTCGACAAGCCACTCTACGTGCAGTACCTGCTGTGGCTCGGGCGCGCGCTGCGCGGCGATTTCGGCCTCTCCGTGTTCAACGCGACGCCGGTCTGGGGCCAGCTCATCGCCGCGCTCGCGAACACCTTCGTGCTCGCGATCCTCGCCGCGATCCTGGGCTTCACGCTAGGCACCGTCTGCGGCCTGCTTGCCGCGGTGTTCCACGGCCGCTGGCCGGACAAGCTGTTCTCGGCGATCGCCACCACCGGCGTCAGCCTGCCGCACTATTGGTGCGCCATCGTGCTCGTGCTCGCCTTCGCAGTGTTGCACGACTGGCTGCCGGCGCAGGGCATGGGCGACGATTCGCTGCCGTTGTACGACCGGCTGGAATATCTGGTTCTGCCAGTGATCACGCTGTCGCTGATCCCGATGGGCGTCATCGGACGCCTGGTGCGCGCCACGGTGCTGGAAATCCTCAGCCAGGAATTTGTCGGCGCGCTCACTGCCAAGGGCCTGACCCTCTGGCCGGTGATCCGCCACGTCTGCAAGAACGCCGCCCCGCCGGTGCTCGCGTTGATGGGGCTGCAGTTCGGCTATCTGCTTGGCGGATCGATCCTGGTGGAAACCGTGTTCAACTGGCCCGGCTCCGGCAACCTGCTGAACCTCGCGATCTTCCGCCGCGACATCCCTGTGCTGCAGGCGACCATCCTGGTGCTGGCCACGTTCTTCGTCATGCTCAACCTGCTGGTCGACATCGCCCAGGCGGCGATCGATCCGCGCATCCGCCGCTGAGCGTCACGCCATGTCGCAGGCAACCATCGATCTTGTCAGACGCGAACTGGCTCCGGTCGATACGCCACTGTTGGCGGCACCGGGCTACTGGAGGGCGGTCGGACAGCGCCTGCTGCGCGATCCTGTCACTATCGCGGTCACGCTGATCCTGCTGGGCATCATCTTCATCTCGCTCGGTGCCCCGCTGGTCGCCGGCGGCACCGATCCCTACGCCGGCAGCGTGCTGACACGGTTGAAGCCGATCGGCACCCCAGGCCACTGGCTCGGCACCGACGAGACCGGTCGCGATCTCTGGACTCGGCTGTGCTACGGGGGGCGGTTGTCGCTGCTCGCCGGCGTGCTGCCGGTGACGATTTCGCTGATGGTGGGCGGATTTCTCGGCGTCCTGGCGGGCTACGCAGGCGGGCTGGTCGGCACGCTGATCATGCGCACGATGGACGTGTTCTACGCGTTCCCCTCCATCCTGCTGGCAATCGCGATCTGCGGGCTGCTTGGCAACGGGCTGTCGAATTCCATCCTGGCGCTGTCGGTGGTGTTCATTCCGCCAATGGTGCGGATTTCCGAGACCGTCACTACGCAGGCGCGGCAGCTCGATTTCGTCGAGGCGGCGCGCGCGTCCGGCACCACCACGATGCAGATCATCCGCCATCACGTGCTGGCGAACGTGCTGGGCCCGATCCTGGTGTACGCGACCAGCCTGATCAGCGTGTCGATCATCCTGTCGGCGGGGCTGAGTTTTCTTGGTCTCGGGGTGACACCGCCGCAGGCGGAATGGGGGCTGATGCTGAACTCGCTGCGCCAGGCGATCTACGTGCAGCCCTATGTCGCCGCACTGCCGGGAGCGATGATCTTCCTGACCTCGATGTGCTTCAACCTGATGAGCGATGGGTTCCGTTCCGCGATGGATGTGAGGCTGAACAAGTGACGCGCCAGCGTCGTGGCGGGCGTAGGCCCGCCATCCATGACTTTCCCGCCACATTGAAGGCGTGGATGCCGAGGCCAAGCCCCGGCATGACGGAGGGTGGCGACCATGCCCGCTGACCCCCGCGATCGCGGCGGCCCCGCCCAGCCGCTGTTGCTGGTCAACAACCTCCGCAAGCACTTCCCCGTTCGCGGCGGACTGCTGAACCGCAAGGTCGCCACCGTGCAGGCGGTGGATGATGTCTCCTTCTCTCTGCTCAAAGGCGAAACCCTCGGCATCGTCGGAGAATCCGGCTGCGGCAAATCGACCACCGCGCGGCTGTTGATGCGCCTGATCGAACCGGACGCCGGCGACGTGGTGTTCGACGGCGATGCGGTCGGCGACCGTCACGGCATCACGGTGAACGCGATGCGCCGGCAGATGCAGATGGTGTTCCAGGACAGCTACTCCTCGCTGAACCCGCGCATGACGATGGCGGAGAGCATCGCCTATGCGCCGCGCATGCACGGCGTTCCAGCCAAGGAGTCGCTCGCCCGCGCGCAAGACTTGCTCGCCGAGGTCGGTCTCAACCCGCGGCAGTACTCGCGGCGCTATCCGCACGAACTGTCCGGCGGGCAGCGCCAGCGCGTGAACATCGCCCGCGCGCTCGCGCTGGAGCCGCGCCTGGTGATCCTGGACGAGGCGGTGTCGGCGCTCGACAAGTCGATCGAGGCGCAGGTGCTGAACCTGCTCGCCGAGCTGAAGGCACGGTTCAACCTCACCTATCTGTTCATCAGCCACGACCTCAACGTGGTCGAATATGTCAGCGACCGTGTGCTGGTGATGTATCTCGGTCGCGTGGTCGAAACCGGTTCTGTCGAATCTATCTACGCGCGCCCGCGCCATCCCTATACGCGCGCGCTGTTCGCCTCCAAGCCGACGCTGGACCCCGATCGCCGCACCACCGAGATGCCGCTGACCGGCGATCCCCCCAATCCGATTAATCCGCCGTCGGGCTGTCGCTTCCGCACCCGCTGCGCCTTCGCGCAGACGGTCTGCGCCGAGTTCGTCCCCCGGCTGGCGCCGCCGCTGGATGGCGAAGACGCGACCGTCTCGCACCTCGTCGCCTGCCATCTGCCACATGCGCAGCAGGTCCGCCATGCCTGACAGCATCCCGCCCGAGTCGCCGGTGCTGCGGGTCGAGGACCTGACGGTGCGCTTCCGCCGTCGCAACATCGACGTGGCCGCGGTGAACGGCGTGTCGTTCGCGCTGGCGCGTGGCGAGACGCTGACCATCCTGGGGGAATCGGGGTCCGGCAAGAGCGTCAGCCTGAAGGCGCTGATGGGCCTGCTGCCTGACTACGCAAAAATCGAAGGCAGAGTCTGGCTCGATGGCAGGTCGGTGCTCGACATGTCGACAGCGGAATTGGCGAAATTGCGCGGCGGCGCGATCTCGATGATCTTCCAGGAGCCGATGGCCGCGCTCGATCCGGTCTATACGATCGGCGAGCAGATCGCCGAGACCATCGTGCAACACGAAGGCGTCGGCCGCGCGACCGCGATGCAGCGCGCGCTCGATCTGCTGGACCACGTGAAGATTCCGTCTGCCGCGCGGCGGTTGAAAAGTTATCCACACGAAATGTCCGGCGGCATGCGGCAGCGGGCGATGATCGCGCTGGCGCTCGCCTGCTCGCCTTCCGTGTTGCTGGCTGATGAGCCGACCACCGCACTTGACGTCACGGTGCAGATCCAGATTTTGCTATTGCTGCGCCAGCTGCAGCAGGAACTCGGCATGGCGATCGTGTTCGTCACCCACGATGTCGGCGCGGCGGCGGAAATTTCCGACCGCATCGCGGTTATGTATGCCGGCCGCTTCGTCGAGACCGCCACCGCGCGCGAGATCATGCGCACACCGCGGCATCCGTATACACAAGGGCTGCTCGCCTCCACCGTGCATGGCGGGCTGCGCGGCCGCGTGTTGGAGACGATCCAGGGCGCGCCACCCAACCTCGCGCACCTGCCGCCCGGTTGTGCCTTTGCGCCGCGCTGCCGCTACGCGACCGAACTCTGCACGCACGGCGAGGTACCGGTGACAATGTCGCCCACCGGCGCGATGGTGCGTTGCGTCCGTGCCGTTCCCGTTCCAGCCCAGGAGGTATCCGCATGAAACCCAGTGTCAGCGAAGCGGAATTCGAGGTCATGGTGAAGCAGACCGGCCTGCCGCTCAGCCCTGAGCAGAAGACCACGTTATACGACGCGTACTGGATGCTGGAAGCGATGATCGCGAAGGTGAACACACCGATGCCGCGCGAGATCGAACCCGCGCACATGTTCACCACGGAGGTGCGGTGATGGACCCGATTCTCACCATTGCCGAGGCTTCGAAGCTGATTGCGGAGAAGAAACTGTCGCCGGTCGAGCTGACCAACGACTGCCTCGCCCGCATGAAGGCGCTCGACGACACGCTGCACGCCTTCATCCTGCCGACCGAAGAGCGTGCGCTGGCCGATGCGCGTGCGGCCGAGGCGCGGGTGATGGCGGGTGTGGCCAAGGGACCGCTGGACGGCATCCCGATCGGCCACAAGGACATCTATAATACCGCTGGCATCCGCACGACCGGACACTCCAGGCTGCTGGAGGATAACGTCCCGGCGCAGGATGCCACCACGGTGCGGAAATGGGCCGAGGCGGGCACCGTACTGATGGGCAAGCTGTCGACGCATGAGTTCGCCATGGGCGGGCCGTCGTTCGATCTGCCCTGGCCACCGGCGCGCAACCCGTGGAACCCGGAACATTTCACTTCCGGCTCATCGTCCGGCACCGGTGCGGCGGTGGCGTCGGGCATGATCCTCGGCGGCACCGGCTCCGACACCGGCGGCTCGATCCGCGGGCCTGCGGCGTTGTGCGGCATCGCCGGCATCAAGCCGACCTACGGCCTGGTCAGCCGCGCTGGCGTGTTGCCGCTGTCGTTCAGCATGGATCATGCAGGGCCGATGGCCTGGACGGTGGAGGACTGCGCTCTCCTGCTGCAGGCGATGGCCGGATACGATCCGAGCGATCCTGCCAGCGCGGACCGGCCGGTGGCGGATTTCGTCTCGGGCATCGGCAAGGGCGTGAAGGGAATGCGCATCGGCGTGGTGCGGCACTTCTTCGAGGCCGACAATCCGGTGAGCCCTGCGACATTGGCGGGCATCAACCACGCGCTCGACGTGTTCGAGCATCTCGGCGCGGAGATCAGCGAGGTGAAGCTTTCGCCGATGGAGGACTACCACGCGTGCGGCTGGCTGATCATCTCGTCGGAAGCGTATGCGGTGCATGAACCGTGGCTGAAGACGCGGCTCAACGACTATGGCGAACTGTTCCGCGACCGTCTGGCACTGGGCGGTTTCATCCGGGCCACGGACTATGTGCAGGCGATGCGCCGCCGCCGTATGCTGTGCGAACAGATGAAGGCGGCCATGGCCGGCTACGACATCCTGGTATCGGCGTCGCAGGCCACCGAAGCGCCGAAGATCACCGAGGTGTCGAAGTGGGGCTCCATGGAGAAACCGTCGCTCACCATCCCGTTCAATCTGACCGGCCATCCGGCTATGAGCGTATCCACGGGCCTCGGCGCGGGCGGCCTGCCGGTGTCGATGCAGTTGATCGCCAAACCGTTCGCCGAGGCGACGCTGTTCCAGGCCGGTCACGCCTACGAGATGGCGGTGGGGACGCGAAAGCGGCGGCCAATGATGGCGCTGGCGGAGGCGGCAGAGTAGCGGCAGCCTGATACGGCGGTCATTGCGACCAGATTGCCGGCCAAGGCGTTGCGGCAGCGTGGAGCGGGAGCTAGCGTTTGCGACGGACCCGCCTGAAACGCCAGGAGCCGATGCGGCATGAGCAAGCACGTGGTCGCGACTGTTGCCGAGATCCCGCCGGGGAACCGGAAGCTGGTCACCGTGCGCGGCCGTTCGATCGCGGTGTTCAACCTGGGCGGCGAATTCTTCGGCCTGTTCAACCGCTGCCCGCATCAGGGCGGGCCGATGTGCGAGGGCATCCTGACCGGCCTGATCGAATCGGATGAACCGGGGCACTACAGGTATTCGCGCAAGGGCGAAATCCTCCGCTGCCCGTGGCACGGATGGGAGTTCGACGTGCGCACTGGGCAATCGTACTGCGAGCCGGAGCGGATCCAGGTGCGTTCGTACCCTGTGGAGGTCGCCGAAGGGCAACGTGTGGTGCAGGGGCCGTACGTCGCCGAGACCGTGCCGGTGACGGTGGAGGAACAGTACGTGGTGGTGGACGTCTGAGCCGCCGATTTGCAAACCCGTCGGCGCGGCGCCACATGCGGTGCATGAATCGCCGCGAACTGGTTATCCTGTCCACCACCCTGCTGCTGCCCGTGGCTCACGCCATGGCGCTGCCAGGCTACGAGCCGACCCCGCAGGACCGTACCGACCTGGCGCGGATCGAGACCTATCTCGACAGCCTGCGGACACTGAAGGCGCACTTCCTGCAGGTCGCGCCGAACGGGGCGATCAGCCAGGGAACCGTCTGGCTGGAGCGGCCGGGCCGTATGCGCTTCCAGTACGATCCGCCAAACCCGCTGCTGCTGGTGGCCGGCCACGGGCTGGTGGTGTTTCACGACAAGTCCCTGAACCAGACCAGCAATATCCCGCTGGGGCAAACCCCGCTTGGAATCCTGCTGGCCGATCATGTCCGGCTACAGGGCGACGTGACCGTCACCGCCATGCAGCGCCTGCCCGGGCAGATCCAGGTGAGCCTGATCCGCACCGCCTCGCCGGGCGATGGCACACTGACGCTGGTCTTCGCTGACAACCCGCTGACGCTGCGGCAGTGGACCGTGCTCGACGCGCAGCGGCAGGAGACGCGGGTGACGCTCTACAACGCGGAGACCGGCGGGCAGTTCGACCCGAAGCTGTTCGAGTTCATCGATCCCCGCTTTTTCCAGCCGAATGCGGGCTGATTCCGCCACCTTGCGGGAGCTTCATATCGGCCATCGCAGAAAGTGTCTTCATTTTGCCGCGAATATCGCAGATTATCCCTGGCAATGAATTCGCACCGGGTCGTCAGGCCGCTTGTCGGCATAAGCTGCTGCACCAAACAGTTCGGCATTTTCGGCATGCCGAACCACGCCGCCTCCAATACCTATGTCGAGGCCACCGACCTTCTGCTGCATGCCGTGCCAGTGCTGATCCCCGCCAATGGGCCGACCGCAGATATAGAGACACTGCTCGAACGGCTCGACGGCATCATGCTCACCGGCAGCCGCTCCAACGTGCATCCCAGCTACTATGACGGTCCGCCACATGCCGAGGGCACGTGGGAGGACATGGCGCGCGACAGCACCACTCTGCCGCTGATCCGCGCCGCGGTGGCGCGCGGCGTGCCGGTGCTGGCGATCTGCCGCGGCTTCCAGGAATTGAACGTGGCGCTGGGAGGCTCGCTGCACCAGCGGCTGCAGGACCTGCCGGACCGGATCGACCACTCCTCGCCGATGGTCGCTTCGCGCGAGGTGCGCGTCGGCAAGGCGCACGCCATCCGGGTCACCCCTGGCGGCTGGCTGCACCGCCTGTCGGGGGCCAGCGAGATCGCGGTGAACTCGCTGCACAACCAGGGCGTCAACAAGCTGGCACCGGGAGTGCGGGTCGAGGGTACCGCGCCAGACGGGACGATCGAGGCGGTGCACGTGATCGCCACCGCGGCAGGGCCGGTCGCCGGCTTCGCAGTCGGCGTGCAATGGCATCCCGAGAACGACTGGCGCACCGACATCGTGTCGCACCGCATCTTCGACGACTTCGCCGCTGCGGTGCATGCCTATGCCGAGGGTGACCGCATGGACGGGATCGCCGCGGCGGCGGACTGACGCGCGCATCGTGCTTCGGCTTCCACCCCTTGTCATTCCGCCCAATTCCGCCGATGTAACGCCTACCGACCGGACCGCAGCGGTCCGGTTTCGCGATCACCAGCAAGGCAGGCCAGCTTCATGTTCATCGAGACCGAAGGCACGCCCAACCCCGCCACCCTGAAGTTCCTGCCAGGCCGCTACGTGATGGGTGCCGGCACGGCGGATTTCGCCTCGCCCGACTCGGCCGAGCGCAGCCCGCTCGCCGGGGCGCTGTTCGCCCTCCCCGGCGTCGCGCGCGTCTTCCTCGGCGGCGACTTCATCACCGTGACCAAGTCCGACGCCACCTCCTGGCAGGCACTGAAGCCGCAGGTGCTGGCGGCGATCATGGAGCATTTCGTCGCCGGCCGGCCGGTGATCGAGGGCACCGCCGATGCGGACCTGATCGAGGAGATCGCGCCGGAAGACGAGGAGATTGTCGCCCAGATCAAGGAGTTGTTGGACACAAGGGTGCGCCCGGCGGTGGCCGGCGATGGCGGCGACATCGTGTTCCGCGGCTACCGCGAGGGCATCGTGAAGCTGCACATGCAAGGCTCGTGCTCCGGCTGCCCCTCCTCGCGCGCCACGCTCAAGCACGGCATCGAGAACATGCTGCGCCACTATGTGCCGGAGGTCGTCGCAGTCGAGCAGGTCGATCTCTGAGCCGTGACGCTCGACGCGGCTGGGCTCGACCTGCTGTTTCGCGAGGCACGCACGCATAACCGGTTCACCGACCAGCCGGTCACCGACGATGAGCTGCGAGCGTTGTACGACCTGCTGAAGCAGGGGCCGACTTCGGCCAATTGCTCGCCCGCCCGCTTCCTGTTCCTGAGAACCAAGGAGGCGAAGCAGAGGCTGGCGCCGGCGCTGTCGAGCGGCAACCTGGACAAAACCATGGCCGCGCCGGTGACGGCGATCGTGGCCTACGACCCGAGGTTCCACGAGAAGCTGCCGAAGCTGTTCCCGCACAATCCGGACGCCATGTCCTGGTTCGCCAGCAACGACTCGCTCGCCGCCACCACGGCGTTCCGCAATGGCACCCTGCAGGGGGCGTATCTGATCCTGGCGGCGCGCGCGCTCGGGCTGGATACCGGCGCGATGTCAGGCTTTGACAATGCCCTGGTGGACGAGGAATTTTTGGCCGATCGCGGCTGGCGGTCGAACTTCCTGTGCAACATTGGCCATGGCGATCCCGCCGGGTTGTTCCCGCGGTCGCCGCGCCTCGACTTCGACGAAGCGTGTATGCTGCTGTAGGTGAGAGAGAAGGTTCACCACAGAGGCACAGAGAACACTGAGACTGGGAAAATGCGCGACGATCGGTGCGTCTGCCATACCAGCTCGGTGTTCTCTGTGCCTCTGTGGTGAACCTTCTTGCTTGATTCACGACGATGCGAATCCTGGCCCTCGATGCGGCGCTGGCGCAGTGTGCGGCGGCTGTCGTGGTGGATCGCGAGGCGGTGGCGGTGCGCCAGACCCTCGCCACCCAGGGACATGCCGCACTACTCCCCGCGATGGCGCGGGACGTTCTGGCGGAGGCCGCGATCGCCGCGACGTCGCTCAACTTGGTCGCGGTCACCGTGGGACCAGGCAGCTTCACCGGCATCCGCGCCGGTCTGGCACTGGCGCATGGCTTCGCGCTTGCCGCCGGCGTGCCGGTGGTCGGCGTGACGGTCGGTGAGGCGCTCGCCGATTCGCTGCCGTACCTTGGCGAGCGGCAGCTTTGGGTGGCAATCGACAGTCGGCGCGGCCGGGTGTTCCTGGAGCGGGGCGACACCGTGGTCGCGACTGCGCTGGATGCGCTGCCGACACCCGACGGCAAGGTGGCGGTGGCAGGCGACGCGGCAGCGGCTGTTGCCGCCAGGCTCGCCGCGCGTGACGCCGACGTGATGCTGACCGATGCCCGCCTGCCGATCGCGCGGCATGTTGCGGTGGCGGCCGAACGCCGGTTCCGCGGGGAGCTGCGGTCGCTGCCCGCGCAGCCGCTCTACGTCGATCCACCTGAGGCCAGGCTTCCCACCGCCGGCCTGCGCGCCCCACCTGCCGGGTGATCAGGCCGGCAACCCCGTCGCATGCGCTGGTGCTTGCGGTGATGCACGCTTCGGCATTCCCGCCGCGCGAAGCCTGGGGTGCGGACGCGATCGCACTGCAGCTCGCTCTCCCTGGTGCATTCGGCCTGATAGATGACCGTGGCGGCATGCTGCTGGGACGTATCGCCGGCGACGAGGTGGAGGTGCTCACCCTGGCGGTTACGCCCTCGGTGCGTCGGCAGGGCATCGCCACCGCGCTGCTCCGCGCGGCCAGGGCGCATGTCACTGCGTGTGGCGCGAACGCCATGTTCCTGGAGGTGGCCATCGGCAACGCCGCCGCATTGGCACTCTACCGGCGTGAAGGCTTCGTCGAGGTGGGCCGCCGCCGCCGCTACTACGCCGATTCGTCTGACGCGCTGGTGCTGCGTATGAACCTTTTGTGATCCCCCGGATCAAGTCCGGGGGCAGGCTCAAGCGCCGCGCCGCAGCAGCAGCGTGGCGACGCCATCGGTACCGGTCTCCAGCGACAGCACCTCGTGCCCCTGCTCACGCGCGGTGCGCGGCACGTTGCGCAACGGCTCCTCGCCGCGCAGCCGGACCAGCAGGGTCTGCCCGGGTGCCATGCGATCCAGCGCCAGCCGCGTGCGCACGAACGTCATCGGGCAAATTTCGGCGGTGATGTCCAGTTCCTGATCGGCGGCCGGCTTGTCTGTCATGTTACTGTCCAGGTTCTTGGCGCGGAAATATCTGTTGCGAAACGGCTCCTCCCGCTTCTATATGGCCGCCGTCTCCCGCCTGGAAAGGACTTGAGATGCCCGAGGAGACGTCGACCATTGATGTTCTCGGACTGACGGCCCAAATCGTTGCGGCACATGTGTCAAACAATGCGGTGTCTCCGCACGCACTGCCGTCACTGATTCAGGAAGTCTATAAGATGTTGGCCGGCGTCGGCAAGCAACCGGCCCAGCCCCAGCGGCCTCAACCCGCGGTGCCGGTCAAGAAATCAGTGTTCCGCGACCACATCGTCTGTCTCGACGACGGCAAGAGGCTGAAGATGCTGAAACGCCATCTCAGAACGGCATTCAACATGACCCCGGAACAATATCGCGAGCGCTGGGGGCTTGGCCCCAAGTACCCGATGGTGGCGCCGGACTACGCCAGACACCGTTCATCGCTCGCCAAAAAGATCGGTCTCGGCACCAAGCCCCGGGGCAGCGGGCGCCATTAGCAGCCTCCCGCGCGGCGCGCTGCCCGCCCCGGGCATTGGACAGCCGTGACCCTGATCGGCTACGCCGATGCCGGCCGGCCGGCCCGGTTGACTGCCCTCGGACCAGGCTCTCGAGGGATTCCAGTGGGGGCTGGCACCGGATGACCGGGCCGGGTTAGGTTGATCGCAGGGGATCCGATGGAATCGCGCATCGAGCGCCTGTGCGTCGAACGAGGCCTCAAGATGACAGGACAGCGTCGTGTCATTGCCCGGGTCCTGTCCGAGGCATCCGATCACCCCGATGTCGAGGAGCTGTACCGCCGCGCCAGCGCACTCGACGCGCGGATCTCGATCGCCACGGTGTATCGCACGGTACGCCTGCTGGAGGAGAAGGGCATCCTCGAGCGCCGCGACTTCGGCGGCGGCCGCGCCCGCTACGAGCCGACCGAGCACGGCCACCACTACCACCTGATCGACGTCGACACCGGCAAGGTGATCGAGTTCCAGGACCGCGAACACGAACGGCTGATGCATAGCATCGCCGAACGCCTCGGCTTCGACCTGGTCTCGCTCCGCCTCGAACTGTTCGGCCGGCGCCACGAACCGGCGCAGGCCGCGCGCGAAAGGGAGGCGCGACGGCGTCTCTCGCGGCGGATCGCGGGGTCAGCCCGTGACCCGGACCCAGCCATGGAACAGGGAAGGGCGGCGCGATGACCTTTGAGCAGATGCTCGCCAGGGCCCGAACCGACCACCGTCCGTTTCCGGAATTGCGCGGCGGCAATCTCGGTGTGCGGATCGCCGATACGGCCGCGGAGATCGACGCGGTGCAGGCGCTGCGCTATCGCGTGTTCTATCAGGAGATGGGCGCCAAGGCCGACCTGGCGACCGCCGCCAGCTTGCGTGATCGCGATGCGTTCGATGCCGTCGCCGACCACCTGCTGGTGGTGGACCATGCCATCGGTGACGGCCCGGAAGGTGTCGTCGGCACCTACCGGCTGATCCAGCGCGAGGCCGCGGCGCGACTGGGCCGGTTCTACTCGGCGGACGAGTACGACATCACGCCGATCATGAACTTTCCCGGACGGATTCTTGAACTCGGCCGCTCCTGCGTCGATGCCGCCTATCGCGGCCGAGCCGCCATGCAACTGCTGTGGCGCGGCATCGCCGCCTATGTGTTCCACTATCAGATTGATTTGATGTTCGGTTGCGCCAGTTTGCACGGCACCGAGCCCGATGAGTTGGCCGCGGACCTGACCTATCTCTACCACAACCACCTGGCACCCCCGGCGGTGCGCCCGCGCGCGCTGCCCCACCGCTATGTCGAGATGCGGCGGATGCCGCCCAGCCAGGTCGACCCGAAGCGGGTGCAGGCCCAGTTGCCGCCGCTGGTCAAAGGCTATCTCCGGCTCGGCGGCTTCGTCGGCGACGGCGCGGTGATCGATCACCAGTTCAACACCACCGACGTGGCCGTGGTGGTAAAGACCGACCTCGTCACCGACAAATACTACCGTCACTACGAGCGTCAGCTCCGCGACGCGCTCGATTGAGCGGCAGAACAGGGCCAGATTGGTCGTTGACGTATCTGCAACGGTTCACGAAGCTGCCGGCCCGGGACGGTCCTCGGGGCCGCAAGGAACAGAAGGCGGAAACGTGAACCATGGGGAAGTCGGCCCGGATACGGGTCGGGAAACGGAGCTCGCCGCGCGCGCCTTGCGGTGTGTCGGGGCCGTGCTGATACTGGTGGGCGCGATTGCTTCCGTCTCGGTGGCAGAGGCACAGCCGGTACCGGTTGTTCCAACAAATCCGGTGCCGCAGGGTTCGCCGATCCAGCGCGTCCTGCCCCCGGCGCCACCGTCGGTCGCGCCCGGCTCGTTGATTCCGCCGCCATCGGCTCCGGGCGCCGAGGTACCCACTCGGCCGGTAAGGGTTGCCAGCGTCGAGGTCGAGGGAGTCACCGCCTATCCGCAGCCGGAGATCGCACAACTTGCCGCCGGCTTGGTCGGGCCCGCGGTGCCGCTGACGCAGATCGACGCCGCGCGCCAGGCGATCCTGCAACGCTACCGCGACGACGGCTATGTGCTGACCACGGTCTCGGCGAACCTCGACAATAGCGGCAGGCTGCGCTTCATCGTCACCGAGGGGCGCATTGCCAGCGTCAAGCTCGACGGCGACATCGGCCCGGCCGGCACCCAGGTACTGCGCTTCCTCAACAAACTCACTGAGAAGCAACCGATCGATTCCGTCACGTTGGAGCGCTACCTGCTGCTGGCGCAGGACGTACCAGGCGTCAGCCTGCGCGCCGTGCTGGAGCCTTCCACCGATACCCCCGGTGCGCTGAACCTGATCGCCCAGGTCAGCCGCCAGAGCATTTCCGGCCTCGCCACAATCGACAACCGCGCCTTCGACGAGACCGGGCCGGTCGAGATGCTCGGCGTGCTCGATTTCAACAGCTTCACCGAGTTCGGCGAGAAGACCGAAGTATCGTACTATCACACCTTCCCCAACAGCCAGAATTTCGGCCAGGCATCCTCCGAGGCGTTCCTCGGCGCCTCCGGTCTGAAAGGACGGGTCTATGGCGGCTACGGCACGACCATTCCCACCGGCAGCCTTGGGCAGCAGGGCTATGACGGCACCACGACGGTGTTCGGTGCTTCACTGAGCTATCCGATCATCCGTTCGCGGCAGCAGACACTGAACAGCTACCTCGTGTTCGATGGGCTGGACTCCAACATCTCCACGCAGCCCACAGGGAGCACCCGCCAGCAGGCGAGCTACGACGCGCTGCGCATCGTGCGGGTCGGCGCGGACTACGCGCTGTCCGACGTCTGGCTCGGCGCCGAGCGCTCCGCGGTCAATGCGCTGTCGCTGCGCATCTCGGAAGGGATGAAGCTGCTCGGCGCCACCACCGACGGTAACTCGCGGACCTCGCCGCGCCCGGGCGAGCAGACGGGCTTCACCAAGATCAACTTCGAGACCAGCCGCACACAGACGCTGTTCGCGCCATGGGAAGGCGCCACCGTTGGCCTGATGGGACTGCTCACCGGCCAGTGGTCCCCCAACATCCTGCCGCCGGCGGAACAGTTCTATCTGGGCGGGGCGCGGTTCACCCGCGGCTACTATGCCGGCCAGGTGCCGGGCGACAAGGCGCTGGCGGCAACGGCCGAGCTGCAGCTCAACACCGGGTTCGAGACCACAGTGTTCAGCAGGTCGTTCGACATCTCGACCCAGTACTATGTGTTCTACGACTGGGGCGAGACCTGGCAGAACCTGAGCACCGACCACAACGCGATGATCAATTCGGTGGGCGGCGGCGTTCGCGCACAGATCACGCGTTATGTCGAGGTCGATTTCGAGGGACTTGCGCGTTTCAACCGATTCCCGAACGGCGGCAACACCGCCGGCTCGGGCGTTTCGCCGCTGTATGGCGGGGCATTCTACTGGCGGGTGCTGACGAGGTTCTGACGGACTCGGACGCGGGCATCATCCGGATGCCCGTGACGACGGAGGATGGCATGGCGAAGGCTCGGCGCAACAATACAGTCAGGCTGCTCGGCGTCGTCCGCCGCAATCGGCCCGTCCTGATGATGAGCACGGCGTTCCAGGCGACGGTCATGCTGGTCCGGCAGTGTCAACGCGAAGACGACCGCGGGTGCGGTGACGATCGGCGGGGTGTTCGATGCGACCGCCAGCAAGACGCTGGAACTCGATGCGACGACCGTCGGCGGTGGCACCGGCGCAGTGACCCAGACGGCAGCGCTGACCAACGTCGGTACGCTGACCGGCAACGCCGGCACAGTGACGCTCACCCGTGCCTGCAACAGCATTGTTAATCGCGGATCGTTTGCAGCCATGACGGGTCACTTGGACCTGGTCAACAACCGCGATCTTTCGGTGACCGGTCCGGTTGCGGCGACGGCTGGGACAGTGAACATCACGACGACGGCCGGCTCGGGCACCTTGGGCAGCCTGACGATGGGCGCGGCGGTGATGGCCGGCACGGACGTGATCCTGAAGGCGGACGAAACGACCAATGGCGCGTCGTTCGTGAATGCGACGCGGGATGCCGCGCTGACGGCTGTGGCGGGTGACATCAATGGCGCCCCGACGGCGAGGCGGGATGCGACGCTGAGTGCCGGCAACACCATCAACGGCGGGGCCAGCGCAAGCGGCAGCGCGACGCTGACTGCCGGCAACGACATCAACAACAGCGGCGTGACGGCGACGGCGTCATTTGCGACGCTGACCGCGACTGGCGGCAACATCACCGATGATGGCGGCGTCACCGCGGGCACCACTGTGAGCCTGACCGCGGGCAAGAACGTGACGCAGAATGCGACGACGATCACCGCGCCGGCCTCAGTGACAGTGATCGCCAGCGCCGGCACGATCGGCCAGACCGCATGCGGCACGATCTCGGCGACCGGCGCCACCGGCACGGTCGCGCTGACTGCCGCCACCGACATCCTGTTCGGCGGCACGCTGTCGACCGGAGCCGGCGGGGCCACAGGCAGCGTGGCGCTGACGGCAAACGCGGGCCAGATCAGCGAGACGGCGGCGGGTGAGGAGATCGCTCATCCGTTCTTCTGGGCGCCGTTCGCGGTGATCGGCGAAGGCGACGAACGCGCACCGGCGTCCGCGGACAGCCACGTTTCGCCACGACGCCTCGCCGGTCTATAAGCCCCGCCAGGAGGCTTGGCAGAACACGGCATGGAGACGATCGAGGCGCTCGGCAAGTACGAGATCAAGCGAACGCTGGGCCGGGGCGCGATGGGGACGGTCTACGAAGGCTGGGATCCGATCATCGCCCGCCGCGTCGCGATCAAGACCGTCAAGCTGCCTGACAGCGCCGACCCGGAAACCGAGGATGCACTGGCCCGGTTCCGCCGCGAAGCACAGGCCGCAGGAAGGTTGACACATCCCAACATCGTGGCGGTGTTCGACTACGGCGAGACCAACGACCTTGCCTACATCGTGATGGAGTTCGTCGACGGCCCATCGCTGAAGACGCTGCTCGACAAGAACGAGCGCTTCGCGCTCACTGACACGGTCCGCGTCATGCAGGACGTGTTGGCCGGCCTGCAGTTCAGTCACGAGCGCGGCGTGGTGCATCGCGACATCAAGCCGGCCAACGTGATGCTCACCAGTTCGGGCCAATCGAAGATCGCCGATTTCGGCATCGCGCGGATCGAGAGCAGTTCGATGACCCAGGCTGGCACGGTGCTGGGCACCCCGGCCTACATGTCGCCCGAACAGTTCATGGGCCAGGTGGTGGATGCGCGCACCGACATCTATTCGTCGGGTGTGCTCCTTTATCAGTTGCTGACAGGCGAGCGTCCGTTCGAGGGTGGCATGTCGGCGATCATGCACAAGGCGCTGAACACCGAGCCGCCTCCGCCCTCGCAGCTTTCGGTGACTGCCCCACCGTCGTTCGACGCCGTGGTGCGGCGTGCAATGGCGAAGCGGCCTGAGGACCGTTTCCCATCGGCGAGCGGCTTCGCCGACGCGATGCGTCACGCCCTGGCGCATCAGATGGAACCGGCGGCCAGCGAGGGCGAAGCGACCATGGTGGCACCGCCATCGCCCGGCACAACCGCTGCAACACCGCCGCCACGTGCGATTTCGGCCAGCATGCCTGCCCGGCACTGGAACATCCCGAGCCTCACCGTCACGGCGGTGGCGCTGCTTGCGCTCGTCGGTGGTGCTGTTTGGTGGTTCCTGCCGCGCCCCCCTGCACCCCCACAACAGATGACCGGCACGACCATCGTATCGCCGCCGCCGGTCGGGGAAGTCGCTCCGGCCAAGCCGCCAGTCGTTGCAACGCCGCCCAATAAAACACCCGCTCCGGCGCCGACCCAGAGCGACGCTAACCAGTCGAATGCAGCCGTGACAGTGACCCCACCACCGGCCCCGCCGGCGACGGTCACTCCGCAACCGCCAACTCCCACCGTCCAGACACCGCCTCCTCCGGCAGTCCAGGCGCCCATTGCGCAGCCGCCGCCCCCACCCGCGATGCGCCCAAATGATCAACAGCTCGCCATGGCTGGCGTAGATGCGCTGCGCCACCAGATCGCCCAGTGGGCGAGCACCCGAAGCTGCGCTCTGCTGGGTGGCGACGTGGGCGTCGACGGGGCGGTGACCCTCGACGGACTGGCAGGCCACGGATCCGTCGACGACCTGCAGCGAGGCCTGACATCGTTCGTTCCCCCAAGCCAGATCGATTTGCGCGTCACCGGCGTGAACCGGGTGTTTTGCCCGGCGCTGACCGCGCTACATCTCATTACACCCGGGTTCGGGATGACAGGTGGTCCGCGCCTCGGGCTGCAGATGGCCGACGGCAAGACGCGCCTGCATGACGGCGATCCGGTTCGTGTGCGGCTGACGATGCCGGATTTCGCCAGTCGGTTGCGCGTGGACTACCTGGCGCATGACGGCACCGTGCAGCACCTCTATCCGCAGCTTGCCGATCCGAAGAATGCCATCTCCGCCGATCCGCCGAAGCTCTTTGCACCGGGCGAGCTGGTCAGTCTGGGCCATCCATCGTGGCGGATCGGCGAGCCGTACGGCACCGACATGATTATCGCGGTGGCATCGTCCGAGCCGCTGTTCGATCGGCCGCGCCCAGGCAATGCCGAGTCGGCAGATGTTTACCTGCGTGACTTGCAGGCGGCGATCGACACCCTGCGCCAACGCGGGGCACGGCTGGCGGGTGCGGCGGTGACCCTGGATGCCCTGCCGTAGTGAGCTGAGCGGACTTGATGGGTTTCTGTCGCGCTTTACCGTGCCAACGCCGCACTCTGGTAACTGGCCAACACATTCCGTAGCCAGCCAGCCGGCATGCCGGCGAGAAAGCGGGCCTGTAGCGTAGCCAACCGCTCATGGGTCATTGCTGCCATATCGGGCGTGAAGAACGTTGGATCGCGGGTGAACATCAGATAGGCCTGCATCTCGTTGAACATCAGTTCTTCCACGCGCGCGTCGTAGCCCTCCTTCGCCAGGAAGTCGCGTACCGCGCCGCGCTCATCCTCGGTAAGCTCCGTCAGCCAGAACTTGTATACGTATTCGGCGTATTCCGGATTGCTGAAGAATTCGCCGTGCGACAATTCATGGCGCAGGATCGCGGCGCGTGCCGACGCGGTGATCCGTGGATCGGAACCGGCCGCCGGCAACGAGATCAGACCCGCCGCGACACCCGAAGCAAACCAGCCTTCCTGCTGCAGCAATGCGCGCAGCCACTGCTCTGCCGGGTCCAGCATGATCTGCTCGCTGTCGGCGAGCGCGAAGAAGCGCGCCAGCGATGCCGCGGCGTAGTCGTGACCGAGGTAGAACGTCTCGACCGTATCGCCCTGTGCACGGATCGCCGCGTCCAACTCGCCGTCGGTCAGCACACGGTCGTGCGGCAGCCCCGCCTTCTCCACGAACGCCGCCACCCGGTTCAGCATCTTCCCCTGCTCGTGCAGCGAGGCGAAGTCCAGCACCAGGATCCGCGGGTTGTCGGCGAACCGGAACACGGTCAGTGAGGTCGGAGCGTGCTCGTTGATCTCCGTCTCGGTAGCGGTGCTGATTTGAACCGCCGGCGCGCTGGCGACCGGCATCGGTGCGGTCGCAACCAGCGACGGAGGGAAGTGCTGCGGACGCAGCAGCCAGAGCGCCGCCGACCCTGCCAGGACAACGCCAACCACCGCCGCCACGGCGAGTAACCACGCCGTGCGTCTGTGTCGCGACCCAGGCGGGATACGCACCGTATCGTCGGCACCCGGCTTTGGCGGCCTCACGCTTCGGACGCCGAAGCGGTGTGCTCAGGCGCCGAGGTTGATCACCTGCACGCGGCGATTGCGCGGCTCCGGCGTCTGCGGCGGAGTGGGGACCAGCAGCCCGTCCTCACCCATGCCGACCGCCTGCAGGCGGCTCGGATCGACGCCGTACTTTTTTGCGACGTAATCCACCACCGCCTCAGCGCGGTGCTCAGACAGCGCGCGGTTGTAGTCGCGCGAACCGACCGTGTCGGTATGGCCCTCGATGCGGAACCGGTAGGATGCCAGGTCCTTGCTGGCTAGCGCGCGGCCCAGTTCGTCCAGCGTGCGGATCGCGTCGGGTGTCAGGCCGGCCGAGCCATTGGCGAAGTTCACCGTTAGGTCTACCGCCGGTCCCGGCGTCGCTGCCGGCGCAGCCGATACGGCCACCGGCTTGCTGGCGGCAACGCGCGGTTGCTGCGCCGGAGAAGGTGCCGAAGGCTGCGCCGCCGCATCGCCGGTTGGCGGGGCCAACCTCATCCCGCGCGTCCCGCCCATGATCAGGTTGCCGCTGGGCTTCAGCGAATTGATGATCTGATCGGCCGACGGATTGCCCTGCGCCAGAACCGGCAGGCTGCCAAGCACCAGCGGCGCGACGACGATCGAGGCTATCAGGGAACGCACGGCTGCTCTCCTCCCAAGTCGGACGGCGTTATAGCACGGAAACGTAGGCACGCGAGGATTTGTGCGGTCGCGCCACAATCGCCTCCCGGATCGTTCGCATCATCGCAACAGAAGCCACCCGTCAGAACACGCCCTGAGCGCGCAAGATCGGCAGCCGCACGTGCCATGCCTTGGCGAACACTTGGCGTAGGTTGCCACGGGCTTCCGCATCCGGGTTGCCACCGATGTCGCGCACCCAATCGTCGATGTTTGCCTCGCTATCCCCTGACCGCATGCGTTCCGCCACGTAGAGCTCGAACAGGGTGCATGGCGCGCCCGTCCCCAGTGCGTAACTTGCCGCGGCGATCTGGCGGCCGAGATTCTCAGTGTACCTCAGATTGGCCAAGGCGACGCGGTTGAAGCGCAGGGCCTGCGGTGTCGGTTCGGCGCCCGGCCGCGCTGCCGGCTCCGCCAGATCGAGACCAACCAGGATGCCGATCAGCTCCGCAGGATTGTCACGTCTGCCCTCCAGGTTGGGCGCCGCAAGCAGGTCGCCGACGCGTCGCGGCCCCATTGCCATCGCCTCGGTGATCGGTCCGTAGAAGCTGCGGTTGAGCGCGGCGCGTCCGGCCGGCATCTCGGCCTCGTACGGCATTTCCTCTGGGCTGATATTCAGCGCCAGGCAGACATCCATCAGCGCCGCGTCGCGCGCCGCCGGACTGACACGCCGTGCGCCACGGACGAACACGTCATGGCGCAGCGCGCGATCCAGGCACATATCCTTCAACAGCTCGCGCAGCAGGGGATCGTCGAGCCGCTGCGTCACTGCGCGCTGCTCGGGTGTGAGCATGAGATCCGGGAAATTCTCGATCATGTTTGCCGAACCGACCCACTCCAGCTTCGCGCCAGCGAACGCCGCCGCCACATCGGCGTGGAAGCATGGAGCAAAGCTCTCGTTCATGTACTCGTGCGCCAGGTAGGGACCCGGCATAATCCCCGTACGCTCGATCAGCTTAGTGGCCATTGGCGAACGTTTGAGCTGCACAGCGTCCGCCGCCAGCAACTCCTTCACCAGCTTCAACCCCTCCTCGGCCTGACGGTCGCTGCGTGTGCCAAGACGACGTCCGCAGTCACGCAGCACCCGCTGCATGCCGAGCGCGCTGCCCCAGGCCGGCAGCGAATTGTAGCTGACATGCACGGCGCCGCCCGGTTTCACCTTGCCGCGGAGCAGACGCAGGATGCCGGACTGCGCGGCGGGCGGTACCCAAGTCCACACGCCGTGCATGCTGACGAAATCCACCTCCGGCACCTGGGCCGATGCGGAGTCCTCGGCCAGGGTCGCCAGGTCCGCTTCGAGGAACCTGACGTTGGCGATCCCCGCCTGGGCTGCCCAACCTCGCGCCGCCGCGACATGCGCGGGATTGAAGTCGATTGCGGTGACCGTCCAGTGCGGGTTGCTCGCCGCCAGGATCAGCGCCCCAAACCCCTGGCCGCAACCAAGTTCCAGATAGCTCACCGGGTCGTCGTGGGAGGGCAGTGGCGAGGCAACGCCGCCCAGCAGGCATGTCAGCGCCATGACCGAAGGCGACTGGTGCCGATAGTAGCCGGTCATGTAGGCGATGTCGGTTACATAGCCGCTGCCCCAGCCGCTCATGCCGCCATCTCCTTGCCGCGCCAATCCACCTGCTGCGCCTCGATCACCTCGGCCTCGAACACCGCGTCGTCCGCATCCGCACGGGTCGTGACGCCGCCGGCCGGCCCAGGAACCCAGGTGTTCCAGCCCAGCCGTGGCGGCGGCTCCGCTGTCGCGTCCAACCGCAGCGGCGGAACCTCACGCGCCGCGAGGACCGGATTGATGGCGAACCCCAGTTCGAAACCGACATAGGCGCGCACCAGCGACACCAGCCGATGCAGCGCGACACGATCCGGCAGCAGGCGCTGGAAGCCCGCCAGGCCGAGCGGGCCGATGCGCAGGATGATGCGCGCCTGCGGGTCCCAGGCCCGCACGCCGGCAGCGGCATCGACCCCCAGCAGGCACCATGCGCCGTTTGCCGACAGCTTGGTGCGCTGGTCCGGCGGCAGCGGCAACCAGGCGCCGGCGAACTCCACCACCTCCACACGCAAGCCGAGCCAGTCGGAGATCAGCGCCCCCAACCGGTCCGCCGAGCGGGGACGCAGCGCAAACAGCCCTGCGTAGTGCAGCAACGGTTCCGTTCCCGCTGCCAGCCGATCGGTGAGATGCGGCGTCCCGTAGCCGGTGAGCGCCAGCAGCACCCGCGCCACCGGATCCGGCGTGGAGGCTCCGCGCTGCGCCGCAACCTCCGCCGCCCGCGCGGGTCGATACTTGATGCCGCCGCGAGCGAAGAACGCGACGAACCGGTGCGACAGCAGGTCCAGAAAGTCCCGCAACGCGGTGGATCGCGACCGCAGGGTCTGCGTGACAACCTCAGAGTAGTACCGCGGCAGCACACCGGAAGGACCGGTAAGACCCATCAGGCCAACGGTCACCTGCGGCACGGCATCAGCCGGCTGTCGCACGTCGAGTACGTCGGCCGATGGATAAACCAGTCCCGCCGGCGAGTGGAACCGCATGGCATTCGCGGGATCCTGCTCCTGCCGCGCCCTGGTCAGGACGCGGACCGCGGCATCGAACCGGAATCGCCGCGGCTCCGCCCCCAGCTTGCCTAGCGCGGAGCGGCCTCTCACGCTCGTGATCCGGAGTGGGTGCCCGTGGAGGGAAAGGCCATGGGGGCGTTGCCCCCTTGGAACCCCCACCAGGGGACAGTCGTCCCCTGGACCCCTCGGACTGGTTTGTTGCAGGGGGGGCCGCCAGCAGCAAATCGGTGGCGAGGTCCAGGGCCGGTGCCCCCTTCAACAAACCAAACTGACAGGGATCCAAGGGCCGGCGGCCCTTGGCAGGGGGTCCAGGGGGACAGCGTCCCCCTGGCCTTCCTCTCGACGGCACCCACCGCGATCATGCGAGCACGCGGGTGCCGCTGCGGGCAGGCCAGGCGGCGGCGGTGCCGGAGCGGCCGCGCAGCGTGACGCGGGTGCGCGTGAAGCTGTTCACCGTGCCGTGCAGCGCGAGGAAGTGTTCCAGCACCGCGGCAAGCAAGTAGAGGCCACCGGCCTGCCAGGTGCGCGGGTCGAATTCCAGGGTCACATCGAGGCCACGGCAAAAGCCGCCGGCGCGGCCTGGGGCGCGCGCCGTCCCGGGGCCGGCGTTTATCCCGGTGAGCGCTTCGATGGCGGCGCGGGTTTCCGCAGTGTCGCGCAGGTCGTAGAGGCGTAGCACCTCCTTCAGCGCGGCCGCCGCCTCGGGCCCGCCGGTAACTGAGAGGTGTCCCAGCGACAGGTGTGACACCAGGCGCCAGAAGCCCGCCTCGCGCAAGGGCGGGCGGAGGGTGGGTGTGGCGGCGGTGGCCGCGTTCAGCGCCGCGACGGCCGCGGCGCCCTCGACCAGACGCAGCCGTGGATGGCCGCCACCGAACGGCAGGTCGGTGGGCAGGTCGCGATTGACGCATAACGCGTCGATCGAGAGCACGGCCTCGGCCGGCCGGTCCGGATCGAAGTCCGGGTCGTGCGGTGCGATGAACACCTCGGTGCCTGGTACCCCTGGTGCGGCAGCACGCCGCGCCACATGGTAAAAGCCGCCCGGGATGCCGGCCTCAGGGTCGCCCTCGGCCAACCGGTGGAATGGTCGCCACGGGCGGAACGAGCCGTCCGGCAAAGTCTCGCGCACCCGCTCGACACTCCAGATTTCCGCGGCACGCGGTCGCCTTGCGTCGGGCACGACCCTGTATTCGGTGTCCTGGTGACTGAGGATCACCGGCTCGCAGCGCTGAGGGAACAGGTTCACCACTGGCGTGCAGCCCAGGGCGAGCGACGGCTGGCCGACGGTGCGTTCCAGCTCCGGCAGCGACCGGTCCAGATAGACGAAGATCTCCAGGCGATTGCCGGCTGACACCAGGGTCTTGGCGTCCATCCGGGTGATGTCGAGGAACAGGAACTTCTCCGGGAACGCGAAGTACTCGGTGAGCAGGCGGAAGCCGGAAAAACCGCGTGCCGACCAGGGCAGCAGCGCCTCGTCAGGCGAGAAGCCAACCGGCTCGATCGCGCTGGCCGGGACAATGACCGGTGCCGGGTCCACCGCGTTGTTGGCATAGGCGATCGAGATCGCATGCACGCCCAGCAGTTCATAGAGCGCAAGCGCTTGGTTGGTCGGGCCGCGCAGGAAGAAGCGCAGCCGGTCGATGCCGAGCTGGGTGAAGGTGACCTCGGGCGAGGCGCATTTCAGCGTGATCCGCAGTACGCCCGTGGCACCGGCGGCGGATGGGTTGGCCGGTGCCACGATCGGCAGGCCCGAAAGGCGGACATTCTCCACCTCGAGCGGCCACAGGGTGACAGGCGCCGTGGTGCGGTAGCGAAGCTCCTCGCCACGCACCGGTTCGGTGTCGATCGCGACGCCGGCGGGCAGGCGTGCCGGGTTCATCAGGTCCGGCTGGCAATTGAACTGTACCACCATGCAGGACGGCACGGGTGCCAGGTAGTGCGGATAGAGCAGGCCAAGCAGGGCATCGGTCAGTTCGGGGAACTCATCGTCCAGCCGGTGGTGCACGCGCGCGGCAAGGAACGCCACGCCCTCGAGCAGGCGGGCGACGTGCGGATCGTCCACCGCATCGGCCGAGAGGCGCAGCCGGCCGGCAATCTTCGGATGGGTGTCGGCGAATTCCGCGGCCAGCCGCTTGATCGCGTCGAGTTCGCGCTCGTAGTAGGGGAGGAGAGAGTCAGACATCGAACATAAGTTCGCGCAGCGTCTTCTCCGTCATGGCCGGCGAAGGCCGGCCATCCACGTCTTTCCTCGTCTGCAAAGACGTGGATGCCGACCTTCGTCGGCATGACGCCGGCTGCGCCGCGTCACAGCACATTGCCGGGCCGCACCACGACGTCATCAGTGGCCGGATCCACCATGGTGTCGAACGTGACCGACTCGGGCGCCGGTTCGGCGTGCACCACCGCCTCGATGCGCAGACGCAGTGTCGTCTCCAGCCGATCCTGAGGGTCGATCAGGTTCACGCTTACCGACAGGAACCGCGGTTCGAACCGGCGGATCGTGGTTTCGATCTCCAGTCGCAACTCCTCGCGGCGACGCGCATCGCTGAACGCGCCTGACGCGAAGTCAGGAATGCCATAGCCGATTGGCGAGGTCGCGAGTTGCGTCATGTGTGCCGGCCACGACCGCCAGCATCGCCTGGCATTGAGCAATGCCTCAAGATCGCGCCGCACCGAGTTGCGCAAGGCGACCATCGAATCGGCGGCTGATACCGGCGCGTCGTGCGCCTGATCCGGCGCGTCGTCGATCAGGCGATCCAGCAGCGATGACTGGACCCGTGTCGTCTGCCGATTGCTTGGGCCGCCGCGTCCGCTCACGCGACGTCAAACCGGAAATTGCCAAGCTCCATCATCGGCACAGCATCCTCGCCAACAATGAACATGCGCTGGCCGACGCCGCGCACCGGGCCGCCCTCGGGCTGGCGCCAGTCGGTCTCGCGGCCGAGGCGAAGGGCGTCGGTCACGGGATCGTCGGCGGCATACACCACGGGGAGATAGACCTCGCCATCCGGCCCCGAGGCAACCGACATCGACGCACGCCGCCACAGCAGATCGCGCGGCCGCTTCGGCGGGTGGAACTCGAGCGTCTCCACGCGCTCGGTGGGGATCCAGAAATATTTGCCGGTCGTGGTCAGCACCTCGAAACTGCCGGCGAGCAGATCGTCCGCGTCGCGCAGGTCGTCGAAGGCCGCATCGCCGCGCTTGCCGGGCGCGTGCGGGCGCGCCGCCTCCGCCGCCTCCGCCTGGCGCGAGGCCTCGGCGAGGTCGCCGGCCCGCAGCGCCACCAGCGCAGCGAGTTGCAGCCGCTGCGTCTCGGTGGGATCGGCGAGGAATTCGGGCACCCTGCCGTCCCGGAACAACTGCCGCCGCGCCATGTCGGCGCGGATGAGCTGGCGGAATTCCGCCACCACCATCGCGGTCGAGGGATCGATCGTCGAGGCGGCGTCGAGCACCACGTCGGCGCGTTCCAGGTTGCCGGCGAACGCCAGCAGCTCGCCCAGCAGCACCCGCGCGTTGAGATCGGTGGGCGCCTTGCGCAGCGCCGCCTGCGCCGCCGCCACCGCGTCGTCAAGCCTGCCGGCGCGAAACAGTGAAGCCGCCGTTTGGTCAGTGCCGCTCATGGGACCCCCAAGCCCGTCGCATCGCGCTCATCGACCGCTGAGATCAGTGACGAGTTGGAAGGCGGCGGATATGTCGTCGAGCTGATAGTGCGGCTGCAGTTGCACCACGCAACCAAAGCTGCCCGGCCGGCCGGGCAGTTCGTTCACCGTGACCCTGCCGGCGACCAGCGGGAAGCGCGCCCGGCTTTCGCCGGCGGCGGCCAGGTTGCCGTTGACGTATTGCGTCAGCCAGGCCTGCAGGAAACGCTCGATCTCGCTTGCGGTCTTGAACGAGCCGACCATGTGACGGCCCTTCATCTTCAGATGATGCGCGAAGCGGGACGCACACAGGATCGAGTTGATCTGGGTCGAGAGCCGCGCGTTGGCGTCCGCTGCATTGGCGGTAGGACCCTGATGGCGCTGCGGGACCTGCAGGCTGCGCACCGCGCCGAACACCAGTTCCTCGCTGTACGGTATCGAGGAAAGCGGCATCAGGCCGGCATCCAGCAGCGAATGCTCCTGCCGCTCGGTCAGCACGATCTCGACCGGATTGCGCACCCAGACGTGATCGGGATCGGTGCTGAACGGCTCCAACGGTATATCGGTGACGAGACCGCCACCGACCCGATCGGTCTCCACGCCGCGCACATCGGCCGGCCAGCCGTAGTGTGCGAAAGCGCGGGCAACCACCGAGGCGAAGCCGAAACCGGCACTCATCCAGACGCGGTCGTCGTTGGTGGGTGCGTATTCGCTGTAGCGGAAGCCGTCGTCACGGGTTCCGTCATCCTGCCAGGGCGGCCGGGTCAGCACACGCGGCAAGGCCACGCCGACAAAGCGCATGTCGGCGCGCGAGGCCAGGCTGCGCCAGCGTGTGTGATCGGCATTGCGCAACGGCGCGGCGACGTCGGTCGAGGTGGCGAGATCGACGAAACTGTCCGCTTCCAGCAAGGCGGCCGACGCGCCGATGATCACGGGCGAGAAGGCGGCGGCGGCGACGCCGGACAGCGCTGCCAGCGCGCTCACGTCGTCGGTGCGGAATTCGGCGCTCGGGCGATGGCGGACTTCGTAATCGACCACCAGCAGGCCGTAGGGCTCACCGCCCGGCGTGCCGAACTCCTCCTCATAGACCTTGCGGAACAACTGGCTCTGGTCGAATTCGATGGCGCGCTCGAGGTCGCGGCAGATTTCCGGCCAGCCGACATTCAGGATCTTGATCTTGAGGCGATTGGAGAGTTCCGCGCCTTCGGCCAGCCAGTGGACTCCACGCCACGTGCCTTCCAGCTTGCGCAGGCGGCCGTGGTGCAGGATGGCATCGACCTGCTCCGACAGCATGGCATCGATCGCCGCGATGTCGCGATCGATCGCATCGCGCAGCGCCTGACGGTCGATCCGCAGACGCGCACCGCACTCGGCGCCGAACCACAGATCGATCGCGTCGCCCGACGGAGCGCCGAGAAACTCCCCGATCGCATCCGCCAGCGCCGGATCGCGGCTGCCGACGAAGCGCCCCGACAACATCGCATCGCGCACCGCCGGCGCGGCGACGGTCTCGACCGGTCCCGCGAGGGCGGGCGCGGCCACGGCGAGGTTCAGCTCGTTCACCGTGGTGCCCGCCTGACGCGAAGGGCGGCGATCAGCTCGCCGCGGCCGGGATGCGGGCCACCATGCGCAGGCTGGTGGTCAGCTCTTCCATCTGCAGCCACGGGCGCAGATAGGCGATGGCGTTGTAAGAGCCCGGCTTGCCTGGGATCTCCTTCACCTCGACGCGCGCCTCGCGCAGCGGGAAGCGGGCCTTCATCTCCTGTCCCGCGTTCTCGTTGCCGTTGACGTAGTTCGTGATCCAGCGGTTCAGCCAACGCTCGCAGTCGCTGGCTTCCATGAAGCTACCGATCTTGTCGCGCGCCATCACCTTCAGGTAGTGGGCGAACCGGCTGGACGCCATGATGTACGGCAGGCGTGCCGAGATGGCCGCGTTTGCCGTCGCCTCCGGGCGGTCGTATTTCTTCGGCTTCTGCACCGTCTGCGCACCGAAGAACACCGAATAGTCGGTGTTCTTGTAGTGGCAGAGCGGCAGGAAGCCCTGGTTGGACAGCTCGAACTCGCGCCGGTCGGTGATGGCGATCTCGGTCGGGCACTTGGCATCCATGTCGCCGTCGTCCGAGGTGAACACGTGGTATGGCAGGTTCTCCACCTTGCCGCCGCCTTCCGCGCCGCGGATCGCAGTGCAGAAACCGTATTTGGCGAAGGCGTCGGTGAGCTTGGTACCCATCGCGTAGGCGGCGTTCATCCAGCAGTATTCGTTGTGCTGCATCGGCTTCGCCGCGCCCGCCTCGTCGTACGGCGCTTCCTCGTAGCTGAACTCGTCGATCGGCTTGGTGGCCGCGCCATACGGCAGCCGGGCGAGCGTGCGCGGCATCACCAGGCTGACGAAGCGGGCGTCCTCGCTGTCGCGGAAGCTGCGCCACTTGGTGTATTCCTGGGTCTCGAAGATCTTGGCGAGATCGCGCGGCCTGGAGAGTTCGGGCCAGCTATCGAAGCCGAACATGCTGGACCCGGCCGCCGAGATGAACGGCGCGAATGCCGCGGCAGCGACGTTGGACACCAGGCGCAGGGTCTCCACATCGTCCGGATGCGGGGTCCATTCGTAGTCGCCGATCAACGCGCCGTATGGCTCGCCGCCTGGCGTGCCGAACTCGTTCTCATAGATCTTCTTGAACAACTGGCTCTGGTCGAATTCAACCGCGCGTTGCAGGTCGCGCCCCAGCTCACGCTTCGGCAGGTTCAGCACGCGGAGCTTCAGGCTGGTGCTGGTCTCGCTGTTCATCACCAGGTAGTGCAGTCCGCGCCAGGAGCCTTCCAGCGCGCAGAACTTCGGGTGATGCATGATGGCATTGAGCTGATCGGACAGCTTCGCGTCGATCGCTGCGATCGCGCGATCGAAGGTGCGCGCGAGGTTCTTGTCGAACGTGACGGTGCCGGCCAGCGCCTGCTGGACCAGGTTCTTGACCAGGTCCTGCGCCTGGTCGGGCGCGGTCTGCTTGGTCGCGGCAACAACCTGATCGAGGAAGGAAAGGCCTTCGGTGGTCTCGGTTGCGGCCGCCGGCGTTGCGGTCTGCGTTTCTGACATCGGTCAGCCCTCCTTCTTGTCCAGCCCCAACTGGCTGGACAGCGATTTCAGTTCGGTCTCGTTCTTCAGCACCTGTTCGAGCAGACTTTCGAGCTCCTCGGAGCGATCCACCTTGCTCATCAGGTCGCGCAGCTTGGCGCGCGTCTCCAGCAATGCGCGCAACGCCGGCACCTGCTGGGCGACGCGCGCGGGCTCGAAGTCCTCGATCGAGTTGAACTTGAGATCGACCGCCATCTCGCCGCCCTCGTCGGACAGCTTGTTGTCGACCCGCATCTTCAATCCTGGGGTCATCCCCGCCATGACGTCGTTGAAATTGTCACGGTCGATCTGGATGAACTTGCGATCGGTCAGCGGGCGCAGCGGCTGGGTCGGATCGCCGGAGAAATCGCCCATGACGCCGACAATGAACGGCAGCTCGCGCAGGATTTCGGCGCCTTCGGTCTCGACCTGGTAGGTGATGTGCACTCGCGGCCTGCGGACGCGAGTGAGCTTGTCGTGGATACTGGCACTCATGATCTCGCTTTCCCCATTCCAGTGAGCGGTACGTGCCGACGGCACCCATCGGCGCATGCCCATACGCCAGCCGGCTGCCCAAAGTTTAGACAGGCGCGATGAGTACGGTCAATAATTCCCTTTGTCTGTGACGCAGTTCACAGACCCCTCGTCGGCGATTCGTGCCTTGCTACGCTTCCGGCGGCGGCGGGCGGATGCCGAGCATGTTCAGGATGCCATTCCGCGTGTTGATGTCGGCCACGACCTCCTGCAGCAATTCAGGCCAGGTCAGGCGTCCGCGGCGCACCGCCTCGTCGAGCGTATAGGAGATCGGTGAGTGCGGCTCGGTACGGCGGAAAAAATTGGCAATCTCACCCAGAACGCGCAGCGCATCCTCGCGCGAGGCCATCTGTCCGGGCGAAACGGCGAGGCCGGTCAGGCCAGTGCTGGCTGCCGCACCGGCATCCGCCGCTTCGCCAACCGCCGCCTCGCCATCCGGCGCGCCCACGGCAGCGACCGCATCGGCCGGAGCGTAGCGCCTGACAACTTCGATGATGGCGGATAGCAGATCGCGCACGGCCGTGGTGGATGGGCCATCGGCGCCCGCCTTCTCATCCATCACAGTGGCCATCGCCTGCCAGGCATCGCGCGCCGCCCAGGCGTCGGCGAGCAGCGCCGCATACATACGACTGTCTGCGGCGCGCGCATCCTTCTCCAATATTTCGAAGGCCGTGCGGCGATCGGCGGCGGTGGTGCTGAGCCTTTCCGCTTGCTGATACTGATAAAAGGCAACCGGCGTGTCATCCTGGCGACGCACGAACAGCACCAGCTTGTACAGCGGTTGCATCAGCGAGCCGTTGCCATCGCGGCCGTTGAGTCCGGTCACCGGCGAGACACGCGTCTCCATGCCGTCTTCGTCAGGCAGCGGGAACAGGCCGTCCCAGTACCGTTCGGCGAGGCCACCCATGACCTGCGCGCCGGCGGTCAGGCCGGCAAGCCCGTGGCTGCGCACCAGCGCCTCGGTCAGCCAGGCGGCGACCTCCAGATCCTTGGTGGTTCCGGTCAGCGTCGTTAGCGCGACTTCGCGTACCGTGCGCCAGAACGGGGCCGGATCGCGGACCTCCTGATCGGCGGCGGCGGAATCCTGCCCGCGTTCTGCGTCGCGCGCCTCGGAGCGCGCGTCGCGCAGCCGGTTATACGGCGAGGTGGCGGAAAAATCCTCTCGGAGGTCAACGCCTTGCGGCGCATCACCCGGGATTGGCGCCAGCAGAGCCTCGAGGTCGAAACCCTCCGGCAGGTCCGCCATTCACGCGCCTCTCATCTGCTGGACAATGGTTCCGCGTAACACATACTCTTGCGACACGAAAAGGGGGCCGCTCCCCCTCGGGGGAAGCCTGATGGCCAGCATCGATCTGAAACAGCTTGTCGGCCGGCTGAACGACCCGTGCCGCCGGGCACTCGAGGCAGCCGCTGGCCTGACGCTGTCGCGTACCCATTACAATGTCGAGATCGAGCACTGGCTGGTGACGTTGGCCGACCGCGCCGACAGCGACGTCGCCGCCATCCTGCGGCATTACGAAATCGACCAGGGGCGCTTCGCCACCGATCTGAACCGGGCGCTGGAGAAGCTGAAGACCGGCAATGGGCGGGCCCCGTCGCTGGCGCCGGACATCGTGGAACTGGCCAAGCAGGCCTGGCTACTGGCCTCGCTCGAGCAAGGTGCTGGCCGGATCCGATCGGGTCACCTGCTATGGGCACTGCTGGCCGACGAGACGCTGTCGCGCCGCGCGCGGGAAGCATCCGGACAGTTGTTGAAGATCAATGCCGATGCGCTGAAGCGGGACTTCGCCGCTATCACCGCCAACAGCGCGGAGGCGGCGGAGGCCCAGGCGGCCGCGACGGGCGAGCCGGGAGCGGCGGGCGACGGTGCGCCGATGGCGCCGCGCGGATCGGGTGCGCTCGACCAGTTCACCACCGACCTCACTGCCCAGGCCCGGGCCGGCAAGATCGATCCGATCCTCGGCCGCGACACCGAGATCCGCCAGATCATCGACATCCTGACCCGGCGGCGGCAGAACAATCCGATCCTCACCGGCGAGGCCGGGGTCGGCAAGACCGCAGTGGTGGAAGGCTTCGCCATGCGCCTCGCCTCCGGCGACGTGCCGCCGGGATTGCAGGGCGTGTCGCTGAAGACACTCGATCTCGGCCTGCTGCAGGCCGGCGCAGGGGTGAAAGGCGAGTTCGAGAACCGGCTGCGCGGTGTGATTGACGAGGTGAAGGCCAGCCCGAAACCGATCATCCTGTTCATCGACGAGGCGCATCAGTTGATCGGCGCCGGCGGTTCAGCGGGACAGGGCGATGCCGCCAACCTGCTGAAGCCGGCGCTGGCGCGCGGCGAATTGCGCACCATCGCGGCCACCACCTGGGCGGAATACAAGAAATATTTCGAGAAGGATGCGGCGCTGACCCGGCGCTTCCAGGTGGTGAAGGTGGACGAACCGGCGGAGCCAATGGCGGTCGCGATGGTCCGCGGTCTGGTCGAGACGCTGGAGCACCACCACAACGTCCGCATCCTCGATCAGGCGGTGAGCGAGGCGGTGCGGCTGTCGGCGCGCTACATCCCGTCGCGGCAGTTGCCGGACAAGGCGGTCAGCCTGCTCGACACCGCCTGCGCGCGGGTGGGCATGAGCCAGGCGGCGGTGCCGCCGCCGCTGGAGGACCGTCAGCGGCGGATTGCGCTGATCGACACCGAGATGGGCATCCTCGACCGCGAGATCGCCGCCGGCGAGCCGCACCAGGCGCGGCGGGAGGATCTCGTGGCGGAGCGGGCGAAGCTCGCGCACGAGCTGACCGAGCTCGAGGCGCGCTGGGAGCAGGAGAAGGGTCTGGCGGCCGAGATCGGCGCGACAAGGGCGAAGATCGAAGACCCGGCAAGCACGGAAGACAAGGACGCGCTGCGGGCGAAGCTCGCGGAGATCACCGGTAAGCTGCGCACGCTCCAAGGCGAGATGCCGCTGATCCACCCGGTGGTGGATAGCCAGGCGGTGGCCGAGGTGGTGGAGGGTTGGACCGGGATTCCGTCGGGCCGCATGCAGTCGAACGAAATCCGCACCGTGCTCAACCTGAAGCAGGCGATGGAGGCCCGCATCATCGGACAGTCGCACGCGCTGGAGGCGGTGGCCCAGGCGATCCGCACGTCGCGCGCTGGGCTGACCGATCCGCGCAAGCCGATCGGCGTGTTCCTGATGGTCGGTCCCTCCGGCACCGGCAAGACCGAAACGGCGCTGACGCTCGCCGACCTGCTGTATGGCGGCGAGCAGAACATGACTGTCCTCAACATGTCCGAGTTCAAGGAAGAGCATAAGGTCAGCCTGCTGATGGGCAGCCCACCCGGCTATGTCGGCTACGGCGAGGGTGGCGTGCTGACCGAAGCAGTGCGCCGGCGGCCCTATTCGGTGATCCTGCTCGACGAGATGGAGAAGGCGCATCCTGGCGTGCAGGACATCTTCTTCCAGGTGTTCGACAAGGGAAACATGAAGGACGGCGAAGGCCGCGATATCGACTTCAAGAACACCGTCATCATCATGACATCGAATGCGGGAACGGACCTGATCATGGGACTGTGCGCCGATCCCGAGACGACGCCGGACGCGGCGGCGCTCAGCGAGGCGCTGATGCCGGAGCTGATGAAGTACTTCAAGCCGGCCTTTCTCGGCAGGGTGACCTTGGTGCCGTATTTTCCGCTTTCGCCCGAGGTCATCCGGGGGATCGTGGTGCTGCAGCTCGGACGGATCAGCAGGAGAGTCCAGGAATCTTATGGTGCCAAATTCGCCTGGGACAAGGAACTGGTGGATGTGATAGCTGCGCGTTGCACTGAGACATCGTCCGGAGCACGCAACGTGGAAAAGATCCTCTCGCGCACGCTGCTGCCGGAACTCTCTGCGGAAGTGCTATCGCGCCTTGCCGAGGGCGCAACGATCAGCGGGGTCACCGTGGGCGTGGACACGGGCGGGTCGTTCCAATATCATATCGGCTAGCAACCTCAAACCGCCTCGCCGGTAACAACAGGAGTGCAAAGTGGCAATCTACATGAACTGGGACGGTGTCCCCGGAGACGTGACGACGCAGGGCTTCGAGAAGTGGATCGAGCTCTCGTCCTTCCAATGGGGCGTCGGGCGCGGCATCGGGTCTGCGATGAGCGGCCAGGCCAGCCGGGAAAGCTCGATCCCGTCGGTCAGCGAGATCGTCGTGACCAAGCGCATGGACGGGTCATCGCCTGGCCTGTGGACGGACTCGGTGGCGGGACAGCTCAACACGACGGTGAAGATCGCGTTCACGACCACCAGCAAGGGCGCGACGACCCAGTTCCTCAACTACGAGCTGACCAACACTGGTCTGAGCGGCTATAGCCTCAGCAGCGGTGGCGACATGCCGACCGAAAGCCTGTCGCTGAACTTCACCAAGGTTGTCTGGTCATTCACCGGTACCGACCCCTCGGTGTCGGGCACGCCGGTGACGCAGGGATACGACATGACTACGGCCGCGACCACCTGATCTCGATGGTGCCCGGCCGCAGAGCGGCTCGGGCCACCTGCTGGGCGACGCGGAACAGCCGGAGAGCGTCACGTCTTCGGCTGTTCCCCGTCGAATCACCGGTACGATGATGTGATAGGGGGTGTGCCGCTCAGGTTACCACGACCATGACGGCCGTGATGTTGTCGCTGGCATCCAGCGCCAATGCCGCATCGATCACCGCCTGTGGCGGCGTGCCGTCAATCGCAGCAAGCAGCGCGGCCAGCTCGCTCTCCGGCAGGGTCTTGCACAGGCCGTCGCTGCACAACAAGAAGCGATCGCCCGACAGTAACCGGCCGCTCACCTTGTCGAGCAGGAATTCGTCGAGTTCCGCACCCACCGCGCGTGTAATGACATTGCCCCGCGGATGGTTCACAGCCTCGTCCGGACCGATCGCCCCAGCCTCGAGCAGCTCCTGCACCAGACTGTGGTCACGGGTGATCTGCCGCAGAATTCCCTGACGCAACAGGTAGGCACGGGAGTCGCCGGCCCACAGGCAGGCGAAATGGTCGCCGCGCGCCAGCATCACCACGACGGTCGAGGCCACCAGCACATCCGCGCCACGCCGCGCCGCCTCCTGCCGCAGGGCGATGTGGGTGTGTTCGATTACAAGCCTTACTTGCGCCAGCAACTCCGAGGCCGAGAGACCGGTGGGGATTGCCTGCAGCGCATCGGCGATCATACCCGACGCGACCTCGCCCGCCTCATGGCCACCCGCGCCATCGGCCACTGCCCAGATGCCGAGGTCGGGCCGGTCCACATAAGCGTCCTCATTATGCGTCCGCTTGGCACCGGGATGCGTCACCGCCCAGGAGCGAAACCGCGGCGTCGTCATGACGGCGACTCCCTCTTCCTCTCCCCATGCCCGGATGCGTCAGAAGCGACGTCCGTGCCCTTGGTCTCCGCGCCCAGCATCGCAGCATAGATCGCCGCATCGGGCAGACACCGTAGTGCGAGGCAGGTCGGTGTGACGCGCGCGGAGCCCTCGCTCCACCACACTGCGTCGGCAACGCCCGCCGCCGCTGCCGGCAACTCGGGCACACCAACCAAGCCCGCAACCACCTGCGGTGGCGTATCCTGTTCCAGGGCGGCCCGTCCAGCGGCTTCGCAGGCGTCGAGCCAGGCCTCGCCCGCTGCCTTGGCAATGCCGTATGGGCTGAGCGCGGCGAAGGTGAGCGGAAAGTACCGGCCGGTCCGATCGACACTCGGCAACATCAGACCAAGCACCGCCTGTGCCCCGCACATACCGCGCGGCAGCGTGAATCGCCAGACCGGCGCCTCGAGAAAAGCCGGTAGCCAGTCCTCGCCCATCAACGACTGGCTGCCGGCGATCACCGCTTGCAACCAGTCGTCCCATGGATCGGTGAAGTCACGCGGCAGACCGGCGCGGACGAAATCGCCGCGCGCCGGCAGCTTGCCGTAGAAGCCTGTGGTCACATGGCCGGACACTGGAAGTCTTTCAGAATGCCAGGCGCCAGCGGGTTCTGTACCGATCCAGCCCGCAGTTCGAACGATGCGTGACGATCGCCCACAGTGAAGTCCAGCGTGTAGCGGTCCGGCGAACCGCTCTGCTGCAACGTGCCCTTTGCGAGCAGATGGAACAGCGCCCACGGCCCGGTCGCCTGCAGCACCGTCGGACCACTCGACGGCGGCGGGTCAAACACCAGCCGCGCGCTGTTCATTCGGTTCGGTCCCGGCCAGGTCACCGACGTCGCACGGATCGGCCCGTGCGCGTACGTGATCGTCAGCCCGTCCAGATCGAGGATCACCTGCTTCGCGTCGGTATCGACCGGTGTGATGTCGAACCGCACGGTTGGCTGATTGCCCCCACTGCCGAAGAACAGATCACGAATCTGCGACGCGCGCTGGAATTGTACCAGGTCGGCTGGCGTGACCGGCGGCGCGACGCCAGCCACCGGCTGCGCCTTCCAGGTGGTACCCGAGGTGTCGACGAACGTCTGCAGGTTGTCGCTGAAGAACTTGTCGAGCAGCCCGCCGGCCGCAAACAGCTTGGCGAAGTCGTCCAGCGGAATGTCATTGTTCGAGCCGGGCGTGAACGGGAAGCGGCCGGTCACCGCCTTGCTGCACAGCGAGCCTGGTCCACCCGGCGCGCCGAATGCCTTCTTTGCCTGATCCAGCGCGCCGCCGCCGCGCAATTGGTTGCCGCTGATGGCGAGTGCCTGAAGCCACCGCGCAACCGGCTGCGGATCCTGGGCAGCCTCGGCCTGAAGCAACTGCGCGGGGTCGTCGCCTCCGCCAAGCGCCGCTGCCGTACCGCCGGCTGGCGCGGCCGCCAGCTTAGCGAGCTGCATCTGGAGATCGTTCAGCAACTTCAGCACGTTGTCGATCGGTGCACCCGGCCCCTTGCCGACGAACGCGATCAGCTTGGCGTAGCGATCCTCGATCGCCTTGCCAGGCGGTTCCGGCGGAGGCCCGTTGGCTGTTCCGAGCAGACCTTGAAGCCGGCCGGCGGTACTGCCCGCTGCCTGCGTCGCCGCTGCGGCCGCAGCCTGCGCCGCCGCCTGAGCGGCGCCTGCCACACCGGGCGGCGGTGGCGGCGGCTGGGTCAGGGTGAGCTGGCGCGTGATGCCAGCCAGCAGGTCACGCATCGGCGACTGCGGCGAGGCAAGGATGTACAACTCCTGCACCGCCTGCTGCAGATTGCGCATCGGCTCGATATCGAGATCGGCCAGCAAAGCGTCCCACTGCTTAGCGTAATCCGTGGTGTACAGCGCGATCACGTCGCGTTGCAGCGTCAGCACCTGCGGGCTGGTCGGATCGATCTGCGCCTCTTTGCCCAGCACCCAGCTCTCGCTCGCGACCTGCATGGTCGCCGACGGCAGATTGGGCAGCAGCACCTTGTAGAAACCATCGATCGTATAGAAGCCTGGCACGCCCTCGGTCAGTGGTGCGCCGGAGCTGCGGATAAACACGCGCACACCCGAGGCGCCTGCGGCATCCGCTGGCCGCCAGGGTGGCAGCGCGCGCGCCGGTTGCGAACCCTTGATCGTGCCGTAGACACGCTCCGCCAAGGTTATGCGACTGAAGGTGCGGCGCGCATCTTCGATCAGGGCGCCGTCAAGCGGGACCTTTTCCAGTGGCCGATCGAGCAGGGCTGCGAGATGGCGCTCCAGGCTATCGCGCAGCGGCTTCACGGCGGGGCCGGGCCATTGCAACTGCCAGTCGAGGCTCATCCATGCCTTGACCAGATCGCGATCGAGCGGGCCGGCGGACCCGAGCATCAGATAGACCTTCGTTGCCTCGTAGAGGAACGCCGGCTGCTCGAAATGTGTCCGCATCTGGCCTTCCAGCCGGACGATCAGCCGCGGCAGCAGCATGTGTTGGAGCGCGCGGCGATACACCTCGCGCGCGCCGGCGCCGAGCTTGCCGGTCTGCGACAGGCCGGGGAACCACTGGGCCGGCGGGGGTGGCGCATCGACGCCGAATGGCAGGGCACGCGCCGCGTCGAGCAGCGGGGCAACGGTGGGAAGTTGCGGGTCGGTCGTGACCGGATCGAGTGAGACCGATTGCGCGGCCTTGATGTAGGCGGCAAGCGCTGTCTGGGACTCATCCAGCGCAGCCTGGTTCGCCTCGCGCGTCTGAACGAGTGCGGCTGCACCGCCGAGTGCGATGAGCAGCGCGATCGCCGCGGCACCGGCGCGGACGAACAGATTGCGGCGTATCTGCGCGGGATCGCGCGAGACCAGCATCGCCTCGCCGAAGATCACGTCCTTCAGCAGCCGGATCAGAAAGTAGCTGCGTCCCTGTTCCGGACGCAGCGACGGGGCGCGCTGCGAGTCGATCCCGAAGCTGCGCGCCATCGCTCCGGTCAGGCGGTCGATCGGCGTGCCTTCCTGCGTGCCTGAGGTCAGATAGGTGCCGCGTAGCACCGGCGCGGGATCGAGGCGGGAGCCACCGAATGTCTCGGTAAGGAACTCGCCTAGGGGGGCGGCGAGGCTCGCCACCTGGGCGGGGAAGCCGGCGATCAGCGTGCGGCGCTCTGGGCTGCGCTCGGTCTGTAGTCGATCGAGCAGGCGCTGGTTCAGCCGCTCGACCAGCAGCCTGAACTCGCCGCCGAACAGGCCAGCGGTGCCGGCCTCGGTCTTGTTAAGCGGGAAGGTGACGCCCCAGACCTGGCCGCGCCGCTCGCGGTCCAGGTCATCGAAGAATTCGGTGAAACCGGCGATCAGGTCGGCCTTGGTGAACAGCGCATAGACCGGCACACGCACGCCAAGCTGGTCGTAGAGTTCCTTGACGCGGCGGCGGATCGCGCGGGCATGCGCGAGGCGTTCAACGGCAGGCGCGGCGGCGATGTCGGACAGCGCGATCGCCACCAGCACGCCGTTCAGCGGCTGGCGGGCGCGGGTGCGCTTCAACAGGCCGAGAAAGGCCTGCCAACCCGCCTTGTCCACCGCGCTGTCGGAGTCCTGGGTGGTGTAGCGGCCGGCGGTGTCGATCAGCACGGCGGTCTCGGTGAACCACCAGTCGCACATGCGCGTGCCGCCGACGCCGGCGACCGCACTTTGGCCCATCTCGGCGGCGAGCGGGAACGTGAGGCCGGCGTTCAGCAGAGCGGTGGTCTTGCCGGCGCCGGGCGGTCCGATGATCGCATACCACGGCTGCTCGTACAGGTAGCCGCGCGAGCCGGACGCCCTCTTCAGCAACCCCAGCGCCGTGGTCAGCTTGTCGCGCATTGCCGCCACTTCCTCGGCGGATGCGGCGGCGGTCGGATCGGCCTGGACGGCGGTCACGCCTGCGACCAGCGCGGCCTCGTTCTTCTTCCTCCGGCGATCGAGCCAGAAATTTACCCCGGCCCAGATCAGCAGCATCACCGCAATGATGATGGCGCGCGTGATCCAGTCTTCCAGGAATGCCAGGAACGGCCCGAACAGCCAGATCAGGATCGCCAGCAGCGCGACGCCGATGAAACTCAGGAACCACCGGGAGCCGAGAAAGCGCAACACGGCGCGCATGGTTCAGCCCTGTCTCCGCAACACGACTTCGATGCGTCGGTTCTGGTCGCGCCCTTCCGGCGTGGTATTGGCAGCCACCGGATCAGCATCCGCGTGACCTTGCGCCGTGACGCGACCGGGATCGCCGAGTGCGCCGACGATGATCGCCCGCGCGGCCTCGGCGCGCGCGGTGGAGAGCTGAAAGTTGGAGGGGAACTGCACGGTGTGGATCGGCTGGTTGTCGGTGTAGCCATCCACTGTCACGGGGCCTTTCTCCGCCTTCAGCGCCTCGCCAATCCGCTGCAGCAGCCGGTAATAGCTCCGTGCCACGGTGGCGCTGCCGGAGGCGAACATGCCGGCGTTGCGAATGCGCACGATCGGCATGGCGTGATCGCCGAGTACCGTGACCAGACCCTGATCGATCTCGGGCTTGAGGAAGACGTAAAGCGGATCGAGGGGTGGCGCCTTCGGTGGCGGTGGCGGCGGACGCACCGGCGCCGGACGGGCGATCTGCGGCATGTGCGCCAGCGGAGCGCCCAGCAGTTGCGCGAACACGTCGTCCGAGGCGGCATTGAGGCCGGTGGAGAACCAAATGAACAGCACGCCGATGACCGCGAGTGCGGCGGCGCCCATTACCCAGGTCGGCACCACAAACCGTGCCGGCCGGTAGGGTGCCGGCACACCCTGCCAGTGCGGCGACAGCGCCGGATCGGCGGCCTGCCGCTGGCGCATGATGATCGTGTAGAGGTCCTCGCGCAGCCGATCGAGTTCGCCGGGCCCGCGCGGCGAGAGGCGGTAGCGGCCCTGAAAGCCGAGACTGAGGCAGAGATACATCAGCTCCAGCCCCGGCAGGAACGTGCCGGGGTTTTGGCGAAGCTGGGTGAGCAGATCGAAGAAGCGTTCGCCGCTGCGCACCTCCTGATGGAATGTCGAAACCAGTGACCGCGCCGCCCACGCACCGGTGCTGCCCCAGGGCGTGTTCAGCACCACATCGTCGAGGCTGGCGCACAGCGCGTAGTGTGCCGGGCGAAGCTGGTCCAACGGCACGCCGCTGTCGCGCGCCGCCTGCTCGAAGGCCCGGATCTGCTGGATGGCACGTTCGCGCAACTCGCCGGGATCGGGCTGGGTGTAGATGCTGCGCAGGCGGCCGAGCAATTGCAGCAGCGCCGCCGCCGCCTCGATCAGTGGGTTGAGGCCGAAGCTGATGGTTTCCGCGCCTTCGGCTGAAATTGGCGCGGCGGCGCGGGGGAGCGGCGGGGTATCGCGAAACGCTGGTGACGGGGCGAGCGGTGGCGCGGGGGCGGCGCGCAGTCCGCCGGGGACCGGACGGATGACGGTGCGGTCAGAATCGTCGGGTTCGGAGAACGGGTTGTCGCTCATGCCCGGCACTCACCACCCACTGTCATTGCGAGGAGCGAAGCGACGAAGCAATCTCGGGCCGAGTGCCCACTTGGCCCGAGATTGCTTCGTCGCTTCGCTCCTCGCAATGACAATTCGCGTCGGCACTGCGCTGTCATCCTCGTATCGCCCACAGTTCCAGCCGCAGATTGGGGAAATCGCCCGATACGTGAATCGCGAACCCGCCCGAGTTCTGCATCTGCTGCCAATGCGGGCTGGCACGATCCAGCTCAAAATACGTCGCCCCGGCGTAGAACGGCAGTTGCCGCGGCGCCACCGGCAGCGGCCGCACTGCAATCCCCGGCAGCGCCACGTTCACCAGTTCCCGGATATGCTCCACCGCGCCGATCTTTACTTGCGAGGGGAACAGCCGGCGCAACTGCTCGGCCTGCACATCGGCCTGCACGGTCAGCACGAAATTCGACGCCCGCAGGATCGCGCGGTCGGTGATCGGCCCGACCCGCACGCCGTGCCGCGCCTCACGCAGCGGAATCGGGATCGCCGTTGCCTCCAACACCGCCGACAGCGCCCGCCGCAGATCGGCCACCACGGGTGCGAAGCTGCGTTGCAGATCATCGTGCCGATACGCCGGATAGGCATTCGGCCGCCGCGTCTCGAGGAACGTCGCGAACTCGCCCGCCATCTGCACCAGTGCGGTGTACAGCGCCTCGGGATGCAGGTTGGCCGCATCGGCCCAGTGTGCCAGCACATTCTGCCAGCCGTTGAGCGATTGCAGGAGCAGGAAATCGGCGACCTGTGCGACGCCGGCCTGGCCTGGCGCGGTCATGCGCGCCGCCAGTGCCTCGCCGCGCTGGTTCAGCATCCCTGACAGCTCGGCGATCAATCCCGCCAGCGGCGGCGCGGCGGAACACACCAACGACGGCGGTATCCAACGGTCATCCAGTATGATCCGGCGATCGGCGGTGACCTCGGTCACCCGCGCCAAGCCCATGCACAGATAGCCGGTGCGCTCGTCAGTCTCCAGCAGATAGCGCAGGCGCAGCCGCCCCACCTGCAACTCGGCCGGTTGAGGCGATGCCGAGTGGGTGTCGTACGCCTCGAATGGCCGCGCGGCATAGCGGCCCTCGGTGGCGTTGTCGGCAACCTCGACCGCGCCCGCCTGGCGGATCGGCAGCGCCAGATATACCAACACGTTGCGCGCGCTGTCCGGGAGTTCCAGCGGCGGCGGATGATCGGTCTCGCCCGGCAGCGAGAACGGCGTGCCGTCCTCGAACACGCCGGAGGCGGAGGCGAGCGCAAAGCGGCCGGTGCCGAGCAGGTCGCGATCCAGCGCGTAGTCCACCAGACCCCAGGGATGCGGCCGCAACGCCTGTACCCGGCCGCGCACCAGTTGTTCGGTCCAGCGATCCTGCTGCTGGAAGTGCTGCGTGCGCAGGAACATGCCTTCCTGCCAAACCACGCGGTTCGTCCAGCTCATCGATCCGCATCCCCCCAGTCGGCAGCCGGCATCAGGTCAGCCGGCCTTCAGCGTAATAGCAAGCTTGCCCACGTTCAGTGTGAGTTTCGTCGGCCCGCTGGTCGCGACCGCGGAATCGGCGCGCCACTGCGCATTGTCGATGTCGCGGTACAGCACCGCCACGCCGATGGCCTGCACGCCGGGCTTGAGCTCGAATGTCTTGGTCTGCGTCTCGCCAGGTGACAGAACAAATTCCTGTGAACCAGCATCGTCCTGTCCCAGAGTCTGCTGTTCGTGCTCGGTCAATGCGAACACGTCGCCGCGCTCGAACTTCGCCGTCTGGGTGAGCTGATAGATGCGCACCGCGACCGGCGCGGCCTTGCCGGAACTGTCCGGGTTTTGATCAGCGCTGCCGATCATCGTCAGCGTCACCACGCCGGGCGGCTTGGGCCCGCAATGCGCCAGCGCCAGCGCCGCCGGCAGCGCCAACAGGGAACGGCGGCTGATCATTCTCGCTCCCTCGCGGAAACCTCGTGCAGCGAACGCTCATAGGCACGGGCGAAGGCCTTGCCGAACACGCTGTCGAAGTCATCCGCGAGCGCCTGTACGGTGTGGGCGTGCAGCGCCTCATACGCGTCCCAGGCGCGGGCCTTCTTCTGCACCGGCAACAGCGCCATGCCGCCGCCCTGCTCGGCCTGCGCGCGCAGCTTCGCCGGATCGAGGCGTTCCAGTACCGCGCGCACCGCGGCCTGCATCGCGGCCATCGAGGCAAGCTCGTGTAGCCGGATGTCGCGCAGCGCGTCCGCCACCGCCTCGTGCGGCGCCATGTCGGTATGGCGTCCGGTTCCGAGCAGCGCGGCCAGCGCGTCATCGTCACCGGCGGAGAATTTTAGGGGGTTGTTGCCGCGCGCCTGGATCATCGTCTGCTCGATGCGGAATTCGCCCTTGATCTGGGCGCGAGCGATCAGCACGGCCCGCAGTCCGGCAACCAGATCGCGGAACGCCTTGCCCAGCGCGAGCATGGTGGCCGGCGGATCCTGGGGACGGACATCCGGCAGGCCGGCGCCTTCGAGGAAGGCCGCGAGCAGCGCGCCATCGTCGGCAACAGGTTCCGGCTCCGAAGACGGCGAGCGGGTCGGACGCGGAGCGGCCACTGGGGGCGGCGCGATGGGCGACGGCGCCTCGGACTGAATGCGCCGCGGCGGCGCCGCGCGCGCCACAGGGCGCGGCGGCGGTTCGGGTGCCGCTGGCGCACTGCCGGTCGGAGCGATCCCTTCCAGCAGATCCTTGTCCCAGTCGTCCGGCAGCAGGTCGTCGCCGGGAATCGCGCCGCCCGAATGCAGCGGCATCTGGCCGACCTCGGCGGGCAGATGGAACGCATCGTCCGTCACAGGCGAATTGTCCGCCTGGGTGGGACCTCGGAACGGTGTCTCGTGTGGTTCCGGTGCCAGGGGATCGAAATCGTGCGGCAGTTGCGCCGAGGTGGGCGGAATGCGCAGGCTCGGATGATCCGGTTCGTCGAACGGGTTGTGCTCGGGCCGGGCTGGGCCGAACGGGTCCATGGCGAACGGATCGGCAAACGGGCTGCTGCCGGCACCGGTGCGCGGCCGGGCCGCCTCTTCCACCAGCCGCACCTCGATCTCGTAGGCACCCAGGCGCAGCCGGTCACCGTCGTGCAGGCTGCGCACCTCGCCGGCACCGATCGGATCGCTCCCACGGTTGAGGAAGGTGCCGTTGGTCGAGGTGTCGGCGAGTTGCCACGCGCCGCCGCGGAACGCCACCGCGAAGTGCCGCTTGGAGAGCAGCCGCTCGGGGTCCGGCAGCACCCAGTCGACGCCAGGGCCGCGCCCGACGGAGAACTCCCCGCCGGCCACGCTGCGGGTCTCGGGTGCCACCGCGTCCGGGCAGCGCAACACTGTCATTGTCAGTTGCATGGTCTCCAGCCGTAATGCGGCCGGCCGCCGGTTCCTCGTGTCATGCCGTCTCGGCAGGCAGCCGGCCGGGGCCGCCCGCGGCGATATTACGCCCACTTTCGAGGAACCGGCGCAATCTTGCTTGCCGCCGCGTAACGTCGCCGCGGACCGCGGCAAGCGCCACAGCACCGGCCGCGGCGGTGCCGGCGAGATGCGGCGCCGGTGGGACGGCAGGCTGCCCCTCCGGCGACATCGAATCGCCGCTCCAGAACGCGGCGATCGCCGCCCAGGCCTCCGGACTGACGCAGCCGCCGGCCTGCGCGTGATCGAAGGCGATGCGGCGCGTCTTGTCGGTCTGCTGGCGGACCCACTCCTCGGCTGCCTCGCGCGCCGTACGGTCGATCGCCGGCAGATCAGGCGGCGCGGTGTGACTGACGCACATGCAGGCCCACCACACCGCCTCGCGCTTCGGCAGCGCATGCGCGACCAGCCGCGTCGCCTCGGTCAGGAAGCCTGCCTGCTCGAGCTGCTCGAGTGCCACCGGAACCTCGGCACAGCCCGCGATGGCGGCTGCCGCCTCCGGGCTCAGCGCAAGGTGCGGCGTCAGCACCGCAAGGTCGCCGCCGATGAACTTGACCAGTGTCTGGGACATGCCGGGCCGTCAGTTGATCATGGTGATGGCGCCTTGGATCTGCAGCATCGCGTCGGCGTTCACCTGGGTCATCAGACCCTTCACCTGAGTCTGGATCTGGCCCTCGATGCTGATCATCATGCCCTTGATGGTGACCCCCATCTGATCGATCGTGATCGAGCTCTCGCCCACCTTCAGCTCGATGCTCTGCATCGCCTCGTTGTTGATCGCGCCGAGATCGGCCTTCAGGCTGACGTTGCCCATCTTCACGTCGGTGGTGTGGTTGCCCATGGCGATCTTCACGTCGTGGTTGCCCATATCGACGCTGAGGCTGTTGTTGCCCTTGCTGACGTCGATCGTGCGGTTGCCGTCGGTCACCGTCAGGCTGTGGTCCTGCTTCACCTTGATGGTCTGGTTGTTCTGGATATCGACGGTTTCGTCCTTCTTCACCGTGACGATGCGGCAGTTGTCGATCGTCAGCGTCTGGTCGTTCTTGACGTAGGTCTTCAGGTCCTTCTGGGCCTGCTCATAGATCAGCTCATTGCCCTTCTTGTCGTCGAAGGTGTACTCGTTGAACTCCGAGGTGCCGCCCTTCAGGGACGAGCGCGTGCGGAAGCCCGACTTGGTCTTGTCGGCCTTGCTGTAGATCGGCGTGTCGCGGCCGTTGTAGAGGCCGCCTATGACGATCGGCCGATCGGGGTCGCCATCGACGAACGCGACCGCGACCTCGGTGCCGACGCGCGGGATGAACTGCGCGCCCCAGCCCTTGCCGGCCCAGGGCTGGATCACGCGGGCCCAGATGGCATCGCCGCCCGTTGCTTCACGACGATGATCCCAGTAGAAGCGGACCTTCACGCGGGCCAGATCGTCGGTGTGGATCTCCTCACCGTCCTGGCTCTTGATGTCGGTGTCCTTCGCGCTCTGTGGCCCCATCACCAGCGCGGTATACACGCCGTCCATGCGCGGCCGCGGCGTGATCAGCGGCTGGCGCCACGTGGTCGAGGACAAGAAGCACGTGAAGGTGTTGGAATAGACCGCGCTGCCCGCGCCGACCAGCCAGGTATCGTCATTGGCATAGTGTGTCACGCTGCGCACGACATACTTGCCGTTGTAGGTGCCGCTCTTGCTGGACAGCGAGAACTCGCCCCCCGGGACAATGCCGCCGAACCGCGTGGCGCCATCGAACAACGAGGCCCTGGCTTCGTGCGCTTCCATCTCCCATTTGGTGCGATTGGTGAGCGTGCCGTTGTCGAAGGTCAGTGCCGGCCAGCGGAACACGTCCCTCGTGTCGGGGCCGCTGGTTGACAGCGTGGTGGGCTGCTCGTTCTGCAGCAGCGTATCGGGGTTTTCCGGGTCGTAGTCCTTGAACTTCATCTTGCCGCGGGCTGTCGAAGCGGCGCCACTGAAGTTACTAACCAGTAACGCATCGGCATCGCCGGTGTCGAGATGCAGCGTCGCCCCCGCAATGTCGTAGAAGGAGACGTTCTGGTTGGCGATGACCAGGGTGTGGCCATCTGCCCGGTGCTTGAAGAAGTAGTACCAGCCTTCCTCCTCCATGAGGCGGGTGACGAAGTGCAGGTCGCTCTCGTTGAACTGCACCGTATACTCGCGCGAGCTGCTGGATGGCGGCCCGCTGACATCGGTCAGGCCGGCATCGTTGAAGATCGCCGTGATAATGTCGCCGGCTGACATGTTCTGATAGACACGGCAATCGACCGTGTGTTCCAGGAAGGCGAGCCGCGGGGCGATGCTGAAGTGATAGAGTTGGTTGTCGTGCGGGTCCGATTCGCCGCGCGCGGTGCCCATCGCCGTGACGGTCTGCACGATGCCGTGGAAGTAGCGCACCGGCTGGCCTTCAGCCCGCAAGGTGACGCAGGCCGGTTTGTTCAGCACGCTGTTCGGATCGAACTGCCCGGTCTGATGCGCCGCATCCACCTCGAAGCGAAAGGGCTGGCTGATCGCCTCCTGCGCCGACAGCGTAATGGGGATCAGCACGTCGCCGGCCATGCCGGTCGCCGTCATCCGCAGCAGAGCCTTGTCGCGCGTCCAGGTTGGCATGTCAGGCCGCCTATCACTCCTTCGGTGTCATCGCCGCAGTTAGCATCCCGAACCGCAAGGCACCACAGGAATTCGTGCCGAGCAATATTCCCCGGCCGCTCGATGGCGAAAGCTGTTGAATTGCTGCGCGCCAGCCTCCTAGATCACCGGCGATGCTAAAGCTGACATTGGACACCTTCTCGGGCCGCACAAATCCGAGCTGGGTGATGCCGGCCGCTCCGGCAATGCATTTGCTGCGCGGCCTGGCGAGCGATCTTGGCTTCGTGGTCTCGCCGGACGAGGTGCCGGCGCAGCTCGGCTATCGCGGGGTCAACCTGCAGATTCTGTCTCCCGAGCTACGGTTTAGGTTCAATCTGCCGCCATGGCTGACCCTGGTGCCCGGCCGCGGCGCCGCGCTGGCCCGCCATGTCGACCAGGTGACGGAACTGCTGTGGCTGGCGGCCAGGCGGGGCATCGCCGCGGAAATCCGCGATGTCGCCGGACTGCTGCGGGCAATCGAGAAGGTGTTGGCGAACCTGTTCGGCTCCGGCGCCGGCACCGGAACGCCGCCCGCGCCTTCCGCGCCCGCAGGACCATGCCCGTTCGAGATGCTGCCATACGATCCCGACTTCTGGAACGACCCGGCGCATATCCGTCGCAACAACTGCTATGCGTATGCCACGAACCGCCGGACTGACACCTTTCCGCAGCCGGGGCGCGGCGCCGGACGAGAGATCATCGACATGACCTGCGCCGCGGCAGTCGCGGCCTCCCTGGCGGACGGAGCGCATGCGGTGAACGACTGCTTCGGCGACGAGGAAAAGCCGCGCCTGCTGGTCGCGCTTGTGATCTGGCCTGGCCAGGATTACCACTGGTACCGGAAGCACCCTGACTTCTGGGGACACAAGCCGGGACAAACGGCCGCCAGGAACGTTGATTCGGCCAAGCGGATGATCGTCGATCCCGAGAAGTGCGACCGGGGGCCATACACAGATTTCTGCGGGTATTTCCTGATACCGAAGAGCCAGAAGGTTGCGTGACAGGGTGAGATTACACAGCGTTGCGCTCGCGCTCGCGGCAATGGTGATCGGAAGTCATGTGATGGCGGCGAAATCGGATGAGCTGGTTGGCGAGGCCACGCTGGAGATCTTCAGCGGCCGGCCGAATCCCACCTGGACGCTGACCGAGGCGCAGACCAGGGAACTGCGGAACCGGATCACCGGGCTCTCAGCCAGGCTGACGGACGCACCCGAGTTGCCGGACCTGGGCTATCGTGGCGTGCATGTCGCAATCTCGGGACAGCAACAGAACCTGGAACTGACGGTCGGCCACGGCGGCATAGTGCTCCAGCAGAGCGGCACGATCACGAATTTCCAGGATGCCGGCAGGCAACTCGAGCGTTGGCTGCTGCACACTGCGCAAGGCAAGGTTTCACCGGACGTGCTCAAATTGGCCGACGCCTCGACGCGGTAAACGGCCGCACCCCCACTCAGTGCGCGGCCACGCCGTTGAGGCTCAACTCGTTGGCCCGGAGGCAGCGCGCCCAATGGCCTGGCGCCACCTCTTCCAGCTCCGGTACGGCTTGGCGGCATCGCTCGATCGCGTAGCGGCAGCGCGGATGAAAGGCACACCCCGGCGGCGGGTCCGACGGATCGGCCACATCCCCCTCCAGCACGATCCGCTGCGCCCGTAGCCGCGGGTCTGGTACCGGTACCGCCGACAACAGCGCCTCGGTGTAGGGATGCCGCGGCGTGGCGAACAACGCCGCGGTGGGCGCCACCTCGACGATCTTGCCGACATACATCACCGCCACGCGGTGGCTGACATGCTTCACCACCGACAGGTCGTGCGCGACGAACAGGTAGGCGATACCGAGCCGATCCTGGAGCTCCAGCATCAGGTTGACGATCTGCGCCTGCACGGAAACGTCCAGTGCCGAGACCGGCTCATCCGCCACGATCAGCGACGGCGACAGCGCCAGCGCCCGCGCGATGCCGATGCGCTGGCGCTGCCCACCCGAGAAGGCGTGCGGGAACCGGTTCAGATAGGCGCCGGGCAGATGCACCAGCTCCATCAGCTCCGCGACCCGCGCGTTGCGGGCGCGCGCGTCGGTCATGCCGTTCACCAGCAGCGGTTCGCCGATGATTTCGGCGATCGTCATGCGCGGATTGAGCGAGGAGAACGGGTCCTGGAAGATCATCTGCATCTGCCGCCGCAGCGGCCGCAGGCCCTGGCGCGGCAGCCGCGCCACGTCGATCTCGGCACCGCTCTCGGTGCGGAAGCGGATCTCACCGGCGGTCGGCATGATCGCGCGCAGGATGCAGCGTGAGGTGGTGGTCTTGCCGCATCCGCTCTCACCGACCAGCGAGAGCGTCTCGCCGCGATCGATGGTGAAGCTCACGTCATCCACCGCACGCACCTGGCCGACGAGGCGCCCGAGCACGCCGCGGTGGATGGGGTAGAATTTTCGCAGCGCGCGGACGTCGAGCACGCGGCTCATCCTCCCCCTCCCCTTGCGGGAGGGGGTTGGGGGGAGGGGGAGTCCTTCTTGGTGTTGTCCGTCACGCCGCTGCCTCCACACCCGTCGTATAGAGGTGGCACGCCACGTCGTGGCGCTCGCCGATCGCGACTTCGGCGGGAAACGACCTCTCGCACACGCCGGCGATCTTGTCGGGGCAGCGCGGGTGGAACGGACAGCCGGATGGGCGCGCATAGGGATGCGGGATCGAGCCCGCGATCGTCGCCAGCCGCGCCCGCGGCTCGGCCAGCACGCTGGGGATCGAGCGCAGCAACGATTGTGTATACGGATGCCGCGGCGCGTGGAAGATGGCGTCGACCGGGCCCTTCTCCACCTCGTGGCCGAGATACATCACAACCACATCGTCGGTCATCTCGGCGATCACGCCCATGTCGTGGGTGATCAGGATCACCGCCAGCTCTCGCTGCTGCTGCAGCCGGCGGATCAACTCGAGAATCTGCGCCTGCGTGGTGACATCCAGCGCGGTGGTCGGTTCGTCGGCGATCAGGATGCGCGGCTCCGCGGCGAGTGCGAGCGCGATCATCACTCGCTGACGCAGCCCGCCGGACAGCTCGAACGAATAGGCATCCACCCGCTGCGCCGGACGCGGGATGCCGACCATCGCCAGCAGCTCGATCGCCCGTGCCCGTGCCGCGCGTTTCGACAGCGTGGAATGCAGCCGGATCGCCTCGATGAGCTGATTGCCGACGGTGTGGAAGGCAGACAGCGAGCTCATCGGCTCCTGAAACACCAGGCCGATCTCGCCGCCGCGGATCGCCCGCATGTCGGCGCTGTCCGGGGCGAGCTTCACCAGATCGACGCTGCTTCCGTCGGCGCGGAGCAACAGAATCTCGCCCGACACGATGCGGCCGGGGCGCTCGACGATCCGAAGTATCGATCGCGCGGTGACGCTCTTGCCGCAGCCGGATTCGCCGACGATGCCGAGTGTGCGGCCAGGGAACAGGTCGAACGACGTGCCATCCACCGCACGCACCACGCCTTCGTCGGCAAAGAAATGCGTATGCAGGTCGCGGACCGACAAGATCGGCACATGGTCTGCGGGGCTCACTGACGGAATTCCCGCAGCGCCGACTGATCGTGTGAGAATTGCGTCAGCTCTCCCTTCACTTGGCCCCGCGCGCCGCCTCGTGAACGGGGTGCGCCCATCCTCAGCCGAGATGCCTTAGAGCATTTTCGGCCTGACCGGAAACTCCTGATCACTTGGCGCGATGGGTTTCGCTGCGCTCTACCCATCCTACGAATTGGAGCGCACGCGTTGCCGTAGGATGGGTAGAGCGCAGCGAACCCCATCACCTTGTCGCGATTCCACTTTGCCTGAAATTGCTCTAGCGGACGGTGAATTCGATATCTCCTGCCGCGGCCTCCTGGTCGCGCATCGAGCGAGTGTTCCAGTGCAAGACGTAGCTGCCGGGCTCGAGCCGCCTGACGCCAGAGTATAGCACGTTCGGCTGGCTGCTCAGACGCGGCCGCAAGGTCTGCACCACCACGCCATCGCGCATGATCTGGAAGCGGGAGGCGTTGTGGTCAACCGGGCCGTCGAAGCGGACGAAGAACTCCGTCTGCGTCCCGTCCATGACCGAGTGTGCAGCGGGCAGTGACTCCATGACCTGCATGGAAGCCGACCACGCGGGCGCGCCTCCCAGCAGCAATGCGACCACGACAGCCAGGGCGATCCGAAGCATGATGCGATCCTTTCGGTGCGGCCTATCCGGCCGGCACCTGCGGTGGCGCGACGGCGCTGAAGATCGCGCCACACCGCGCCCTCGCCAAGTGGCCTGGACCAAGACTGGTCATGTCCCGGGTCATCCGTCCCGGCGCATCCGGATCGTATTGCCCGGCTCGCCAACGCTCGAACTCTGACGTTGCGGATGACTGGCTCAGGTCACCGCGCGCCCGCGCCGCTCAGCCGAGGTGCTTGGCGAAGAACTCCAGCGTGCGCCGCTGTGCCAACTCGTAGTCTGGCTTGCTGAAGCTGGCGCGTTCGTCGCAGCCGAAACCGTGCTGCGCGCCCATGTAGACATAGCTCTCCGCCTTCGGCTGGGCGGCGCGGATCGCCTCGACATCGGTCATCGGGATCGAGGCGTCCTTCTCACCGAAATGCATCTGCACCGGGCAGTTCGGCCGCTCGTCCTTGGTGCCGGCGATGCCACCGCCGTACCAGCACGACGCGGCAGCGAACTTGTTGGAGCGTGTGGCGCCCCACCAGGCGACGGTGCCGCCGAAGCAATAGCCGACGATCCCGAGTTTCTTGCCGGCGAGGTGCGCCGCGGCCGCCTCGACGTCCAGCATCACCTGCGCATCGTTGAGCTTCATGCGGTAGCCGCGGCCCTTGTCGATGTCCTCCGGGGTGTAGCCCAGCTCCACGCCGCGTTCGGCGCGATCGAAGATCGCCGGTGCGCAGACCGCGTAGCCCTCGGCCGCGAAGCGGTCGCACATGTCGCGCATGTGGTGGTTGACGCCGAAGATCTCCTGGATGACCACGAGGCCCTTGGTGCCGCCGGTCGGTCCCGCAGTGTAAGCGGAAAGCGTGAGGCCGTCAGACGCCTTGAGATCGATCGTGCTGCCCATGGGTGTCCCTCCCGGTTGTGCATGTGGTCCTCGATGCGCAGGATGGCGCCATGGGCGAGATCGTCAACCTTCGTCGCGAAAAGAAGCGTCGGCAACGGCAGGAGGCAGACTGCCGAGCCGAAGCAGAACCGCGCGCGTCCGGGAGGACGGCCGCCCAATGCGGTGTCCTGGTGGCGCCCACCGACCGAAACCGGCTAATTGTGGACTGGCCCTAGATCGTCGGGGTGGTCCGCCGGCACTGACGCCACTAATCTGGGTCGGAATGGATGCAGGCCCGCGCCGGAATAGAGCGTGGCGCCCGGCGCCGGGGTTGCGGTCCTCACGACTCCCCTCATTTGATCAGACCGGCCCGAAAACGTCGGCGAACAGGGGCTGCTCCTGTAGCATCAGAGAGAAACGCTGCATGAGCGGCCGCA
>Ga0209040_10000035_pt1 | contig 76149 bp, 75 predicted proteins | sample BogFormECP12_OM3_FD_188240 | JGI IMG/M metagenome (GOLD analysis project Ga0209040, IMG submission 188240) | Bog forest soil microbial communities from Calvert Island, British Columbia, Canada - ECP12_OM3 (SPAdes) (version 2) | ecosystem: Environmental > Aquatic > Freshwater > Wetlands > Bog ... | reverse complement strand
CATTGTAACCTGCACATGGCTGCGTAACATGGCTTCCGGTTCGGCTTTGAGCAGCGGGAGCAGTTGGAGAGCTTAGGCGGATTCGTTTCGGAGTGGTCCGGCCAAGGCGGTTTTCTCAGGCGAAGCGCAGGATTTTACCGCTTTCGGGCCCGACCTCCGCCGCGAGATGACCGTGAAATCGGGGCAGCTTCCTTCCAGAATTCATATCCCATACCCCGATTTATTCCATTCATAGTACGTTCATATTACGGAATTAGCGTAAACCATGCCAAGACAGGGGGTATGGGTTTGGTTGGCGGATTGCACAATGGAGAAGCGAGCCCCAAACCAGGAACCCTATGCCCCAAGAGATTTCTGTCTCCTACCAAGCGATCAAGAGCAAGGTTTACCGGCTAATCGATTCCCTCGTAGTAGGTGAAAAGAGCGAACCCGAAGTGCAGGAATCCATCCGGCGCTGGTGGGCGCTGATCCATCCCGCCGACCGTCCGATCGCGCAGAAATATCTGTTGATGGTGCTGGGCCGCTCCGCCTCCGCTCTGGACTGCATGGGAGATGCATTTCTCTCCGTCAGCAGCTGCGAAGTCGCCCGTCCACAACTGACTGACGTCCCCCTTCCCGGCAAACGCATGCGACTGCTGGAGCGGGTGGTTAAGGAAAGCACCGTACGAACCGCCGTTTAATCCCGATCCACAACCCCTGCGAGACACAGAATTCACATTTCTTCTGTTGCGTTTTGTGTCGTTTCCCTCGTATCTTCAAATCTCACCCCTTCGGAACAGCCCTCTAGCTGCATAAATTTGCTACACAGGAGTCTGGAATGAGACCATCGTCTTCAACACAATCCAAAAAGCCGGGGAAACTCGGAATCTATCTTCTTTTTTTCGGAGCATTGCTGATTATGGCCACATCGCTGTTTGCAGGCTCGGGTGTCTACAGCTTCACACTCAACTCCATCGACGGCAAGCCGGCGCCGCTGGCCGACTATAAGGGCAAGGTCGTGCTCATCGTGAACGTCGCCAGCCAGTGCGGCTACACTCCGCAATACAGCGCGCTCGAGGCCATCTACGAAAAATACAAAGACCAGGGATTCGTGATCCTCGGCTTCCCTGCCAACAATTTCGGCGCGCAGGAACCTGGGACGAACGAGGAGATCAAGACGTTCTGCACCCGCAAGTACAGCGTGACTTTCCCGATGTACTCGAAGATTTCCGTGAAAGGCGCGGATCAAGCGCCGCTGTACGCTTATCTGACGAAGGAAACGGGCGCAGGCCTTGCCGGAGAGATCAAGTGGAACTTCACCAAATTCCTAGTGGATCGCGATGGGAAGGTAATCCAGCGCTTCGAGCCAGCGGTGACGCCGGATTCAAAGGAAGTGACGGGGGCGATTGAGAAGCAGTTGAAGTAGCGTTAGGTTCCGATGGTCCAGTTCTCCATCGCCAGATTGCGGACTCTGCCAAACTCTCGCGTATTGTTTGTGACCAGCGTCAAGCCGAGGCTGCGGGCGTGGGCGGCGATGAACAGGTCGTTCGCGCCAATCATCTTGCCAGCCGTCTTTAGGTCCGCGCGAATCCTGGCGTAATGAATAGACGCGTCATCGGGGAAGTCCAGAATTTCAACGTAGCGCAGAAAAGCATACAGGGCTGCTTCATCGTGCTTTCGTCGTGGGGACAGCTCAACGCCGTACAGCAGTTCCGATTTCGTGATCACAGAGATGCATACGTCACTGACCGGAACCTTGTGCAGCCGTTTCAGGACCGCGTCGCTGGAGCGCTTCATGATGTAGGAACAGGTGTCGGTGTCCAGCATGTAGCGCGGCATTACGGCTTCCGCTCCTGCACAGGCAGGTCTTCGATACCTTCCATGAAGTCTGCCGAGGCCACCGGAGCCTCGGCAAGATAGGACGACCAATCCGCCGGGCGGGGCGACAGGACGACTTCACTGCCTTCCTTGCGGATGAATACTTCCTCCGTGTTGAACTGAAAGTCCTTGGGCAGCCGCACGGCTTGGCTGCGGTTGTTCATGAAAAGCTTGGCGCAACGCTGCGGCCCCGACGCCCGCGGACGTGCTTGTCTCTTTGGCATATACATCAGTATATGCCGCGACTAGAGCGGATGCAAGCAGGGATTTTGTCTACTCTAGTAGCTGAATCGGTGTGATTGAAAGGGTTCCGCGCAGTCTAATTCGCAACAGTCTCTTGTAGACCCACCCTCCCTCGGTCCCGAACGTGCGCTCAACCTCTTCCGGCAAGGACCACATGAAGGATCGCCAGCCCGACTTTGGAAGAGGCCTGCCGGGGACCATGACGCTCCACTCCTCTGGGTAGGGCTCTTTTCTTACGCTGGCGTCCGTATCGAATTTGTGTGCGATCCAGCCATCCTTGTCTCCTTTCCCCTCTCTCGATGTCATCCGTACTTGAGCGTAGACGATCGACGTATCAGGGTCCGCTAGCTTCGCCGAGTATTCCACGGCGCTGCATAGGCTCTCATGCAGTTCCAGTCCGCGATCGAGAGCGTAGCTCTCGATCCGATGGTCGTTGCTCCGAACATAAAGACACTTCTCGGTATCGGGAGGGTCCCCTGCCAGCGTGAACGTCGGTTGGTTAACTCCCTGACTCATCACCAGTTTCCAGCCAGACTGTTCCGGGGATCGCTCCGGCAGGTAGTCAAAACGAATTTCGGAGATCCTTTCTCGCTTCAATGACAGCGAAATGAGGAGCGCACACGCGGCAAGCCCGAGTACCGCCTCTGCTGGCAGAGTGACATACAGGGGTTGTTTGTGGGCCCAACCCGCTACGGTTGCGGCTGCCGCCAGAACAGCGGTGACTCCCGACGCCCAAGGCCTGGCAAGCAAGGCCACCAGGAATTCCCACGTTATGTGGTCTGTGATGAACGCGGCCAAGCGTTTCGAGAAACGTCGCAGCATATCCGTGAAAGTATCGCATGTTTCGGATGCGTTCCGATGGATCTTGCCGAGGATCGCATTTTCCGGCCGATTTGGCGCTCGATGAGAACAATCTTCCCCGCGGATCGTCGCTGCTCCTATATATCGTAGTACAGCGCAAACTCATACGGATGCGGCCGCTGCCGGATCGCGTCCACTTCCTTTGAGCGCTTGTAATCCACGTAAGTCCGCAATAACTCTTCCGTAAACACATCGCCTTTTAGTAAGAAGGCGTGGTCGCGCTCCAGGGCGTCGAGGGCGTCTTCGAGCGAGCCGGGCATCGACGGGATCGCCGACAACTGCTCGGGATCGATTTCGTAAATGTCTTTGTCGAGCGGCTGGCCGGGATCCATTTTGTTTTCGATGCCGTCGAGACCGGCCATCAACATGGCCGCAAACGCCATGTACGGATTGCAACTCGGGTCCGGAGGGCGGAACTCGACACGCTTTTCCTTGGGGGCAATCGAATACATAGGAATGCGGCAGGCCGCCGAGCGGTTGCGCCGCGAGTAGGCCAGACTCACCGGCGCTTCAAAGCCAGGCACCAGGCGCTTATAGGAATTCGTGGTCGGCGCGATGATCGCCGAAAGCGCCGGTCCATGCTTGATCAAGCCGCCGACGTACCAGAGGGCGAGCTGCGACAGGCCGGCATATCCGTCGCCGGAAAACAGCGGCTGGCCGGCCTTCCACAGCGATTGGTGCGTGTGCATGCCGCTGCCGTTATCGCCGAAAATCGGCTTGGGCATGAACGTGACCGTCTTGCCCTGGCGGTTGGCCACGTTCTTCACAATGTATTTGTAGAGCAGCATCTTGTCGGCGGACCGCACCAGGGAATCGAACTTCAGATCAATCTCCGTTTGGCCCCCTGAAGCTACTTCGTGATGATGGCACTCCACGTCGATGCCACAGTTCTGCATGGTCAGCACCATTTCGGAGCGCAGGTCCTGATAATGGTCGGTGGGCGGCACCGGAAAATAGCCTTCCCGGTAGCGCGGACGGTAGCCGAGATTGTTCGCTTCCCTGCCCGAGTTCCAGCGGCCCTCTTCGGCGTCGATGAAGTAAAAGCCGTAATTCTCGCGCTGGTCGAAGCGGACATTATCAAAAATGAAAAACTCGGCCTCGGCGCCGAACTGCGCAGTGTCGGCGATGCCGGAGGACGTCAGGTAGATTTCGGCCTTGCGCGCGATGTAGCGGGGATCGCGATCGTAGCGCTGCTTGGTCACGGGATCGACCACGTCGCAGACCAGCACCAGCGTGGGGACCTCGGTGAAAGGATCGAGCAGATGAAAGTTGGCGTCGGGCTTGAGCAGCATGTCGCTCTCGTGGATGCCGGCCCACGCCCGAATGGAAGAGCCGTCAATGCCGAAGCCTTCTTCGAACGAGGATTCCGTCAGCTGACCGACGGGATAAGAAACGTGGTGCCAGAGGCCGGGAATGTCGGTGAATCGCAGGTCGAGAATCCGGACGTCGTTCTTCTTTGCGAACTCGAGAACAGCCTTGGGGTCGGTCATGAAAACTCCTTGCCGGGAGCAAATTCTTCAAAAATTGGGCGAACGGTTGCGGAGAGTCCTGCGAACTCCCACTCTAACGTCGCAAAGAGCGCGACGTTAGAATGGGGCACCCGGCTGCTACAATCGGTCGCGTTGTGCAGGACGAAAGAGTCTAAAGCGAGTCCGCGGATGCTGGCAATTCGATTGTTCTTATAGCGGCGATAACGCGACTTTATACTGGAAGCTGTCAGCCATCAGCTCTCAGCTTTCAGCGAACCCGCATCGGCCAGCTGGATATCTGAGACGAACTGCCTTGGCTGACAGCTGATAGCTGACAGCTGAGAGCTTTCTATGGATTTTGACCAGCTCGAAACTTTCCTCGAAGTGGCGCGGCACGCCTCGTTTTCGCGGGCGGCGGAGAAGCGATTCCGCACCCAGCCTGCCATTTCGTCGCAGATTCGCGGGCTGGAGGAAGAAGTCGGCGCTAAGCTGTTCGATCGCTCCGGGGGAAAAGTATCGCTGACGGCCGCGGGCAAGGCGTTTCAGAAATATGTCGAGGAAACGCTGGATGCCCGCAAGGCCATGCTGGTCGCCATTGCCGAGATGGAGCGCGTGCCCCGCGGCGAAATCATAGTCGGAGCGAATGAGGGCACCTGCCTGCACATCCTGCCCTACGTTTTTGCCGATTTCAAGAAGCAGTATCCCGAAGTCTCGGTGAACATCAAGCGCGCCGACTACGGAAAAATCCTCGAATCCATCATCGACAACTCGGTCGACTTCGGCGTGATTTCGCTTCCCGTGACGGACAACCGCCTGACCGTGGTGCTCATCCATCGGGATGAGTTGATTCTGATCGCGCCGCCGCAACATCCTCTGGGAAAATTGAAGGCGGTGGCCGTTGCCGAAGTGGCGAAGTATCCGCTGGTTGTCCCCAAGGCTGGACATACGCGGGATGCCATCGAGCAGATGTTTCACGAGCGCCGGCTGAAGCCGAACTTCACCATGGAACTCGACTCCAGCGAACTGCTGAAGCGCTTCGTAGCCGCCGACGTCGGCATCGGCTTCATCGCCCGCTCCAACGTCGAGGAGGACGTGCGCGCCAAGGTGCTGGCCGCCGTCCCCATCGCGGACGCGCAGGTGCGCCGCGACCTGGCGCTGGTCTTCCGCAAGGACAAGGCTCTCAGCCGCGCGGCGCTCGCCTTCATCGAGATTGCGGTGAAACACAAATCCACGGAAGAGTTGGCGAACATCCCAAGCCGATGAACAAGCCGATGAACAAGCGATGAACAAGCGATGACGAAGGCGATCCCCAGGTTTCTGCTTCTGATAGTCATCGTCGTCGGTGGCCTCTGTCTGCCAGGGATCGGTCAAGGCACGTCCTCCCAAAAACCGCTGGCACAAATGCCGGCGTCCGCGCGGCAGCTGATCGCGATTAAAGTCACAGGGAGCAAACGCTTCCCCGAAGCCGCCATCGCCGCAGCGACCGGCTTGCAGATGGGAGCCGCCGTCAACGATGACGACTTCAAGAAAGCGGCCCGCCGTTTGGGCGACATGGGAGTCTTCACCGAGATCGCCTACAAGTTCACGTATTCGTCGGCGGGAACCAAGCTCGAACTGCAGGTGACCGACGCCCAGAAGTTCGTCCCCGTGCATTTTGAGGATTTCGTCTGGTTCACCGACGCCGAACTAAAGCAGCGCATCCAGCAACACTCCCCGCTGTTCGACGGAGAATTGCCGCTCTCGGGCCGCCTGGCAGGCGACGTTTCGGATGTCCTGCAAGCCATGCTGGTGGAAAACTCAATCCCCGGACACGTCGAATATCTGCGTGCGGGCAAAACGGATGGACCGGTCGACTCGATCAACTACCATGTGACCGACGTTCTAATCCAGGTGCGTAAGATCGAGTTCGCGGGTGCGGACGCTGACGACATTCCCGCTCTCGAAGCCGCCGCCCAGAGACTTCCGGACCGCGAATATTCCCGCACCCGGCTGAATCTGCTTGTCCAGCGTCAACTTCTGCCGGTTTATTACGCGCGTGGATACCTGAAGGCACAGTTCAGCGAGCCCGAGCCCAAAGTCATCAAGCAGCCCGCTGCCGACAACGAAGATGGGCCGCGCAACCAGACCATCGTCGACGTCACTTTCGCCGTGACTCCCGGCCAACAGTACAAGCTGAAAGGCCTGGAATGGTCGGGCAATCACGAGTTCCCTACCGACACGCTGCAGAAAATGGTGCGCGCCGAGCCCGGACAGCCCGCCAATACGGTTCGCCTTGGCGATAACCTGAAGGACATCCAGAAACTCTACGGCTCGCACGGATTCGTCACCACCACGATCAAAGCGGACGCGCAGTTTGACGACGCCGCCAGCACCGTCATCCTCCACCTGGTCGTGACCGAAGGCTACGTCTATCACATGGGCGACCTGGAATTCCGCGGCCTGGATAACAGCCTGACAGCGAAACTCCGCGCGGTCTGGAAAATCCGCCCCGGCGAAGTTTACGATTCGACGTACTTGAGTGAATACCTGCCCGCCGCTCAGAAGGTTCTCCCGCCCACTCTCGACTGGGAAGTCTCGCCGCACGTAACCGCCAACATCCGCGAAAAGACGGTCGACGTCGATCTGATCTACTCGGCAAAAGCGCCTAAATAGGCGCGAGCCTGGCGGTCCCTGTGCTTTGTTCGGTTTTTGGAACAAGTTCCGGGAAGTTTTTCCAGATCGCTTCTTTGCCCTTAGTCTTATGGCCTCGTCCCGGCCCTCGTGCTCTGGCCGCAGGAGCGTTTGAGAATGGGGGTGAATTGATACACTGGCCGCAAGCCCGCGCTATTCACCACGGCGGGCTGCATCAGTTGGAAGGAGACCTGGGATGAACCGTAGCTGGAGGTATGGTTGGCGGCATTCGATCTGGATTGCGGCATGGGTATGCTCGGCGACTCTATTCCTGTTGAGTCCGGCAATGGCAGCCGGGAAACAAACGCTCACCGGCGAAGTAGGCGACGCCATGTGCGGCGCCAAGCACATGGAAGGCACCCCAGCCGAGTGCACCCGAACCTGCGTGGCGCACGGCTCGAAATATGCGCTGGTCGTGGGCGACAAGCTTTATGTGCTGAATACCACGGACAAGGCGGTGCTGGCGCTGCTCGACCAGCAGGCGGGCAAGAAAGCGACGGTCACCGGCACCGTGGACGGCACGAACATTGAGGTGAGCAAGGCCGTTGCCGCCAAGTAACGACGCTCTTGCGTCCAGGCGGAAAAACGAGCGACGCGTCAAAAAACGTTTGCCCGGGCCCTCCCCCTAGAAACTCCGGGCAACAAGCGGGGATGCGCGCCAGCGCCTCCCCGCATTTTTTTCTGGCACGCCTGCAAATTCACACTTCCTTTACGAAACATTGTGTTAGATTGTCCATTCTCCCTGTCTCAATTTTTGCTTGTCGGAGGATCACGGATTTGGGCAAAGACATGGTTCCGAAGCGGATTTTCTTTACCAAGGGAGTTGGGAAGCATCGTGAGCGGCTGACTTCCTTCGAATTGGCGCTGCGCGACGCCGGCATCGCTGCCCAGAATCTGGTTCGGGTCTCTTCGATCTTCCCGCCGAACTGCAAACTGCTGGCCCGCAAGGAAGGTGTGAAGTACCTGCATCCGGGCGAAGTCGTTTTCGCCGTGGTCGCGGAAAACTCCACGCGGGAGGCCCACCGTCTGCTGGCTTCGTCGATTGGCGTCGCCATTCCCGCCGACCGCAACACCTACGGTTATCTCAGCGAGCACCACTCCTTTGGCGAGACCGAAGACGCCGCTGGCGAATACGCCGAGGAACTCGCTGCCGAGATGCTGGCCACTACGCTCAACGTTGAATTCGATCCCGACCGCTCCTGGGACGAGAAAAAGCAGATCTACCGCCTATCCAACAAAATCGTGCGTACCGCCAACGTGACCCAGTCCGCCGTGGGCGACAAGCGCGGTCTCTGGACCACCGTCATCGCCTCGGCCGTGTTGATCTTCGACTAACAAGCCGGGGAGCTTCCCTGGCTTCAAAGTATCCACGGATGTGTCGCTGCCCGCTTCCGCCGGTGTCCCTTCTACGTCCAACTTCTGTATCCCAAAGAGTTAGCTCTCATCAGGGATCAGTCCATGCGCAGCTGCGCGGATCTGGGCCCAATTGCTCCATTAAGTAAATGAAAACAATGCCATTAAGTGAATCGACGCGAAAGAAGTCAGCATCTAAGATGGCAGTGATACTTTAGTAACGCACTCTCTACCCTGATGTAATCCTCCGTTAACAGGAATCGGGTACTATTGAAGTAGCAGGAAAGACACAGATCGAGGAGTAGCAGTGGACATCGCAACCCGCAGAAAGAAGCAACAGACCCTGATGGTGCAGTTGGTGGAGCGCAAGGTGCGGTCGCGCGCCAAGCAGCTCTACGAAACCCGTGGCCAGCAGGAAGGCCAGGCCTTGCAGGATTGGTTTCAGGCAGAGTCGGAAGTGCTTGCAAATACTATCCTTGCGCCGCTCTATCGACGCCTTCGAACGGGCAATCACGACAGTCAGCGCACCGAGTCCGCCCCGGATTTCAGCGCCCAGGATCCGACCGTGTGCGAGAGCAACGCCTGATCGCCGCCTCGGGACAATTCTCCAGCCCCAGCTTCAAATTCCCTTCTTACCTATTTCCGAGACGCGGCCCGGGCGCCCTTGCGGGCGCTGCCGCCTTTTTTGGCCTTATCGAGACGTTCCAGCACGGCGGCCACGATGATCGGCAGCCCAACGGTCGCGTCCACGAAAACCTCGCCAAACCGCCCGCCCTCTGACGGCGGCACGAACTTGCCCCACGAAATCGCCTCGCTATAAGGACTGCCCGACAGCCCGCCCCAATGAACCGGCTCCGGGCAAATTCTCAACCCGTAGTGGTAGCGCTTCAGAGGCACGTTCTCTCCCAGCCGCCGGTGCCGCAGTTCGATGAACGGACCAAACTGCTGCGACCAATTGCGCGGCACGCCGCCGCCGATGGTGAAAATCCCCAGCTTCTTCTGCCGGAGCAGTGTCGCGGCAAAGTGCTCCAGATCTTCGAAGGGATCGAAGCGGATCTTGTGCCGTCCCGTCGACTCCCGCAGCCGGTTGTTCAGCGCCGTGTCGAGACCAAGTTCTGAGTCGCTGAACGCCGGCACGAAGACGGGTACTCCCTGTTCGTAGGCCGATTTCAGAATGCCGCGATGATCTTTGTCGCGCTTGGCCAGATACGCGCCGATGGCATGGTTCAGCTTGTACGAGCACATGACCTCGTTATGGTCCCAGGCTTCGAGCACGGCCGACATGACTTCTTCGACGTCGTCCAGATTCTGCTCAGGCTCGAGCGTATCGTAGACGCGGTTGTACCCCTGCTCGTAAAGTTCCTCGTCGGAGACTTCAGGATTGGCGCGGAAGTGCGCCCGCCCGGTGGCCTCGACCAGGCCGTGGCACATGAGAGCGCCGGTCGAGACGATGGCATTGACGATACCGCGATCAATCAACTCGGTGACGATCAGCCCCTGCTTGGCCACGGTCATGGCTCCGGCGAGAGTCATCACGATGAAGGCGTCTTCGTCGAGCGCCATGGCCTCGAGCACGTCGGCGGCCTCGCCCAGCTGGCGTCCGGTGAAGGCGGTCTTGGCCATCGCCCGCACCAGCTCGTCAATCGAATGCACCTTGCCGAGATCGAGCGGCTCCAGCGGAATCAGCCGGTCTTCGATGGGATTGTGCAGGTGACGGTCCTTGCCCTCACCACCGGCTGCGTGTGCCTGCCCCTGATGTGAAGCCTTTGAACTGCCATGATTGCCGTGTTTCAACGTGAACCTCCCAAACGGAACCAATTTCCCCGACAAATTACTTTACAGGAACAATGTGAAAGGACGCCACGTGGCGCTTCGGTGCTGTGCCGAGAACCTTCATCAGCGACCTGTGTCCGCCGGCAACTGCAATTCCTGTTTCCCCGGGTGAAGGCTGAACATCTGGCCATGCCATAGCAACTCGCCGGACGCTCCAGCCGGCAAGCTGATCGTTGCCTTCACAAGAGAGGGTTCCACCGTGTACTCCGCTTCGATCATTCCCTTCGGACTGGGAATGGCGGCGGAGACGTGTTTGAGCGATCCGAGGTGCGGCGCCAGCCTCACGGAGGCGAAGCCCGGTGCGTCCGGACGAATGCCCGCGACAATGGTCAGAAGGTCATAGTTCGGATGCGCGCTCCAGGCGTGAGAATCAGAGCGAGTCGGGTCCGGCGTCTCCGCCCAGGTCGTCAACCCATGCGATACCATCTCGCGCCACGGTCCCAGCAACCTCAGGTATTCGTCTCCCATTCCCGCGTGATCGAGTGCGCGTGCCAGGTAGAAGCGAAAATAATAAGTTGCTCCGGTCATCGAGGGCAGAGGGCCGGGGTCGGCGTAGCCGGCATCACTCGAGGAAAGGATTCTTCGCAGCACCCCTTTCTGCTGTTCGCGAGGAATCACGTCGAGCCATACGCCCAGAATATTCGCGTGCTGGCTGAAGTGTTTTTGGGTCGGGGTATCGGCCAGCAAGCCATATTGCTGGTTCCAGCAGGTCTTGTACACAGCCTGCGAGGCCCGCTGCGCGGCATTGCGATACAGCGTGGCCCTTGCCTTATCGCCTAAGGCCGACTCCATCTCCTCGGCGTAGCGCAACGCTTCGATGAATTGCAGCGTAATTCCTGACGATTGGCCGTCATCGTCCTGCGGCGGCATGCCGAAGTCGAAATCTTTGCCCCAATCCAGGAACGGCCACCAGGAAATTTTCGCTAACAGGCCATCGGGCCGCTGGCGCTTCAAAAACCAATCCAGCACCGCGCGCGTGCCGGGAAGCTGCTCGCGCACGAACTCAGGATCAGACCGGTACATCCAGAAATCATGGACCATCCCCACCCATAGCAACGAAAAAGTCGGAATAATCTGCCGGACGGACGTGGGATGCCGGCTGGCCGTAAGGCCCTCTGGAATGCGGGAGTTGTTGAAGGCTTGAATGGCCTGGCGCGCCAGGCGATCGTCGCCGGCCACGGTGTAGGAAATCAGCGCTTGAATTCGAGTATCCCCCACGTACTGCATGCGTTCGTAGTAGGGCGTATCCATGTAAGTGTCATGCGCGTCGAGCCGGGCGGTGCGCCAACTGATGTCCCAAATCGGGGTCAGCGAATCGTCGTCGGACGCGAAATGCCCGCGTTGTTCGAACGGATACGCGGTAAACCATGTGCGGAAATTCTCGATTTCCAGGGGGTGATCCGCAGTCTCGATGTCCATCTGCACATAACGCCAGGTTTTCCAAGCGAGGGGGATGAATGTCCGGTTGTTTTCGCCGTCCGGAATGAACTCGTCAATGATTCCCTGTATGTGCTTCCCCGAGATTTCGTTGCGATTCCCTTTCTCGCCGTTGCTGTCGACCAAAGCTTCCGCGTAGGTAAGCCGTATCGTCGACCCCCGGCCGTGGCCCACCGTCAGCTCCGGATAAGCCGTGGTCAAGTGCGAGTTGTCAATCAGTATTGTCGCCTTGGAATGCGGCGGTACGGTAAATGCTTTTCCCGGAAAACCTGCAGGAGCTTCCATGCCGGTCGAGCGGACAACTTGCCCGGCAGGACTCAATTCCATCTGCATGGCAGGCAGCGGGTCGGGCACAAGTTGCCAGTTATTCTCCTGCGGCACCGATCCCAAGAGCGCCCCACCTCCAATCGCTACCGCCTTCTTCCATCCTCCCCCGGAGTTGGAGTCCGGGGCGTTCCAGTTCCAATCCAACGCGGCCCCGTCTATGCGCTCTGCCGGTTCGGATACGTAATATTGGTCTCGGACGGCCTCCGGAGTGGGCAGCAGTTGAATCCCCTTCTCTTCTTCTACTTCCCAACTGGACCCGGTGTCGGCAATACGCTCGGCTGCGCCGTCTCCGTGAAGAACGAATCCGATGCGATCGCTGATCTGCGCCAGCGGTGTGAGCACACCAAAATTCCAGACCACTGCAGCCAGAAGATTCTTTCCCGGGCGCAAGCATGGCGCGATGTCATAGGTTTCATATCTCCAGTGCCCCAGATCGCTCTTGGAGGGACCGGACCCCACCCGCTTCCCGTTCACGTAGAGAATGAATTGATTGTCCGCGCTCACATGCACGAGGAAACGTTCCGGCAGTTGCCCGAGCTCAATCACCTTGCGAAAGTGCAGCACCGACAGATCGCGCTGCTGACCATCCGGAGAAGTAATCCATTCCGCGCTCCACATCCCTCTCTCAGCCTCAGACGGAAGTTGTGCGACCGCCAGCTTGGGGCCGGTCAACGCTCCGCTCAATGCCAACAGCGCAAGCGCGGCGAAACCCGCGAGTCCTCGAGTCTGCATTATTTTTTCCTCCGCTCCGAACAGATCAAATTGCTGTGACTTCTTCACCGAGGCCGACATTGGATGTTACTGCTCGGGAGGGATCCTGTCTTCCCGTCAGGATTGCGACCGGCTGACCGCTGATCGCTGACGGCTCTCCTGCTATATTTGTTCGCGGAGGTCAGAAACGCGTGCCCCCTGACAAATTTCGCGTGGCGCTGGTACAGATGTCGTGCGGCCCGGAGCCAGAACAGAATCTCGAAAAGGCGCTGAGCCGCGTCGCCGACGCCGCCGGACGTGGTGTGCAAGTAGTCTGCCTGCCCGAGCTTTTTCAGACCCAGTATTTCTGTCAGCGCGAAGATCACTCGCTGTTCGACCTGGCCGAGTCGATCCCGGGACCGACCTCGGAAAAAATATCCGCCGCAGCCCGCAGGAACGGCGTCGTCATCATCGCCTCGCTGTTTGAGAAACGCGCGGCCGGCGTCTACCACAACACGGCCGCCATCTTTGACAGCGACGGCTCGCTGCGCGGCCTCTACCGCAAGATGCACATTCCGGATGATCCGCTCTACTACGAAAAGTTTTACTTCACTCCCGGAGACCTCGGCTTCCGTGCGCTCGACACCAGCGCCGGACGGCTTGGCACGCTCGTCTGCTGGGACCAGTGGTATCCCGAGGGCGCGCGTCTGACGGCCTTGCAAGGCGCGACGGTGCTGTTCTATCCGACCGCAATCGGCTGGCATCCGGGGGAGAAGGCCGAATTCGGTGTGGCCCAGCACGACGCCTGGCGTACGATCCAGCGCGCCCATGCGATCGCCAACGGCGTCTATGTCGCGGTGGTGAACCGCGTGGGATTTGAAACCGGCAACATCCGCGGCAAGTCTGCTCCGGGGCAGGGCCTCGAGTTCTGGGGCGGATCGTTTTTCTGCGATCCCTTCGGTCGCGTGCTGGCCGAAGGATCGCATGATCGCGAGGAAATCATAGTCGGCGATGTGGACCTGAAAGCGCTCGAAGACATCCGCCGCAACTGGCCCTTCCTGCGCGACCGACGCATCGACGCGTACGCGCCGATTACTAATCGATTGATTGACTAGAACGACCGAAGAGAATCCACCGTGGCCAAAGCCTCCCGCACATCTTCAAGCGCTTCTTTAGGTGTTGGCGAAGCCACGCCAGCGTCCCTCGGCTACCGCATGCCGGCCGAATGGGAGCCCCACGCCGCCACTTGGCTCGCCTGGCCTCACTATCGCGGGGATTGGCCGGGCAAGTTCGAGCCGATTCCCTGGGTCTACGCGGAGATTATCCGCAACCTGGCCAATCGTGAGCGGGTTGAGTTGATCGTCAACGATGCGGCTGCGGCCAGACAAGCGCGCCGGGTGCTCGAACGAGCCGATGCCCCTTCGGCCAACATCCGCTTCCATCGCTGGCCGACCAATCGCATCTGGATGCGCGACTCCGGCTGCATCTTCTTGACGCGTGGCCAGAAGGACCATGTGGGTCCGGGTCTCAGACCCGGACAGACCGAGCAAGGCTCGGCTGCGCTCGCTCTCAAGTTTCGCTTCAACGCCTGGGCAAAATATTCCAACTGGCGCCACGATGACAAAATCGGCAGCCTGATGGCGAAAATCCCCACCCTTCGACAAGCTCAGGGCAGGCTTTCTCGCGCCAAGAACGCGCGAGAAATGGGGCACCCTCATTCCTATCCGCGCGAGATTCGTCCGCTCTCAGGAGGCAGCCGCATTGTCCTCGAAGGCGGATCGATCGACGTCAACGGCGCGGGCACAATCCTCACCACCGAAGAATGCCTGCTCAGCAAGGTGCAGGAGCGCAATCCGCACATGGCCCGCGTCCACTACGAGAAGGCCTTCGCCGACTACCTGGGCGCCCCGCACACCATCTGGCTGGGTCGCGGCATTTTCGGCGACGACACCCACGGCCACGTCGACGACCTCACCCGCTTCATCTCGAAACAAACCGTCGTCACCATGGTCGAGCCGAATTCTAAAGACGCCAACCACTCTCCCCTGCGCGCCAACCTGCGCCGCCTGCAAGCCGCCCGCGACCAGGACGGCCGGCAGTTGACCGTGGTCGAGCTGCCCATGCCGCAGCCCGTCGTCTTCGAAGGCCGCCGCCTTCCCGCCAGCTACGCTAATTTCTACATCGCGAACGGAGTTGTGCTGGCTCCGGTCTTCAATCGCCCTAACGACCGCATCGCGCTCAACACTCTGGCCGAACTGTTCCCTACGCGCGAAATTGTGCCGATCTATTCCGGAGATTTCATCTGGGGCCTGGGCGCGATGCACTGCATGACGCAGCAACAGCCCTCGTAGGCGGATCACCACCGAGGCACGTAGAACAAGCAGAAGCAGGTTCCTCACCGGGCTTTCAGCCCGATTCGGAATGACAAGACGTGGGCGACGGTAAAACTTGACTTTTGCACAGCCGGCCCTTGTGACAGCCGTTACAGCCAAGAATCTAAGTCGACCCTTAATATCTTGTCATTCCGACGCGCGCTGAAAGCGGGCGGAGGAACCTGCTGTGCTCTGGAGCGGCGATGGCTGAGCGGCGTTATTACGTGTACATCATGGCCAGCAAGAGCCGAGCGACCTATGTCGGCGTGACGGGATTTCTTATGGCTCGGGTTTCGCGGCACAGGGCTGGCGAGGGCGGAGCGTTCACGCAGAAGTATCGCGTGCATCCGCTGGTTTACTTTCACGCTTTTCAGAACGTCGGCGACGCGATTGCCCGCGAGACTGAGATCAAGAAATGGCGGCGGGAGAAGAAGGTCGCGCTGATTCATGAGGAGAATCCAACGTGGGAGGATCTGGCGGCGGGGTGGGGTGAGGCGGCGGAGATGAGAGTGTCGGGAAAAGCAGGTTCCTCACCGGGCTTTCAGCCCGATTCGGAATGACAAGCATTTTTGGGCAACGGCTACCTCTGATACATCGTGGGCTGCGGACCTTTTTCCAGCGTCTTGCGGTCCCAGATCCAGCCTTCGCGGGTGTAGCTGGCGAGCTCGAAATCCTGCGTGAGTTCGAGGGCGTCGACGGGACAGGCGTCTTCGCAGAGGCCGCAGAACATGCAGCGGCTCAGGTCGTAGGTGAAGTCGGTAAGTTCTTTGCGGCGGGTTTGCTCGTTGCGTGCGCTGGAGACTACGATCAAATTCTCGGGGCACGCCACCGCGCACAGGTCGCAGGCAATGCACATCGTCTCGTCAGTGTCTGGGTTGACGTTCAACCGCGGCGCCCCGCGATAGCGTTCGGCCACCTGCGGCCGCTCCAGCGGATACTGCTCGGTATAGATTTCCTTGGGATCCTGATAGCGGAACGTGATCTTCAGCCCCTGCAGCAGGTCGACGAGGAAGATTTTGCGCAGCAAACTCGGCATTCCCATGACGCCGCTAGCATACCATTAACCGCCCAATCGCCGAAACTTGCCCGTTCCGTCGCCGCCAATCCCGCTGCTGACTATCTTCCTTGTCGTACGTCTAACCCTACAGAGCGGGCGTAACTCATTGCAAGGTCAGCGCCACCGGGAGAGAGCGCGCTGGCGGGAACTTTTCCTGCTGTCCGTCCGTACTTACAGAAAGAGAGGACGCCATGAAGGCCTACTTCACAAACCTGCCGACTCGAACCTGGCTTCTGATCGTCCTGCCCGTGGTCGTGATCGGCTACCCGGTCGTCAGCCTCGTGGTTCCGGCGGTCGTGCATGCGGTCGTGCCTGAAGTGGTGCGAACCGTGCTGAGCGTGATCTAGTTTCCGCCGAAATGATGCGGGGATTCTGATTCTCTGCCCTAGTCTACCTGCGCTGCTGCATGCAAACCCGCTAAAATACTGGCGGAGCATTACGCCGCTTGCCGTCAGAAAAAACGTCCGCAGCCGACAGTCCCAAGACCAAAGACGCAAGTCCGAAGACCGCCTCCGATGAGCTTTATTCGGACGAGCTCTGGATGGAAGAAGCCCTGCGCTGCGCCCAGCGCGCTCTCGAAGCCGGAGAAGTCCCGGTAGGCGCGGTCGTCGTAAGCGAGGGCCGCATCGTAGGCCGCGGATGGAACTGCAACATCACCGGCTTCGACCCGGCCGCCCACGCCGAGATCATGGCGCTGCGCGAAGCCGGTGCCACCATTGGTAACCATCGTCTGGAAGGCTGCGAACTGTTTGTTACAATTGAACCGTGCGCCATGTGCGCCGGCGCGCTGGTGCATGCCCGCATCCGGCGCCTCGTATATGGCGCGGACGATCCTAAGGCCGGGGCCGTGCATTCGGTGATGCAAGTCCTGAATCATCCGCAACTGAACCATAAGATCGAGGTTCGCCGCGGAGTGCTGGCCGGCCGCAGCGCCGAAGTGCTGCAGACGTTTTTTAAGAGCCGTCGTTAGCCGTTGGTCGTTCGTCGTTGGCCAAAGACATTTGTCGTTGGCCAAAGACAGTGGTTGGGCCAAAGACAATGGTTGTCATTCCGACCCCCGAGCGAATGCGAGGGGCGGAGGAACCTGCTTTTTTGCTGACGGCTGATAGCTGACGGTTCATAGCTGCTTTCCGGAGAGGTGCGTGAGTGGTTGAAACGATCCGCCTCGAAAGCGGACATACCTTAACGGGTATCGTGGGTTCAAATCCCACCCTCTCCGCCATCTAATCCTACTGTTGCTGCTGTTGTTCCTGCTCTGACCGCGTCGTGGGTCGCACCAGCACTGGTCTTGATCGGACCACGAAGCTGGGCATGACTGGCTCGGGAGCCGCGGTGTCGGCGGGGCTTACGGTTACGGCCACGCTCAGTTCGCTCTGGGCTTCGCCCTTGTAAACGCCGCGCGTCGGGGGGACGTCGGCATAATCGCGGCCAATGGCGACGCGAATGTGGCGATCGCCTCCTACCAGATTGTTGGTCGGATCGAACGCGACCCAGCCCAGTCGCGGCACCAGCGCCTCAATCCAGGCGTGGGACGCGCCTTCCAGCGAGCGGTCCTGTTCGTCTTCATCGCGATGAAACATGTAGCCGCTGACGTAGCGGCACGGAATCTGCACCCGGCGCACCAGCGCGATCATGATGTGGGCAAAATCCTGGCACACGCCCTGCCGCGTCTGCAGAGCGTCTTGAATCGGCGAATCGACTTTCGTGCTGTTCGGTACGTAGGCGAATAACTTGTAGATCGCCTCGTTGAGTTCCGTCAGCAGCGCCAGAGGATTCCCCCGCCGCTCGCAGCCGAGTTCGCCGGCGAGTTGCTCCAGCGGCGCGCTCGATTGCGCGAAGTGGCTGGGCAAGAGCATTTCCCAATAATCGTTGCCCGCGACCAGCGCGTCCAGATCGGCCCAGTCGCCGCTGTCGGCTGGGCGCGGCGCGGGAGCGTTTTGCACTTCCACAGCCGACTGCGCCGTCACTTTCACCACCGTGTGTTTTTCGGCGATGTCGAAATGATGCACCACGTTCCCCATGAAATCGCGGTACTGCATCACGTTCGCCGGCGGATCGACCGCGAGGTTGAAGCTGAGGCAGCGCTGCTCCCCGTCGCTGCGCGGCTGTAGACGCACCTCCATCACACTTTCCCGCACCGCGGGTTCGTAGCGAAACGTGGTCGTATGCCGGACGGAATAAATCACAGTTCCTCTTTCTGTGCGAACGGCTTAGCGCCGCCCTCAGCGGCTGAAGCCCTCTCTTTGACCGCCCGAGTGGCACGGCTGAAGCCGTGCCCTTTCCAAAACCAGTTCTTATGACACCAGCGCCGACTCCACAGCATAATCAAAGTAGACTTGCTGGATGGCCGTGTGGGCCTGCGCGCACTGCCAGCGCACGCTGTCGACATAGCCGTTCGCGCCCGACGCCATAATTTCCTCGATCTGGCTGAAACTCAGCGTGGCGCACAACCGGCCCGCCAGACGCGCGGGCTGCTCCGCCTTGCGTTCGGTAAGTTCTCCAATGGCGACCAGGGCCCCATGCACGCGGTCGACGGAAAACCGCACGGAATGCGGGAAGTCGGGGTTCAGCAGCAAAAACTCGGCCACGCGCAGCGGCCGGATTTCCGCCGTATACGTTTTGCAATACGCCTCGAAGGCAGCACAAGATTTCAGCAGGCCCACCCACTCGAGATATTCTTCGCTCTCCACCGCCTGATCGAGCGGATGCGGCAACCGCCCGAAGTGCGTGCCGATCAGCCGCGCCAGTTCGTCGGTACGCTCCACAAACCGCCCCAGCTGAATGTACTGCCATCCCTCGCCGTGCGACATGGTCGAATCGGTCACTCCCTGGAACAGGTGTGCGCCCTCCTGCACAGCGCGAAAAAATACATGGGAATGCAGAAGCCAGGCTTCGCTCGCTGTCGTGCTGTTTACCTGCAAGTACAGCCGGTTGAGTTGCTCCCACATTTCCGTGCTGCACTGCTCGCGCACCTGGCGCAGGTTTTCCCGCGCCGCAGCCACGCACGACAAAATGGAAGACGGATTCGTCCGGTCGAGCGTGAGGACGTGAGTCAGCGATTCGGCGTCGATCTTTCCGTCCTCCGGCGGCGGAACCTGCGAAGCTTCCAGCAGCCGCAGCCAGCGTCCCGCGCCGGCTTCCGGCGATTGGTCGAGCCGCAACTGCAGGTCGACATCGATCAGCCGGGCCGTATGTTCGGCGCGCTCCAGGTAGCGGCTCATCCAATACAGACTGTCCGCGACCCGGGAGAGCATGGTTGTTTGCCTCCGTTCCTTCATTCCCCGACCTTCATGCGCGCAGCACCCACGTATCTTTGCTGCCGCCGCCTTGCGACGAATTCACTACCAGCGATCCTCGCCGCAACGCCACGCGCGTCAGCCCACCAGGCACCAGCGTTACATTCTCGCCATACAAAATATAAGGACGCAGGTCGACATGCCGCGCCTGCACTTCGCCGTCCAGAAAGCACGGAGCCCGCGACAGGCTCAGCGTCGGCTGCGCAATATAATTTCGCGGCTCGGCCTCGATCCTTCGCCGGAAGTCTTCCCTTTCCGCCTCGGTGCTGTGCGGCCCGATCAACATGCCGTAACCGCCTGACTCGCCCACCGCCTTCACGACCAGTTCGTCGAGATGCTCCAGCACGTGGCTTCGTTGCGAACGGTCGCTGAGCAGGTAGGTGTGAACATTGGCGAGTATCGGATCCTCGCCCAGGTAGTAGCGGATGATCGCGGGCACGTAGGCATAGAGCGCCTTGTCGTCGGCGACGCCAGTGCCGATGGCGTTGGCCAGCACCACATTGCCCGCGCGGTAGGCGTTGAACAATCCGGGCACGCCCAAGCTGGAATCCTGCCGGAAACAAAGCGGATCGAGAAAATCATCGTCCACGCGGCGGTAGATCACATCCACGCGCCGCAGGCCCGCGGTGGTGCGCATATAAACGATGTTGTCGTGCACCAGCAGGTCGCGGCCTTCGACCAGTTCAATGCCCATCTGCTGCGCCAGAAAAGTGTGCTCGAAATAGGCGGAATTGAAAACCCCCGGCGTCAGCAGAACGACCTTTGGTTCGTGCCGCGCCGATGAACTCGCCGGGGCCAGCGCCCGTAGCGTGGCCAGCAGAGCCTGCGCATAATGATCGACCGGGGAGACGCCGTAGTCGCGGAACAGTGTGGGGAAAACTTTCTTCAGCACCTTCCGGTTCGCCAGCATGTACGAGACGCCGCTGGGCACGCGCAGATTGTCTTCCAACACGGCGAAGCTGCCGTCCGGCAGTCGCACCAGGTCGGTGCCGCAGATGCTCACGTAAATTCCGCGTGGAACCGTGAGACCGCGCATCTCGCGCCGGAAGTGGCGGCAGCTATAAACCAGTTCCCGGGGCACGACTCCATCCGTCAGAATTCTTCCGTGGTGATAAATATCTTCCAGAAAAAGATTCAGCGCGGCGATGCGTTGCGTGAGCCCGTTCTCAATTTTTTGCCATTCCTTGTGGGGAATAATCCGCGGCAGAAGATCGTTGGGGAAAACCCGCTCCGTGCCCTCGTCATTGCCATAGACCGTGAAAGTAATGCCCTGGTGCAGAAACGAGAGGTCGGCGGCTTGCTGGCTCTTGCGTAACTCCTCTGGAGGAAGTTCCAGCAGGTTCTGGAACAAGGCCTGATAGTGTTCGCGCGGCACGCCCGGCGAGATGAACATCTCGTCGTAGGCGCTATCAAACTGGTAATTGCGAAATGGAGGGCGAAACAACGTGAGCGGCTCCGGCGGGCTCATCCGGCGCAATAATCCCCGAGTTCGTGTACGGCTGGGCTGCACGCATAGGACTTTAGGGGTCGCCCCGCCCTGGAGTCCAATCGAAATTGTTTATCGAGACGATTCAGTATTCGGCAGGCCTCGCGCCAACTAGAAGCCTTGTCATTCCGACCCCCGAGCGAAAGCGAGGGGCGGAGGAACCTGCTTTTTCTCGTTGCTCGGTACGATGTATCCGGTCTACTGCTTCTGCCCCGCCGTAAACACTGTCCACGGCCCCGCCTTCATGTCGTGCAGCAACGGCTTCTGCCACGCGAATTCAGGATGATGATCCAGATAATCCGCGGCCAGAAAATCCGCGCCGCAAGGATGCCCCGCCCGAGCCACAAAGCTCATCTTCGCGGCCATGGTGCTGTCGGTCGCCTTGCCCTGCACGGCCCCGCCGGGATTGTATGGAGCCCACTCCCACTCCTTTACCCCGCGCGCGGATGCATCCACGTGACCGCAGAGCGAGCGCTCGTTGGCCTGCTCTTTTTTCTCGAAGCTGTCGAAATGGTCTGACAGAAACTGTTCTGCGAGGGCGACGTCGACCTTCCCCCTGGACTGCTGCATGATTTCTTCCGCGCGACTGTGACGCGCGTTGGGCGACGACGACGCGTCGTTAGGATCAAACGTGGTCTCATCGTGAATGAGCTTGGGATCGCGGGCGAAATTCGAGCTGACGAAATATCCATCCTTGGTGCGCCAGAGCGGCGTGTTCTTCAGGCCGAGTTCGAGATACGCGATCTCGCCCGTCTTGCGGTCGCCGATGAGCCAGTCGTTAGCGTATCCGCCATTGTTGCCTTCCTTGATAATACTCACATAGTCATCAATGCTGTTTGCGTATTGCAGCGCCTTGCGCGACCGCATGAATTCCGGCTTGCCCTCCGGATCCCATCCCTCAAACTGCGTGATGGTCGTTTCCGTGATCATGATGCCGGCGGAGTTCACGCCGAAATCGTCGTCGCTGGTAATCACACCGGGAAAGCCGTCCATCAGAATGCGATTGCCGTGCTCGGGCTGGATGTCGAAAACAATCACCCAGCGCTCGCCCGCCAAGTAGCTTGTCCAATTGTTGTGAGCGATCACGATCTGGTGATCTTTGGTCATACTGCCGGTGGCGATAAACGCGCTGCAATTGCCGGGAGCTGCGAGCTTGGGATTCTTCGCGGACTTGTTCTGCTTGTTCAACCACGGCACATAGTAGTCGGGCACTTCCTCGAACGCGTTGAGCGCCACAATGTCGTATACGTCAAGATTCACTCCGTGGGCCTTCACGCCGTCGGCAATGCCCTGCAGTTCCTGCTGATACTCGGCGTCGAGGTGCGGCCACAGCATCTGCTGCGCCGTTGTGCGGAAGAATTCCCAATCGCGCTGCGTCTCGCGCGTATCGAATAGCTTGATCGCCTCAAAGGCATCGGCAATTTCCGGCGCGAGCAGGTAGCCGTGCTGAAACCCAATGTCCGCCGCCGACCCTTCGAGGTGAACATACGTCCATCCGCCCTGCTGAAATCGATAGGCCTTTTGCAATCGGGGATCAGATTGGTTGGCCGCGGCGAACGCGGCGCAGGTCAGCGCTAGCAAGATCGCGACCGCACAGACACGGCATGCCAAATTGTTTCGCATGAAATCCTCACGGTGGTATTGATGCCGGAACATTCTACTCCACAGCGATACTAGGGCGGCGAAGCCGTCAAATCGAGCGATGGAGGAACTCATCGCGCGGGAACCCAAACAGGAGCCGGGTACCTTAGTACTCTTTCTTCGCGTCCGTTCGTACGCACAATAGATGGTGATCGTCGAATCGTAGCGCTACGGGAAGCTGCCGCTGCAGCAACACAGTTGTCTTTCCAAATTGCGCATCTTGGAGCCCGGCAATGGCAAAACTGTTTCTCAAATTTGAGGACCAAGTCATACAAGAGGTCCCTCTTTCCGGCGGCACGGTAACCATTGGCCGTCAGCCAGACAACGTCCTGCGCATCGATAATCCTGCCGTATCCGGATATCACGCCAAGGTCTACTCCGAAGGCGGTCACTATGTGCTTGAGGATGATGAGAGCTTTAATGGCACGTACGTTAATAGTCAACGTATTAGCAAGGTAGTGCTGAAGGACGGAGACAAAGCCCTGATCGGCAAGCACACCATCGAATTTAGTGATCAACAAGAGGTCTGGCATGGATCTGTAAGCACCGTCGGCGGGCAAGCGCCAGGGACGAAAGCCAAGCTGCCGCAGCTCGATCGCACGGCTTTTTTGGACACGGCAAAAGCGAAAGAGCTCATTTCTATGGCAGTCGCGGCCTCTTCCTCGGGCGGCTCTGCGGCAGTCCAGAACCAAGGCATTTCTGAGAGTCAGGTTCCTGCCGCGCACGTAGCCCATCAGACCATTGGCACGCTGACCATCATGGAAGGCCGAACCGACCAGAACCACTACGTTTTGACCAGCCGACTGACCGTAATCGGAAAATCGAAGATGGCCGGGATTCGGCTGAAGCGCTGGTTCGCTCCCCACGTGGCGGCGTCAATCTACCGATCCGAGGATGGGTACTACATCGCTGCTTCCGGAGACAAGGTAAAGGTCAAAGTGAATGATGTCGTGGTCGAGGGCGGCAAAAAGCAGCTCGAAGCGGGCAATGTAATCGAAGTGGACGGCATCAAGGCAGTTTTTGGTTTTTGTGAAGCGTGAGTCCGGCTACTGTTGCCAGTTGCCGGAGGCCGTTGTCAGATATTGGTCCGCTGATCGGGATAGCGGGACAGATACCAGCAGGGCAACGATCCCGCATGCGGAAACAGCGCGTTCACGCAAATCCAGGGCTGCGGAGGATCGAAGGTTAATGTCGTCTTTCCGTTCTTCTGCAGCACGGCGGTGTAGTGATTCACCATCACCGAGCCGTAAGCGTTTCGGTTCATAGCCGCCCTGATCCGGAAAACAACGTAGTCGAGAACATACGCCGCCCCCGCCACCGCTACCACAACAACGATCGCCGCGACGAACATTCGTCGCAGCCGTTCTCGCAGGTTTGGTGCCGATGCCGGAGTCACGACGCCAGATTATAAGCCCTCGCCGGAATCCCGTAACTGCTCCTCTGAAAAACTCGCGCCTTGCATGACGCGCGATCCCGAACCCGGCACAGTTCAGCCGGGCGAGCCTGCACCACGATCTCTCGACCCGAACATTGACAACTCGGCCATCCGACAGGCAAACTACCGCATTCGCTGGGAATCGTCTCTAGCGAGCGCCTGCTGCGGCCGGCAAGCCGGAATGGCCGTGCAGGCCGTATAATCGCTCTTACTCTTCGTCACATGGCCATGACCGAGCAACGGGTTTCGTACACGCTCGACTCCTCGTTGGAGACGATCGACAATGCGGAGGCGAAGGCCACAATCGTCGCTACCGAACTTGGTTTTGCCGACGAAGAGATTATGCAGATTTCCATGGCCGTGCGCGAAGCGGCGGTGAATGCGGTGTTGCACGGCAATGCGTATGCCCCGGACAAGAAGGTAATACTCGTTTTTGAGCGCACGGGCGGCGACCTGATCATTACGATTCGCGACCAGGGCCGGGGGATGGATCTGAGCAAGATCCCGAATCCGCTGGCGCCCGAGAATCTGCTCAAAACATCGGGGCGCGGAATTTTTCTTATGCGCTCGTTTATGGATGCGGTCGAAATTCGCCCTTCCGAAACGGGCACCGAACTTAAATTAATCAAGCACGTCCACGGGCCAACCGCGGGCGGCAAGGAGGCTTCCCAGTGAGCATGAAGGTTGGTAGTCGGCAGGTGGATGGAGTTACGATTGTGGACTGCAGCGGTCGCATCACCCTCGGCGAAGGCAGCGTCATTCTCCGCGACACAGTGCGCGACCTGCTGAGCAAGGGCAACAAAAAGATTGTTCTGAATCTTCAGGACGTCAACTACATTGACAGCTCAGGCATCGGTGAACTGGTCAGCGCCTTCACCACCACCAAGAATCAGGGCGGCGAACTCAAGCTGCTCAACCTCACCAAGAAGGTCAACGACCTGCTGCAGATCACGAAACTGTACACCGTCTTCGACGTGAAAGACGACGAAGCTTCCGCGGTCAAGTCGTTCAAGTAGAGCCGAGTTTTTCCAGCGTCAGGAACTTTCGAGCCCGGGGGACTGGATGTGCCAGTCCCCTTCTCGTTTTCATTCCAGCCCGTCTCCGGTCCAAGCCTCATCTTCTTCGCGGCGAGCGGGCAACTCCTTCCCTGTGCAAAGGTTCTTAAGAAACGTGACGTTCGAACCACTCCCGTCTTGACTGCGCAGCTTACAATAGATTGAAAAGAGGATGCCATGCGTAAGGCTTCAGTTCTCCTCCTCCTTTTGGTGGTCGCTTCCCTCATCCTGTCCTGTGGAAGCGGCAGCGGTCGACATCTTCAATCCATCACCCTCACCCAGACCGCGATCAACAACGGCAAGGACGATCAGTTTATTGCGACCGGCACTTTTTCGGCGCCGCCGACCACCGTGACTCCGCTGCCCGTGGACTGGACCAACGGCCTCATGGCGCCCCCGCCACCGACCTACAGCTACACGCTGACCACTCAGCCGTACGTGGTCAACTGCACTACGGTGGGACCGGAGGCTCCTACAGTTGTGGCCTTTGCGCCCCCGGACCCAAACGCGCCGACGAGCGGGACAAGCAAGATAGTAGTCACTGCGGCGGCTATGCCCGCCTGCCTGCCAGGCGGGCAGTTCGTGCAGTGATTTGAGAAGGTGTGAGCAAGACGGGCACGCGGTGCCAGGTCCGTCCCATTCCGGGAGGGTTGTGCACATTTTTTTCTTCCCGTCACAGGCTTCGTGCGGCGGCATCCTAAAATCAAAGCATGGAGCGCAGCCACGCAGCGAAAGCCCTACTCAAATTGTTGCTCCTGGCGACTCCACCACTGTTCGCCTCCGATTGCATCGCGATCCACGAAGCGGGCCAGCACGTCGGCGAAACCAGGTGCGTCGCGGGAAAAGTGCTCAGCGTCAAGGTTGGCGCGAGCGGCGTTCATTTCCTCGACTTCTGCGAAGATCACATGGCGTGCCCTTTCACGGTGGTGGTCTTCTCCCGTGATCTGAAAGATGTCGGCGACGTCCGCCGCCTGGCGGGCCGCCTGATCGAAATTAAAGGCCCGGTCAAACTCTACGACGGCCGCCCGGAAATCATCCTCAACCACATCAGCCAGATCACCGGGGGCGCAGCCATGATTCCCGCCCTGCCCAAGAACTACGACGTCGAAAACCGCGGCCACTACAGCGCCGGCCACCTTCGCCCCACCAAAAAACCCGCGAAGACCAAAGCCACGCCCAACACCACCGCAACCTACGGCTACGACGTAGAAGGCGACGACCCGCAGTAGTAAGCAGCAGCCAAGTTGCACGGGACAATTCGACAGCGTATACATCAGACGTATGTCGAATTCCCGACTCAGGCGCGTGGCGCCGGCAATCGGACTGTTCTTTGTCGCCCCGCTGGTTGCGGAATATCTGCTGGGTGACCTGTCCATCAAAATGCTGGGCGCTCTCGTAATCCTGGCGCCTATGTACGGTGGCGGCGCGCTGCTCATCCGCGAAGCCGTGCGACGCACCGGCCGCGGATGGCCCAGCATCTTCGTTCTAGCCTTTGCCTACGCGGTGTTCGAAGAGGCGTTCACAACGCAGTCTCTGTTCAATCCCAACTATCTGCATCTCAATCTACATCTGCTGCGGCCAGCCTATATCCCCGCGCTCGGAATCGGAGCCTGGTGGACGATTTTCGTGCTCACACTGCACACGGTGTGGAGTATTTCCGTTTCCATCGCGTTGGCCGAGGCGCTGGTTCCCGATCGCGCCACAACTCCGTGGCTGGGAAGAATCGGCCTCACCGTCACCGGCATTTTATTCGCCCTGGCCGCGGTCGCGTCGACGCGGTTTGAGATCAAACACGATCAGTTTGTGGCTTCCAAAGCGCAGTTCGCATGGTCCGCCATCTTGTGCGTAATTGTGATTCTTGCGGCCTTTCGTCTGCCCGTCAGATCGGCGCCTCGCACTTCCGGCTGGACCCCCAGCCCATGGCTTGTGGGCGCGGCTGCCCTGGTTGCAGGCTCGATATTCCTGCTCGTCCCCGGCGCGTGGGGATGGCGGGCCGTTGGCATCTACGTATTGCTGGATCTGACGATGATCGCGACGGCGTCGGTTCTAAGCCACCGCGAAGGCTGGAACGGTCAGCATCGGCTGGCTCTGGCTGGCGGCGCCGCGCTGGCCTATGCCTGGCATGCATTCCTTCATCCACCCGTGGTTGGCAATGCGGGAATCAGCTTCCGCATTGGCAACGCCATATTTGCCGCAGCGTTAATTCTTCTTCTTGGGATCGCGGCTCGCCGCACGGTATCGCATCCAGATCCTGCCCGCCTTACTGCCGTCGGCGCTTAAACCATCCCCTTGCGCAATTCCTCCAGCGCATACTTCGTTCCCCGCCACTCGATCCCGTCATTCCACAGCGTCAGCACCATCGAGCGCAACAGCGTGTAGATGAACAACGCCGTGCTCACGGGATGCAGCAGGAAGTAATACGGAGGCACGTCCGCCCGCCGGGACATTCCGACGTAAATCGCAAACATCGATCCCAGGGCGACCGCATAGGGCACGCGCGCCCACCCATGCGCCAGAAATATTCCGAGAAACGGACCGAAGTTGAGAAACGCCATCCCGAACGCCGAGATCACCGTGCGCCACCACTGAAACGACAGCACCGCAAAAAAATTTTTCGTCAAGTTATTGACGATTCCCAGCGCCCCTTTGCCCCAGCGGATCGAAATCAAATCTCCGCCGAACACGTTGCGCTGGGCGAAACCCGCGTTCTTCACCACCTTGCCCAGCTTCATGTCGTCGAGCACTTCCATGCGCAGCGCCGCATAGGTACCCACCGCGTCATACACCCGGCGGCGCACCAGGTTGAACGCGCCTACGCCCATGTGATCGTCAGTGCTCGGGTCTGCCACTTTCCACGGCCGGTGTCCGAACATGAACATCGTCTGGAAAAAAGCGATCATCATGTACTCGCCCGGCCGCTTCATGATCATTTTCGGAAACAAAATCACGTGATCCGCGGGCACGCTCTCGGCGTAGGCCAGCGCCCGCCGCAGTGAGTCTGGCTTAAACAGCACGTCGGCGTCGGTGAAGAGCAACCAGTCGCCCGTGGCCTGGCTCGCAGCCGTCCACATGGCATGGGGTTTTCCCAGCCAGCCCGCAGGCAGTTCCCCGTGATGAACGACCCGGAAGCTGGCAAGCCTCGGGTGCCCCGTTTCTCGCGTACTTTGCGAGAAGCGGGGGTCTGCAGCAATTCTGTCCATGATCTCGCCCGTCCGGTCGGTCGACCGGTCGTTGACGGCGATCACTTCGTAGTTGTCGTAGTCGAGCGCCAGCAGAGTATGCAGCGCCTGCTCAATAATGTCCTCTTCGTTGCGGGCCGGTACGATAATGGAAACGCGGGGATTGCCCCCGGGCGAAACTGGATTCCGGTCCCACTCTGGAAGGGAAACATCGGCCACGCTGGGCATACCGAGAGCAGCATCCACGATGCGGGAAAACCACGCCAGCGCCAGAATTGTTCCCGCTATCCAATGAAAATAAGACATTCGCGCTGGGTCTCAGGATCTCCTTCGTGCGCCTTCGTGTCCTTAGTGGTTCAGGCCTTTTCCGTCAACCGCAACCGCCGGCGCAAACTTCGTCCCATAGAACAGTATGGCAGAAGAAATCCCCATCGCGATCACCGGCAGGATGAATGCCGCCTGCAGCGAGCGTTTGTCCGCCACCCATCCCATCATAGTCGGCGAAGGCACGTCGCCCAGAATGTGGATGATGAAGAGGTTGACCGCCAGCGCCGTGACGCGAACGTGCGCCCCGACGGAATTGATGACAGCGGCGTTGAGCGGGGCTGTATTGAGCAGCATGAAGAATGCGGCCACTCCGATTGCGGGAATCATCAACCGGCCCTTCGCAAACAACGCCACAATCATGAATGGCATGCCCAGCAACATGCTCGCCGCCGAGACGAAATAGTAAGCGCTCTTCATCCGCGGCAGCAGATGATCTCCCAGCCATCCGCCCGCCAGCGACGCGAAAATGCCGTCGACCACAATGATGATGCCGAACGCGAAGTTGGCCGCCGCCAGCGTGTATCCCCGATCGGTAGAGAGAAATTGCGGCATCCAGACCTGAATGCCGCCCAGCGAGAACGTCATCATCGCCATGCCCAGCGTTGCGGTCAGAAATGCCGGATTCAACACCGTATCGGACCCGAGCTTCCTTATGAAGTAGTAGTTCCGCATCAGGAACCGCTGCAAACTGCTGCCTTGAAATCCCGCAGGCAGCCAGTCGGCTTCGTCTTTGTGGGAGTCGAATTGGCCACGCTCTGGCTCGGTGAGAAACGACGCTCCGATGGCCAGCAGAAATCCCGGCGCCGCCGCGACATAAAACGGAAAACGCCAGCCGTAGTGCGGCGCCAGATTCCCGCCCAGCAAATAACCGGCCGCCGATCCCACTGGAATCGCCAGATAAAACACGCCCAGAATGCGCCCGCGCCTCTCCTCCGAGAACAGATCCGCGACAAACGTCGGCGCAATGGTCACAAATGTGGCCTCGCCCACGCCTACAAGCGTGTGCCGCACCAGCAACTCCGTGTAGTTGTGTGTAACCGCCGTCAGCAGCGTGAGCCCGCTCCAGAACAGCGCGCCCAGCACGATAATGAGTTTTCGCGAGTAGCGGTCGGCCAGCGGTCCCACAAACGGCGCCGCCAGCATGTAGAAACCCAGGAAGGCGCTGGTCAGGTAGCCGATCTGCACATTCGTCAGATGAAATTCGTCCTTCACCAGCGGCTGCACCGCAAACAGCACGTTGCGATCCACGTAATTGAGCAGATTGAGCGCCGTCAGGACAACCAGCGCGGTGCGAGGCTGGAGATCGGTCTGAGCCACGGGTCCAGCGAATATAACACGGCGGCTCCGCCAGCCGCTTCCCGATCATAACGCGTGACATTATTAACGATATTCGTTATTATATCGACGTGATTAGGACTTTCGCCAACAAGCTGACGGCGGAAATCTGGAGAACCGGCAAAACCCGAGGATCGCCTCCAGCGAGCGTAACGAAAAGGAAACTAGCCATGCTTGATGCTGCTGCGGCCTTAGACGACTTGAAGTGTCCTCCCGGAAACAGGTTGGAAAAGCTGCAAAGCGATCGGCCAGGGCAATACAGCATCCGCATCAACGATCAGTATCGTATCTGTTTCGTGTGGCGCGGTCATGACGCATTCGAAGTCGAGATTACGGATTATCACTAGGAAACATCGTTGTGAAATGCACATGAGGTGAGCCGTATGGGACAAGAAGACATTCAAAGAAAAGGGGCGCCACACTGGAAAGTTCACCCCGGCGAAATCCTGCGGGAAGAGTTTCTCAAGCCGCTGGGCATCTCGGCTTACGAACTGGCGAAGCGCCTGCACGTTCCCGCGCCTCGCGTCAACGACATTGTGCTGGAGCGCCGCGGCATCAGCGCCGATACCGCGGTCCGGTTGTCACGCTTCTTCGGAACGACTGAGCAGTTCTGGCTGAACCTGCAAGGCGCTTACGAGGTCAGCCGCGTCATGGCCGAGCAAGCCGAAGAGATTGCGCGCATCCAGCCGCGTGCAGCATCTGCCTCGCGCTGACTGCGGCGGCGCTCACCTTGATCTGCGCCCCTTCGGCCGCGGCCATCGCGCCACGATCGTCGTAGAAATCCCGCCTCGTGGACGGAACTCGCCTCGCACTTCCGCCCACACCGGCTTCGCCCATTTCACCACGTCTTCCAGAACCTGGTTGACGACGTTCTCCTGAAAGATTCCGAGATTCCGGTAGCATTGCAGATACTCTTTCAGCGACTTCAATTCCAGGCAGAGTTTATCCGGCATGTACCGGATCGCCAGCACGCCAAAATCCGGCAGCCCGGTCTTCGGACACACCGACGTGAACTCAGGATCGTCCACGATAATCTCGTATCCCGGAAATTGGTTGGGCCAGGTCTCAATCTCGGGAAACTTCTCGTCGAGACCCGCAGCCGCATGCTCAGGCGTATAACGGGGCGATTTAGCCATGCCCTATTGTAGCGTTTGCCCAGATTCGCTCGAACCCGACCCGACGGCGCCCGAATCGGATTGAACCCGCAGCCGCGTTCCCGCATCCAAGCAGATACCGTGCTTGGGGCGCCGTAGTGTATCTGCCGCTGCCTTCGGAATGGTAAATTACTACTTACAGATATTCCTGCCGCACCCTGAAAGAACGACTGGTTGGCATTGACAAACAATTCGAACACGCCGCCCTGGCCGCGGTGGATCTGGCTCACGCTCGTAGTTCTGGCAGTAGTGGCACTGTTGTACTCATATTTTCACCAGACTCCTCTGAAGGTGCGTGCCGCCACCGTCCAGCGCGGTCCAATCCGCAGCCTGGTTTCCACCAACGGCAAGATTGAGCCCATCCAGAATTTTGAAGCGCATGCGCCCATCTCGACCACGGTAAAGCAGTTGCTGGTCAAGGAGGGCGACCACGTGCGGAAGGGGCAACTGCTGTTGCAACTCGACGACGCCGACATTCGCGCCCAGGCTGCGCGCGCCCAGGCTCAGGTCAAGACCGCGCAGGCCGATCAATCCTCGCTGAAAACCGGTGGCACTGGGGAAGAAGTTCTGACCGTAGACGCCCAACTGGCAAAAGCCCGCAGCGCGGTCGATGTAGCGCGGCACAATCTTGAGGCCTATCGTCGCCTGCAACAAGCAGGTGCCGCTTCGCCGGGCGAAGTTCGTCAGGCGGAAGATGCTGTTCTGAGCGCGCAGGCCGATCTCACGTTAGCCCAGAAGAAACGCGGGGAGCGTTATTCCCCGCCGGAGGTCGCGAAAATCCAGGCGCAGGCCGCCGAAGCCCAAGCCGCCTACGACGCCGCGGAAGATGCTCTGCATAAATCCGGCGTGCGTGCGCCTTTCGACGGAATCGTCTATTCCCTTCCCGTCAAGCAAGGAGCCTTCGTCCAAGCCGGCGAATTGCTTTTGCAGGAAGCCGACCTGTCTCGCGTGCTGGTGCGGGCATTCGTCGACGAACCGGACATCGGGCGCCTGCAGAACGGACAAAGAGTCGAAATCACCTGGGACGCTGTTCCCGGCCGCACCTGGATCGGAACCGTCAGTACCATCCCCTCAACGGTGAAGCTGCGCATCTCCAGAAATGTTGGCGAGACCACTTGCACCCTTGACAATAAAGATCTCCGGCTTCTGCCCAACGTCAACGTTGGCGTCACCATTGTGGTTGCCGAACACAGCGACGTCCTCACCCTTCAGCGCGACGCCCTGCGCATCGATGAGGCCAAGCCCTACGTCTACCGCATCCTCGGCAACCACCTGAAGCGCCAGACCATCGAGTTTTCCCTGCAGAATCTGACTCGTGTCGAGATCACTTCCGGCCTTTCCGAAGGGGATTCGGTGGCCTTGCCGGCGGAAGACAAGCCCCTGTTCGACGGCGCTGCCGTCAAGGTGGTTCCGTAGATTCTGGGAAGGCCGCGTTTCGGGAAAAACAAATTCCGTCCGATACGAGACTTGCCGATTGATGAAATTACGCTCTCTGTCATTGCTTCTGATTTTTTTCGTTCCGCTGCTCGCTGCGCAAGCGCCCGCTGCCAAAGATCTGCTCGCCTCCGGTCACGCCGATGAAGCGATTCAGACTTTGGAGCAGCAGGTCAGCGGCTCCGCCCCGCACGCCGAATCCTACAATTTGCTTTGCCGCGCTTACTTCATGATTGACGAGTGGGACCGCGGCATTGCCGCCTGCGAACGCGCGATCTCCCTCGATCCTCAGAAGGGTCTCTACCATCTGTGGCTGGCCCGAATCTATGGCGAGAAAGCTGACCGCGCCGGATTTCTTTCCGCGGCTGGCCTGGTGAAAAAGGTCCGCACGGAGTTCGAGCGCGCCGTCGAACTCGATCCCAAAAACTGGGAAGCTCGCGCCGACCTCGCCGATTTCTATAACTCCGCCCCCGGCATCGTCGGCGGAGGCAAGGACAAGGCCCGAGCCCAGGCCGAGGCGCTCGCCGCCTTCAATCCCGCGGTGGCAAACTACGTAACCGGTCAGATCGCCGAGAAAGATAAAGACAAAGCCACCGCGGAACGCGCCTACCGCGCCGCCATTGAGACCAGTCACGGAACTGCGCAGACATGGCTGCATCTGGCACAATTCCTGGCTCGCTCCAAACGCCTCGACGAAATGGACCAGGCACTTTGCTCCATGGAGTCCAGCCCGGTCGACCGTCCCGAAGCGCTCATGGACGCCGCCAGCCTCTTGATCCATCTCGGCCGCGACAATCCCATGGCCGTGCGCTTGCTTCGCCGCTATCTCACAGCTCCTGTCGAAGAAGGTCCCGCTTTCAAGGCGCACGATCTGCTGGGCCAGGCGCTGGAAAAGCAAGGAGACCGTCGCGCTGCCGCCGAAGAATACCGCGCCGCACTGGCCCTGTCTCACACCTACGCCCGTGCCCGCGAAGATTTGAAACGAGTCGAACATTGAAACTAACCGGGACTCTGGGGATCTTGGACGCCACGAGTGAGGGTGCCCCATTTCTCGCGCGTTCTTTGCGCGAGAAAGCCTGGCCTGAGCGTGCCGAAGGGTGGGTCTTCGCGGCCCTCCCTTCGCGCCTCCGAAACTGCTCCGTCCGACTGCCGGGACATTTAAAATCTCGCCAATGGTTCATGAAATCATTTCCAGATCACACTGAAAGGGACGCAATGAAGACCTCGAGCCGCGGTGCGCGCACCGCAAAGTGGATTCTGGCAGTCGTGCTCCTTCCCGCCTCGCTGCTGGCCGAACCCGTGTCTCTCAAGCGCGTCGTCGAACTCGCGCTGTCGCATGCGACGGGAGCGGCCATTGCCGCCGCCGACGAGGCGCACGCCTCCGCCGGCTATCGGGAACTCCGCGGCAACTACATCCCGCAGCTTTCCGCCGGAGCGGGTCTGGGATACTCATACGGATTCCCCCTCGGGCTGGAGGGATCGGCGCCTTCCCTGTTTAACTTAACCACACAATCGGCGCTGTTCAATCCCGCCTTGCGCGACTTCATGCGCGCCGCCAAAGCCGATTCCGCCGTCGCTTCCTTGAAGACCAAAGACCAGCGCAACCAGGTCATCCAGGACGCGGCCCTCAGCTATGCCGAGCTCGCCAAATGGGAACTGCGCCTAACCCGGCTCCAGGAAACCGAGGCCGCCGCTAACCAGATGCAAGCCGCGGTCGCCGAGCGCGTCAAAGAAGGCGTCGACAGCGAAATTGAAGGCACCCGGGCTCACCTGTCCGCGGCGCGCATCCGCCTGCGCATTGCCGAGGCACAAGGCGCCGCCGACGTGCTGCGCGAGCACCTTTCCAAACTCACTGGACTTCCCGCCGCCAACATTCAGACCGACCCCGACTCCATCCCCACCGCTCCCGCCCTGCCTCCTACAGAAGACGCGGCCAAAGAAAGCGCCCATTCCAATCCCTCGGTGGAAGCCGCCGTCGAACACGCTCGCGCCCAGTATTTGCGAGCCCAGGGCGAACACCGGGCGCTCTTGCCCACCCTCGACTTCGCCGCGCAATACGCCTTGCTGTCACGCTTCAACAACTATCAGAACTACTACATCCCATCGAAACCGTGCACCCCATCTCCACTCACAACCGAAGTTCTTTGCGTGGCCAGCAGCTACCAGCAGAACAACGCGACCATCGGCGTCAATATTCGATTTCCCCTGTTTAACCTTTCGCAGCGTTACCGCGCCCAGGCCGCCGATGCCGATGCCGTGAAAGCCACCAAACAGGCGGAAGCCGCTCGTAATCAGGTGTCGGAAGAAACCCTCCGCCTGCAGCGCTCCGTCGCACAGATGCAAGCCGCCCGCGAAGTTGCCCAACTGGAATTCGAAATTGCCGGGAAGAATCTGACCACCGTCCAGACTCGCATGGATGCCGGCGGAGCCACGCTGCACGATCTCGACGACGCCCGCTCGCAAGCCAGCGAGCGCTTCATCGCGCTCCAGGACGTTACCTTCGAACTCGAGCGCAGCCAACTCGGCCTCCTGCGCTCCACCGGAGACCTCGAGCGCTGGGCGCTGGGCACCCCCTAATTGATGTGTTGGAAGATAAACTGCTGGGTGCCCCATCCTAACGTCGCGCCTTTTGCGACGTTAGGATGGGAAATGCGTGAGGGAAGTAAAACGGGAAGGCGCGACTTCATTAGAGCCGAGGACAGAACGGGAAGGGCCCGACTTCAGTCGGGCCGTAAGTCGCACACCGACTCACGGCTCTGGCCGCTGTGGCTAAAGCTTCTCGCGCAGCATCTTCGCCATCAGGCGAATCGCCTTCTCATTGCGCCGGTACCAGCGCCACTGACCTTTTTTTGTCGCCTCCACCAGCCCCGCCTTGCTCAGGATCGCCATGTGATGAGAAATCGTTGGCTGCGAAAGGCGGACGCGTTCTTCAATGTCCCCCGCGCAAAGGGAGTGTCCGGCCTCGCCTCCCTTCTGTAACTTTGCGTCCGCTTCGCCCTCCCTCAGCGCCTGCAGAATCCGGCGCCGCGTGGGATCGGCAATGGCATGGAGCGCACGGTCGAGCGAAACTTCGTCGGATGACATGGCTGGACTAGAAAGGATCAACCTAGAAATATCGCGAGAATCGACGAGTGTCAATGTAAGAGATCTACCCGCCTGACCGCTTTGTAGGAACACCGGCGGTGGGAGATGCTTTCTGGAACCGTTACTTTTTCAGAATCGGGCTATATCCATCGCCGATCAGCCGCGTGCGCATCGCCTCGGCGTCTTTGATTTCTGAGAACGGCCCCAACTGCACCCGCAGCAGTTTGTCAGTTGCGACCGGCGCCGCCACAAACGCCGGATACTCTTTCTTCTTCAGCGCATCCACCAGCGAATCGGCATCTTCTTGTTTGCTCACCGCAGCCACCTGCACGAAATAGCCGGCCGTCGGCAGGGTGGTAGTGGGGTCAGGAGCATTGGACGGAGCGGCCTGTCCCGCCGTCGCATTTGGATTCGCAGGAGCAGCCGCGGCCGTCGTATCCGTCTTCGCGTCAGCCGCCGGCGTCAACTCAGGGTTGGCGTCTTTCTGCTCGACTGACTTATAGAACGTCATGGCAGGCGCTGCCGGGGCGGCGCTGCTCGCTTTGCCCGTGCCCGGCGCCGTTTGCGGAGCGACGGCCGCGCTGGTCGTCGGAATCATCGGCTCCGACTTCCGTCCCAGCGAATATCCGAGCGCGAAGAAAAGCGCGCACACTCCCACCAGGCCAAAGAACAGCACCAGCAGCTTACCCGTTCCCAGCGTAATTTCCGTATCTTGTGACGAAGCCATAGCTCCACTCCGGGCAACTTGCGGCGCGCGACTTGCCCGGCTCCTTTTTCTACACAGTCTTCATTTCTACGCGGTCTTCGCCGGCGCCGCGTCGTCGCCTTTTCCCAGAAGCTTCTGCAGTCCAGAGAAAAAGTCCACCGGCACCGGGAAGATCACGGTCGTATTTTTCTCCACGCCGATCTCGGTCAGAGTCTGCAAGTAGCGCAACTGCACGCTGACCGGTTCGGTGGCCAGCAGATGGGCCGCATCCACCAATCGCTGCGCGGCCGAGAACTCGCCCTCGGCGTGAATAATCTTCGACCTCTTCTCGCGCTCGGCCTCGGCCTGCTTGGCCATGGCGCGCAGCATCGACTCCGGCATATCAACTTGCTTGACCTCAACGTTGGTGACTTTCACTCCCCACGGCGAAGTGTGCGTATCGAGAATGCTCTGCAGCCGCAGATTGATTTTTTCCCGATGCGAAAGCAGTTCGTCGAGTTCCTGCTCGCCCAGCACCGACCGCAGCGTGGTCTGCGCGAATTGCGAAGTCTGGTACACATAGTTCGAAACTTCCACCACGGCCTTATTCGGATCAATCACTCGCAAGAAAATGACCGCGTTCACCTTCAACGTGACGTTATCGCGAGTGATGATGTCTTGCGGCGGAACTTCCAGCGCCTCCTGCCGCAGCGACACGCGCACGATACGGTCGATCGGCGCGAAAACCAGGGCGATGCCCGGTCCTTTGGCCGTGGCTAGCAACCGGCCCAGGCGAAAGATGACGCCCCGTTCGTATTCGGCAAGAATTTTGATGGAACTGAGCAGGTAGATAACGACGATAACGATAACAACAGTGCCGAAGCCACCGATAACTTCCACAGGAACCTCCACGATCGGAGCACGAAAACACTCCTATCGCGGATTGTATAGCAGCCAGGAAGATGCGGAGCGCAAATCGCGCGCGAATACGTTGCTTGCCTTGATGCCCGAGCAACTCTGTCATCCTGAGCGAAGCGAAGGACCCCATGCGCTCCGCAGCAGCAGCGGCCGCGCAAGGAGCTTCCATCACGAAAATGGAAGGCGCGGTCGTTTCGCGCCACTTACATCAACAACGAATTACGATCCCGCTTTCGCCACCTGAATCCGGCTCGCGTCCACCGGGATCGCCCGCTGAACTTCCATCTCGATCGAGGTCCCCACGTCCAGCTTCACGTCCGGACCACGCTTGAGCAGCGCCCACGCCACGCCGCCCGCGAGTCCGGCGAGGCCACCGTAGCGCGCGCCGTTCCAGCCTCCGGCCGCCGCGCCGGCAATTCCGCCCACGGTGCCTCCAATGGCGCCGCCTTTCGCGGCATCTTCAATCCGCTTGCCGGTATCCTTGTCGGCCTGGATTGTCCCTTCTTTATCCTTCACTCCGTTGCTGTCGTTCCCCGGCGTATTCTCCACCGACGCCGGCAGCATCACCGTGTAGCCGGTGGGATAAATCATCGAAGTAAAGTGGATCAAGATTTCCGAGCGCCCTTTCCCGTGCCCCGCGCGCTCCGTATGCGTGATCTTGCCCTGGATATACGTCCCCGGAGGCACCAGGATGCGGTCGTTCATCACAAACGGAAATGCCGTCTCGGCATACACGGCGTCGCCCTCGCGCGCATTCTTGGTCGAAATAGCCTGCTTCAGCAGCAGCGGAATCTTCGTCCCCGCCGGAATCACGGCTGCATTCGGATCGGGTGCCTCGGACGCGGCGCCCGCAGCCGGAGGAGCACTCGGTGCCTGTGCCTGAGCCGCACCGTTCGCCTGCGCGGCCGCAGTAGCCGGAGCCGCTGCATCAGCCGGCTTCGCCGTATCCGCCGCCTGTCCCCACGCCATCCCCGAAACCAGCAAAACGGTCCATAGCATTCGCATCAGCACCTCCCGAGGCGACGCCCGCCTCCTGCAATAAGGCCAAGATTACCACGGCTTAGCCGCTAGGATGCGGGGTTTGTGGCGAGAGTTATCTCGCGATATGTACGGGCCCGGTCATGAACATAGTTCATGATTACAACAACTTCGCTTCCACCCTTCGCTAAAGAAGGCGCGGCCTGCACCCGGGCCTTCTTTCAATTACACCGCTCATTGTTTCTGCGCGACGCCCTTGATAGTTGTTCCATGCAGTTTGTCGTCGTCAATCAGCTTCAGGGTCTTGCCATCGGCTGCGACCGTGGATTTTTCAACGATGATGACCTTGCCATCGCGCTTAAAAGTCTCCTCCAGCGTATCCTTGCCAAGCATTTTCACTGACACGCTGGTGACTCCGGGATCGCCCTTGACGGGAGCGTCCGTTCCGTCCAGCCTGGCGGCGTAGAATAGACCAGTCGGAGTGGTCGCAGTCAGCTCGTTCCGATTCACCTTGAAGGTCCAGGTTCGGGACTCGGCCGACTGGTCCTCTTTTTCCATGCGCCACGAACCGGAGATCAGGTTTGCACCTGCCGGTGCTTTGTCGACGCGCTTGTCCGTGTGATTGCCGGTTTGCGGTCCTCCACTCGGATTGCCGCTGTAGGTCCAATTGACCGTCAGCGTGTTTCCGTCGGCTGAGACCGACCGTTTCACGAGTACGACTACCTTGCCATCTTTCTTGGACGTCTCCTCGACGTTGTAGTCGTCGATAACCTTTACACTCACAGCGTCTCTGTAAGGATCCCCAGTCACTTTCTGGTCTGTCCCATCGGCTTTAACATTGACCGGTGGCACGCTGCTCCTGCACTCAAACATTCCATTCTGCAGCAAAAACACATCGGGTTTCTCAGGCCACTGAACGCTGCTTGGATCCCATTTCCACGTGCCGTCGAAAGGGCTCTGCGCCACGGCTGCCATCGATACGAATAACAACGCCAATAGTCCAACAAAGAATAGATTCTTCATAGATCGTCCTCCATGAGGTTGGTTTGTACTCGGACGGGCGAGCAGACGCCCTAATGGCACACGAATGAGCACGTGCTGTCAGTGACGTGGGTCACACTGATGAACGGTGGCCACCGCCAGCCACCACCAGTTCACTTATAGATCAAATACTTCTCCCGCACCTTCTGAAATGCCGCCAACCCTCCTGTCAGGCCCGCCCAATCCGCCCTGAATCTCGTATTCCCATGACGCACTCCTCGTTGGACAAACCGACTCCTCCGTCGTAGGATTCCGAACTATGTACCTACCATCCACCGGGATGCCCGAGGGGCATTTTGCAAGTTTCCAGGCAGCGGCGGAAGAACTGGGTCTGATCATCGTGGTGCGGAACACGAATCCCCGCTCGAAGCCCTGGATTGAAAAAGGCTATCCGCCGAAGCCGGTGACCATCAAATGCCATACCAGCGCGAAAACCGGAAAAGTGACCGCCACTAATTCTGCAGAAATAGCCCAATGCCGCGCCGCCGGTTTTTACGTCATCGACCCCGACGGCATCGCGCGCCGGAACCCGAACGATGCCTTGCAGGGGCGATTTCCTTTCAACACTCACGAAATGAACGAAGCAGGCCAGGTGATTGACTCCGTCAAAAGGAAAGCTCTGGTGGGGGATTACGATCTGATGGGCGTCATCGATCCTGCGGCGCCGGGTAGAAATCTCGTGCTCGTCTCTGCGAATGGCGTGCAGATGACAAATCTCATGAGCCCCGATGTTGAAAAAGCACGCGTGGCCGTGAATCGCCGCCTCGATCAACCGCGCGTCATGCATGGAGCGCAAGATCAATTTGGCGATTTTCCCAACGGCGGCGCAGCAGCTTTTGTCCCCAACGGCTTGGTTTGGGAATTGAAAGACGGACAATCCATCCGCGGCTTTTACGACCTGCTTAAGCGTCAGCCCATCACCGGCTCCTACCCGAATCGCCAGAACTGAGGACTGCCGTGTGCCCCGTTTTTCGCGCTTTTTCCGCGAGAAAGCCCTGAGCGGGCCGAACGACCATCCTGCCTTCGCCGTTGGGTGCAGGTGCTCAGGCAAGATGTTGATCGCATAGGTGGAGTTCTGGTGTAACCGGCCTGATTACGACAAATACCGTTCGGTGAAAGCCTCGTACGTGCTCTATAATCCTCCGCTGGACACCATGAAATCCGCGTTAGCATTCTTCGTTTGCTTGACCATCTTAACTACCGGTTGTGGTACTTCTTCGTCGCACGCGACGATGACGGGCAGCTGGACAATCAGCGGAGCTTCTCAGAAATTCCTCGGAGCGCACGGTACTGGAACTGGATCGCTCGTACAATCCGGAGACAACATCGCTGGATCGTTCAATTTCTCTGGCGGCTGTGCATCAACCGCAACGGTATCGGGTACCCTGACTGGAACGAGTCTCTCCCTTAGTTTGGACGAAAATGGCCAAATCGTGGTGTTTGCCGGTACGGTGAATTCTAATCTCACTTCCGCGTCTGGGACCTTCACAGCACCTGCCGGAGGTTGCACGAATGGGGACTTTGGGACTTGGAACGCTACCAAGAACTGAACCGCGTCCGGTAGCCGGTCCCTACTTGTATTGAGTTCGGTCTCTAACGTGGCACCCCACCACTGCACTGGAACGCCATGCGATTTATCACCTCAGATTGTGAAATTTCCGACCCAACCGCCGCCGGATTTGCTTCTCACGGGCCAAAAGTCCAGATTATCAAGCTGATTATGGCAAAACATCGGGATTCCACTTACTGACCGGCAAGGATATTCACTTGTAAATCAAATACTTCTCCCGCACCTTCTGAAATGCCGCCAGCCCTTCCTGCCACTCCTGCGCGATCCGCCGCGGATCCTGCCCCGCCACCAGCGCATCATACGCGCTCTGATTCACCAGCAACTCGCTCATGCGTTCGATCTTGAAATCCGCCGCATACAGCTTGTGCAGCGCCGCCGCCAGCTCGATCCCCAGTTCCGGCGCGTCAAACCCGTTCCTATCTGTGAGAATGACATTCACTCCCGAGCAGGTCTGCCCGCTATACACGCTGGCCGTCGGCGTGAACGTCACCGGAACGAAGCGTACGCCCGCGATCCCGCGCCCGTTCAAGTAAGCCGCCAGTTCCCTGCTCTTGACCCACGGCGCGCCCACCAGTTCAAACGGAGTGTCCGTCCCGCGCCCCACCGAAACATTCGTACCCTCAATCAGCGCCACGCCCGGATACAGCGCCGCCTCGGTCACGCTGCGCAAATTCGGCGACGGATTCACCCACCCGAGCCCCGTCGAATCAAACCAGTCCCCACGCTGCCATCCCTCCATCGGCACCACGGTCAGCTTCGCGTTAATGCCGCGCTCGGCGTTAAACATTTTCGCCAGTTCGCCCATGGTCATCCCATGCCGCACCGGCACCGTCCAGTAATTCGTAAAACTTTCCCGCCCCGCGTCCGCGACCGGACCCTGCACAAACGACCCCGTAATCGGATCGGGCCGGTCCAGCACAATCAACTCAATCCCCGCCTTCGCCGCCGCCTCCAGAAAATATCCCAGCGTCGTCTCGTAGGTATAAAACCGCGTCCCCGCATCCTGAATGTCGAACACCACCGCATCCAGATTCTTCATCACATCGGCCGGCGGACGCCGCGCAGCATCCGTCCCGCCATACACGCTGTACACCGGAATGCCCGTCGCCGCATCTTTCGAATTATTAATGTCGGTGGTATCGAGCGTCCCCGTCACCCCGTGTTCCGGACTGAAGATCGCGTCCAGAGAAACGCCCGGCGCCTTGGCCAGCACATCGATCGTCCGCAGCCCCTGGCCGTCGACGCCCGTCTGATTGGTCACCAACCCGACGTGCTTCTTCGCATCCGGATTCTTCGCACCGACGCTCTGCGCATCGACATCCTGCGAATCAACGCTCTTCGCATCGGCGTTCTTCGCATCGGCGATCTGGCCCGTCGCCTTCAGCACATCAAACCCATGCTCCTCCAGCACGTCGATCCCATTCTTGACGGTTCCATTCCGCACACTCATCCGCCGGGCCGCGCTCAGCGCCTCGTTGTACCCGGTAATGCTCTTCCAGCGCAGCGCCTCTTTTTCGTTCGCCGTCAAATTCAGCGCCGCCGCCACTTCGGTCGCCACTTTCGAGCGCAGCGCAATCGCAGTCCCCTTTCCGCGCGGATGCACTGCATTGGTCAGCAGAATGATGTAAGTCTGGGTCGTCGGATCGATCCACATCGATGTTCCCGTCCATCCCGTGTGCCCATACGATCCCACCGGCAACAAGTCGCCGCGATTCGACGAGAACGGAGAATCAATATCCCACCCAAATCCGCGCAGCACCGGCGCTGCCGGAGGCGTCTCCGGCGACGTCATCTTCTCGACGGTAAGCGCCGACAGAATTCCATCGCCGCCGCTAAGCAGCGTCTGCGCAAATCTCGCCAGATCATCCCCGGTCGAAAACAGCCCCGCATGTCCCGCCACGCCGCCCATCCGCCGCGCCCTCGGATCATGCACCACCCCGCGCAGCATGTGCTCATGCTCGTCATATTCTGTTGGCGCAATCTTCGCCTTCCACGCCGCCGGAGGCACAAACCGCGTATGCATCATTTTGAGCGGAACAAAAATATGCCGCTCCGTGTAGGCCTCTAGCGTCTCGCCCGACACCCGCTCCACGAGCGCGCCCAGCACAATAAAATTCGTGTCGCTATATACGAATCCCGACCCCGGCGCCTGCGCCGGGGTCTCGGCGAAACACAGCCGGTACGCTGTGTCCTTCCCTTCCCACTCAGGCATCAAATCAATATCAGGCGCCAGCCCCGAATAGTGCGTCAGCAACTGCCGCACTGTGATGTCCTCTTTCCCGTTCTGCGCAAACTCCGGCACGTATTTCGCCACCGGATCGTTCATCCTCACCTTGCCCTGCTCGACCAGTTGCATCACCGCCGTCGTGGTCGCGATTACCTTGGTCAGCGAGGCCAGATCGAATACCGTATCCAGCGTCATCGGCTCGCGCCGCGGTTCGAGCGCGCGGCTCCCATAGGCCTTGCGATAAATTACCGCCCCGTCGTGCCCCACCACCAGCACGGCTCCTGGAATGTTGCCATCCGCAATCGCCTTCTCAATCACCGCGTCGACTCCGCCCAGACGGTTGGGCGTCGACGGAGGAATCGCATCGGCATGCGCCTGGATGCTGACGAACGCGAGCGCCCCGATCAGAGCGCACGCCACGCAGGAGAAAGACAATTTTGATTTCATGGTGAGGATGATCTCTTGACTGTACACAACTCGCCAGCGCCGCTCAAGAAACTCAAGTAAGCATGTACGGTCTGCGGCACACCGCTCCCTTCCGACAGGGTTCCGCGGGCGACGTTCCTCTGTGTCCTCTGTGGTAAAGATCTTTCTGTTCGCCTGAAGCTTTACCCATCCCGCCAACTTTGCTATAACCCGTTCAGGTCACGAAATCCTTTTGCGAGCGCATAAGCCCTGAACAGCCCGCTTCCAACTCTGGTCCAAGCGTTCGAGCATCAGGACAAGACTTTTTCTTCAGCGTTCTCAGTTTTGGACGAGGCGATTTCAGCCCGCGCCTTCCCTGCCGCATCGATCGCCGTCACGCACCGGGACCGTCTGGTCGCACTCAAATCCTTTGGCCATTTCACGTACGAAACAGATTCTCCTCTACCAGCCATCGCCACGCTTTTCGACCTAGCCTCCCTCACCAAGCCCGTCGCGACCGCAACCGTGGCCGCCATCCTCTACGAGCGTGGCCTGCTCGAACTCGAAGCTCCGGTCATCGGAATCGTCCCCGAACTCATGGCCGACGCCTGCGGAGAACCCGACCCTCGCCGCCGCGACGTCACCTTCCGCATGCTCCTCGCCCATTCCTCCGGCCTGCCCGCCTACGAGAAGTTGTTCCTGAAAGCGCACTCACGCGACGACCTGTTGCGCGCCGCCTTCACCACTTCTCTTTCGACCGCCCCTGGCACGCACGCTGAGTACAGCGACATTGGATTCATAGTGCTGGGCGCAGCTCTTGAACGTATTGCCCATGAGTCTCTCGACGTTTTCTGTCAGCGCGAAATCTTCGGCCCGCTTGCCATGACCCACACGACTTTCAACCCGCCCGTGGAAACGCGGCCGCAGATTCCTCCCACAGCCGACGACCGCACTTTCCGCAAGAAAATCATCCAAGGCGAAGTGCAGGACGAAAACGCGTTCATCCTCGGCGGCGTCGCCGGACACGCCGGCCTGTTCTCCACCGCGGAAGACCTCGCCCGCTTCGCCCACGCCCTGCTCCACGATGGACGCCCCATCCTCCGCCCTGAGACCGTCGCGCTTTTCACCCGCCGCGAAGCCGCGCCCTCCGGCACATCTCGCGCCCTCGGCTGGGACACTCCCTCCGCGCCCTCGCAATCCGGAAAATATTTCGGCTCCCGCTCCTTCGGCCACTTGGGATACACGGGAACGTCGTTGTGGATCGATCCCGACCGCGAAGTCTCGATTATTCTGCTGACGAATCGCACCTGGCCCGATTGCTCCAATCAAGCCATCAAGCAAGTCCGCCCCATGTTCCACGACGCAGTTGTCGAAGCTCTTGAAAACGATCCTGTCATCAAATGAAGTTTTGTCATCCTGAGCCGCGTTCTTTGCTGCGAAGAGCCTGCCCTGAGCTTGTCGAAGGGACCTGTGCACTCCCGCCCGTTGCAGGGGTCCTTCGGCCTGCAAAGAGCGCAGGCCTCAGGATGACAACGTTAGGCTGGTGCCGTGCTCTAAAATAGTTCCGCTCTCGTTACGACCCCGAAAGGCGCACGACTTGACTCGAACCCGCAAAACGAAATCCGATTTACGTCGACTCCCGACCGAACAGATTCTCCCCACCGCCACTGATCTCGACCGCATGTCCGCTCTCGAAATCGTTCGCCTCATCAACCGCGAAGACACAACCGTCGCCGCCGCCGTGGGCCGCGCCCTCCCGCAGATCGCCCGCGCCATCGACCTCGTCGTCGCCGGCCTCCGCCACGGCGGACGCCTCATCTACGTCGGCGCCGGAACCAGCGGACGCCTCGGCGCTCTCGACGCCTCCGAAATCCAGCCCACCTTCAACACCGACCCGCGCACCGTGCAGTTCATCATGGCCGGAGGTCCGAAAGCCCTCGGCGCCTCCACCGAAGCCAGCGAAGACGACACCGCCCTGGCCGTCGCCGAAATCAAGAAGCGCAAACCCGGCAAGCACGACATCGTTCTCGGCATCGCCACCAGCGGACGCACTCCCTTCACCATCGCCGCCATCGAATACGCCCGCCGCCGCCGAGCCCATATCATCGCCCTCACCTGCAACCGCAACTCTCCGCTCGAACGCGCCGCCGATCTCGCCATCGTCACCGAAGTCGGCCCCGAAGTCCTCGCCGGATCCTCCCGCATGAAGGCCGGCACCGCCCATAAAATGGTTCTGAATATGATCTCCACCGGAGCCATGGCTCGCCTCGGCTATGTCTACGGTAATCTCATGGTCAACGTTTGGACCAAGAACGAAAAGCTCGTCCAGCGCGCCATCCGCATCGTAGAACAAGCCACCGGAGCCGATCACGAAGCGGCCCGCCGCGCCCTCGAAGCCAGCGGCAATCGAACTCCGGTCGCGGTCGTCATGCTGGCTGCGGGAGTCAACAAATCCCAAGCCGCCGCGGCGCTGAAGAAATCCCAAGGCCACGTCCGCCAGGCGATCGCCATAGCAAAGAATTAGAGGGTGCCCCATTTCTCGCGCGCCTTTGCGCGAGAAGTGGGGAATTCTCTTGTGTCCCTCTGTGCCCTCTGTGGTTCAAGCTTTTTCCGCTACGCCCCGCAGCCCGTGCCCTCCCGATTACCTGCCAGCACCAAGATTCCCCGCTAGAATAATTTCCCAGGACCTACCCATGGACAAGTTCGTCATCCGCGGCGGAGAGCCGCTGCTCGGCACCATCCACATCAGCGGCGCGAAAAATGCCGCGCTGCCCTGCATGGCCGCCGCCCTGCTCACCGACCAGCCCGTCATCCTCGAAAACATTCCGCAGGTGCGCGACATCCAGACCACGCGCAACCTGCTCGCCGCCATGGGCGCCGACGTCGAACTCGGCTACGGACGCGCCCAGCACCGCACGACGATCCACTGCGCCACCGTCGCCGCTCCGGAAGCCTCCTACGATCTGGTCAAGACCATGCGCTCCTCCACGCTGGTCCTCGGCCCGCTGGTGGCCCGCTGCGGACGAGCCCGCGTCTCGCTCCCCGGCGGCTGCGCTATCGGAGCCCGCCCCATCGATCTTCACATCAAAGGACTCGAACGTCTCGGCGCCAAAATCACGCAGGAGCACGGCTACGTCGAAGCCAGCACCGACCGTCTCAAGGGCGCGGAAATTGTTTTCGACAAGATCACCGTCACCGGCACCGAAGACCTGCTGATGGCCGCAACCCTCGCCGACGGCGAAACCATACTCCAGAACTGCGCCCGCGAGCCGGAAGTCGCCGACCTCGCCGATCTCCTGAATAAAATGGGAGCCAAGATCACCGGCGCCGGCACACCGACCATTCGAGTGAAAGGCGTGAGCAAACTCAAAGGCGCGAAACACCGCATCATTCCCGACCGCATCGAAGCCGGCACGTTCATCATCGCCGGCGCCATGACCGGAGGCGATCTGAACATCGCGGGATGCGATCCCTCACACCTCAACGCGCTTCTCAGCAAGCTTCACGAGGTCGGAGTCAAAACCAAGTCTTCCGCCGACTCCGTCCGCGTCATGGGCGACAATCCTTTCACCGCCGCCGACATGTCCACGGAAGAGCACCCTGGCTTCCCTACCGACTGCCAGGCACAATTCATGGCCCTGGCCACGCAGGCCGAAGGCACGTCGATCATCACCGAAAATATTTTCGAGAATCGCTTCATGCACGCGCAGGAATTAGTACGCATGGGCGCCAACATCAAGATTGAAGGCCGCCGCGCCGTCGTCCGCGGCAAGACTCCCCTCAGCGCCGCCGCCGTGCTGGCCAGCGATCTGCGCGCCTCCGCCTCCCTCGTGCTCGCCGCCCTCGTGGCCGACGGCGAAACCATCATCGACCGCGTCTACCACATCGACCGCGGCTACGAGCACATCGAAGAAAAGTTAAAGGGAGTCGGCGCGCAAATCAAGCGCATCGGAGAAATGTTCCCTAAGAAAGCCGCCGCCGTAAAGTGAGTGACGTAGCGCGGACCGCCCTGAGCCACAGTCGAAGGGGCCCAGCCCGCAAGAGACGTCAGTGCGTGAAATGCCGACTGGAATCCCCGAAGTGATCAAAAGTGTACAGCCTCGCACAAGGTTGGCGGCGTACAAGGAATTAGCGGGTCCAAACCATGGAGTTCCGCTTCGGGAGAAATTCAGTGCAACGACTGCATTGGTGTTTAGGTTCGCTTCTGCTGGGTGCAACTTTGATTGCGCCTGTGGGCCTGCAGGCCAGGGATCGGCATCAAAACTGCCCCAACAATGGATACTACGACCGCGACCATAGGGATTGTCATACCTGGGACGAGCGCGAAGGCCGTACTTACCAATCCTGGGAGGAGTCTCGGCACCGAGCACATCGGGAATTCTCCAGCCTGAGGGCTCGCCAACAGGCGGAATACTGGCGGTGGCGCCACGAACATCCGGATGATGACCGGGACCGCCACTAACTCATCCTCGCGGGCGGCTGCCGTCGCGGCAGCCGCCCGTGCGCACGAGCGGTACGCAAATTTTCCGGGGATCGCCGAGCTGACCTGTTGAAATGGGCATTTACACGCAGTGACTCGCACGCCATGCTTTCCTGACATGGCACACAGCGACGACCGATGCGGGAACTCCTATTCCCGCGTCAGTCGCTCGATCAACTCCCGGTGCTGCGGATACTTCGCCAGCAACTCCGCTCGCTGCGCTAACTCGAAGTCCTCAAAATCGAACCCCGGCGCGACCGTGCATCCCACCAGCGCAAACGAATTCCAATCCGCCGCGTGCGACGCAAACCAGCATCCCGCCCGTACCACGGCCTGCAAGATCTGCCCCGCATCAAGATCGAGACCCAACAGCACTGAAGAATACTTCCCGTCCGGTTCGATCACGTGCACGATGAGCGCATCGCCCGCATAGAAGTGCCAAACTTCATCCGACCGCAGCCGGTGAAATGCCGAGAAGTTCCTGCCTTCCAGCAAAAAGTAAATCGCTGTCGACGCCGCCCGCGGCCCGGTAAACCCAGCCGGCAGCGCCTCTTTCGCCAGCAGCAGATCGGACTTGTACGTTTGCCGGAAATACCCACCTTCAGGATGCGCTTCAAGCTGAAGCTTCTCGATCCAATACTTCGCATCTCGGTTCGCCAAAGTTCCGCTCCCAAATGTCGCCCGCGACCATCTTGTTCGCGAGAAGGAAAAGGGCCGCAACTTTCGCAGCGGCCCCTGTCGTTCAACCTTGTCGTTCAGTTCGCGTCGATTGACCCGTGTGATCGGTGAATATCCGCGACGAAGAAGTTCTAGTGCCGCCCTCCGCCACCACCGCCACCGGGACGCCCGCCACGGCCGCGATCACCACCACCGCCGCCAGGACGTCCGCCACGGCCGCGACCACGTCCACCGCCCCCAGGACGCCCGCCGCGCCCGCGATCGCCGCCTCGGTCTCCGCTGCGCGGACGATCGGCGCCGCCGCCCGCACTCACCTGCGGTGGCCCGTCACGGTTAAAGTTCGGCTCATCCGAAGGCTCATCCGGAAAATCGCCACCGCCCTCGATCACCAGCGACCCAGTCAACGCTTGTATCGGTGCCGGTTGCCCCTCAGCCGCCGGCGCTAAGTCGCCCGCAGGAGCCGGCACTTCCCCGCCGCCCATTTTTGCGCGCTGCTCTTTCAGAATCGCCTTGCGCGACAGCCGGATGCGGTTGCCTTCGACGGCCAGCACCTTCACCAGCACCTGGTCGCCCTCTTTAAGTTCGTCACGCACATCGGCAATGCGATGCTCCGCCACTTCGCTGATGTGCAGCAGCCCGTCGGTGCCCGGCAGAATCTCGACGAACGCGCCGAAATCCGCCAGCCGCGTGACTTTGCCGAGATAAGTCTTCCCTACCTCGGCCGTCGCGCAGATATCGCCGATAATCTGCAGCGCCTTTGCCGCCGACTCTTGATCGCTCGACGCCACCTTCACCAGCCCGGAATCTTCCACGTCGATCTTCACTCCGGTCTGCTCCACGATGCTGCGAATCATCTTGCCGCCCGGCCCGATCAGATCGCGAATCTTGTCGACCGGGATCTGCACCGTGTAGAAGCGCGGCGCGTAATCCGAAATCTTTTCCCGTCCCGACGTGATCACTTCGTCCATCTTGCCCAGGATGTGCAGCCTTCCCCGCTGCGCCTGCGCCAGCGCTTCGCGCATGATCTGCGAAGTGATGCCGGCCACTTTAATATCCATCTGCAGCGCGGTAATGCCATCTTTCGTGCCGGCAACTTTAAAGTCCATGTCGCCGTAGTGATCTTCCGCGCCCGCGATGTCGGTCAGGATCACGTACTCATCGCCTTCCTTCACCAGCCCCATCGCCACTCCTGCCACCGGAGCCTTGAGCGGAACCCCCGCATCCATCAGCGCGATCGACGCGCCGCAGATCGTTGCCATTGACGATGACCCGTTCGATTCCAGAATGTCCGACACCACGCGCATGGCGTATGGCCATTTCTCTTCAGTCGGCAGCACGGCCGAAACCGCCCGCTCGGCCAGCGCTCCGTGCCCAATTTCGCGCCGTCCTGCGCCACGCATAAATCCAACTTCTCCAACCGAAAACGGCGGAAAGTTATAGTGCAACATGAAGCGCTTCTTGGCCTCGCCTTCGAAGCCCTCTAGCCGCTGCATGTCGTCGCTGGTGCCCAGGGTAGTCGTGACCAAAGCCTGCGTCTCACCGCGAGTAAAAATCGCGCTGCCGTGAGTGCGCGGCAGCACGCCCGCTTCAATCCAGATTTCGCGAACTTCATCGAACGCGCGCGCATCCGGACGCCGCTTCTGATTGATTACCTGCTCGCGGAAAATGCGCTCCCGCAGAGCCTCGTAATAATGGTCGAGCTTTTTCTTGGCGACGTCGTCATCTTTGTCGCTTCCCGTCTTCGGGAGCGCGGCGGCCAGCTTCTTCTTGATGTCTTTGACCAGCGTGTAGCTCTCAGCCTTGGGATGCTTCTTGGTATCGAGCGCGTCGGCCAGCTCGGCCCCGATCTTTCCCCGCAGATCGTTGTAGTACGCGTCATCGAACTGCGGCGGTTCGACTTTGCGCTTGGCCTTGCCAACTTTTTCGCGCAGTTCGTTGATGGCCTTGCAAATCTTCTTGATTTCTGTGTGGCCAAACTCGATGGCGTCGACGACGGTCTCTTCTTTCACTTCCTTCGCGCCCGACTCAATCATCACGATCCCGTCGGCCGTTCCGACCACCATGATGTTGACCAGCCCCCCGCGCATCTCGTCGTAGGTCGGATTCACAATGAACTGCCCGTCAATCAGCCCCACGCGCACCGCGCCAATAGGCCCGAGGAACGGAATGTCAGAAAGCGTCAGCGCGCACGAAGCGCCGTTGATGCCCAGAACGTCAGGATCGTTATTACTGTCGGCCGACAGCACGAACGCAATCACCTGCGTCTCGCACTTGAAGCCCTCGGCAAACATGGGCCGTACCGGACGGTCAATCTGCCGGCTGGTCAGCACTTCACGTTCACTCATGCGCCCTTCGCGCTTGATGAAGCCTCCGGGAAATCGTCCGCCGGCGTAGGTGTATTCGCGATAATCCACGGTAAGCGGAAAGAAGTCGATGCCTTCGCGCGGATCGGCGTTGGCAGTGGCGGTGGCGAGCACCACGTTTTCGCCGAGGCGGACCACAGCCGCGCCTCCGGCCTGTTTGGCGAGCTTTCCGGTTTCAAATGAAATTTCTTTGCCGCCGGCGAGGTGAACGGTAACGCTAGTTGCTTCTGGTTTCATGATTCATTCCTTTTGGATGTGACAAGCAGGCGCACCCTCCCGCAGACGCGCAGAAAGGCCGGGGCACCCGATAGGTGCCAGATTGTAGCGAGGGATCAGCGCTTGAAAAACGCACGTGTGGAGATTTCCTCAATGCTGGCCCGTCTCCCCAGAGACGGATTTCCAGAAATAGCCCGGACTTTTCGGGTGGCCCATTCTAACGGCGCGCCCTTTGCGACGTTAGAGTGGGAATGTCCCGGGCCAAGCAATTACTTGCGGATGCCGAGTTTCGTAATGACCGTCTTATACCGCTCGGAATCGTATTTCTTCAGGTAGTCGAGCAAGCTACGCCGCTTGCTGACCAGCATGAGCAGGCCCCGGCGCGAGCCGTGGTCCTTCTGGTGCGTCTTGAAGTGCTCCGTCAATTGGCCAATGCGTTCGCTCAGCAACGCGATCTGGACTTCAGGGCTGCCGGTATCGCTCGCATGCGTGCCGTACTGGTCGATGAGGGATTTCTTGTGCTCTCTGGCTAACACTTGCCTGGTGCACTCCTGTCTTTGAATCGTTTGTCTATGTGACGTTTACAGAGTATCACGGGGGGTTAGGGAGCGTAAAGGATATGACGCGCCATCCCTGCGGCATCATTCTGAGCGCAGTCGTTTTTCAGGCGGAACGAAAGATCTCCCCCCAGACTCAAACCACGCTGCGAACGGTCAACACTGGATGCTGCGCTATTTGTTCTGCCACGGCGAAAGGGAATATCAACGGGAATTGTACGGCATGGCGGGTTTGCTATGATGACGGCGCTATGAATGGATACCGGACTACGCTTGCGAGTTTTGACGCATTCGCCAAGGAGACAAAATTGTTCCTCCTAGCGCAAGCCATTGCCACTAGCACTCCCGGTTTTTTTCAAATCAAAGGGCCGGGAATTGGGGACAAGGCATCGCACGCATTCATGCTCCAGCTGAGACGCGAAGCTACAAAATTGTTCGGGGAAGATTTCAGCGAAAAGAGAGCTTGTGACCGCGCTAAGTTCGCTCTAGATTTCTATTTTCCTGATGAGAAGACCGCCGTTGAAGTGGCTCTTAGCCTTCGGAATCCAAGTTCAGAGTATGAGCGCGATATCTTCAAATGCTTGTTGGCAATGGAAGACGGCTGCGCAATCCGGCAGCTTGTATTCATTACAAAACCCGGTGGGCATATCAACATAATTCAGCGCAACGGGGCAACGGCAATTCGTGCGTGGGTTGAAAAGAAGTTTGGACTTGAAATTGAAGTTAGGGAACTCCAGGACCAGTTTGCTGACCCGAAGGCGGCTGTGGAGCATCTCGCCGACTGGCAAACGAGCAACAGGCGGGAATAGTAAGGAGCGCGGTGCCCCATCCTTTCGCTTTCTTTGCGAAAGGGTGGGAACCACGGGTGCCGACGCATTGTTTTTCGGAACCTCAGGGGACACAAAAAGCAGGTTCCTCCACTCCGCCGTCGCATTCGCTCCGGCTCCGGTCGGAATGACAAGCTTGGCGAACGAAAACGTCTAGAGCGTAAGCGCGTCACCCGCCGCCGCTCCCCGCGACCGAGCTTTCCTAGTTCTGATTTCAGTGCGTAGCCCTAGCTTCTCAGCGTAGATGACTAACATCTCCAGACTGAACTTCGACATCTTTCCCCGCAGGAGGTCGCTGACTCTGGGCTGCGACTCGTCCAGGATGGTTTGCAATTGCCGTTGCGAATAACGGGCCGCACTCTTCACGACCTTGGAATGCAGCTCGGCCTTGAGTTTGAGCGCTGCGGCTTCCTCGGGCGAGAATCCCAAATCCTCGAACACATTTTTGGTCATGCAACAAACCTGCTTTCCCATACTCACGATTCGTTTTATTTCTTCTGCTTTGCCAGTCTTGCCTTCAAATCACTCAACCGACTGCGTCCCACTTCGATGTCGCCCCTGGCGGTCTGATTCGTCTTCTTCGTGAAGCAATGAAGAACGTAAACCACACCGCCCAACTTGGCATAGAACACTCGATACCAGGTGTCCCTATCCTGGTCCCGCAATTCGAAGACACCAGGTAAGGCGGGCGCCATCGAACGGGAATCAAGGGGACGCTCGCCATTCTGCAGCCGCCGAAGATCGCCTCCAAAGTCTTCCCGGACATCCTTGGGAAAGTCTCTGATGATATTTAAAGAGTTGCCCTCGAAAACGACATCGGGCGGGGAGGGTTCAGCCACCAAGACAATCTATCAGCAGACGGGCAATTTGTATATATAAACTTATATACTACGATCCCGGTCCATGGCGGTTGCGTCGGCCAGAGCGTCCTAATTGACTCCTTGACCAGTCTCCGTCGCTCTCATACCATCACGGGAGAGGGCAGCCAGCGTGAACTTCAAGATCGAATTCGACCGCGAAGAGGACGGGCGCTGGATCGCCGAGATCGCGGAGCTTCCCGGCGTATTGGCCTACGGCGCAACCAGAGATGAGGCCGAGGCCGCCGTGGAAGCGCTTGCCCTGCGTGTGATTGCCGACCAGATCGAAAACGAAAAGGTCGGACAGAAATCCATCAGCTTCGCCACCACGTGAGCCAATGGCCGAGTTCGAAGGGCAGCCGCGTCTATCGTGCGCTGTTACGGATCGGCTGGTCGCCCAAGACCCTTAAAGGTTCCTCCCACATTACATTGCAGAGAGTCGGCTACCCGAACTACGTCTGGGCTTTTCACGACAACGTGGAAATCGGCCCGAAGATGCTCGCCCGCATCGCCAAGCATACCGGACTCAAGCCCGAGGACTTGTAGAGCCGACGCCCTACGCCCGCCGAATCTCTTCCAGACGGGTGCCCCATCCTTTCGCGTACCTTACGAACGGGTGGGAACCACGGACCCCGTCGGCCTCGACGGCGTAGCGGAGGAACCTGCTGTTCCCGCCTAGGCCATCCGAGGCTTTTCCACAGCCAAAATCCGCATTCGTGTGACGAACAACCTTTACCGAGGATTTCAAAAGGCGCAAGCTCGTCCCATGTGCGCGGCCTCTCCCATCCAGCCCTCCCCTACCCATCCCGGGAGAGGCCGTCAGCCGAACCTAAACCCTGGTTTCACAATATTTTGGCCGCAAGTCCTTGCTCCCCAATATCTTATCCAGACCTCTCCACACCCGCGCCCGGAAAGGACAAAGAATGAATATCTTAGATAAGGATAACGAAAAAAATGTAGGGTCGCGGACAACAGTGCCGACCGAATTCACCGGCGATTCGCGAAATAGAGCGTATGATCGAAGAGATGCCATACATCTCGGAACATCTCACCAGCCTTCGCCAGGAAATTGCGGATTTGCGCAACCTGAACGCCCGACTTTCGGAAAAAAGCGGTCACAACGCGGTGGATCAGACCGCGCTCGAGCTGCGCACCAACCGCCTGCGCGAGATCAAGCAGGAATTGTCGAAGATCCTCAACCGTCCCGACGATCCCAAGGTCTGGTGGGAGCGCTCGCGAAGACCGCAGCAGCCGGCCTAGACTGGCCGCACGAATCAGAATGTCCCACGTTTCGGAACATCGAAACGTGGGGAAAGTATTTCCAAGTCACGCATCCTGCCCCGCTTCTTGCCTTCTTTTTTTGTTTCGAAGTCCGGCGGTCGTTCCAGTCCTCAGCCGGCGATCTTCTCCGCCACGGCATTCAGAACCGCCTCAATCCCTTCGGAATTCGGCACGCCGCCTTGCGCCAGATCCTTGGCGCCGCCGCCCCGCCCGCCCAGCTTCGCCATGGTTTCTTTCATCAGCGCCCCCATGTCGAAAGGCTGGCCCGCGGACTGCGCGAACACCAGCGACGGTTGCGGCGAAGTTGTCGCCAGCAGCGCGACCGCGTGGGGAGAAAGTCGAGTCAGTTTCTGCGCCAGCAGCTTCACAAAATTCAGGTCCCGGTCAGAAAGTGTGCGGACCACGAGTTTGCGGCCGTTGATTTCAGGAGTCTCGGCTAGCATGGCGGCGGCCTGGGCAGCGGCGAGTTCTTCCTGCGACTGCTCGCGCTGCTTGCGCAATGACTTGATCTCGTCGAGCGACTTGCGGGCCTGCTGCGGCACATCGTAAATGTGCGCGGAGAATAGTGCGGCGGTTTCGGTGAGCGTGGTGAAATCGCGGCGGGCGGTCGCGACGGCGCGCTGTCCGGCAACGAATTCAACCCGCCATCCCTGGCGGACTTTTTCGGTTTTGCGTAACAGAATGCTGGCAATCTGACCGGTCTGCGCGACGTGCGTACCGCCGCAGGCGCTGAGGTCGAAGTCGCGAATGTCGATCAAGCGCAGCTCGTCACGCTCGGTGGGCGGCAACTTCCGCAGGCCAAGCTTTCCGGCTTCCTCGCGGGTCACGAAGCGAATGTCGACGGCACGGTTCTCCAGAATGATCTCGTTGGCCAGTCGCTCGGCGGATTCGATCTGCTCTTTCGTCAGCGTCGGCGTGTCCAAGTCGCTGATGTCCAAATCAATGGAGCAGTAATCGTCAGCCATGTGGAACGAAACGGTCGGCATATTGAACAGGCGGATGAACGCCGCCGAGAGCACGTGCTGTCCGGAGTGCTGCTGCATGTGGTCGCGGCGACGGGCGGCGTCGATCTGGCCGCGGACGCGGCTTCCCGGCTTGATCTCTTCTCTGTCCGAATCGCGCAGCGGAGCTTCGAGATAGTGCACCACTTTGCCGTCTTCTGTGTCGGCGACCTCGGTGACGCGGAATTTGGCGTTCGCGTCGGAGGTGATCCATCCCGTGTCGTGGACTTGCCCGCCGCTGGTGGGATAGAAGGCCGTGCGGTCGAGAACCAGCGCCGGACGCGGGGAATCGATGATGTCTCGGACTTCGGCGTCGAAGTCGTAGAGGAACGAGTCATGATAGTAGAGGCGGGTGGTCATGGGGAAAGGAACCATTTAACCACAGAGGACACAGAGGAACACGGAGGAAGCTCCAGATTGGCCGGCGCTTAATATGGGCCGATGATGCCGCCGATTTGGCGGGTGGCTGGCTTCGGTTGCGCTAACTGCACGGGCGAGTCGCCCGCGCCCACACGAGCATCTAGAACGTCCAGATACTTCAGGCCGCTGCCGGTGTTGAACAGCACGACCATGTCTTCGGGCTGGAAGAATCCATTGGCACGAAGTTTGCGATACGCGACCAGGGACGCTGCGCCTTCGGGCGCGGCGAAGATGCCTTCCACTTTTGCCCAGTGGCGGGTAGCTTCGAGAATTTCTTCATCGGTGGCGCTGACGGCGGTGCCGCGACTCTTCTTGAGGATGTCGAGGATCAAATAGTCACCGTAGGGTTTGGGGACGCGCAGTCCCGAGGCCAGGGTCGCCGCGTTCGGCCACATTTCGGAAGCGGCCGCGCCTTGCTCCCAGGCTTTCACGATCGGGGCGCAACCCGAGGATTGCACGCAGATCATTTTCGGACGCTCGGAGCCGGACATTCCGGAGGAAATCCAGCCCAGGGCTTCCATTTCGTCGAACGCCTTCCACATTCCCAGCAGGCCGACGCCGCCGCCCGTGGGATAGATGATGCCCTGCGGCATTCTCCAGCCGAGTTGTTCGGCGACTTCGTAGCCCATCGTCTTCTTGCCTTCGACGCGATAGGGCTCTTTGGTCGTGCTCACGTCGAACCATCCGTCTTTTTTCCAGAACTCAGAATCCTTGAGCTCCGCGACTTTGCGGGCGCAGTCGCTGATCAGGCCGTCGACTAAAGTGACATGCGCGCCGTAGTAGTCGCACTCGATGCGGTTCGCCATGGGCACATCTTTCGGCATGAAGATGTGCGCCTCAAGACCGGAGGCGGCGCAGTAGGCGGCGAGCGCTCCCGCGGCGTTGCCCGCCGAAGGGATCGCGAGCTTCTTCAGGCCGAAATGGCGCGCCATGGTCACACAGACGGAAAGGCCGCGCGCCTTGAACGATCCGGTGGGGTTCAGGCCTTCGTCCTTGATGTAGACGTTGGGATGTTCGCGGCTGGGCAGCATGGGCGTGAAGCCTTCGCCCAGAGAAACGGGATCGGCCTCAGGCAGGATCGCATCGTAGCGCCACATGGTAGGCGCGCGGCCAGACAGGCTCGCCGATGAAAACGTGCGCTTGATCGCGGCGAGATCGTAGCGGGCGTAGAGAATGCCGGCGTCTTTGGGGCAAACCGTTTGCGGGCGGTTGGCGGGATAATGTTCGCCGCAGCGGGTGCATTCCAGGTGGGTCAGCATGCCGATGCTGAGTGTAGCATCGGCTTCCGGCTTTCGCATTCCGGCCGCCGCTGCGCGACGCAATGCAGGCTCTTTTTGTTTCGATCCGCGCCTCGGGGAAAATGATTCCTTTGGGTTAGTATGAAATGTTGAAGTCTATGTAAGGGAGAAAAGCATGCGCAGATTTCTGATCGGGTTGATTCTGGGATTGATCGCGGTTCCAGCGGGGGTCTATCTGTATTTTTCTTCGGGGAGCGTGCCGGTGGCGACGTCAGCTCCTCCCATGCCGTTTGAAAAGACGATGGCGCGCATTGCGCTGCACGCGCGCATGGAAAAAGAGATGCCGAAGTCGGTCCCTGTCGCCGCGGATGAGGCAGCATATGTCGCGGGCGCACAGATCTACAAAGAGAATTGCGCGGTGTGCCACGGCCTGCCCGGACAGCCGCAGACGGCGATTGCCAAGGGAATGTTTCCCGATCCGCCCATGTTGATGAAAGGCACCGGTGTGACCGACGACCCTCCGGGAGAAACTTACTGGAAGGTTGCGGGCGGAATCCGCATGACGGGAATGCCGGGATTCAATAAGACGCTCTCGACCACGCAAATGTGGCAGGTCAGTCTGTTGCTCGCTAATGCGGATAAGTTGCCGCAAGCGGCGAAGGATGTTTTGGCGCCGCCAGCGGTTCCTGCGGCCCCTGCAGCGCCCGAAGTGAGGAAGTAGGGTTCAACGCCTACGGGTCGACGCAGGATTCCGGCGACTGGCTGTCGCGGCGGAGCGGGGTCTTCATGGGAACCAGGCCGAGGTCCGTGTAGAGATAGAGCGTGATCGAAGTCGACGGGCCTTGATCGGAATGGACCAGCAGTTCGGCCCAGCCGTCATGATCGGCGTCGAATTCATTCAGAATGGATTGGAAGTCGAGGCGATCGCCGAGCGCGCCCGTGGACTCGCCCTCGCGCAACGCTGCCGACCAACTGGAATCGGCCGAGAGCAGGACGGGCTGGGCTTCTGCCTGCGGTGACTCTGGCTGGAATGATGCGGTCTTCAATGCTCCAGCTTTTGCCGGTCCTTCTTTCGCAGGTTCTTCCTTGAACCATGCGGCCATCAGAAATACGGGCGCGTCGGCCAGCTTCCAGCGGGCGCGCACGAAAAGGCGCGGCGCCCCGTCGGGCGTGAGCCGGAAGGCTCGGATGTCGAAGTCGAGTACACCTTCTCCGCGGTTCAGGCCATGGTCGGCGTGAAGCCATTCCTTGGCGCGGGGGACGTAGCCTACCGGCAAATCTCCGGCTCTGGCTCCGGGGCTGGCCGCGTTGGCGACCAGTCGTGCATCGATCTTCGCCAACTCCTGGCGCATGCGTTGGTTCAGCTGCTGCTCGATTTGCGTCCGCATCACGGGCGACGGTTTCCAGTCCGGGAGTTCGGCGATGTGCGCGGGGACTGGCGTCTCGACGGACTCGACCGGGTTGCGGCGAACGGCAAAATATTCCTGCGGTGACGCGGCGAAGGCAGCCTGCTGGTCGGCCGGAACTGACGCCAGGAATCCGAGGGCGAGCGAGCAACCGATGGGCGCGATCACGGTGCGGTCGATGAGCACCGGGATCGTCGAGTCAGCGGAGACGCCAAGCGTCCAATGTTCGCCGGGGCGGGTCTTCTGCACGATCTCAGGGAAGAAATGCAGGGCTTGCGAATCGGGCTCCCACAATTCCTGCAGGCCGGCGAGGGGTGCGGCGGGCTTGGCGGAGGCGGCAATTTTCGTGGGAGTTCCGCCAAACTGCGGAGAGCTTGCGAATCGTGATTCGGTTTCTTGGGCAACCATGAAGACGACATGGGTCGCGTCGTAGCGCGCGGCCACAAAGGCGGGTCCGGCGGCGGTGAGGCGGGACTCGCCGGTGGGCTTGGGCTGAGCCGCGGCTTCCTTCGCGGCGGCTTCGGCGTTCTTGCGCTTTATTTCGCGCTCGATGTGGTCGAAGATGTTGCCGTCAACCGGGCGCTGGGCGACGCCCCAGCGGTAGGCGGACCACATGACAAACAAATAGAGCGCTACAGCTGCCGCCACCCATTTTCGGTTCTTGCGCCGCATCATTTCTCCGGTTATGGAGAAATGTAAATCGTTTGCGGCGAGGATAGGCGTGACTTTGGTTTATGCCGCCGCGTGCCTGCTACGATTCTGCGCGGGCCCAATCCGTTGACTGGTTACTGCGTCAGAGTGAAGTTCACTTGGACCTGGGTATCGACCACGACCGCAGTCCCATTCAGCAGGTAAGGCCGGTACTTCCATTGTTTGACGGCTTCCATGGCGGCCGGGGCCAGGATCGGGTGTCCGCTAATAAGTTGGAGGTTGGCAACGTTGCCTTCCTTGTCAATGATGGCCTGCAGAATGACCACTCCCTGAATGCGTTGTTGCCTGGCTTCCTCCGGATATTGCGGATTCACTTTGCTGACCAGCAGGCCGTGCGCGACGCCGGAGGAGACACGAATGCGCTGCGGGACCGTGGAAGTCGGGGCTTGCTCTAGATGCGGAGAAATGATGCCGCTAAACCCGCCGCCGGATTCGCTTGCCTTAGCTCCTTCCGGAGCATCGCCGCTGGCAGGAGCCGGCTTGTCGGAGATCGTGAAGTTTACGGCCACGTTGGTTTCGACTTCTACCGGGTCGCCGTTCAGCAGGTACGGGCTGTACTTCCACTGCTTGACGGCTTCAATCGCGGCAGGCGCGAGCATAGGATGTCCGCTGACGAGCTGAAGGTTCACAACGTCACCCGATTTGCTGATTCGCACTTTCAGAATGACCGTGCCCTGGATGCGGGCCTGCCGCGCCAGCGGAGGGTAAACGGGAGCGACCCGTTTCGTGAGGAGGTCGGCCATCACCTTATCGCCGGCGCGCGTCGGCTCGGGAGCCACTTGAGACGCGGCCAGAGAAGTGAGGGCGATCAGGACAAGAATCGGTGCCACCAGGGGACGGGTCATTGTGACCTCCACGCGGGCTGAGGAAACTTTAGCGATTCTACACCCCGGATACACCCCGGCGTTCGCCGCGACCACGCGTAAGGCCATAGACGCCGCCTCATCGCGATTTGTTCCGGCAGCTTTTCCTCACAAAGGTCCCGAGGATAGTTAACAGCGCGTTTGGTATTCGACCTGCAACGAACCTTCGGAATATCGTAAGCTATAAATAGAAGAGGTCAGGAGGGGATCGGTTGCGCTGCCCGCGTTGCGGCAATGAGAATTCGGATGCAAACCGCTTTTGCGGCATGTGCGGCGCGAAGCTGTTTACGGAATCTGCTCCGGCCGCGTCCGCAACGGTTGAAAACGCTGCGAACCGCTCGACCACGCTGCGATCACCTGCGGCTGCAGCTGGTGCGCCGCTGCAGAGTGGCGGGAGTCCGCAAACCGCGTCTCCTCGAACTTCCGCGCCCCCGTCGGAAGATGCGCCCGCCGCCAGCGGGCCGTCATTTCTGGGACTAAATGAGCCGGAGCCTGCTCCCCGGCGGCGCGGCAGTTTGAGCATTAACCCGAACTCCGCTCCGCCCGCGAGCAACGTCGATTACCTGCTGCAGGATGACGAGCAGGAAGAGCAGCGGGGCGGTGGGGCGGGAAAATTCATTCTGATACTGCTGGCGCTGGCGCTGGCAGTGGGGCTTGGATATTTGCGCTGGAAGAAGCAAGGCTTCGGATGGCTCGGTTCGGGCGCGAGCAAGCCAGCGGCGACCGCGCAGACCTCCGGCGCCACGCAGCCAGATTCAACAACGCCTTCGAGTACGACAAGCGCTCCGGCAGCCTTGCCCACGGATGCGCCACCCGAGATTGCGACCTCTGCGCCCGCAGTAACACCTGGGCCCACGCCTGCGACCGATTCATCCACGCCTGCCGGCAGTCCGGCTGCCTCCAACCCAACGCCCAATACCGCAACCGGCACCGCGCCGGCGAATGCGGCGCCCGCGGCGGCAACCGCTCCCGCTCCGAGCGGCGCGGCGAGTCCTCCGGACGGTACAGCGGCGCCACCAGCCCCTGCGGCGAAACCACCCGCGCCCGCAGCCAAACCATTGTCGCCCGCCAAGCTGGATGCTTCTTCGCCGGCGAGCGCCGAGTCCAACCAGATGGCCGACGCGCCCCCGGCCAAGCCGACCGCAGCCGTCACTCCGCTGCCGAAGGTTGATCCCGTGGCCGAAGCGCAGAAATATATTTATGGACGAGGTGTGCCGCAGAATTGCGATCGCGGTCTGCGGCTCTTGAAACCTGCGGCCGACCAGGCCAATCCCAAGGCCATGATCGAGATGGGGGCGCTATACTCGGCGGGGTTATGTACTCCGCATGATCTTCCCACGGCGTATCGGTGGTTCGCTCTGGCGCTGCGGAAGGATCCGGATAATCAATCGGTGAAGGCCGACCTGGAAAAGCTGTGGGGCGAAATGACGCAAGCCGAGCGGCAACTGGCCATCAAGCTGAGCCAGTAGAAGTTGCCGCGAAGTTGCAGGAACAGAGTTATCTTTGCCGGGCCAATTCTTGCCCCTGCTTGGTCAATCCGGCGAAGGCCTGGCGTACGTATTTCTAACAGGAAGTAGAGACCTAGCGCGTTTGCCGATTCCTGAACGACAAAGGATATCACCCGATCTGGCCACGGTAACGGCCATGAGGTCGGGTGACCAGAGCGCCCTGGCGGAGCTCTACGACCGCTATTCTTCCGTAGTGTATGCGGTTGCGTTGCGCGTATTGGGCGATACGGGAGCAGCCGAGGACGTGCTCCAGGAGGTGTTTTTGCAGCTGTGGCGCAACCCCGGCGCGTTCGATTCAGCGCGCGGAAGCCTGGGAGCGTGGCTGGCGGTGATCACGCGCAATCGCGCCATCGATGCGCTGCGACGCCGCAAGCCCGAAACTGACATTGAAGACGTAATCGTTTCGGTGGCTCCCGATCTTGCCAGCAATGCCGACCGCTCGCGCGCGGCGGAAAAAGTTCGCGGCGTGCTGGGAACGATGCCGGCTCCGCAGCGCAGCGCGCTGGAGATGGCTTACTTCGAAGGCATGAGCCATTCGGAAATTGCGAGCAAAACCGGCGAGCCGCTGGGAACCATCAAAACCAGAATTCGCAGCGGGCTGATCGCGTTGCGGAAGGCGTTTCAGACGTAGTTAAGCATCGATGAGCGTACACGAACAATTCGCCGAGAATCTCGCGCTCTACGCGCTGAACGCGCTGGAGGGTGATGATCGCGCGGTCCTCGAAAAGCATCTGGCTACTTGTTCTGAGTGCCGGTTGGAGCTCGAACAACTGCGCGGCGACGGCGCTCTGCTGGCGCTCTCGACAGTGGGGCCGAAACCTCCAGCGCGCGCGCGGCAAAAATTACTGGATGCGGTGGCTAAGGAAGCGGCAGAATCACCCACCCTTCGACAAGCTCAGGGCAGGCTTTCTCGCTCACAGAACGCGCGAGAAATGGGACACCCATCGGTTGCGCCGCGCCGGTCGTGGTGGGGCGCGCTGGGATGGGCCGCGACTGTGGCGGTGATCGTGTTCGCGGCGTCGCTGTGGAAGGAAAACACCGCACTGAAACAAAGTCTCGCCTCAGCCAGCGCGCAAGCGGTCCAGAGCACGCGCGAACTCGACAATCTGCGCAGGATTGCCGCGCCCATCATCGCGCCGGAGGCGCAGCACTTCACTCTGGTGACGGTGAAGACTCCGCCGCAGCCGCAGGGCAAGGCCTTCTATCTGCGCAAGCGCAGCAGCCTGGTCTTCGTCGCCAACAACATGCCATCGCTGCCGCCGCACAAAGCCTATGAGCTGTGGCTGATTCCGGCGCAGGGAGTGCCGGTTGCCGCAGGCGTCTTCAAACCGGACGCACATGGCAGTGCGACCGTGGTGAATCCTCCACTGCCGGCGGGGATCGAAGCCAAGGGGTTTGCGATTACGGTGGAGGACGAAGCCGGGGTGGAGCACTCTACCCAGCCGGTCATGATGATCGGAACCGGCGAGTAGTCGGCGAGAGGCATCACAGCATCCACCAGCCTTACCAAACGACCCTAACGATCAAGGAACCGGCTGCGCGTGTCCTCGGTGGGCAAGGGACACGCGTCGTAACGACCAAACATCCGGTATCGCCTGCGCGCCACCACGCCGTATCCCCAGTCGCGAAGAGTCCGCGGTACGAACTGCAGCAGAAATCCAGTCAGCCGCGAGAATGCGAGGCCAGCGGTCTTGGCCGCCGTGGAGAACGCCGGCGCCAGCTCTCCAGACGATCCCAGCCGCCGCAGGATGAAGATCACCGCATCTGACCGAGGCAACAGAATCTCGTCGGGCTGCTCGGTGTTGACTACGACACACAGCGTATCGAGATCCCGAGCATCCAAGCCATGTCGCGCCAGAATGCGCCCAGCCAGTGGACTCTGCAGCGCGGCAAATCGAAACACCCCCGCCGAATCACGCCGCAGAACAAACTGAACCAGTCGATTGCACAGCCCGCAAACGCCGTCGTAAAGCAGGATCGGGTGAGACATGTGCCTGAAAAGTTACCTCTTCGATCCCAACCGCAGAAGCTCTTGACGCAGCCGCGCATGCCGCTGAGTCAGGCGCAGGTAGCGCATTTCGTTCGGACCGGCTAGGGCGCGGATGATCTTGGCTGCTTCCTGCTTCTCCTGCGGCGACCAGAGGGATAAATTCGGAATCAACGCCAGCACGAGCGACCAATTCTCCAAGGCTTGCCGCTCAGTCATATTCCAGCGGGATGAATCAATCTGCAGCGCGCGGCTTACTTCGGCCACGGCCCCTCGCCGCATGCGCTGGCTATCGCCGGCGAACTTCCGCGCCATGCGCCGGTTCATTTCCAAGCCGAGATTGCGCGTAGAAAACGAGTCCCAAGGGCCGGACGTTTCCTCAGCGGCTAAAGCCGACGTCGAGTGCGCGGCTTTTGCGGCACGACTGGAAGTCGTGCCCTTCCCGGAGCGCTGGCCGAGATCATGCGTAACACGCCCACGACCGGCCTGATCCAGTTCGCTTCCAGGCAGTTCATAAAACACATGCGCCTCCGCGAGGCGCTTCAAAGTTTTCTTAGGAGTACGGTATTGTGGGTTTGCCGCGATCTTCTGCTCTTCCCTTCTGGCAAGTTGCTCCAGTTCGCTGCTACCTGAGCGGAAGCCGAGCTTGCGGTAAAACCAGAAGGCGCCGGAATCCAACGCCTCATCATTGTTCTGGCCGATCTGGTAGGGATACACGGAAATTGTCGTCGCGCCGGTGAACGCGCACAGGCAGCGCAGCGCCTGAGCATAGATCCATGCCGTTTCGCCCTGCCGGTAAGTGTAAAAAGTGTTGAAGCCCACCTCGATCCATTCGCAGAGGCCGATGGCTTCGATGTAATTGATGGGAACGCCGTTCTTGAGGGTGAATCCCGCGACATAAGCTCGCAGCGGCAAACGCCGCGCTGGAGGCAGGTTCCAGAAATACATCACGACGCCTCGACCGGTCTTAACAGAACCAAGGTCGGCGCGCACGACCGAATTCGGATCGCCCAGCGTGGTGCCGTAGAGCTCGCGGTAACGCACGGCCATCACTTCGCGAATCGTGTGCAGGACGGACTCGCCTTCGCGCCGCGAGACTTTGACGAGCCGCGGAGCAGGCCGCGCGAGTTCGCTGGCCAGCGAGACTTCACTTCTCACGATCAGCGCTTCGGTGTGGTAGTAGAACTGCCGCAGGCGCGTCCAGTTGCGGGTGCGCGAAAATCTCAGATTCTTAAGATGCCAGCGCAGAGGAAGGCGCAGCGAGTCGTAGAGTTCCGCGCGTTCGCGGTCGGTGACCGGCAACTGTTCGAAGCGGCGGATCAGCCATTCCAGGTCGCGCTCACGCCCTCGCGCTGCGTCGAGCCAGCGGCGCCACGGAATGTTGGCTTCCACGTCGGCGTCTTCTGCGAGCAGAGGAATGAAGCGCGGCCACGTCGAGCCCATGGCGCGCTCGGCCGGATAGTCCTCCGCATAATCTTTCCAGGCGATTTCGACATGGCGCGGGATGCGTCGCGCCAGCCAGCGCGCGGCTTCGAAGTTAAGCGAGTCTTGCATGACCGTGCCGGCGATGCCGGAGGTGTCGAAGTCGTCAAACTCCGACATGTCGACGCCCAGCCCGCGCAACATCTCGACCCGCTCGTGGAAAGAATTCAGAAGTCTTTCGATCTTCGGCACCAGCGATGCAGATTGCGGGAAGGCCCGCAGAAAGAGCAGAGTCTCGTGAAAGCGGATGAGCGATTTGGCGTCGCGGAAGGTGAAGCGCGCGAGTTGATCGAGCAGGACTGTTGTTTCTGCGGCTGCACCTCGTCCGAACTGGCCTTTGGCGGCTTCGAGGCGGGCGAGCAGCGCGTCGGGGGTTGGCGGCATGTGATTATTTCGTGCGGCGGCTGGCGACGAGAAGGCGTGTCCAGGGCTGATCGTCGAGGCGACTGATTTGTACCACGGGATGTCCGTTGGTGGTGTCGTGAATGAATTGGCCATCTCCAATGTACATTCCTGTGTGCGTGATGTTGCGCGTCGATGTGCCGAAGAAAAGCAGGTCGCCCGCCTGCAGATCGTTGCGGTCAACGGCGATCAGGCCGGCCCACGCGGCTTGCTGGTCGGCATCGCGGGGCATGTTGAAGCCGCGGGCGCGCAGCAGCATTTGCGTGAAGCCGGAGCAGTCGAAGCCAAAGCTGGAGGTCCCTCCCCACAGATAGGGAAAGCCCAAGAAGCGCTTCGCCAGTTCGATGGATTCGGAAATGGATAAAGGCTTCGGGTCAGAGACCACGTCGCTCGCTTGAATCCATGCGCTGCGCTTGTCGGGCAGACGAGCCTGCAGCCAGCCGTCGCGGCTCCCCTTCAACTTTTTCGTCTCGTCATTCTTCTCGTCCTTCTTTTCATCTTTATTCTCGTCAGAAATCACTTCCAGGCGCGTCTCGAAAGGCACGGTCAGGACTGGCTTGTGGCGGGTCACGTCGGGCTCGCGATAAAGATTGGCGAAGAGACTTTCGACCTGCACCACTACTCCGGAGGTCGCATAGCCGGCGCCGCTCTGAATAAGTCGCAGGTAGCGGCTGGGTACCCATCCTTTGTAGTGGTCGGCGGTTTGAATGCGACACCATTCCCCGCGCGCGGTCAGCAGCGTCACATTGCTGCCGTAGATCGCCTGCGACACAACATCGGACTGGTCGCTGGGATGGGAGTACATATTGGCAACCGGGATCACTACGACCTGCGTGCTGTTTTTCGCGAAGATGCACGGGACACACAGAACCGCAAGCAGCGCGAGTGTGCAGGGCCGACTGGATCTGCGATTCGTTCGCATCGTGGGAGTAGCGGGCGAGGAGCAGGCAAGTTAGCTTCCCCTAGCAGCCTCGGAGTGAGATGGTACCGGATGGGAAGCTTGGCCCGCCACTGAAAATCTGGAATCGTCAGAAGAGGAAAGCAAATAATTTGGCTGCCCCCCAGGGATTCGAACCCCGATAACCTGCTCCAGAGGCAGGTGTCCTAGCCGTTGAACGAGGGGGCAACATCTTGGTTGGAGCCCGTGCTCCCGACCAGTTTATGACCTTCATTTTATGGTTCGGGGAGAGCGCGGTCAACCGGGAACCTTCAGCGGGGAGTATCACCAAGGTGCGGGGAGCGCGTTAGAATTCCTCTGACGGCGTTGGTCTGCCTGCGAGGAGAAACAAGATGGTCACCGCTATGGAGAGTGCCGCAACCGCTTCTGACTACGCCGAGATGGCGCGCCGTCCGCTGGAGGCCGAGCACTGTGCGCTGCTCGTCGTCGACATCCAGGAAAAGCTGCTGCCGCCGATTTTTCAGAAGGAACAACTGGTGCGGAATGCGCAGTTGTTGATTCGCGCGGCCGGCATTCTGAAAATTCCGGCGCTGGTCAGCACACAGTATGCCAAGGGCCTGGGCGGAACCGTCCCCGAGATCGCTTCCCTGCTGGCGGGGACGGTAGCGATCGACAAGACTTTGTTCTCCTGCTTCGCCAGCGACGAGTTTTGCGCCATGCTCAAGCGGCTCCCGGGACAGCGCAACACGCTGCTGCTGTGCGGGATGGAGTGCCATATTTGCGTGATGCAGACGGCGCTGGGGGCGCTGCGGGAGGGATACCTGGTGCACGTGGCGTCCGACGCCGTCAGCTCGCGCACGGAGTGGAACTGGAAAATTGGGCTGGAGCGCATGCGCGCGGCGGGCGCCGTGATCTCGTCGACCGAGATGATGATTTACGAATTGATGCGTTCGTCGTCTTCCGCGGCGTTTAAGGAGTTGCTGCCGCATTTGAAGGGCTGAGTTCGTCTTTCTTCTTCACCCGCACCACCGTGATCTTGGCAAAGCCTTCCTCAAATGTCGGCGGCTTCAGCTTGGCGGCCATGCGCCGCATGACGTCTTCCGGGACGACGCGGTCGCGGCGCTGATGGCGGTCGAGGCAGACTTCGAGCGGAACATCGAAAAAAATGGCGTGGAGTTCGTAGTTGTAATCCTTGGCCAGCTTGATCCAGTGCTGGCGCTCCTGCGGGGTAAGGTTGGTCGCGTCCACGTAATTCATAGGACGTTTGGCGATCAGGCGTGCCTTCAGCATCGAGCGCAGGTTCGAAAACACCAGGTCCTGAAAGCGCTGCTCGCGCACGTCGTCAAACAATAGCGACCGCACCATATCGCTGGAGAGCGGTGCCACGTTATGTCGCTTGAACCAGGAACTTTTGCCGGATCCGGGGAGTCCGATGGCGAGCACGACAATGCCTTTGGGCGGGCGCGCCGGAGCTGCGGGCACGGCGGGAATCGCGGGCGCTTGCGGTGCGACCTCCGCTTCTGCGACATCGGCGGGAATTTGTTCCGGCTGCGCTTCTTCGCCCTCCACGGGAACGTCTGGAATAATGCCTTTCGCGACGGCTGGAGTGAAAGCTTGGGCGACAGCTTGTTCGCGACCACGGCCGCCCCGGCCGCGTCCACCACGGCGACGGCGTCCGCGTCCACGCTGGGAGTCTGTGCTGGCGGCGGGCTGCGGCCCCTGGTCGGCCGTGTCCATGTCAGCCGCCTTGCGCTCTTCGCGCGCGGGCTGCGCTTCCAATTCCGGCTCGGCAACCGCTGCGTTTTCCTCTTCGCGGGAATTCGACTTGGAGTGGCTGGACTCGTGCTCCGGACTCGCAGCCTGGTCCGCATCAAAATATGCCGGCTGCAGCGGCGGAGGAGCGGCCTGATCTCCCTGCTCGGGGGCTTTTTTCTTGCGGCGCTGTATTCGATCGCGCATCCATTTACGCATGTTCAGGCTTGTAACACATATTACCTGACCGGAGCAATCGGTGACGTACCAGAGATGATAGCGCAAACACCGGAAAGCCGGGGCGCAGGGACTTTTTCCCTTCGTCACTTTAGAATGAAACCCATGCCCAGCCAGATTCCCGCAGCCATTCAAAGTCAGAAATATATTTCGCTGACCACGTTTCGCAAAACCGGAGCGGGCGTCGCGACTCCCGTGTGGTTTGGAGAGCAAGACGGCAAGCTCTACGTGATGACTCGCGGCGACATGGGGAAGACCAAGCGCATTCGCAACAATCCCCAGGTGCGCGTGGCCCCTTGCACCATGCGTGGAACTGTGACAGGAGCGGAGTTTGCCGCTACGGCGCGCATTCTTCCGCCTGAAGAACATGCCCGGGCGCGGCAGACAATCAATCGCAAGTATTGGATGGCGCGCCTTCCGCTGATCTGGGCGCGGACGGATACCTATTTTGAGATCAGCTTCGCGTAGAGGTCTCGTGGAACTGAGTCGCGCAGGTGAGGAGCCAACCTCAGGCGCTAAAGCGGCGCGTCTGTGGCAGGCCTGACGGCACGACTGGGAGTCGTGCGCTTCCCAACAACCGCTCCGCTTACCACTCGCCGGTGGTCAGGTATTCGTGGATCGACTTAGCAGCGCGGCGGCCGGCGCCCATCGCCAGAATCACCGTGGCGCTGCCTGTCACGATGTCTCCCCCGGCGAACACACCTTTGCGCGTGGTGCGCTGGGTTTCCTCGCTGGCTTGAATGTAACCGCGCTTGTTCGTGCCCAGGCCGGGCGTGGTGCTCTGCACGATGGGATTGGCGCTGGTGCCGATGGCGATGATGGCCACCGACAGCGACAGATCGAACTCCGAACCTAGCTTCGGCACGGGGCGCCTGCGTCCGGAAGCGTCCGGCTCGCCGAGTTCCATGCGAACGCAGCGCGCGGCCGTGAGCCAGCCCTTGCCGTCAGAGAGGAATTCGACCGGCGCAGTCAACATCTGGAAGTCGATTCCCTCTTGCCGCGCGTGGTGTACTTCTTCGGCGCGCGCCGGCATCTCGGCATCGCTGCGCCGGTAAATCACATAGGCCTTGCGCGCTCCCAGGCGCAGGGCGGAGCGGATCGCATCCAGCGCAGTATTGCCGCCGCCGATCACGGCTACATCTCTACCCTGCAGATCGAGCATGGGCTCGTCGTAAGTTGGAAACTTGTAGGCCTTCATCAGGTTGATGCGCGTCAGAAATTCGTTCGCGGAATACACGCCGTTGAAATGCTCTCCAGGAATATTCATGAACTGCGGGAGCCCGGCTCCGGTTCCAATGTAAACCGCGTCGTAGCCTTCTTCCTCCATTAGTTCATCAACGGTTACGGTCCGGCCGACTACCACGTCGGTCTCGAACTCCACACCCATTTCGCGCATGTAATCGAGTTGCTCGCGGATAATCTGTTTGGGCAGGCGGAATTCCGGAATGCCGTAGACGAGCACGCCGCCCAGTTCGTGCAGAGCTTCAAACACGCGGACCTTGTGACCTTTCTGGATGAGATCGCCGGCGACGGTGAGTCCGGAAGGGCCGCTGCCTACCACGGCGATTTTCTTTCCTGTGGGCGGTACGTTGGGCACAACGTGAGTTCCCATGCGCTTTTCGTAGTCGGCGACGAAGCGCTCGAGATAACCAATGCCGAGGGGCTTCACTTTTTTCGACAACAGGCACTTGCCTTCACAGTGATCTTCCTGCGGGCAGACGCGACCCGTCACGGCGGGGAGGACGTTGTCCTCGCGAATCTTGGCGGCCGCGCCTAAGAAGTCCCCAACCACGATCAGTTCGACAAATTCCTTCACCTTGACGCCGACCGGACAGTTGTCGGTGCAGGTGGGCTTGGCGCATTCCAGGCAGCGTCGCGCCTCTTGCTGCGCGAGTTCCGGGCTGTAGCCGAGATTCACCTCGGTGAAATTGTGAGCGCGCTCGTCGGCAGCCTGCTCGGGCATGAGTTGGCGCGGAACCTTCATGCGTTCTTTCAGCGGCAAAGGGTTAACCGATTTCTTGGCAGTCGTACTCATCGTTGCTCTCCTTGCCGGGCGGCCGGGACGGCGGCAGCGGTGGTCTCGAGCTCTCGCGTCGCGGCGTCCGTCTTGCAGCGGTGGAATTCCGCCAGGGACCGCTGTTCGGCGTTTCGATACATCGAGTTGCGTTGCACCAGCACGGCAAAATCCACGCGGTGCGCATCAAACTCCGGGCCATCGACGCAGGCGAATTCACTTTTGCCGTCGATCAGCACGCGGCAGCCTCCGCACATTCCGGTGCCGTCGATCATGATGGGGTTGAGGCTGACGACGGTGTGGATGTTCTCCTTGCGCGTCATGTCGGCAATCGCCTTCATCATCACGATCGGGCCCACGGCCACGACCAGATCGATGCGCGTGCCGTTTTGAATCAACTGGCGCAGCTTGTCGGTGACGAATCCCTTGTCGGCATAGCTGCCGTCGTCGGTGGTAATCATGACCGAGTCGCTCACTGCGCGCATTTCCGGTTCGAGGATGACCAACTCTTTATTGCGCGCGCCCACGATGGAAATCACTCGGTTCCCTGCGCGTTTGAGCGCCGCGGCCGTGGGATAGGCCATCGCCGTGCCCACCCCGCCGCCGACCACGACCACCGTGCCGTAGTTCGCGATCTCGGAAGGCTTGCCCAGCGGGCCGACCACGTCGAGAATCGTGTCGCCGGTGTTCAGCGAGTTCAGCAGCTGCGTGGTCTTCCCTGCCGACTGCACGACGATGCTGACGGTACCGCGCTCCGGGTCAGAGTTCTCGATGGTCACCGGAATGCGTTCGCCCTCTTCGTAAATCCTAAGAATGACGAACTGTCCCGGCCTCTGTTTACGGGCGATGCGCGGCGCTTCGATGACGAAGCGCTTGATGCCGGGCGCAAGAAGTTGTGCGTCAATGATTTTGAACACATGGCCCCCAGACGTGAAAAATGACGGATTTGCCGCCTAGATGATTGTGGCCGGAGGGCTTGCGAGGAGGCTGTGATTTCGATCACAGTTCGGTGTGCGCCGCTTCAGAGTTGTGTAAACAACACCAGTGGCAGGGTTTACGCCCGTTGCTGCTACTCAGGCAAAATGCCGATACAGTAGTTTCATGCCACTATCTGAACCCGACAACGCGCTCCCAGAAGCCAAAGTCAAGATTGAAGAAGACGGCGGATTCATCATCCCCGCTGCCTTCCGCAGGGCACTCGGGATCAAAGCTGGCGACGAGATCGTCCTGCGCCGGAAAGATGACGAACTGTGCATCACGAGGAAATCACGTGTGAAACGCAGTGTACGACGCCCTCGGCGACAGAGAAGTCAATTCCCTCCCGGCTTGAAGATCACGCCCTGGCTCGTTCTGCTGTTCATCACCACACGCAGCGGTTGGCTGAATTGCAAGTGGCGGACGCACCCTTGTTCTTCCACCGCGGTCTGCTCGGCGAGCCATTGCCAGTCGACCGAGCCTTCGCCGGCATCCGGGTTCACGGTGAAATAGCCGACCTGGAACGCGGTCAGGTTCTGGAAAAAGTGGCTGCCCTGCGAGGGCGTGACGCGGAAGTCGTGGAAGCCGGCTTCGACGATGGCGCGGGCGCCAGAGATTTCGTCCCATTCCACGGGGATGCCGAGCCACGGATCATTCGATCCCCAGCGGCCGACACCAATCAGTACGTAGGGCCGACTCTCCGCGTTCAGCGCGGCGTTGAAGTGCGCGACGGCGCGGCCGACTTCCTGGCTACGGCTGCGCTCGAAACGTTGCGAATCCACAACGATAATGTCGTGCAGATTTTCGATGCGTCCGTTGCCCAGAACTTTTGTGCTCTGGCAGATCAGCTGCGACGGATCGACATCGCCGATGGTGAGGTCCTGATGATCGCGAGCCAGCGTGAGCGGGCGGATTTGCAGGAAACCGAACTCGGCGGATTCCGGGCCGCGCGGCAGTCGCACCGCGAATTCGATCTCAACTGGATTTCCCAACGCGTCTTCGCCGGCGCGCACCAGCACTTCCAGAATCGTCGCCAGCGGAAACACTCCGTGCTTGAGCATCGGCGCAAAAGTGACGACGCGGGCTCCGCGCCGGCTCAGCCCGTCATAGACCGCATGATTATCGGCAGAATACGTCGAGGCCACTGGGTCGAGCGTGCCGTCCGCCTCGGCCACGTCGAGCCCGAAGCGGACTTCGCGCAAATGGCCGGGGCCTTCGCTGTGCGAGCCGTCGAGTTCGAGCGCGCAGAACTCCGTCTGCGTGTTGGCCAGGATGTCTTCGACCGAAGAGAACTGCAGCAGATTGCGCGGATAGCGCGGGCAGAACATCAGACACTTGCCGCCATCGACCACCGTGCGCCCTAGACCCAGCGCCACCGCCGCAATGCCGTCGGAAAAGGTCATCGGCTCGACCGGATAGAAGTTGTGTGACCGCACTACGCCGGAAAAGTCAGGATAGAAACGGGCACCGTGCGCCTTGCCCACAACCTGTTGCAGAACCACCGCCATTTTCTCTTCTTCCAGGCGGTACGGCGTGGCGCGCACGTAGGCCTTGGCATGTTGGCTGAAGGTGGAAGCGTAGACACGCTTGATCGCCTCCGAAAGTTCGTCGAGCCGGGCTTGCAGGCTGGCTTGCTGGTTGCCCAGCATGAACGTTTCATACACGCCGGTGAACGGCTGATATTGCGAGTCCTCGAGCAGGCTGGAAGACCGCACGGCCAGCGGATAATCCACTTCCGCCAGGAACGCCTTCAAGTTTTCCTGCAGTTGGACAGGCAGCGCCGAATCGAGGAAGCGTTGCTGAATCTCGGTGTCGTCGTCGCAATGCAGCGCGAAGTCGCCGAGATTGTTTTCCGCAAGAAACTGGTCGAATATGTCGGTCGCGATCACCACTGCGGGCGGAACGGTAATGCGCACTCCGGGAAAGCGGCGCGTGATGCGGCGCGTGCGCAACAGATGACGCACAAAGGCCAGTCCGCGGGCTTTGCCGCCGAGCGAACCGGAACCGATTCTGAGGAAGCTGGAGTCGGAGGGCTTGAATGTGTCCGATTTGAAGTCGCCGATCAGGACTTCGTTCTGTTCGCGACGGTATTCGTTGATCGACTCGATCAGATCGCGACGCAAGTGCTCGGGGCCGTCGAAATCGGAAACCTTGCGCGGGCGAAGTTTCGCGGCCAGCGCAAACTCCGTGCGCGCCATCAGCCAATGCGAAAAATGGTTGCGTTGCGCGTGGTACATCAGGCTGTCGGCCGGGAGCTTCTGTAATGTTTCTTCCAGCTCGTTCAAATCTTTCGCTCGTCCCACTTCGCGCTGGTCGGGCAGGCGCGGATTGGGATTAATAAAGACGAAATCGCCGAAGCCGAATTGATCGGTCAGAATGCGGCGGAGGTCTTTCAGCAGCGTGGGCGAGCGCTTGCGCAGAAATGAATATCCTTCGGCGTGGGCGCGCGGGCGAAACTCGGTGCGGCTGGTCTGCAGAACCACCGGCACGTCGGGCGTGAGGCTCTTGACCATGCGCGCCAGCTCGAAACCGGCTTCGGGGCTGAGCTTGCCTTCCCACGGAAACTCCACATCGGAAACCAGTCCGAAAATGTAGTCGCGATATTCCTGTACCAGTTGGGCGGCGTCTTCGAAATTCGAACTCAGCAGAATCTTCGGCCGCGCCTGCATGCGCACCAGTTTGTGCGCGACGTTGAGGCCCTCCTGAATCACGCGCCGCGATTGCTCGATCAGTTCCGTGTAAATGACTGGCAGAAACGACGAGTAGTAGCGGATGTTGTCTTCCACCACCAGCAGCACCGGAACACCCATGGCGCGAGTGTCGTGCAGCACATTCCGTTTATCTTCGATGTATTTGACGATCGCGATCAGGATGCGGGCATTACCCTGCCAGAGGAACACACGGTCGATATCGGTGGCCGGATTGCTGGCCACGAAGTTCTTGATCTCGCGATAGTCATAGCCCAGCACCACCACGGGGACGTCGAGTCCCTTGCGCCGGACTTCGCGCGCCAGTTGCGCGGCGTCCATATCGCCGACCGCCAGGTTCGTCACGATCAGATTAAACTGCGGATTCGAGCTGGCCAGGTCGAGCGCCTCGGCGCAACTGGAAACATGCGTGATGCCGGGAATCTGAGGCAGGTTCAGTTCGAGCGACTCATCGATCAGCAGTTCGTTGAGCCGTCCGTCTTCGCGCAGGATGAACGAGTCGTAGAGGCTCGAGACGAGAAGAATATTCTGGACGCGGAAGGGCATCAGGTTCTCGAAGCCTTCGAAGCGCTCTTCGGCGTCGAGAATGGGCTCGGCGATGGGGCGGACGATCATGGCGGGCCTCGGAACAAGTAATCATAGTCCTGCTTGACCAGACGCCGCCGCAGGAAATGCTGCCGACCCATACAATATCGGCACCCCTCGTTCGTCTACAGGAGTAGATGAGCGACGCGGCGAGCCTGCAGCGCATGGCGATCGAACAGGACCAGCGCATCTCTGACGTGGTGAAGCGGGAGCAATCCCGGCTGCGCAACTTCATTCGCCGGCGTGTGCCCGATCCGCTCGACGCGGAGGACATTCTGCAGGACGTCTTCTACCGGCTGGTGGAGGCGAACCGGCTGCTGATGCCGATCGAGCACGTGACCGGGTGGCTGTTTCGCGTGGCGCGGAACCGCATTACCGATCTGTTTCGCAAGAAGGCGCCCGAGAATTTCAGCGAAATCGAGCCGGCGGACGAGGAAAACGAGTTGCTGCAGTTCGAAGATCTGCTGCCCTCGGCGGTCGCCGGGCCGGAGGCCATCTACGCCCGCAACCTGCTGCTCGATGAACTCGATCGGGCTGTGGCGGAACTTCCGAAAGAGCAGCGCGAGGTGTTTGTCGCGCACGAGTTCGAGGGGCGCAGCTTCAAAGAGCTGTCCACCGAGACCGGAGTAAGTGTGAACACACTTCTGTCGCGCAAACGGTATGCGGTGTTGCATCTGCGCGAGCGCTTGCAGCGCGTGTACGACGAATTTACGAAATGAGGGAACGAACATGAAATCGAAGTGGAGATGGTTTTGGATTGCACCGCTGGCAGTTGTAGGGATGGTGCTGTTTGCATTTGTTGGCGGCGAAGTGGTGATGCACCTGTGGAATTGGCTGCTGCCGCCGCTGTTCGGCTGGCGAACCCTTACCTTCTGGCAAGCTTTGGGATTGCTGGCGCTCTGCCGGATTCTGTTCGGGGGACTGGGCCATGGCGGACATGGCCCCAAACGCCGTTGGGAAAGCAGATGCAAGAAGATGACGCCGGAGGAGCGGGAAAAATTCCGCCGAGCCATGGGAGAGGGGTATGGATTCGGCCCTTCCAGCAGCGAGAAGGCGGTGCCGTAGACAGCTGCGAACGAACGTCAAAATCCCCACCCTGTCCCTGCAAAGAACGCAGGGACAAGGGTGGGGCACCCGTTTCCTGGCGGACGGACGAATGCGTCCGTCCCCACGTGTTCTTACACCAGGCCCTGATCCAGCATCGCGTTGGCTACCTTGAGGAAGCCGCCGATGTTGGCGCCGTTCACCAGGTTGCCGGGCGTGCCGTATTTCTCGGCCGTTTCG